>Ga0308417_1003545_pt1 | contig 9918 bp, 3 predicted proteins | sample HotsprSampleOS65_FD_203528 | JGI IMG/M metagenome (GOLD analysis project Ga0308417, IMG submission 203528) | Hot spring phototrophic mat microbial communities from Octopus Spring, Yellowstone National Park, Wyoming, United States - 20090730_OS65 ... | reverse complement strand
GCGGCAGGCACACTAAACGAGTTGGTATTACAAGTGCAGTATATTACTGCCAAATTTGTTGTCAAAGCCTTTTTCGCACACCTGAACAAGGAATGTTCCTTGCAAAGAAACAGAAACAGCAGGCCTTTGCACTACGTTGATTTGTCTGTAGAAACATTTTAAATCTGACCTTATATATAAATTTTTGTATCATTAAACCTCTTAAATTGCAATGACCGCTAAAAAAGTTTTCGCTGTTTTAGGATTAGTATCGGCTGGGCTACTGAATAATGCCTGTAAGGAAAATATAGTTCAGTTGCCTCCTCCCGATTTTGCACAGATTATGGTAGATAACGGACCTTTCATTGGCTTTAAAACTACTACCGACCAGGATTTTTCACGCTACACGCAAGTAGTAGTCCGCAAAGCCCCTGTAAGTAATCAGGTGATTTTTGAAGAAACGTTTTTGGAGTTAGGTCAGCCACGCACCATTAGCTACACGGTTAAGTTTGGACGAATCGGCAGCAATGCAGTAGAACTTACCATTGACCAGCAACAAATATCGGGTAATGAAAGTGTGATTGGCATAACTATGCCGGGCGAAACCAATCCGGCATCCACCGTTCATGGACAATTTATCGGTTTTGACGCCAACAAGCAGAAAGTCAATAAGTTGCAATATGCACTTGCCACTAATCCAGGTACGCCACGCGCGCGCCGCTGGCTGTACGACTTTCCGCAGCCTTGCCCTGCTAATCGTCCGCGCTGGAATGGCAGCGATTGTGTTCAGTAGCCAAGGCAGTTACTAAAAGTTGTGTGATAATTTGCAGGTAGCTATTGCTGTAGCCAAAGGCAATACCGGCAGTTTTGAGCTCTGCACATAAAAAGCCGATGGAGGTTTGACTCCTTCATCGGCTTTTACTTTATTACAGCCATTAAAAAACGGTCAGCATAGCTTTTTTTGATACACGTTTGTGTAGCAGCAATTCGGCGATATGCCATTAGTTCTTTAAAAAGTTCTGTTTTGTTTGAGAGATAAGTATACTGTTGCGTGTATCTTTTAGATTGGCAAGTGTGAAGAGACTATGTTCTTAGCTAAGATTGAGTGGATAGTTGGATGAATCAGTATTGGATTTTCCAAAAATTATTCGCTCTATGAAAGCTCATAGGCAACTTCTGTTGTTGTCCGGAAGAGTAAGCCCCTCGTTTGGAATGAATCCTACGGACTCTCATGACTAAGGTTTAGCCAACATTTGGGAGTTTAGGCTTCTGATTAATGAGTTGAACACTACAAGCCATTCTCTCTTTGAGCATAGCGCTGCTCGGAGAAGTAGAACTTATGAAAAAATACACATGAACCCTTGGTCCTAACATTCGGCACAATCGACAAAGTTGAAGCTGATAGGCTTGTCATCTTTATAGTAGAATCACATACATTTTATCGACAAAATGCCGTAGGCATAGTACCTACTGCATGCAAGATATGTGATATGTTTAGATGGGCTGACTATCTGCAAAACTTTCCATCTGGCAGACATATTTTTTAGAATTTATTCACTATATTGCTGTTTCCATTAAAAATTACGTAAACAATGGAGCAGTTTTTTCAGGAAAATGAAAAGTCGGCTTGTGGTGTAGGATTCGTTGCCAGCCGACAGGGTGAGTATGCTCACCAGATTTTACAACAGGCTTTGTACGCCTTAAAGTGCGAAGAACATCGCGGTGGCTGTGCTGCCGACCGTATTACCGGAGACGGCGCCGGCATTATGACCGACATTCCTTTTGATTTGTTGGGTTACAAACGGGGAGAGGTGGCAGTGGCATCGCTGTTCTTACCAACCGATGCGGAAAAGCAGCGCGTTGCTCTAAAGACCTTCGAAGAGTCTTTTGCTTTAATGGGACTTGAAGTGATAGAGTATCGCGACGTGCCCATTAACCCCGATGTGTTAGGGGCGCAAGCCCGCGCATCTATGCCCGACATGCGCCATGTGATTATTGCTCGACCGAAACACTGCCGCACTGACTATTCTTTTGACAAACTGCTGTATCAAGCTAAACAGTTTAATCGTATCCGTCAAAAAGATGCGAATGGATTTTCAGAGTTTTTCTTCACATCGCTTTCAGCCAATACCATTGTTTACAAAGGGCTGATTCGCGCCGAGGATTTGGAACGTTTCTATTTAGATTTGCAAAATCCTGCCTTCAAAACGCGCTTCGCCATTTTTCACCGTCGTTTTAGCACCAATACAGTGAGCACCTGGGACAAGGCGCAACCGTTCCGTTTTATTAGCCACAACGGCGAAATCAACACTATTCAAGGCAATCGCTCTTGGGCTTTTTCGCGCGAAAAGGCACTAGGACTGAAAAAAGATGAATTGCTTCACCACTACAAAGTGAGCGATTCGGGCAGCCTGAATGAAATGGTGGAAGCGTTGGCTTTTCGCAGCAGCATTCGCTACATTGAAGATATTTTGGCAATTATGATGCCGCCTGCCAAAGCTGATAAAGATTTTTATCGCTTTTGGAGTCGTGCAATGGAGCCTTGGGACGGTCCTGCGCTGATTACCTTCGGAACAGGTAATAAAGTCGGCGCACGATTGGACAGAAACGGCTTCCGCCCTTGCCGTTGGGCAATGACTGAAGAATATTTTTACCTTTCATCGGAAGCTGGCTCATTTAATTTGGATGAATCTAAAATTTTGCGCAAAGGTACGCTCAACGCTGGAACAGGTGTTACGATGAACCTGATAACAGGCAAAATCGACTTTTGCGACCCTGGCGACTCGCGCGAAAACATTGGTGCACATTTTGACGCGCGCCTACTGCCAATGGAAAATCTCGGCACGGAAGAAGAAAGACCGCTGTTAGAAAAAAAATACTTATTTGCTTACACCGAAGAGGATATTGCTCGCATACTGATTCCAATGATGAGTACAGGCAAAGAATCTATCGGCTCGATGGGCGATACAGCGCGTTTGGCAATTTTTTCACAAGAACCGCGCTCTTTCTTCGATTATTTCTATCAAACTTTTGCACAAGTTACCAATCCACCGCTGGACTATCTGCGGGAGAAAAATGTAACGGATATGGTTAATTATTTAGGTAAAAAACCTAATATTTTTGCCCAAAAAGAGCTCATTCCGCCGCCACCTGCCTTTGAACTCAAAAGCCCTGTGCTTTCGCTAGGTGAAATGGCATTTGTCAGAGAACTGAAAAACTCGCGTCAAGATATTTTCCGGCCAGTAGCAGCAGAGTTTGACATCACTTTTAAGCGCAAGCATGGCGCAGTAGGGATGCAGCGCAAGCTCGATGAGCTTGGTAAAGCGGTAGTAGAAGCTGTCAATGGCGGCGAAATTTCCGTAGTGATTCTCTCTGACCGCAACACCGATTATGAAAACCCTCCCATTCCTTCGTTGCTAGCGCTTCGCGCCGTGATTGTAGCACTAACCGATGCAGGCTTGCGGTTAGAGGCTTCCGTCGTGGTTGATTCGGGCGAAATCAAAACTACTCATCATGTAGCATGTTTGATAGGTTTCGGTGCAACTGCCGTGTGTCCTTATCTTGCCCTGCAAATGGCGCGATTTGAAAAAGCACACAAAATCGGCAAAATAGAGCTCTCCGCCGATGAGAAAGAGCAAAATCTACTCAAAGCGCTCCATGAAGGTTTGTTAAAAATTATGTCCAAAATGGGCATTTCTGTATTGCGAAGCTACCAAAGTGCTAAGTTGTTCAGCATTGTAGGCCTACACAAAGAGGTTACTTCTCGCTATTTTCCCCATGTACACAGCTTGCTTGGAGGGCTAACAATCAGCGGCATCGCTGATGAAATACTGACCAAATTGGAAATCTGCCGCAAATATGAAAATAAGCAACAATTAGTCAATAATTTTCTTTATCGTGAAGATACTATCGGCACACAAGGCGAGAAGCACTCCATGACCTTTGCCCGCTCCAAAATCATCCATCAGTTGGTACGCAGTACAGGTAAAGGACTCGACAACATGGAACTGTATGATGAATACCTTAAAATGGGCATTGCTCATGCGCCGGTGAATGTGCGTCATCTGTTTACGCTCAAAAAATCGCCCAACCCTACACCTATGGAATATGTGGAAGCCCGCACCGATATTCTCCGTCGCTTTGGTTCGGGTGCGATGAGTTTTGGGGCTATTAGCGCCGAGGCACAACGCGACATCATTTTAGCTATGCAAGAAATTGGCGGACGCAGCAACAGCGGCGAAGGCGGTGAAAATCCTTACTACTTCACCCAAGGCATTACGGCAACTACCAAGCAAGTGGCATCCGCGCGCTTTGGCGTAACGGCATTGTACTTGGTTGCGGGCGATGAAATACAAATCAAAATTGCGCAAGGCGCAAAACCGGGCGAAGGCGGACAGTTAATGAGTGCCAAAGTTAATGCAGATATTGCCCGCGCTCGCTACAGTAACCCAGGCATAGATTTGATTTCCCCACCACCGCTGCACGATATTTACAGCATTGAAGACCTCAAACAACTCATTTATGAATTAAAACAAATTTCACCCCAAGCCAAAGTCAGTGTAAAATTAGTAGCAGGTGCCAATGTTGGCACAATTGCCGTAGGCGTAGCTAAAGCCGGTGCTGATGTGATTGACGTAGTTGGCGGCGATGGCGGAACAGGTGCAGCTTCGCTTAGTTCGATGAAACACGCAGGGCTACCTTGGGAATTCGGATTGGTAGAAGTCCATCAGGCGCTGCTACAAAATGGTCTTCGCAAACATGTGCGCCTTCGCACTGATGGCGGTTTAAGCACGGGCGAAGACATTGTAATTGCCGCTATTATGGGCGCAGAAGAGTACAATTTTGGCAAGTTGCTACTCATAGCTGAAGGTTGTGTAATGGCGCGTATTTGCGAAAAAAACACCTGTCCGGCAGGCATTACCACACATGACCCTGTTTACAAAGCCAAGTATAAGGGCAGCAAAGACCACGTGGTGAAAATGTTAGAATACATTGCCGAAGATGTGCGCCGCAAGTTGTCGCTGCTGGGCGTTAGCTCACTTAATGAAATTATTGGGCGTACTGACCTGCTTGATATTAATCCTGCCGCCCGTGAGTTGATTAACCGCCGTAACTTAGACTTGAGCTTTGTACTAGGGCAACCTATGCCCGGCTATCAAACTGAAGCTAATCCATTTTTTGAAGGTATCAGCCCGCTCAACGCACAAATTGTAGAGGATACCCGCACAGCTATTGCCGAAAACCGACACGCAGAATTCAGTTATGCTATTTCTGCAACCGACCGCGCCGCATTGGCGACTGTAGCGGGTGAAATTGCCCGTAAGGAAAATCGCTATCGGCAGTTATTTTACAAAGATAAATCGCTATATCCGTTTACTAAGTCGCTGAAATTCACTTTCAAAGGCAGCGCTGGGCAAGGCTTTGGCGTCTTTATGACCGATGGTATGGAAGTGCGGCTGGAAGGAGAAGCTAATGATTCGGTAGCCAAATCTATGTCGGGCGGCAAAATGGTGATTACACCACCGAAAAATGTACAGTTTCGCCCCGAAGAGAATGTCATCATCGGCAATTGTGCACTGTATGGTGCAACAGGCGGGGTACTCTACATTCATGGTATTGCAGGCGACCGCTTTGCAGTGCGTAACAGTGGTGCTTATGCTGTTGTAGAAGGTGTTGGGCTACATGCCTGCGAGTATATGACGCGCGGTAAAGTCGTTATCCTTGGAGAATTTGACCAAAACCTTGGTTCGGGAATGACAGGTGGCGAAGTTTACCTCTACAAACCGCAGCGTCGAGATTTTATCAATCGTGAATACCTCACCGAAGTGCCGCCACAGCCCGATGACTTTATCGAGCTACACGAGCTGTTGCAGGATTACCTGATTGATACGGGAAGTAAAACTGTGGAGTTAATTCTGCAAAATTGGGATATTGCCAAGCATGATTTTATGCGTCTTGTTCCGCTGAACACCTTGAAGAAGAAAAAAGTGCCTGCAACTGCAAGCGCCAAAGAAGTGGGTGTCTAAAAGACTAAAAGTGACATGTGCTTTCACACTTGTAAGTGAAAGCACATGTTTTTTATTTGTCAGCGCAACACAAACATCTTCGAATATTCTAAAATGAGATAGTTCAGCGTGGCTTTGATGGCGTCGTTCAATTCTGCACCGTTAGGTTTGATAAACTTATCAAATTGCTGAGGCGTCACAACGCTTTTGGCGCTGCTGTTGAAGCGTGCAATGTTACCTATTGCTTCAAAAGTGAGATTACTGTTGTTCATATTAGTTACTCCGCGCAACTTATCTGTTTTGGAAGTTACCCACATGTAGCCCTTATTTTCAGCGGCAGGGATTTCAATGATGCGTGTTCCGGTGCTATCTTCGGTTACCACCACTTCGCTGTTCAGTACCAGATTAGACGCATTATTTACAACAGCAAACACTTGCATTTTATATTTGCTTGAATAACGACCTTTCATCACTTTGTAAAAATAGTAGGTGTCGCCGCGCTGCAAGCCACCTGTGAACCAGTAACGGCTATCATTAATCAGTTGGAAATAGCGCTTCTTGCCTTCGGGATTTATCCAGTTTTCAGTTTCAACCAAACGTTTCATGGCTTCAATATCCTCCATGTAGGGATGTTCGCCAAAAACATCGGTCAGGATTTTTTCACGCAACAAACTCAACAATACAGTTTTTTTACCAACCGGAAAGTCGTTACGAGCTGCTAACAGAGTATAATACTTGCGACCTTCTTCTACAGTAGCAAATTTGGTTTCAGCAATGAATTTGCGGACTTCAATTGTTTTTTGGTCATCGGCAGTAGGGGTGGGTAAGCCACTCAGACCAGAACTTGCTAAGTTAAGTACGCCAAGTTCAATCATACCTGCTAAGTCTTCTTCGCTGACTTTGGCAAGCGCTTCGCGGCGCAATTGTATGTAACGACCATCGCTAGGGTTCAAATTGGCAAGTTCCTGATAATCTATCAATGCCTGTGCATAGTTTTTCTGCTGCATGTTCAGCTCGGCGCGATAGTTCAGCAGTTTTTCGTTCTTTTGTTCCTTTTTATCGAGCAAAAGGGCAGCATCCAAATCTTGAAGGGCGGCTTGCAGATTACCCAGTGCGCGATGTGCAGCTGCTCTGCCAGCGTATAAATCAGGGTTATTAGGATTTATCTCGATAGCTTTAGTATAATCTGCCACAGCACTATTGTAATCTTTTATCTCTACAAAAGCCTCTGCGCGTTTTTGATAAGCCGCTACATGGTCAGGGTAGCGGCTGATAACTTTTCCGAATAATGTAATCGCCTGCACATAGTCCTGTTTTTGGAAGGCTTCCTCGGCTTTGTTAAAATCTTTATCGGTGCGCTTTTGCGCATCCACCACAGCAGGAATGTGCATCGACAAGGCCAACATCAGAAGGGTTACAACGAATTGGTGGCAAATTGTTTTCATAGAATTGTTATAGAAGTTAGTTAATATGTAAGACCATGCAGCAATTCAAATGCCTTTAAGCATGATTTTTGCGAAAATTACGGTAATTTCAGCAATGATAAAAACAAAAATAGGCGCTGGCATTAAATACCTGTATTCCCTGATGGTTTCCTGCCGTTGGAGATGGACGATGTCCTTGGGCATGTTGTTGCTGGCATTTCTTTTGGCAGAACGCTACCTGCCGCTTCCTTTGCCTGGTACTAACTTTTTGCTGCAAGCGATCAATAATCGTTTAGCAAGCGAACTGGCGCAAGCGCGCCAGCAAGTAGATGAAATCAGACAACAATTTGAACAAGCCGAACAAGCAGGGCGCTCGCTCGGCTTTCAGGATTTGAACTTCAACGGTAAATATCCCCTGCTGGTGTTTCGCAATAATCAGTTACTCTTGTGGACAAACAACCGATTTTGGCTAAACAGGGAAGACCTGAACGGCAAATTTGATGTACAAGCTATGAGCCATGCAGGTGGCACGTTTATCATCTACAAACAGTCAGTCAGGCAAAACAACGGCGACCGAGTACACTTTGCTGCATTGATTCCTCTGGAACTTCGCTACAAAACTAATGCGCCACTGCTCAAACCCGGAGTTAATCCTGATATTTTCCCTGATGAAAAAGTCAGCATTTCTCGTAATCCGGACGAGGGTATTGCAATAAAATCTGAAGACGGGCGCTATCTTTTTTCTATCTCACTGCCCGATAACTATCATTTCAGCGGCGGATTTTCTGAAGAAAATCTGATGCTGTTGCTGGTGCTTGGCAGCTTGCTGATAGCCGGTTGGCAAGTAAGGCATCAAATCAATGTCTATCTGAAAGCAAGGCGTTATTCCGACGGGCTGATACTGTTAGCTACCTTTCTGATAGGCGCAAGGCTTGTATTGCTGCTTGCTGATGAGCCGGCAGCCTTTAATCGTTTATCTCTTTTCAGTTCATCCAGCTTTGCTTCTTCGGTTGTGTCCCGCTCGCTTGGCGATTTATTTATCAATATTCTATTTGTATTCCTGATTTCCGGTTACAGTTATCTTTACTATCCGCGCCTGATTGAACGGCAACAAATACATGCCTTACGTACCCGCTATGCATGGATAGGAAGTATCATATTGGCTATTTTTTCACATGCTTTTTTCTTTTTTCATTTTTCATTGTTGCGCAACCTGTATTTCAACTCCCAAATCAGATTAGATATTACCTCTGCTCCTGGATTTGACATATTCAAAGCAACCAGCCTATTGATTTTTTTGCTCAGTAGTTTCGTTTTTTTCTTCATTAGCCATATAGCTATGCGGCTAGCTAGTTCCATGCTGCCTGACCGCCGTCAGGTAAGTGTCGCTATTGCTATTGGCGGGCTGTTATCGGTTGTATTTATGCAAATAGTGCAGGCAGATATTGAGTGGTACACGCTTCTGCTTTGCTCCGTTTATCTGCTAGTCGTCAGCCTCGGCAACCTGACCCGCAAGGTCAAAAGTTTTAATTATTTCTCTTATCTGTACCTTTGTTTAAGTGCTACTGTTACTGCTGTTATGGGCGCTTTTGCTATTTACCAATTCGAGCAGCAAATGCGCATGGAAAACAAGTACAAGGTCGCCTTCCAACTTGTTGAAGGGAATGATAAACTGGGGGAATTTCTATTACAGCAAACGCTAAATAAAATCCAGGGCGACCAAACTATCATCAACCGAATGCTAACTTCTTATTCAAGCAAGGACATCATTATTCAAAAAGTCAAAAAACAACACATTGATAAGTATTTTGACAACTACGAAACCAACGTGCTGCTTTTTGACGGCAAAGGCGAACCTTACAATTACAACACCTCTTACGACTCACTAATGCAAACCCTCGATAAGGAAAAGTATAAAACAGAATACCCTAACATATTGTATATCAACCGGTTAAATGGAGAAATACCAATGTATGTGTGCTTCACCGACCTAACGCGGAATAATGTGCGCATTGGCCGGATGGTGATTGAAATGCGGCAAAAGCGCACTACACCTTTTGGTATTTATCCGAGTTTTCAGCGTACAGCAGAATTGCTACCCGATGCCATTGAAAAGGGTATCAGCTATGCGATTATCACCAATGGAGAGCTGACACACAGCAGCAGCAACTTTAATTATACCCCCGCACTGCTCAAATCGCTTAACCTTGCCAACTTACCGCCTAACAACATTCCGATAAGCCGTACTATCAACAATTTCCGACATCTAATGCTTTCACCAAAAAATGGTATTCAGGTAATCGTCTCATCGCCGATATATCCAGCACAAAATATCATCGCCAATTTTTCTTTTTTGTTTTTAGTATTGCTTGGCGGTAAGCTACTTATCCTAATTATTTATGGTTTAAGGAGAGGCATGTGGCAGTTGTTGCGTTCGCAAATGAGCCTGACAGCTCGTATTCAGATTTATTTGAATCTTGCCTTTTTTGCGCCGCTGATTGTGGTGAGCA
>Ga0308417_1003542_pt1 | contig 9923 bp, 9 predicted proteins | sample HotsprSampleOS65_FD_203528 | JGI IMG/M metagenome (GOLD analysis project Ga0308417, IMG submission 203528) | Hot spring phototrophic mat microbial communities from Octopus Spring, Yellowstone National Park, Wyoming, United States - 20090730_OS65 ... | reverse complement strand
GCGGGGGAGCCAGCCGCGGCGAACCGGCGGGCAGATCGTGCCCGGAAGCTGTGCCGCGATGTCCGGGTGAACACCCGGCGGGAGCGGAACCCAGCAGAGCTTCGTGGGCAACTGCCGGGCCAGCTCCCGCGCCAAGCTGACCGAGTAGCGGTTGTATCCCACCATACTCGGCAGGTGCAGCAACGAGGAAATCAGGGCGACCGGACGTTGGGAGTTGCTCCGAGTCACGACTTTCGCACCAGTAGGGCGATGTTGTCGGCGTAGTCGGCACCGAGCAGGCGGGTCGTGACGAACTGGCCGAATAACCCCCGGACTCGCCGGCCCAGGCCGATGCGCGGTCCGGGCTGGAAGACGATGCGGTAGCCGGTCGCCTCCACGCCGAACGTCTTGACGTAGGCCCACAGGTCGGGCAGGTTGTAGAGCTGCACGTGCGTCATGTCCCAGGCCAGCGGGTTTCGGATGCAGCGGCCGTTCGGCGTCTGAAGGATCAAGACCCCGCCCGGTCCGAGCAGGTCGATCAGGCGGGCGATCAGAGCCAGGCCCGCTTCCAGTTGCAGGTGCTCGATGACGTCCAGGCACAGGATCGCGTCATACGGGCCGCTCGCCTCGCTTATGTCGGTGAAGGTGTAGGTGTACTCGCTGCCGATGTCTTGCGTGTCGTACTGGCCGGCGAAGCCGGCGGCCTGGAATTTCTTCATCATCCGCAGGTCGCCCGCGTCCACGTCGAGCAGGCGAGTAGCACCCCGCAGGGCCTCGAAGTACACCCGCTCGATGTCGCATAATCCGTCGGTCGGCCACCAGCGGCGGACGGGGAAGTGCGGCACCGGTCCGGCCTGCAATCGCTTCCGCTGCCAGTATGTCGCGTAGGCGTGGCTGCTCACGTGCGGACCGCTCTTTGCAGTTGCTGGTACACCCGGACGGTTTCGGCCGCCGCCCTGTCCCAGGAGAAGTCGCTGGCCCGCACCTTGGCCCGTCGGCTCAGGTCGGCCCGGAAGGCGTCGTCGTCGGCCACGCGGCGGAGCAACCCGGCCAGCTCGCCCGGGTCGTCCAACGCGAAGGTCTCGCCGCCGCTACCGGCGATCTCCGGCAGGCTCGTCGCCCGCGCCACCAGCACCGGGCAGCCGACCGCCATCGCCTCGCACACTTGAAGGCCGAAGCCCTCGTACTCACTGGGGTAGACGAACGCCAAGGCCCCGGCATAGAACGCGGGCAAATCGGCGTCCGGCACGAAGCCGAGCAACCTCACCCGCTCGGCACAACCCGATTGCGTGGCCAACTGCTGCAGCGCGGCCCGCTCGCGGTCGTGGCCCCCGGCCAGCACCAGATCGACATCGGTCCGGGCCAATCGGGCGAACGCCCGGACGAGGAACGGGACGTTCTTCCGCCCCTCCCAGCCGCCCACGTAGAAGAAGTACGGGCGGGCCAGCTTCCATTTCTCCCGCACGTCGCGGACCGCGTCGGGGCTTACGGGCCGGTGGAACACCGGGTCGGCCGCCTCGTAGACCACCGTGATACGTTCGGCCGGGATCGCCAGGTAGCCCGCCAGGTCGCGTTTGGCATGCTCACTGACGGTGATGACGCGGTGTGCCCGGCGGCGGGCGGCCCAGTTCGTCAGCCGCACGCGCAGGGCCGACGGTCGCCACCGCTGCCACAGCCCGGCCCGCCGCTGGTAGTAGATCTGGTCGATGGCGTCGTGCAAGGTCAGGACGCGCGGGCAGGGCGTGGACCACGGCAGGCCGTAGTTCATCGGGCAGTGGAACACGTCGATGCGGTCGGCCCGCAGTTGCCGGGGCAGCCAGCGGTTCTCGAAGCTCAGGTAGCGCATCGGCGGGGCGATGCGGACCTCGAACGTCTCGGGCGGCAGGCGGGACAGGTGGTCCGGGTGGATCGGCGCGGTGGCGTACAGGACCGGTTGCACCCCGTGGGCCGGCAGCGCCGCCAGCAGGTTAACCGTGTAGCGGTTCCAGCCCCGCAGACTCGGGTGACTCAGCAGGTAGGCGTTGAACCCGACACGCAAAGTCGTCACTCCGGCCGCTCCGCCGGCAGGGTCGCGTCCGTCGGGAGGGGCCCCGTCGCGACCCCGGCCAGGAAGTTCCAGTAGTCGCCTGAGGCCACGGCGGCAATCAGGCCCTCGCACGTCAGCGGGGGATCGCCGGCGATCCAACCGGGTAGTGTCCAGATCGACAGACCGTGCCGGGAAAGCTCCGCGAACACGTCGGCCGTCGTCGTTCCGTAGACCGCAGCGGCTGAACCGTGCTCGAACAACACCCACGGCCGCCAGCGAGCGAGCAGCCGAGCGGCACCCCGGAGGACACCGAGTTCGGCACCCTCCACGTCGATTTTCAGCAGCCGGATCGGCCGGTCCGGCGGGATCAGGTCGTCGAGCCGCATACCAAGCACCCGGACCGTTTCGGTCGGCAAGTCGGGTGCTAGATCGGGCCGGCGACGGATTCCGCTGAAGGCTGGAGCACTGATCACGACGGTAAATTCGAGCGGACCGTTCGTATCGGTGGCGGCCGCGTGGTGGACCTCGACCCCCGGGAACCGGGCGCGAAGGGCCGCGGCTAGGTACGGGATCGGCTCGACAGCCGCGTGCGTGCCCCGCGGGGCGAGTCGGAGGCACTCGGCCAGTACGTCCTCGGCATGGGCACCCACGTCGATGCAGTTGTCGTCCGGGCGGAGCAGCGTCCGTAGAATGCGGCGCGTGGCTCGTGCGTCGCGAGCCTCGATCCGGTCGTGGGGCGAGCGTGTCCGGAACACGTCTCGCATGGCCCGGAGGACGGGGTAGAGTGGCGTCCGCTTGAACCAGGACTTGATGCGGGACATCGGTAGGTCAACTCGGGAGTTCGGCGGCGAGAAGTTCGGCTAGGCCGCGGCGGAGGTCGGCATGCGGGGTCCAGCCGAGTAGTTCCCGCAGTCGCGTCACGTCGGCCTGCAGGTGGCCGCGCTCCACCGGTCGCACCTTGGCCGGGTCGGTCTCGATGGCCAGTGGTCGGCCGCGGAGTTCCCCGATCAGGTCGAGCACCTGTTGCATGGAGACGGCCACGCCGGTGCCGATGTTCACCGTGGTCAGCCCCGGCGGGCAGCGGTCCAGGAGTTCGACGACGGCCCGGGCCGCGTCGGCGACGGGCACCAGGTCCCGCTTGGGCCAGAGGCTGCCGAGCCGCAACGGAGCGTGCGGCTGAGTCCGCAACTGACTCAGAATTTCCGGCAAAATATGGGGGTTGGTCTCGCGGGGACCATACAAGTTGAACAGCCGGCCGACGACGAAGCGGGCCTCGGGCCGCTGCCGCGATTCCAGCGCCAGCAGTTGTTCGCCCATGAGCTTGGACAGGCCGTAGATGCCGAACGGGGTTACGGCCGAGGCGGTCTCGTGGTGGGGGCGGTCGTCGGGGGCGTAGACGTCGCCGGTGCTGGCGAAGAAGAGCCGCTCGACCCCGGCGGCCCGGGCCGCCGTCAGCACGCACTGCGTACCCAGGACGTTCAAGCTGATCGTGCGGACGGGGTCGGCGTTGCAGGCCGGGATGTAGTGCAGGGCGGCGAGGTGGACGACGGCCGCGGGCCGGTGCCGCTCGAAGAGCGTTCGCAGGGCGTCGGCGTCGCGGATGTCCTGCCGAGCCAGGGTGAAGGCGGGGTCGGCCCGGTGCGGGTCGAGGAAGTCGGCCCGGCCGGTCGAGAGGTCATCGACGGCCAGCACCGCGCTGCCCCGGGCCAGCAACAACTCCACCACGTGCGACCCCAAAAACCCGGCCGCCCCGGTGACAGCCCAACGCCATGAGTCAATCGCCATCACGAGACTCAGAGTTGCGGAACAACACGTCAAAGTACTTCCACTCGTATGTTGGCCGAAAGGCCATCAGAGCGTCGGCTACCCTTTCATTATGCCATGGTCTGTCAAAGTGTTCTCCCTGATAGACTTTGGGGAAAACCACCACATCCGCTGCTCGCAGCCGGCTTACCAGTTCCTGCTGCTCGCGGGCAGTGGCCATCCATGAGTAGAAGCACCAGACCCGGTTCGAGTCAATACGTGGCTCAATAACAAATGCCCCTCCAATAATGTTCAATACGAATACTCGACGGTTTTGGGCCAAATCCAGAATTTGGCCCCATTCTAGTGCCATCTCCTGGGTTGCATACAAGCCTGCTGTCACCGGTGACGGCACGAGATTGCGCCACCAGGATGCTATTGTACGGGCCTCAACGTAGTGCCCGATTAGTGCTAACCCGATAAGAATCCAAACACTCTTCGCCAGCCAAACACCAAGGGCAGTGGACGCTACAATGCCGGTGATCAAGAGATAGGCATAGTATGTCCAGGAATAATTGTTACCAAACCCGAAGAGAACAAAGACGAAGTGAAGGATGGCGCAACTGGCCACGACTCCAAAAGCTGTTTGGGTGCGTACCGATCGACGCAGGATGCCAACCACCACTATGACACCTAGGAAAACCGTTGCTGCAAGCCAGAAGGCAGCTCGTGATCCCAGGTAGTAACGGTAATTCGCTCCCACCGGCTTCCAGAACCATTGACCTTTTCCGGTGAAAAAGCCGTGATTTTCATAACGGTAAACTTCCTGACCTTTGAACGGTAACAGTAGCTGTAGCAAAGACTCCAGCCCGAACCAACACCCAAGCACCAGAACCAGAATGATACCCGTCACCGCCGCAGGTAGCAAAGCGTGGACCATATGCCGCACCCATGATCCTGAACTGATCCAGGAAAACACTGCCAGCCGTACCAGTAGGATCAACCCGTAGACGTAACCTAACGCGGGTTTGGTCAGCACCGCCACCGCGGTGGCTGCCAGTGACCATGCATCTTTGCCACGAGCCTGCCAGTAGACGGCGGAGGCTAGCAACAATGCCTCGATCGCATGGGCGAAATTCAACTGGGGTAGTTGTGCTGAAGCAATCGGCAAGGCAACAATGAGAAAAAACCGCCCAACAAACGGTGTATTCAGTATCACCGCCGTCCGTGCCAATATCAAAGCAAGACCCATCGTTATCACACATGTCGAGACAACGTAGACTAGCGGTGTGCAGCCGAACAAACCGAACACAACACGACCGACTAACAGCGGAATGAGGCCGTAAAGATAATTGAAGTCCCTCCCCGGTCGCCAACCTGCAACCAATAACTGATCGGCAGCAAGGTTTGCTCCCTGGTCTCCGAATGCGTAGGCCGCAAACAACATCTGATTAGGCCACTTAACCAAAAGGATTGCGATAGACTCCATCGCAATCAGAATTGTAAATAGCCTGGAGTTGGTTACGACACAACGGCCAAAATTGAATAAGCTGTGTAGGGTGTTCATGCCGTCTTTTCTCGGTTGGCCAGCATGTGGGAGTAGATCGCTTCGAGGGCGTCGACGGTGGGTTGAGGACCGCAGTGGGACTCGAGGAGTGCCCGGGCGGCGACCCGCTGGCGGTTTTGGGCAACCGGGTCGTTCAACAGAGCGACGGTGCGTTCGATCAAGCCGGCATCGTCGTCGCAGACCCCGGCATGCACACCGTCTTGAGCTGGTAAACCTTCCACACCTTCCGAGGTGGTAACGACCGGCACGCCGTAGGCCATCGCTTCCAGAATCTTGATCTTCATACCGCTACCACGGCCCGGAGCGTAGAGCAGCACCCCGGTCCGCTCGAAGTAAGGCCGCGTGTCCGGGACGTTCTCTTCGATGGTGACATCGGGCAGGGAGAGGAAATCCTTCAGTGCCGTTTTGGCTCCCCAGCCGACCAGTTGCAGCCGGGCGGCGGGCACCCGCATTTTGATCTCGGGCCACAGCCGCGTGACCAGCCGCACCGCCGCCGAGTGGGTCGGGTACCAGCCCATGTTGCCGATCACGCTCACGACCGGTTCGCCGGTCCGCCGCCCGTCGGGGATGTACTCGTAGAGCGACGGGTCGACGCCGACGGGTACGGTGGAGACCTGCGCCTGCGGGTTCACCTTCAGCAGTTCGGGGACCAAGCGGGGGGAACAGGCCCGGAAGTGGCGGAGTCGGCGGACCAGGGTCCGTTCGGCCCGGAGCATGAGCCAGCGGTCGAAGCGGCCGCGAACGCTCGGCGGACGGACATGTTCCAGGTCGATCCAGACCAGGTGATGGACGTTGACCAGTGCCCGCTCCGTGTGCCGCAGCCCGAGCCAACCGCACCAGAGTTGTTCCAGGTGCAGGATATCGAAGCCCCGGGCCAGCTCGGCATCGAGGTCTTGCTGCAGTTCACGGGAGAACATGTAGGAGTACGGTCGGCGGAGCGTCTGGAGCTTGGCCGAGAGTCCGCGGCGTGTGGGGAACGGGTACAGTCGCAGGTCGTAGTCCGGGGCCGGGAAGAGCCGGCGGGCTTCTTCCATCTCGCCGGCCTTGCTGCAGGCCGCCAGGCAGGTGACCCGGTGGCCGCGGGCGACCAGTTCCCGCAGCAGGACGTAGAACCAGCGGGCCGCCGCGTTCCCGAACGGGACGGGGGCTTCGAGCAGAACGAGGACGATGCGAAGGCGTGTCACTGGGTTGTCACCGAATTGTCATCATGGTGTCTGTCACCGGGCTGTCTGTCACCGGGGTGTCACGATATAGCCAACACGAGGTCGCGGATGTCGCGGGCCATGTCGGCCCAGGTGCGGGAGCGCAGTTCGTCGGCGAAGGGACGGACCCGGGCGGCGTAACTGTCCAGGTTGGCCCGCCAGTGTCGGAGCCGCTCGGCCAGTTCCGCCGGGCTTTCGGGGTCGGTCAGGATCAGGTCGTGGAGTTCAGGCGGGTAGCGTTCGCTGACGCCGGCCGCGGCCGACACGATCGCCGGTAAGCCCCGGCACAGGGCCTCGTGGACGGCCAGCCCGTAGGCGTCGTAGCGGGATGGTGCCACGACCGCGTCACAGGCGGCCAGGATCTCGGGTACATCGGTCCGGAAGCCGAGGAAGCGGACGCGATCGACCAGCCCCCGGGCGATGGCCCGCGACTGCCAGGCCGGCCGGTCCGGCCCGTCCCCGATCACCGCCAGGTCGGCGTCCCAGCCCGCTTCTCGACAGAGCCGTTCCCAGGCCGCAAAGAGGGTGTCGAAGCCCTTCACGCGGTTCCCCAACTGACCGATGAACGCGACGTGCGGGCGGTCGCCCCAACCGAGCCGGCGTCGGTTCTCGGCCCGGTCTGCCGCCGTGACCGGGGTGAGTCGTTGTGCTTCACAGCCGAAGTACACCACCCGAACCCGTTCCGCCCCGACCCCGAGCCGTTCGACGACATCGTTCGCCGTCCGCCGGCTGTTACACAGGACCAGCCGGGCCGACCGGATCGCCCGTCGCTCCGCGCGGCGGTCGCGCGAGTGGACGAACTCTTGCTTGAGCCTGCGGATCGCCCCACCGGATTTCGGCGTGGGGTAAGCGGCGTGAACACAGTGGACCCAGTTCACGTCCGGCCAGGGGCAGTTGCCGCCGTTGACCACGACGCGGAAGCCTTCGCGGGCGAGTCGGGCCGCCCACTGCCGACCGGTGTGGGCTAGCAGCGGTTGTCCCAGCAGGTGCTTGCCGAAGGGACGCGGGACGATGTGAACCGTCACGTTCGGGTGTGCGGCCAGTTCGGGATCGACACGGTGGGCGACCAGGTGGACGGGGGTGTCGGCCGCGAGGTAACGGGCCAGTTCCCGGTTCGCCCGGTCCATCCCGCCGTGGGGCACGAAGTCGCCGGCGACGAGCAGCCAACCGGTCACGTCCGCGCCCCGTTCTGGACCTCGCGGACCCAGCACAGCACGCCCATCTGCGTGAGCAGCAGCACCGAACCCGGGATCGATGACAGCGTCCCCGCTCCGATGAAGGCCGTCGCCCAGTTCGTCACCACCAGGGCGTACATAAGGATCACGCCCAGCCCCCACGGGGTGCCGAGCCGCAGGGGCGGTGGGCGGTGCAGGAGCCAAGCCAAAAACGCGAGCCACAGGCCCAGGCCGGGTAACCCCTGGTCGACCAGGATTCGCGAGTACTCGTTCTCCAGGCCGATGGCGCGAGGAGCCCGGTCGGCCAGGAAGAACGGGATGCTCGTGCCCACCGAGGAGCCCATCCCGGCCCCGATCGGGTAGTTGACCATCAACTCGAAGAACGACTCGTTCGCGCTGGCCCGGAGCCGTTCGGAGACGAACTCGGTGTCTTCGAGGGTCTTGACCCGCTGGAGCCGTTCGTGGGTGTTGGCGACGGCGAGGGCAGCCAGGGCAAGCCCGACGGCCCCCAGACCGATGAGAACGTTCAGGCGGGTCACGACCCAGGCGACCAGGGCGACGACCACGAACATCACGACCGGCTGACGGGCGGCACACAGGAGGATGCCGGCCACGGCCGCGGTCACCCCCCCAAGTGCCAGGCAACGGTCCAGCCCCGACACTCCCCGGCCGAAGAGCCGGTCGAGCAGGAACGGCAGCGAGAAGAGCATCGCCCCGCCATAAGCATGGGCACTCAGGAAGAATGACGGGATGCGGTGGTGGCTGAACCCGGCCACGTCCTTCGACTTGAACATCAACTCGGTGACGGCGTTCTGGGGGTACAGGGCTTCCAGGCCGTTGCGGTACACATACACCCCGCCGGCGAGGGCCACGAGGTTGAGCAGGGCCAGCCCGCGGGCGATCACGGCCAGGTCGTCGGCCCGCAGCCGGGAGGCTAATAGCATCACGGGGAGGAACCACACGGTGGCCCGCAGGGCGACGAGCTGCACCAGGAAGTCGTTGAACGGAACGAGGGTGAGCAGGGCCGGCCAGGCGATCAGGGCGAGGACCCACTGCCCGGCCGTGCCGCTGAGGACGGTATTCAGGTCGCGCGGCCTGCCGACCAGGAAGCCCAGGTACAGCCCGAGTACCCCGGCGTCGAACGTGAAGGTGGTGAAGACGCTCAGATAGTTAGCCCGGATGTAGCCGTTGAAGTACCCCACCGCAAAGAGCGCCGCAAATCCCAGCCCTAGCGACCGCAGGGTCACCAGGAACACAGCAAGGAACGCGGCAGAGGGAAAGAGGATCGGGATCATGAGAACGGTTCGCTCGGGGGGCGACGGAGGCACCGCCAGCCGCCGGTACGACAGCGGTCGATGGCCGATTGCGGATGCCGGGTGGCGAGGTAGCTGGGGGCCTCGTAGGGCCGGTGTGTGCCGCTCCCGAGAGGTCCCAGGACTGGCCCACGCAGTCGCCAGCCGATCTCGAAGAGGGTGTAGCCGAACTCGCGCAGGAAACCCACCACGGGGCTATCAGCCCCGCCGTGGTCCTCGAAGACGATGTGGGCGATCCGTCCCGCCCGGAGGGCTTCGGTTGCTCCCCGGAACAAGCAGAGTTCGTGCCCTTCCACGTCCGCCTTCAGCACGCCGACCTCTCGTCCGTCGAGCAGACTGTCGAGTGTGGTCGTCCGCACCGGGATGCCACCGCCGTCCGCCACGCGGGCCAGCCCTTGGTTGCCGTCGAAGCCGACCGGCACGTCCAGCCCGGCCGTCCCGTCACGGTCGCTGAGTGCCAGATCGAAGACCCGACAGGGGGCAAATCCTGCCAGCCCGGTGAAGCGGCCGACGTTGCTCACCAGTCGCCGGTAGATTTCGGGGTGCGGCTCGAAGGCCCAGACTTCCCCGCTGCGGGCGGCGAGTGCCCCGGTCATGGCCCCCACGTTCGCCCCGGCATCGACGGAGAGCAGACGGCGGTCGGCCAGTCGGGTCAGGACTTCGACGACGGCCAAGTCGTAGACCCCGGCAGACCAGATGCTCCGGCCGATCGTCTCGCGGACGTCGATCTCGATGGGGCATCCCCACGGTAGTTCGACCAACTGCACCGGGTTGCGGGGCGGGAGCGCGGACCGGACGACCCGGCGGACCAGCTGCGACGGCCGGTAGACGAACCACGGCTTGAGCGGATTCGGAACCTTCATCGGTCGTCGCTCGGGGGTTTACGTCCGATGAGCAGGACGTTGTCAGACAAGGCCC
>Ga0308417_1003538_pt1 | contig 9936 bp, 16 predicted proteins | sample HotsprSampleOS65_FD_203528 | JGI IMG/M metagenome (GOLD analysis project Ga0308417, IMG submission 203528) | Hot spring phototrophic mat microbial communities from Octopus Spring, Yellowstone National Park, Wyoming, United States - 20090730_OS65 ... | reverse complement strand
CGTCGGTCCGTCGCAGCTGAGCGGCGTTGTGTATTCGGGAGGTGCCTACACCTACTACTACGGCGCGGTTCCTGCGCCGCGCGATCGCGTCTGCTATTCCGTTGAGGCGGCGGATGCGCAGGTTGTTCCCCCCGATCCGTCTCGCCACTGGCCGCCCGGTACGCTGTCGGCGTATGGCGTGTATGAGGAGCATTCGTCCGGTCCTACTCTGGTTTTGGTCCTTGAGGCCGGGGACGGTGCGCCGCCTGAGGTGCACGTGTGGGTCGACGCCTATGGCGCCCCGACGCCGTCGCCCTCGCCGTCGCCGTCGCCCTCGCCGTCGGCGACGCGGACCGCGTCGCCCGCGCCGTCCTGCACGCGCTGGATGGATGTCGGTGATGATGCTCCTGTTGTTTTCCGTCCGTCCCGGCGTGCGACCTACTGGATTGAGGTGCAGTCTGGCCGGCTCTGGTGGTTTGGTCGGTATCACGAGCCGGGGGTGTATTCGTACGTGTTCGGTGATGACATCGCTCTGGTCATTGCCGGCAACGGCCGGGTGCGGGTTTGCGATTCGAACCCGTCGTCTGCGGCGACGGCCACGCGCACGCCCGGCACGCGCACGCCGACGCCGACCGGCACGCCCGGCACGCGCACGCCGACTGTCACGCGCACGCCGACCGTGACGCGCACGCCGACCGTGACGCGCACGCCCTCGCTGACGCGCACGCCCTCGCTCACGCTTACTCCGTCGCCGACCTGGACCGCGCTCCCTACATCCACGCGCGATCCCTATCAGCCGCCCTCCCCCGTGCCCCGCTATACGCTTGCGCCCGTCACGCCGCCGCCGTTTGGCGACGATGTGTCCTGGGAGGGATCGATCGTCGGCGATCTGATGGATGGCCTCGAGGCGCTCGGGCGCGCGGTGGCTCCCCCGGCGGCGCGCATCTGCGATTTGCCCGTGCCGGTTTTGGCCGATGCGCCGGAGTACGGTTTTAAGGATGCGCTGCCCGATTTTGTCGCGGGCTTGTGTGGTTTCTTCTCGGTCGCGTCGCCGGTGCTTGGGTTTGTGCGGTTCCCGGTCACGCTCATGGTCGTCGGATTTGTGTTCTGGACGGCGTGGCGGGTGTTCCGGTCGCTGAGCTGAGGTGCGCTATGGATTGGCTTGAGGATTTCTTCTCTAAGGTTGTGTCGTGGTTTGACGAGCGCGCGGCCAACATCTACAACGCGGTTGTTGCGTTTATTAACGTGCTCGTTGACGTCTGGAATGGATGGATGGATGCCCTGCTGCATCCCGCCCAGGCGATGCCGTCTATCCCCGCGCTGCGCTGGGTCGTTGACTGGCTGGGCGGCATAGTGGATTACACCAGGCTGATGTACATGCTGGTCGATTACGTCGCGTATGCGTCCATCGTCCAGCAGGCGCTCACTGCGCAGATCGGCATTGTCATCGTTGGTCTGGGGTTTCGCGCGTGGTTGGTCATCCGCCGCGTGGTGTTGGTGAGCTGACGATGCAGTACGTGATTGCGGCTCTGTATGTACTCGTCTGGCTGGCGCTCGCGGCGGCCGCGGCGCTCTGGCTGCCGGTCTGGGCGTTGCCGGTTGCCCTCGTCCAGTTGGCGGTGGCGTACGTGATGGTGCGCTCGTGGTTGACCGCCGCCGCCGGCGGCGATGATGGCGCGTAATCGCGCTGCGGGCGTGTACGGCTGTCGGTGCGCGCGCCGCCGCACGCGCTTTAAACGGCGCGCGCGCGGTAGGGCTGTCGGGATGATGAGGCATGGCGCCGGCCGTGAGCGTGAGCGAGCGGCGGCGCGGTTAACGGCGCGCAGTTGCGCGTCCTTGGGCGCGCGTGGCGCGCTTGCGAGGTGGGCGGTGCAGGAGATCAGTATCGCGCTGGCAATCTGTGCGGTCGGTGCCGCTGTTTGGTACATGCGCCGGCGTGAGGCGTCTGGGCGTGTGCATGGCTGGCTCGTGCTCTATGATGATCTGGGCGGCTGGCGCGCGCTGCCGGCGGTCTACGCCGACTCCGGCATCGTCGCCGACGGTGTCACCTATCCCGCGTCGTTGCCGGTGGTGCGCGTGGACCGCACGCTCGTCTGGATCGCGCGCTGCGACGCTGCGGCCCTGATCGAGCACCAAGCGCTGGAGCGCGCGCGTGAGGCTGCTGCGCTCGCGTCGCTCTGGCGCGGCGGCGGGCAGTGGCTCGACCTGTTGCGCGTGCTGGGCGTCGTGCTCCCTGCGGCGTTTGCGTATTTCACGTGGGCGCAGGTCGCCGGATTGCAGGCGCTCGTCGCCCAGATACTTGCCCTGGTAGGTGATAAGTGATGAGTAGTGTACGTGACTGGCGTGTGACCGTCGTTCCCTGGGCGGACCGCCGCCTGTGGTTCGTGCAGGCGCGCCGTGGCCGGCGCGTGGTGTGGGGCATTGTGTACGACGCGGATGATCCCGACTCGGTGGCCCTCGCCCGTCGGGCGATTGCGACGCTGCGGGCCGCCAGCGCCGATTGCTCGGCGTTGCCCCACCCCCTGCCTGGGATCGCTCCCCCCGGCGCGTAGGGGGTACGGGTGCCGCACGAGCGCGCCGGTCGTGGACGGTACGGCCGGCGTGCCGGTACGGGCGTGTCAGGGTTCCTGCGCGCCGCCCTGCCCGCGCGTTCTGGTACGGCAAACCGGGCGTGGTACGGCCCTGCCCCGGCTCCGGCGCGTAGGGGGTACGGCTATGTCGCCGGTACGCCCGTCGTGTGCGGTACGCCCGTCGTGCCGGTACGGGCGTGTCAGGGTTCCTGCGCGCCGCCCTGCCCGCGCGTTCTGGTACGGCAAACCGGGCGTGGTACGGCCCTGCCCCGGCTCCGGCGCGTAGGGGGTACGGGTGTCTCGCCGGTACGTCCGTCGTGTGCGGTACGCCCGTCGTGCCGGTACGCCCATGTCGGTTCCTGCGCGCCGGCATGGGCAATCGGAGTGGTGTGGCATGCCGGGCGTCGGTACGGCCCTGCCCTGCCCCGCCCGCCCGCGCGCATTGTTTTTCGGAAAACCGCAGCCGGAGGCTCGGCGCACTGCGCAGCGCCGTCAAGACCGACAAAAACGGCGCCTTCCGCTATTCCGAAAACGGCCGCGCCGTTTTTGTCGCTTGCGAGCGCAGCGAGGTCTTGACGGCGCGTGAGCGCAGTGCGCTACAATCTCGTGCGGTTTTCCGGCGCAATGCGCCGGGTAAAAACGGAAAACGCCGCCCGAACGGCCTATCTCGCCGGTACGCGTGAACTGGCTCCAAACGCGCGAACCGAGTCGCGCGCAGCGCGAGGGTGAGCGCGTTTGGAGGGTTGAAGTCTAAAGAAGCGCCGCGAATAATAAAGGATGGTGTATGCCCTCCGAACGTGACTACCTGCGCCAACCGCTCAACGACGACGATATGATGTTTTTGGACGCCCGGGCCACGCTGGCGGCGGCGTTGTCACGTGCTGTCGTCGGGTACTCCGACGGTCGCGTGCGGGCGCTGGCGTGGCTCTCGATCGCCACGCCCCGTCTCTATGAGCGCATTGCGCCCGTTATCGAGGCGTCGGCGATCCGGCAATCTCCCGGCGCGTCGCGCACGCTCCGTGACGCGCTCCGGGCGCTGTCGCTCGAGGAATACGTGAGGCGTCGCGATGAGCGTCGGTCTGAGCGCTGATCTCCCCCTCCGGTTGCTCCCGTTCGAGCGCTGCTACGCGCCCGGCGCGTTTGTCGGCATTTTCGGCGCGCTGCGCTCCGGCAAAACCCTGATGGCGTGCAGGTTAGGCGTGACGCTTGCCCGCACCCTCGGTCTCGATCTCGTCAGCAATATTCCGGTCGCCGGCGCGCGGCGGATCGTGACGCTCGACGATCTGGCGGCGCTCCGTGGCGCGGTCCTCGTCTGGGACGAGGTGCAGGTGTCGCTTGACTCGCGCGAGTGGGCGTCTGAGGCGGCGCGCGCGCTCACGCGCGATATGATCCTGTGGGGCAAACGGGCTATCATCTGCATCTACACATCCCCGGCGTTTGGCACGGTCGATGTCCGGCTCCGCCGACTCACGCAGTACGTGTACGTCACCGCCGGCCGCTACCGTCGTGGCGGTGTCGATTACGCCGTGTATCGCTGGCATGAGCACCCGTATGCGGATGACGTGCTCTGTGAGCGTTATCGTTTTGCGCTGCGGCTCTCCGACTGGTACGGTGTGTACGATACGCTCTACGGCGCTACTGCTGGCGACACGCTCGCCATCCTCCCCGCTCCCGCGCCCGCGCCCGCGCCCGTGCGCCGTCGTGCTTGACATATCGCGCTGTCGTGCTATACTGGCGCTGTTGACGGTATTGACGGTATGGCGTGATGGAGGTGGATGATGGTGACGTTGTTGACGTTCGACGGCGTTGAGGAGGTCGATTATGTGCCGAGTGACCTGGAGATCCGTGCGTCGCTCGGTGACTCCGGTCTCTACGGTATGGTTCTGAACGGCGTAACGTGGATGCGACTCGTGTCCGGCGTCGGTTGGTGGACGGTCGTATGCAACCGGCGCGTGACGGTGACTCTCGCTGCTGTTGGCTGGTGTTGGGTGATGGATGGACTCGGTAATCGCGGGTACTGGTCGCCCGCGCTGGCGTGTGTGCCTGCTGAGGTGCGCGCGCTGTGCGGCGGTTGTGTGCAGGATGAGGATGAGGAGGATTAGGATGCCGGTAACGACTGGTCTGGTGCTACACGGCCTGGTTGCTGCGTACCGTGAGTTCATTTCGCGTAAGGACGGTAAGGTGTATCGGATTGTGACCGTGTACGGCGACTTGGTCGTTGGCGAGGATGTGTTGTGTCGGGTGGATGGTTACGATGTGTTTGTGGACTCACCGTCTTATGCGCGTGGCGAAATGGTCACGTTCCCTGCCCGGCTCCAGTTCGTTCGTGACTCGTCCGGTCGCCCGGCGGTCAGGCTCTATGTTTATGAGGGGGTGCGGTGATGCCTACTCGCAAAGAGGACTCGCTCTGGTTGGTCGTGCACCGGAGGTCGGCGCACCTGCGTGCGCTGCTCGATGGTCTCGATGGCGTCGATATTGGCGTGACGTATGAGCTCGATTACTACCCGTATGCGATCGTCGAGTTGCTGCGCGTGCGGGATGACGCTCCCCCGTTGGTGTTGCGGTCGGTATATATATCCGCAAACAGACAATGGGAATACCACTCGGAGTACACCCTCCGGGTGGTTGAGGCTGCGTTGCAATTGGTTGAGGAATATCGCGCCGATCCCTCGCTCGGCGGCGCCGAGGGTGTTTAAATGGTTGTCTATCATCACTGGTCGGTGGAGTGGCATCCCCGTAGTGATCCGCCCGGCGGTCTGCTGCGCGTCGTGTGCATCGCCCGGCGCGCGGTCTCCGATCCGTTTGCCGGCTCTGGGCCGTTCCCTCCGGATATCGATCGCGCGGCGCGTTTTTGGAATCTGGTCGCCTCCGGCGGCGCGCGTGATCACGGTGCCGGGTATGAGGTTGTCTGGCGCGTGTTGGTTGTGGCCGACGATCCGGACGGCGGTGCGCCGCCGGATGGCGCGTGGAGCGACGATCCGACGTATCGCGCCCGCCGTCGGCTCCTGCGGTGGATTATGCGTTCGCAGTGCCCGCTGTTCGCCGATTTTTTCGCGGTTGAGCACTTCCGGGCGTCGCCGGGGTATTTCGGTCTGTTGGAGGGATGACATGCGAGCAGTCGATTTGTTCTGCGGCGCCGGCGGCTCGTCTCTGGGCGCTGCGGCTGCGGGTGTGGAGATCGTCGCTGGGTTTGACGTTTGGCCGGTTGCCGGATCGGTGTATCGGGCAAATTTTCCGTCGGCGCGGTTCTATCTCTGCGATCTGGCGGCGCTGGACGAGTCTGATATCCGGGTCATTCGTGATGATCTCGGTCCTGTTGATCTGCTGCTGGCGTCCCCCCCGTGCACGGACCACAGTCCGGCGCGCGGTGCCGGGCCGCCGTCGTTGGCGGGTCTGGATCTCCCGTGGTGTGTGTGGCGATTCGCCGTTGTTTTCCGGCCGCGCTGGATTGTCGTGGAAAATGTTGTCCAGATGCGCCGGTGGCATGGCTACCGCGCGCTCCTGCATGCCCTGATGCGTCTGGGTTACTGTGTGCGTGCTCAGATTCTGGATGCGGTGGATTTCGCCGTGCCCCAGCGCCGTAAACGGCTCTACGTTGTCTGCGACCGTGAGGCCGATCCGCCCGAGATCGCGCCGCGCACGTCTGAGCGTATACCGGCCGCGTGCGTTATCGATCTGGACGGATATGCGTACACGCCGCTCCGTACGCCGCGCCGCGCCCGTGCGACGATCGAGCGCGTTGAGCGCGCTGTGCGTGCGCTTGGCCGTGATGCGGTGTTTTTGATGGTGTATTACGGTTCCGGTCCGCAGTGGCAGACCCTGGACGTTCCCTTGCGCACGGTCATGACATCCGGGCATTTCGCACTGGTGCGGCCTGGGTGCGGCGGCCACGAGATGCGCATGCTGCAGGTGGACGAGTTGCGCCGCGCGATGGGGTTCCCCGCGCGGTTTGATTTCGGCGGCTGCACCCGTACTGAAACGATGCGCCTGCTCGGCAACGCGGTTTGTCCGCCGGTCATGCGGGCGATTGTCGAGACGCTGACAGGCGCGTGACGGCGCTGCGGGCGGGTGCGCCCTGCGGTGCGCGCGCCGCCATACGCGCTTTAAACGGCGCGCGCGCGCTACGGGTATCGGGATGATGAGGCATGGCGCCGGCCGCGAGCGTGAGCGAGCGGCGGCGCGGTTAACGGCGCGCCGGATGGCGCGTCCTTGGGCGCGCGGAGCGCGCAATGATGTTGGTGAGGGGTAACGATTCTTGTTAATTAATACGCGATTTGCCCCGGCGTCTGTAAGCCTTTTGTCGTTGTGACACTAATAGAGAGGATGGGTAGGATGAGGTCGGTTATCTCCTACGGCGGTGGCATCCAGAGTACGGCGCTGATTGTGTTGGCGATGTTGGAGGGATGGGACATCGATGAGATCGTGCACGTCGATTTGGTCGATGCGGAGTCTCCTGCGACGCGGGAGTACGTCGCGTGTTTTCGGGAGTGGTTGCGTCGGGAGCATGGGCGCGATATTACGGTTATCGAGCGCGATCTATACGGCGATATGCTCGCCCGTCCTGGGTTCACGCCGGTTCCGTGGTGCGGCAAGTACGAGAGATTTGTGTTGTCTAGGCAGTGCACCCGGCAGTACAAGGTCGCGCCCGTTCAGCGTTATTTGTACGACCGGTACCCGGGCGATTGCATTAGGCTAATGCTTGGTATCTCTGTTGACGAGTACCACCGGATGCGCGATTCGTCGGCGGCGCGGATCGAGCACGTCTACCCGCTCGTAGACCGTCGGCTGACCAGGTGGCAGTGTCGGGAGGTTATCGAGCGCGCGGGTTTGGCCGTGCCGTGGAAGTCCTCCTGTTGGTTTTGTCCTTATAGGTCTATTCGGAGTCAGTGGGCGCTGGTGCAGCGGTATCCGGATCTTGCGGGAATGGCGCAGGCGCTCGAGGATCGGATTAATGCGGAGAGGTGTAGGCGCGGACAGGATGAGATAGTGGTATTGAGGGTGGATATGTCGGTGGAGCAGGATGATTTCTGCGAGGCGGGATACTGTGATTCGTAGGGATGCGATATGCCCGACGCGCCCTGCCCGTCCTATTTGCATCGTCTCGCCCGCGCGCTCATGCCGCGCGAGCGGCTCGCCCTCTGCGGTGTGGCGCTCCGGTATGGCGCGTCGGGTGTTGTCGTGCGCCGGCTCCCCGACGGGCGCGCTGCCTATAGTGGTCTCTACCGCTGCGGTGATTTCTGGCGCTGCCCCAGTTGCCGCGTGACACTGGGCATCCGCTGGGCGCGCCAGATCGAGGCGGCGCTGCGCGCACACGTCGAATCGGGCGGATCGGCGCTGCTGGCGACCTACACCGTGCCGCATACCCGCGATGAGGCTCTCCCTGTCGTGTTGGTTCGTCTCGCCGACACGTGGCGACGGTACGCCAAACATGCCTGGCGTGATGCGCTGGGCGCTCATTACGTCGGCGCTGTGCGCGCGCTTGAGGTCGTGCATGGCGTCAACGGCTGGCATCCGCACTACCACGCGCTCGTGTATATCTCCCCTGGTCTCCCCTATCTCACGCCGGTTGCCGTCGCGTTGTCTGAGCGCTGGTCAGAGGTCGCGGGCGCAGAGTGGCGTGCGGATGTCCGCCAGGTCGCGCGGGATGGCGTCGCGGCGGTTGCGCGCTATCTCACGACCGATGGCGTCGCCGGCGCTGCGTTTGAGACCGCTAGCCCGGCCGCCAAAATCCCCGCCGGTCGCTCGTACACGCAATTGCTCGACGACTACGCGCGCTATCGCTCCTCTGCCGATGCCGCGCTCGTCTACGAGTATGCGGCGTCGTTGCATGGTGTGCATCATCTGACGGTGTCTCCCCGGCTCCGCAGGCTGTACGATTTTGCGGATCCGGCCTATGACTGGTCGCAGGTCGCGGATGAGGATGTCCTTGCCTTGCTCAACGGTGAGGAATGGTTGTCAATCCTCAACGCTGGCGAGGACCGGAACCTGCTTGACGATCTGTCGCGCTCGTATTAATATCGGTGCTATGGAGTATGAGCGTGCTATGCTGCAATTGGCTGTGTACTGCGTGACGCTGGTCATGCTGTATGTGGTTGATGCGTGGAGTCGTCGTTGATGGCTGAGTCGCTCTTTGTCACGCTCGCTATTGTCGTTATTGTCGTCGTCGCGCTGCGGGTGATGCTGGGCGTGGTGCGGCTATGGTAGAGACGTCGGATGTGCTCTATCCGGTCGCGCTGGCAATTGTGACCTACATTGCCGCCCGTCTCGTCTCGCTGTTTGCGTAGTATGCAGGGTGCAATGGTGTGCAGATGCGGTTCGTCGCCGCGTCGTGGTGGTTCGATTCCACCATCCTGCTCCAGCCCTCCGGGCGTTAGTGTAGGTGGTAATCGGTGACAGGAGGTGTCTGACGAACGATCCCGTTTTCAATGCCCCGTCGATGAGCGCCATCATGCAGGCCGCGACAAGCATCTTCAATCCATTTGTTGGAGTGCTTGCTCTGGCCATTGGGGTAACTTTGGGTACCCGCATGCTCGGCCGCATTGTCAACCTGTTCTAGAGATCGTGTTCCGCATTACCCGCCGCGGGCGCGGTTCCGGCCGCGCTCCCGCCCTCTCCGTCATCCGCTCCGGCGCGCGTCTCGAGGTGCGCGAGGGGCGCTACGGTCAGGGCGCGCGCTACGCTTGGTGTGACGTCGATGATACGCTCGCCGCGCATACGTTGCTGCTCACGTTTGCCGACATGCGCGCGCGTGTTATCTATATTCATACCGATATTCCTGTTATTTCTGAGCGCCGTTTTTTTTGCGCCTTCTCTGGCGTCTGCTCAGGCTCCCTCCCCGACGCCGACTCCCTCCCCGACGCCGACTTCGATGCCTCATCATTCGAATTGCCCTTGGATTCCCGATGACCGGTACTGGTACTACGCCGGCGTTCGGGAATTGTCGAGTCCTGCGCCGGGCGTGTATGTTCTTGACTACGGCGTGCTGCCCTTCGCTCGGTGGCACGTTTGCTACTATATTGATAGTCCTGGCGTTTGGGCCGCGCCGGTCAATCCGGTGTACCACCACCCCCCTGGTGACAGGACTGTGTATGGCTACTACGGCGAGCCAGTGTGGTCGTCCGGCGTTCCGCTGGTTGTTCGTGTGCAGGTTGTGGACGGTGTGTCGTCTGCCGGGGTGCATGTGTGGGTTGATCCCTATGTGGCGGCGCTGACGCCGACTCCGTCGCCGTCGCCGACTCCCTTCCCCGGCTGTCCTGCTTCCGCCTCGGGCCGCTATTGGCACTACGTCGGTCCGTCGCAGCTGAGCGGCGTTGTGTATTCGGGAGGTGCCTACACCTACTACTACGGCGCGGTTCCTGCGCCGCGCGATCGCGTCTGCTATTCCGTT
>Ga0308417_1003533_pt1 | contig 9946 bp, 9 predicted proteins | sample HotsprSampleOS65_FD_203528 | JGI IMG/M metagenome (GOLD analysis project Ga0308417, IMG submission 203528) | Hot spring phototrophic mat microbial communities from Octopus Spring, Yellowstone National Park, Wyoming, United States - 20090730_OS65 ... | reverse complement strand
CCCCCCAGCTAGCTGAATCAACTGAGCGGCGGCTGAAGCGGTGCCCCCTGTAGCAAGCAGGTCGTCAATGACAAGTATTCTCTGCCCTGCTTGAATGGCGTCGCGGTGCATCTCAATTCTATCCGTACCATACTCGAGGGCATACTCCACACTATACACCTCAGCGGGCAATTTCTTAGGCTTGCGCGCTGGAATAAAACCACAGCCCAAAGCTCGTGCCACAGGAGCGCCTACAATAAACCCACGGGATTCAATGCCCAGTACCCCCTGCACCTGCAGATTGGCAAATGCCCCAGCCAAGCCATCCACAATCGCTTTCAAACCTTCGGGGTGAGCCAGAACGGGCGTAATATCCTTAAACAAAATCCCAGGTTTAGGAAAGTCTGGTATCTCACGAATCAGTTGAGCAATTTCCATAAAATAAGAGCTAGGGGATAACTTGGATATAAATTCAACTACAGCATAAACAATGGAAGGATTATTCTCAACCCAAGGTATCATGATTTTACTTTTGGGGGCCTACGGAGTGGCGATGTGGATGTTTCTCACCAGTGCCCCCAAGGTACATACGGTAATGGTCAGCGATTTGGAGCAAGCCCGTTGGTTCTACGAGTCAGCACTGGAACTGCGCCAAGCGGCAGTGCCCCTTCACTTCTACTACGGCTACGAATCCCCCTTGGGAGTCAGTCCTAGTGCAGTACCGCCCTATTCCCCCGCCAGAGATGGGGTGTGGTATCAACTGCGCAAAAATGTACAACTGCACATAGTGCCTGGGGTCAAAACCACTGAACCAAACCGCGAGCGCCACCTGTGCTTCAACCGCGACTGCATTGAGCAAATCTTGCTCAGGGTGCAGATGAAAGGACTAAAACACAAAATCCGCAGTGCTCAGCCGCTGAACTTTTTGGTGAAGGATGACACAGGGCGCATCATTGAGTTTAGGGAGTCCACCACTGCCAAAGTCTGAGTTTTGACCCTTACCCCTGCCGTGCTTTGAACTTGGGATTGGTTTTGCATATCACATAGACCCTGCCGCGGCGACGCACCACCTTGCAGTCTTTGTGGCGGTTTTTGGCAGATTTGAGAGAAGTCAAGACTTTCATACTCGACAAAAAATCACACTAAGTACCCAATGTAGCGTATTATGAAAACCCTTGGCAAGTAGGTGAGATGACGACCCACTTTGCTGTTTCATTCCCACCCCTAGTCTGAGGTTCAATGCTAAAACATCTGAGAAAACTAGACCCTTGGGCGATCGCCATTTTGGGCTGGAGTTTACTGCTGAGACTGTGCCTAGCCTATGCCATGACCCCTGGCTTTGACGAAGCCTATTACACTCTCTACAGCCGCCATCTGGACTGGAGCTACTTCGACCACCCCCCATTGGTAGCCTACTCTACGGGGATCGGCATCTGGCTCACAGGAGTTACCAATCAGTTCACCATGCGCATTGGGGGCGTAATTCTCTACACATTTACCCTGCTATTTTTTTTCCTCACTAGCAAACAATTGTTTGGCTTGCAGTCAGCCAGACTGACTTTGGCGATCGCCGCCACCATCCCCATCTTTCAGATCATATTTGGCATCTTGACTTTGCCTGATGTGCCCTTGATGTTCTTTTGGACTCTAGCCCTGTGGCTGTGCGCCCATGAATTTTTCCCTGAACCCGCTCCTGCAGAATACCGCCCAACCGTCAAAGTCGCTTGGATTGGCTTAGCTGTGGGCTTGGCAGCGCTGGGGAAATACCACGGCTTTTTGCTGGGGATATGCCTACTGTTGTATGTACTTTTCACTCCCAAATACTGGAGCATCTTTCGCTCTCCCTATCTACTCCTATCGGTCATACTGTTTACGGTAGTGATCGCCCCCATTCTGATTTGGAACTATCAACACCACTGGGTATCTTTCCGATTTCAAGGCAGTCGCGCTATTCCCACCACGGGCTACAGTTTCCTTGATGTGCTAGTAGTTTTCCTAGTAAGCTGTGGCTACCTGTTTCCCAGTTTTGGCTTCCCCTTGTGGTGGACAAGTCTCCATGCCCTAGCTAGAGAAATTCTCAGTTTCCCTAAAACCTGCAATGAGCGCTATCGCTTCATCCTGTGGGTTTCCCTGCCTATTTTTGCAGGATTTACCCTGATGGGCGGCTATCGGCAAATACTGCCCAGTTGGCACATGCCAGGGTTCTGGGGGGCGGTACTGCTTATGGGCAACCAAATGGCGATCGCTCAAGCCAAGCACAGCAAACTAATCCGCAATTGGTTGCTGATTTCAGGAACCATAGTCATCCTTTTGATCACCATTGCTCTGGCGCACATTACCTTGGGGATAGCCCAAAAAGGGAGTAACTACGCCATTTGGGGCATCTGGGAACTCCAAGACGACCCGTCCACCCAGATTTTTGACCTACAACAAATTAGCACTGCCTTTCAATCCGATCCCGTTCTCAAGGAAGCTCTCGCCCAAGCTGATTTTGTCTTTGCCAACAATTTCTTTGTGGCAGGTCAAGTGGGCATGGCAGTAGAACCCCTAGGCAAACCAGTAACTTGTTTTAATGCAGATATGCGTGGCTTTGCCTTTTGGGCGAATCCTGCTCAGTTTGTAGGTAAAAACGCCTTGTACATTACCACTTCCAAGTTTAAGTTTATTGATCCCAGCGATCCCAGCCGAGGGGAGTCCATAGCAGAGCTAGGAGAATATTTCTCAGAGATTTCCAAGCTCAAAGACATCACCATCTGGCGCGGGGGACAGGTGATCGAAACCCTACCTGTGTATCGCGCTACTAAATTACTGAAGCCCTATCCCTTTCCTTACTAGGCTAACCCATAGGTTACAATGATTTCATAAACCAGAACTTGTCAGACCCATGTCTCTATTTTCCCTGTTTGACAAAAGCCAAAAGTTGGTCATGCCAGACCCCGACAAGGCGCTCAAAGGTCGGGCTAATCCCATTCCCACCGCCGAACGGCACTATGTCAATGGCAACCCTCTCAAACCCCCCTATCCCGCTGGGTATGCAATGGCAATGTTTGGCATGGGTTGTTTTTGGGGAGCAGAGCGCAAATTCTGGCAAAATGCAGATGTCTATATCACTGCTGTAGGCTACAGCGCAGGATTTACTCCCAATCCCACTTACGAAGAGGTCTGCTCAGGTCTGACAGGTCATAGCGAAGTGGTTTTGGTGGTCTATGATCCTGCCAAAGTTAAGTATGAGCAACTGCTGAAGATATTTTGGGAAAATCATGACCCAACTCAGGGAATGCGCCAAGGGAACGATATAGGTACCCAGTACCGCTCAGGGATTTATTTCTACACCGAAGAACAACAGAAGTTAGCCGAAAAGTCCAAGGAACTCTACCAAGCAGTCCTAACTAAGGCAGGCTACGGCAAGATTACTACAGAAATCCTACCTGCTAAGGAATTCTACTTTGCTGAAGCCTATCACCAACAATACCTTGCCAAAAATCCCAATGGCTACTGCGGTCTAGGGGGCTGTAAAGTGCCTCTGCCTGAAATAGTGTAGGTTGGCGAATTTCAATCCCTAAAGGGATTTGGAAGAAGTTGCAACTAGATAATAACATACATTTCAGGGGTTTGTAAAGTTGGTCTGCAATTTGGCAAAATGCTTGAAAAGCGCACCTAGCAAGGGTTTCAGGGTTTGCGCGGATCTGCTTTGTCAAAATTAGGCTCAAAGCATTGCCAGTTCTGGGTTTGGGGGATAGGGGGCAAAAAAGACCTACCCACCCGCGCAAAAACAGGTTGGGCACACGGTCTGTCGTGTGTGCTGGCTCTTTTCCTGTGATCCAGAAATAGGTGGTCTGTGGCAAGATGCAATCTCAGCAAGTTTGTGGTTCTCAAATTCTACCAAAGGAAGGAGAAAGTATTAAGATCAATGGCATCACCGCAAAGCCTAGTCTTGTTGAGTAGTGAATGGATTGGATTGAAGAAAATTTCTTAACTCTCAGTAATCAACTAACTGAACATTTGCGGACAGGGGAGCATTTGGTGATCAGTCTGAGTGCTGAGTACAGCCAATTTACCCGTTTCAATCGGGCAAAGGTGCGGCAAACTGGAGTGGTACAGGACGGCAGACTAACTTTGACGCTGATGTGGAATCAGCGGGAGATATTTGGCACTATCCCTATTACGGGCGATCGCCAAGTGGATTTTCCTAGAGCTTTGGCTGAACTGGAAGAACTGCGAGAGCAAATCCCCCACCTGCCTGAAAATCCGTTTCTGACTCTGCCTGAAAATCATGGTTCTAGCCGTGAGGTGTATCAGGGGAATCTGCTGACGGCGGATGAGGCGATCACCGCTATTCTAACCCCTGTCAAAGAGCATGACATGGCGGGCATTTATGCGGGGGGGACGGTGGTGCGGGGTCTTGCCAACTCGGCAGGGCAGAGACATTGGTTTGCAACTGACAGTTTTGTCTTGGACTACTCCCTGTATGTGCCCAGCGGTGACGGGGATGATCGGGCGGTCAAGGGTATCTATGCCGATTCTGTGTGGTATCAAGATGAGTATTTGATGCATATCGAGCGCTCCCTAGAACAACTGCGGGCGCTGAGCCGTCCCTTGCTGGAACTAGATCGGGGTTGTTACCGCACCTATTTTGCCCCATCGGCTACGGCTGAACTGATTGGTATGTTTACTTGGTCAGTGGGAGAAGCCAGTTTGCGCCAGGGCAGTAGTGCTTTGTTGAAACTGCGCAATGGGGAAGTACAACTGTCGCCTCTCTTCTCTCTCAGGGAAGATTTTAGTCGGGGGAATGTGCCCCGCTTTAATAGTTTGGGGGAGATGGCGCCACCCCAGTTAGAGATTATTTCTGCTGGTCGGTGGCAGAACTCTCTGGTTAGCTCTCGTACGGCTAAGGAATATGGGATTGCGGGGAATGGAGCAGATTTGACAGAGACTATGCGATCGCCAGTGTTGGCTGTGGGAGATTTGGCTCCCAGCGAAGTGTTGGCGGCTTTGGATACGGGGTTATTTCTCTCCAATTTGCACTATCTCAATTGGAGCGATCGCACTAATGCACGGATTACAGGGATGACCCGCTATGCTTGCTTTTGGGTGGAAGGAGGGAAGCTGTCTGCACCGATTCAAAATCTGCGCTTTGATGACAGTGTGTACAGGGTTTTGGGAGATAACTTAGAGAGCATCACTAGCAGTGGGGAGTTTATTCCCAGTACGGACACCTACGGACAGCGATCGCTGGGAGGAATTTTTGCCCCTGGACTACTGGTGAAAAACTTTACCTTTACGCTCTAGTTAGCCAAAGTTAAATAGAATTAACTCATGCCTACTCTCTATGCCACTGTCACTAATCATGGGTTTGGTCATGCTACCCGCATGGCATCAGTGCTGGCAGTACTGCAAACCCAAGCTCCAGACCTGAAGATAATTGTGGCATCCACTGCTCCCCAGTGGCTACTGGCAGAGTACCTACCCCAGCCGTTTTACCATCGCCAGCGCTCCTTTGATGTGGGGGTGGTACAGTCAGATAGTTTGGCGATGGACAAGGAACGGACTTTGCAGAAATGGCAGGAAATTCGCTTACGACAGTCAGAAATCATTGCAGAGGAAGCGGAGTTTTTGCTACAGCAAAAAGTAGATTTAGTCTTGGCGGACATTCCCCATCTGGCAGTGGCGATCGCCCATGGGGCAGGGGTTCCTTGCTGGATGATGAGTAATTTTGGGTGGGATTTTATCTATCGCCCTTGGGGAGGAGAGTTTAGTGTTCTGGCGGATTGGTTAAGTGAGAACTATGCCCAGTGCGATCGCTTGTTTCGGCTTCCCTTTTGTGAGCCAATGGCAAGTTTTCCTGTGATCCAAGAGGTGGGGTTGACGGGAGTTCCCTGTAATTTCAGTCCTGAGGATCTGTACAGCAAATTGCAGTTGTCCCCTGACCGTTTCACAGTGCTATTGACTTTTGGAGGACTAAGTTTGCAGGAAATTCCCTACAGAAACGTATTGCAGTTTCCTGATTGGCAGTTTATTACCTTTGACCAAAACGCACCGCCTTTACCCAATCTGAAAATTATTGATCGTAGGTGGCAAATTCGTCCTGTAGACATTATGCAAATTTGCGATCGCATCGTAACCAAGCCAGGCTATGGCACCCTATCGGAGATTTACCGCAACCAAAAGCCAGTGATTTGTCTGCGGCGCAATGATTTTGCGGAAGCGGATTTACTGATAGCTGGAGTGGAGCAATATATGCACCATCTGGTGATTGAGCCTACTGAGTTTTTGCATGGAGATTGGCACTTCTTGACGGAAACTTTGCGATCGCCAACTTCTAAACAAACTCTATCTTGTGATGGGGAATATGTTATTGCCCGCGCAGTTTTAGAATATTTTGCCTATGCTTCTGCCTAGTATATCCCAGCAACATCTCCAGCTATGGACAACCTGTCGCCGCAAGTTTTGTCATACTTTTTTGGATGAAATCAACTTGCCAGTGGCTCACGAACTAGTGGAAAAGCTAACCCTAGGCAAGCAATTCCACCTGTTAGTACAGCAACATCAACTAGATATGGATGTGTCCCAGATGTACACCGCTGACAGCACCCTGTGCCAGTGGTTTCAGTCCTACCTAGAGCATCCACCCCAGATGATTACTGGACAAAAGTTTGCAGAACACAAACGCAGTGTGCGATTTAACGGTACTACCCTCACGGCAGTCTATGACCTAGTAATTCTAGGGAATGTGTCAGCGCAAATCATTGACTGGAAAACCCATCAAAACCCTGTACCACTGCCAATTTTAGCTGAACAATGGCAGACTAAACTATACTTGTTTATCCTGCGAGAAACAACTAGCTATGCCCCAGAACAAATATCCATGACTTACTGGTTTGCCAATGCCCTGCCCAATTGCAAAACTGTAACTATTCCCTATAGTGCCAGTCAACACCAAGCTATTGCTCGTACACTACACAATATTTTGCATGAGATGGCAGAAGAGGATAGCTACCCCCCTCTTCCACTAGATAGTAAGCCCTGTCGGTATTGTGAGTTTCTAGAGCGGTGCCAAGGTGAAACCACCAACACATCCTTGCCAGAGTTTAACTTAGCTGATATTCCTGAAGTAGCTATTTGAACAGGGTTCATGGCACAGATATACTAAAAAAACTATCATGACCAGTTTATGGTTTCTCCACCATGCAGAAGTTATTCATCCAAAACTGAAAATAATAGTGATAGAAATTAGTAAATTTTCCCTTGATAATCAAATCCTGCTCAAGTTTTTGTCTAGTGTAGTATCGCTTGTGGTCTAGTATTTCTGACCGACTGACAATTCCCAATCTAAAAGCTAAAAATTCTAGAACTGGCTTTGCCCAAACCGATGGCACAGTGAGAATTAGTCTGCCCCCCGATTTAAGCACTCGATGTACTTCAGCTATAATGGAGGCATCATCTTCAATGTGTTCCAAAACAGCTAGCATAGTTACTATGTCAAATGAACGATCAGCAAAAGGCAGTTTACTATCTATACGAGCTTGAATTATTGAGATATTAGCCAGAGACTCTGTACTAACTTTGTAGTCAATCCCTACTCCTTCGCCAATGTGGTTGGATAAGGTGCGCAGAAGGGTTGCCGAATGTCCACAGCCAATATCCAGTAGCTTACAGCCCCGAGGAATGTGTTTAATAACTCTTCTAATCCTAAATTGTCTCAGGACAGGTTCTAGGAAAGGCTCCTTATGTTTTTGATGTCTCACCTTCATTTTTGAATTATCAAGTAAACTCCAGTACAAATAAGAACTATGCCTAGCACTCGGGCATAGCCTATGGTTTCTTGAAAAACGAAGTAACCTAGAAGTACAGATAACACATATGTCAAGGAAAATGCGGGAGCGGCAATACTAATGTCAACCCTACTCAACAGCACAATGTAGCTGACGGCGGCTGTACCATAGCTTCCCAAGCCAATTATTAAGTTAAGGTTGGTCAGGATATACCAAAGCAATTCCCCTAGGGATTTAATCCCAGCTCCTGCCAGTTGATTAGCTCCCAATTTCAGGAATAACTGTCCAATAACGGTAAAAGTTACTGTGCAGGAGAGAATTAGCAATTCTGACACACCCATAGGGCAAGTTACAGCCCAAGGGGAACAAATTTGCGATTCTTTTCTTCAGGAGTAAGGCTGTCTTCGGGAATGTCGCGCCGCACCACATAGCCATTAGGTCCAACTATCATTCTCGGCAGGATTTGCTGATCTACGACTTCCAGAGTGTTCATGTTATAGGTGGTGTAGGTGGTAGTGTTGTCAGCAAAGTTGACATCGACTACTGTGAGGGTGCGAATGATTGGCAAATTGGCATCGAGCAGAGGTCTGGCTCCCTCTCCTAGCGCCCCTGCCGCCAGTAGTTCTAGCTTGCCGCGATGTCCAGGGTAGTAGGCGTGGTGATGTCCGCTAATATAGGTGTGCACTCGATACTTCTCCAGCATTGCCCTGAGCTGATCGGCATCGGCTAGCACTTCCCCAATACTTTCTCTACCTACAGCTACGGCATAGAATGGCAGATGCCCGATGACAATTCTCATTTTGGCGTTTTGCGCTTTGCTAGATGCCAAGGCTTTTTCTGCCCATGCTATCTGCTCTGCTGGAATACGATTAGTAGAGGCATCCCAGACCAAGTAGAAGATGTCGTTTTGCTCAAAGGTGTAGTAGAACGGGAAGCCTGCCCGATCCACAAATTTCAGGTTTGGGTCGTGCTTGGGGTCATTCCAGTAGGCGGCGGCAAGTTCTCGCTCGTCTTTGAATAGATAATCCCCTCTGCTGTTCTTCCATGCAGAGGCGTCGTGGTTGCCGATGGTGAAGCCGTAGGGGATTTTAGTTGCCCTGATTTTGGAGCCAATGTGTTTTTCAAAACCATCCCACATGGCTTGGATTTGCTCACGAGTGAGGATGGTCTGCCCTGCAACCATGTCCCCACCGCACAGTATGAGGTCTGGCTCCCAGTCTGGGAGCAACTCAATGGCTTTTTTTACTTCATCGCGGTAGTCTGTAGCACCGTAGGCGCTGTTGAGGTCGCTGATGACTACGATTCTGACATCGCCGCGCCGTGGGGCAAATAGTCCTTTGGGGGCGGGGTTGGGGTTGCGGGGACTGGCATTGGCTGATGAATCGCTATCTGCAAAATTGGCACGGGAGACTGGTTGGTGGTTTGGTTTGTTGTCTTTGCCCCAAAAAGCGTAACTCATCCCAGCGATCGCTCCACCCAGAGCCATCCCACCAGTGACTAAAAACAAACGGCGACTTATTCTCATAGGTTGTTAACTCAGCAACCGAATTTAACACCGTTAGATTAGCATAACAATCCTCTATGGTTAACGAAACGCGCGGAATTCCCCACCCTGTAGATAGCGCCACTGGATTACAGGTGGGGTAGCATAATGTACATGCCAACCAGAAGGCAGACCTTTCGCCTATACCCAAGCAAAGCGCAGGAAAAGGCTTTGTTGTAAGCCCGTCGTCTGCACTGCTATCTTTACAATGCTTGCCTCGCCCATCGGCACACGGAGTACCAGCTCCACCGTAGGACGGTTAGCTACTTGGAGCAACAAAACTTGCTTCCTGAGTTCAAACAGGTGTGGGTGGAGTACTCAGCACTGCATTCCCAGTCCCTACAGGCTACGGTGAAGCGGGTGGATTTTGCCTATCAAAGGTTTTTTGAAGGGCTGAGCAAAAAGCCCAAGTTCAAGTCCATTTGCAGGTATTCGGGCTGGAGTTATCCTGCCCAGTCGGGGTGGAAAGTCAATAGTACGGGGAAGCATGGCACGGTAACGCTCAAGGATTTGGGCATTACCCTCAAGATGCGTGGTAAGGCAAAGGACTGGGGGACACCAACAACACTGACCATTGTGTACAAACCATCCCAGCGCCAGTGGTATGCGTCGTTTACGGTGGAAGTAGAAGTACCTGAGCCGAAGTTTGGCT
>Ga0308417_1003529_pt1 | contig 9952 bp, 7 predicted proteins | sample HotsprSampleOS65_FD_203528 | JGI IMG/M metagenome (GOLD analysis project Ga0308417, IMG submission 203528) | Hot spring phototrophic mat microbial communities from Octopus Spring, Yellowstone National Park, Wyoming, United States - 20090730_OS65 ... | reverse complement strand
GGCATAATCGCGACGATCGGCGGCCTGTCGGTGCTGATTAAAGAAGGCGATCGCAACGCCGGCATCGAGCAGCGATTGTTGCAGGCGGGTCACATCCAGCGCGTTCAAGGCCTCCTGGCGAGCGAGGGCCTGAAGGCAGGCAAAGCCGGCCACCTCGCCGAGATGGATCCAGATCGGCTCGAGGCGGATGGATCCCCAGGCCACATGCGTCGCCGAGGCACAGACCGGGACAATAAGGTTGTGCACGTCGTCGCAGACAAGGCTGCGGTAGGGAACCTGACCGGGCCGGAACTCTTCCGTAAGAATCAACTTGCCGTCATAAGGGTAATCCGGCGATCCGACAACACCCGGCTGGTTGCCCCAGGTGCCCAGGTCGCGGCGACATGAGTGACTGTCCATGTACCAGTCCGTAAAGGCCACGCTGTCAGGAAACGGCCGCGGCCGCATCAGGCCCGGCCGGGGCAGGAGATCGTTTTCGGTCAAGACATGGCGGCCCACCAGCCGTCGGGCTTCGCGAACATAGATCTCCCAGGGCAGATGCCCGTTGTCTACGAATTCGTCCGAAGGCAGTCCCCAGGCCCGAAACCGCTCGCGCGCCGGCGAGGGAACCGACTCGTCGTTTTGGAGAAACCACATCAGCCCCAGGGCGAAATCGCGGTGACGCCCGGCTATGCACGCCCGCGTGTCCCAGTCGCCCTCCGGATAGTCCCAGTTCTCGCCAGGCAAAATGGGCGCGTTGTAACTGTTCTTTCCATTAAGATCGCACGAAATGGTGAGGGCGCGGCGCGTGTACGTCAAAAACTCCGTCCGGTCGTATCCCTCCGGCGGCCGGTCGAGAAGAATGCAGCGGGCGGGATCGCGGCAGACGCAGGCCCGCAGGTTGTAAGCTTGCACGGCGCGGTCGGCCGTGCGCGGACTGGCCGGATCACAGGCGCCCTGTCGCGCGCCGAAAGGAACCAGATTGAGGACTTTTTGGATGGCCAGACTGGGCGCCGGGTGGGGTTCGATCTGGGTAAAGAGAACACCCGCGTGCGGCTCTCCAAACTCATCATGTCCTTCTCGCCCCACCCGGTACGGAGCGCCGGCCACCGCAAGCAGATCGCCCTCGTAGGTGGCGTCTACCCAGTGGCGGGCGAGAACGCGGCGCGCCGCGCCGCCGTCCATGGCCCCAAAGATTACCGATTCAATCCGACCCTCCCGGACCATGGCGGCCTCCGGATACCGCCCAAGCCATACCGTCAGATGCGGCGTGGCGGCCACCCGCTCGGTAAAGACCCGTTCCGCGACCGAGGGTTCGAAACATCCGACCGGATACCGATCCATCGGAAAAAAACGGACACCGGCGATGATCGCTCTTGGCATCCCATTGCCCGAGCCCGTTGGCGCACATACCGCCTAAATGGCGGGTATGGTGGGTCAGCAGCACGCGGCACCCGCCGCGGGCCGCGCGCACGGCGGCGGCACACCCCGCAGGGGTGCCACCGGCCACCACGATATCGAACGACTCGATCATCAGGGTTTCTCCTCTTTCACCCCGCGGCCAGGCGAGAACCCCCTATACCATTTCGCCGCGGCCGTGACAACGATCCCTTTGCAAAAATCACGTGCGAACCGCCCGAGAGGGCTGTCCACGCCGTAAGAGAATCAACGATCCTCCATCGGCCAGCGTCTGGCGAAGGATGGTCGGATCGAGACGCTGAACCGGCACGTTGTGTCGGCTCGCTAGGGCACAGGCGACGCCCGCGGCCTCTCCCGTCTGGTTCATGTTGACCATAACCCGCACGGCGCTGAACGCCGTCTTGTCGGCGTCCAGCATCCGACCGGCCAGCACCAGGTTGGGAATACGGAGCGGGAGCAGGCAGTGCCAGGGGATCTGATAAAAGGTCGGATCCTTTTCGACCGGATCACGCCAGCGCCGCCGCACCTCCCAGTTGTTCCGCTTGCCGAGAGCGCCGATCCAGCCCCAACGCTTTCACACGAACAGGATTCAAATGCACGTACCGCGTGATGGGCCAGGCTTCCCCTGGCCCCTCGAACAGCACCGCCTTGAACCGTCCTTGAAAGAGCGGACCGACACGCTGGTACCGCCGATTGAACCCAATGCCGTAGGCCGTCTCCAGCCAATGCATCGCGGCACTGAGGTTTGCTTCCAGGGTGGAAAGCACCATATGAAGGGGATTCTCCATCAGCGCGTAGGCGTGCACCTTCACCCGGTAGCGCTCGCTCATGACCCGCAACAGTTCCAACAACTGCGCCTAGCCCGCCGGTTGCCGGAACAACGGCCGCCGTTCGATCCCACGGGCCGTCACATGATCCCATCCGCCCGCCAGTTGAATTCGCAAGGGTCGCGCCATGCGGCTATAGAACCACCGGCCGCGACGCTTCGGCAAATGTAAAAAAATAAAGACCTGACCCCGGGAGAAAAATGCGTTTCTGTTGCGGACTCCTGGGTGCCGGTATACAATAGCAGCATGCCCCTTCGGATCGAACGGACCGTCAAACCCACCCTGACCCCCTTCGGACTTCACCACGGCGACACCTTTCAATTCCGCCTCCGAACCGGTCGCCTCTGGGAGATGACCCTGCTGGCCACGCGCGCGCGTATTCTGGCACGCGATTTCAACCGCCTCCACCACTACCACGATCCCGGCCACGAGAGCGGCGACATCTCGGCCTATGCCTTCACCGCCGACGTCCGCATCAACGGACGCCACTTCCCGCTCCGCCGGGTCGTCGGCACCCCGGAAAGCTTCTACGAGCCCGCACACATAGACGGCGTCTGCCTCTGGTTCGATGCAGTGGCCTGTCTCTTCCGGGACGCCGGCGGTTTCATGGTAGAAAAGGACTGGAAAGGAGGGTGGCTCTGCAAACCCGCTCACGCCGCCCGTTTCGCCGTGCAGGAAGAGGGCCTTTCCATCTGCCCTGAACCGATCCTCCCCTGGTATCCCAACGCCAGCGCCCACCTCGACATCTCCCAGTGCTACGATGGCGAGGATTGCTGGATGGGCCCGTACAATGGGGCCTCGGCGCACTGTGGCCTCGATATCAATATGCCCAGGGGAACAATCCTGACCGCCCCCTTCCATCTCGATGCCCACGAACTCTTCCACAGCACCGCCGCCGGCTTCAACAACAACCGCTGGCGCGGGATCCGGCGATGGGCCGATGGATCCCTATGGACGATTCAGGCGCACCATCTGATCGACATGCTCGTGCCGGAACGGACATCGCTCAAGGCCGGAACCCCTTACGCCACCACGGCCGGCACCGCCATCGGCCTCCATCCCCACACCCATTTCATGTTCCAGATCACCGAACAGGGTGGCCAATACCGCCTCGACCCCTGGATCCTTTTCTGGGCCACCGGCCACTCGCCCACGTTGCTTCCATGAAAGGAGCCCGCTATGTATCGCGCCGGTCAGGAAGAAATTAACGAAGTCGCCAAAGTCATCCATTCCAAGCAATGGTTCCGGACGGGCGATCCCGCCGCCGGCCACCTTCAGGAAGCCGTCCGCTTCGAACAGGAGTGGGCCGCCACCATCGGCACCAAGTATGCCCTTCTCATGTGTGGAGGCGGCACGGCCGCGCTGGTGTGCGGACTGGCCGGACTCGGCATCGGCCCCGGTGACGAGGTCATCGTGCCGGCCTATACGTGGATGGCCACAGCGACCGCCGTGCTCACCGTGGGCGCCATCCCCGTCCTGGCCGAAGTGGATGACACCATGGCGCTCGACCCGGAGGATTTCGAACGCAAGATCGGGCCGGCCGTCAAGGCCGTGATTCCGGTCCATATGATGGGACGGCCCGCCAACCTCCGCGCCATCCTCCGCATAGCGCGGAAACATGGGATCAAGGTGTTGGAGGACTCCTGCCAGATGGTCGGCGGCTCCTACAAGGGACGCCGGACCGGGAGCTGGGGAGATGCCGGAGCCTTCAGCTTCAACTTCTTCAAGATCATCTCCTCGGGCGGCGAGGGAGGAGCCCTCGTGACCAACGACCGCACGATCTACGAGACCGCCTTCGTCTTCCATGATTCAGGATCCTGCTTCCGCCCCCAGGCGGGGACCCTTTCCATCCCGATCTTCGTCGCCCAGCAGTACCGGGCAGATGAAGTCATGGCCGCCATCGCGCGCGTTCAGCTGACGCGCCTGGACGGGATCCTGGCCGACCTGCGCCGGATCCGAAAAACGATCGAGGAGGCCATGACGGGGTTCCGAAAGGTGCGGGTCGCCCCAAATAACGATCCCGAAGGGGATTGCGGCGTATGCGTCGCCTTCCGATTCCGGAACGAAGCCGATGCGCGCGCCTTTCAAAAGGCTCCCGGCGTCGGCGGTTATGTGGGCATTGACCATGGCAAGCACGTCTTCACGGAATGGACACCGCTGCGCGAAAAGCGGATCATGCACCGCAAGGACATGAACCCTTTCTACTTCCGCAAAAATCGCGGCCTGCGCGCCGATTACCGCGACAGCGTCTGTCCCCGCACTCTGGATCTCCTGCGACGGACCCTCTTTGTCGGTCTCCATCCCGACTGGACGGAGGAGCAGGTCCGGGAAAAGATCGCCGCTCTTCGCGCGGCCGCCGCCGCCCTCTGACGCTCCTGAACGCTCCCGTCAGAGTTGTCGGACAGGCTCGCGCTCGCCGCCGGGCAGAACCCGATAGGGCGGGGTTTCATCGGGCGCCGGCTTCTCCAGGCGCGGTCCAGCAAACACAAAACAGGGGTAGAGAATACCGCCCAGCCAGAGCTCGTTGCACCACGACCGCTGAACGACCTGAAGAACGACCAGGTTCCGCTCCCCACGCCGCACATGGGGCGTGAGATCGAAGACGTTGGGGGTATAAAAGGCGTGCGCGCTGCGCCCGACGAAGACGCCGTTGCACCACAGGTTCACCTCGTCCTCCGCGCCGCCAACGAAAAAGCCGATGCCCTCTTCGTCGGCCACGGAGGGGAGATCGAACCCGATGCGATACCAAACAGCCCCCTGACGATAGGGTCCAAGCCCCTGGGCATCCCATGTGGTGGACCACGTGCGGGTGCGCATCCGAAACCGATCCTGCTGCGCGGGATGGTAGAATCCCATGAACTGTCCCATGACGTGGGGATCGAGAATGGTCGGGAGTTCATCGGGCACCGGATAAAGGATGCGGTAATCGCCCGTGGAATATCGAACGGCCGCTTCGACGAAGGGCCCGATGAAAAGGCGCGTCAGATAGGTGCGTCCAACCGTCGAGACGATCTGGGGATTCTTCTGGAGATAGTGGTCATGGTGGGCGACCAGCGCGTCGTAGGCCGCTTTGGCCGCCGGAAAATCGAAGCGGCCGATGGCTTCCCGGAAATCGAGATAGAGTTCGAGAGCGCGCACCGGCTGCGTGAAATAATCGAGATTGCGCCGGTGAAACGCCTCCGTCGCCGCTTGGCCCGCCCCGGCGAAGAGCGCCCGCGCGCGGGCGACAAACTCCCGGGTGAAGATGAGATGAATGGCGCCAAAGCTGCCGGCCTCATGTCCGGCCGATTCCTGTGTCTCGGCGAGGAGCCGGTAGTACTGCACCATGAACGGCGCCGCGGGCCCAAAGGCTTTTTCGCAATAGTCATGGAGCACCGCCTGCCAGTCGAGCGTGATGTCCCAGCCCATCCGGGCCATCAGGTAGTCGTGGGGACCGTTGATGCCATAGGCTTTGTCCTGTTGGTTGTTGTGGCCAATGACGCCGATGCGGTAATAGAAGGGCAGATCCTGGCCCCAGATCTTGAGTTTTGTGTAAGGCATGACGTTTTCGGCCAGATTCCAGTTGTAGCCGTAGAAGGAAAGGGGATTGCCCTGTTCGGCATGGAGACGGCCCCATTGTTCGAGCACGTGGCGGTAGTAGGTCCGCGTCGCACTGCGGGGATCGAGAAGACTGTGGTAGCGGGAGTAAGTGATGTCGGCAATGTTGACCGTGAGGTGGGGATGGGGCTTATAACGCATGGGATAATCGGCGTGAGCCCCATAGAGATACATGCCCAGATAGAGGTTAGGAAACTCGGGAAGAAGCCGTTCCAATACCTGGTTGATGTAGAGGACCAGTTCGTCCGTATGGTCGCGCTCCCCCGTGATCGGATCCACCCGCCCGGATCCGGCCGCCAGAGCGTCGGGCGATTCCGAGAAGCCGCCTCCATCGTTCGGGGAGATGCTGAGCGCGACCGCGTAGTCGTTCGGCCATCCGTTCCGGCGGAACGTTTCCCGGATATCCTCCACCGTCATCTCGATCACCCCGGGATGGGTCGCTTCGAGCTGAAACCAGTTCCGTTCATAGCGGCCGTCCGGCGTTCGAGTCAGCGCTCGCATCTCGGGCTGTTCCTCGAGCTTTTTTTTGTTCTTTTGGATGAGGCCGGCCCAGTAGTGGCCGCCTTCCAGGAACAGCGGGTGGCGACGGTCGCGGCTCTGCGTCTGCTGCTGACGGATTTTCCAAAGCTCGTAGTCCGCCAGTTCCTTGGGCGAGGCCCAGGCGGTGCTGATCCAAGGGCTTCGAACCTCGAACGCCGGCTTCTTGGCCACATCCATCGGCGGGACGACCAGCCGTTCGACCCGCGGGATCAGTTCCCCTTCGGGACCGGGGAAGAGCCAGTCACAGCCCACCTCCCGAAGGAGTTCGTAGAGACCGTGAGCCGTCCCGTAGAAACTTTCGCCGGCGACCAGGACGCGGCCATTCCTGGTGAGCAGTCGGAACGACTCCTTCATCGTGGTCTGGTATAGAGGGACGGCGCCGAGTCGAACCGCGGCCTCGCCGAGGACGAGGGCGGGGACGGGAATGGACGAGAGGGCGGAGGCATCGAGAATCGCCGGCCGCACACCGGTCATCGTCTCGATATGGTAGAGAAGATCGTTGATCACGCGAACGCGGAGCTCCTGAAGCCGGCGGGCCTCCCGTTCCTCTTCCGTGAGCGCGCGGCGGGCGGCAGGGGAAAGGTCGGGCAGGGCAGGGTCGAAGGGTCCGTCGAGAACGATCGGCGCCATCGGGCCTCCCCGTTCATACAGGACGACGGCCTGGCTCATGATCGGCTCCCGGGTGAATCCATACAGTGCCATGACGACCCCCATCCACTCTTTGCGCATCCGCGTTCTCCGTTTCTGGGTTTGGCCCGTTCGCGGTTCATTGTAGCCCATGAGGCCCGAGAAACAAGACCGTTGGCGCCGTCTTGTCGGGTCCGCTTTGGACTTGATTGCCGGCCGGTTCGGATGGAAGATAGGGAGCCTTTACCAGACCCATGAACCTCATCGTCCGTCCCGGCCGCCCCCTCCAAGGCACGTGCCCTGTGCCGGGGGATAAATCCATTTCCCACCGGGCCATCCTCTTCGCCGCCATGGCGGAGGGGCGCTCGGCGATCGAAGGAGTCCTAATCTCAGGCGTGACAAAGCCGATGCTGGAAGCCATCCGCGCGGTCGGCGCCGCCTGGGAGCTGGAGGGGACACGTCTGATCGTCCAGAGCTCGGGATGGCCGCGCTGGCATCCGCCGGCCACCCCTTTGGCGTGCGGAAATTCCGCCACCACGCTGCGTCTTCTGGCCGGCGCCTTGGCCGCCGCCGGCGTGTCGGCCACGCTCGACGGTTCGGAAGGGCTTCGCCGGCGCCCCATGGGCCGTCTGATCGAGCCGCTGCAGAAAATGGGCGTCCCGATTCGGGGAACTGAGGCTGGGACCGCTCCTCTTGTGCTGAGCGCGCGCCCCCAAGATCAACGCCTCCGGGCCCTGGAGATCCGGCTCCCCGTCGCCAGCGCCCAGGTCAAAAGCGCCCTTCTCCTGGCCGCTCTGGCGGCAGGCGGACCCGTCACCGTGGTCGAGCCGCAACTCTCCCGCGACCATACCGAGCGGCTCCTTCGCGCCATGGGCGCCGCGGTGGAAACGGCTCTCGCCGACGACGGCACCGCCCGCCATACGCTCGTCCCCCCAAGTCGCTCCCTGACTCCCTTCACTTTCGTCCCCCCCGGCGACTTCTCGAGCGCCGCCTTTCTTATTGTCGCCGCCCTGATTACGCCCGGCTCTCATCTGCGGCTTCCGGGGGTCGGTCTGAATCCCGGCCGAACGGGCCTTCTGGATACCCTTCAGGAGATGGGGGGCTGGGTGCGCGTCCTGGAGATCCGGGAGCGGCAGGGCGAACCGGTCGGCGAGATCGAGGTTCGCCACTCGCCCCTGCGGGGCATCCGAATCGGCGGCACCCGGGTTCCCGCCATGATTGACGAGTTTCCGGCCTTCGCCGCCGCCGCCGCCTGTGCGGAGGGCTCCAGCGAGGTGCATGGAGCGGATGAGCTTCGGCACAAGGAGAGCGACCGGATTGGCGCGCTCTGCGAAGAGCTGCGGAAAGTCGGGGTTGAGACCGAAGAATACCGGGATGGCTTCCGAATCGTCGGGCGCCACGCCATTCCGGGCGGGGTGTGCGATCCTCACGGCGATCATCGGCTCGCCATGGCCATGGCTGTGCTGGGGCTGGCGGCCGCCGGCCCAATTCGGGTCCGCCACGCAGAGATCACCGAAGAGTCGTTTCCGGACTTTGCGGGTGTTCTCCAACGGCTCGGCGCCGATGTCCGCCTCGAACGGGAGGCGTGAGGGTCATGGGACCGCGTTTCGCGCACCGGGAGGAATGGCATCTGGGTCTCATCGGGTGGCCGCTGGCCTTTTCCCTCTCGCCGGTCATTCACGAGGCCGCGCTTCGCCAGCACGGATTGAAAGGGTGGTACCGGCTCTATCCCATTGCTCCCGGCCCCGGGCTGGAACAGAAACTTCAGACGCTGATCGAACGCCTTCGGACGGGCGAGCTGCACGGACTCAACGTCACCGTTCCGCACAAGGAGGCCATCGTCCCTCTGGTAGACGATCGGACGCCACTGGCCTCGGAAATCGGCGCCGTGAACACGCTTTTTGTGGAAAGCGGCCGCGTATGGGGTCATAATACGGATGCCGACGGCTTCCTGACCGATCTCCGGCGGTGGGGGCGAGCCATCGGACGCCACTGGGAGAACGGCGGACGTGCGCTTCTGCTGGGCGCCGGCGGCGCCTGTCGGGGCGCCGCCTATGCCCTCGTTCGCGCGGGCTGGGAGGTGATCCTCGCCGCCCGGCGTCTCGAACAGGCCGACGCGCTGGCCGAGTGGCTGAACCGACGTCCCGGCCTTTCGGGCCGCGCAAGCGCCGCTCACCTCAGCGCAGAGGCCTTGCGCGCCGTGGTGCCGGTGGACGTCATTGTCAACACCACGCCGGTCGGGATGGGAGCAGATCGGAATCGGTCGCCCTGGCCTGAGGCGGCGCCGTGGCCGCCGGGAGCGGCAGTGTACGACATGATCTATCATCCCTCCGAAACCGTGCTCATGAGGGAGGCCGTGGCGGCGGGACTTGCGGCTACGAATGGACTCGGCATGCTGATCGAACAGGGGGCGCTGGCGTTCGAACGATGGACCGGCCGACCGGTGGAAAGGAGTGAGATATGGCGGGCGTGCGGCTGCTGACAGCGGGGGAATCACACGGGCCGGCCCTTGTGGGTATTTTGGAAGGGATTCCGGCCGGCCTGCCTTTGAATGAAGAGGCCATCCTTCGCGATCTGGCCCGCCGCCAGCGGGGACCGGGCGCAGGGGCGCGAATGACGCTCGAAAGCGATACGGCCCGAATTCTCTCGGGGGTAATGGCCGGTCGGACCACCGGGGGCCCGATTGCCCTGCTGATCGAAAACCAGGATCACACGAACTGGCGTGGCCGCCCGATCCCCGCCATGACGATCCCACGGCCGGGACATGCCGATCTGGCCGGTGCGCTCAAGTATGGCCACGACGATTTTCGTCTGGTTCTCGAACGGGCGTCGGCCAGGGAAACAGCCATGCGGGTGGCCGCCGGTGCGATCTGCCGCCTCTTCCTGGAAGGGTTGGCCATTCGGATTGGAGGATATGTGGCCGCCATCGGACCCGTTACGGCCAACCTGGCCGCCCTCTCGTT
>Ga0308417_1003528_pt1 | contig 9952 bp, 9 predicted proteins | sample HotsprSampleOS65_FD_203528 | JGI IMG/M metagenome (GOLD analysis project Ga0308417, IMG submission 203528) | Hot spring phototrophic mat microbial communities from Octopus Spring, Yellowstone National Park, Wyoming, United States - 20090730_OS65 ... | reverse complement strand
CTGTCCAGCGAGAAGGATGGAATACACCGTTGGCAAAGATAACTGCACGCAAAGAGAAACCCTCCTCATGCCGGAGGAGGGTGGATTACGATGATGGCAGCGATCCCTCCGCCGGCATTACCCGGATCAGGTTCGCGGGTCGAGAGCTTCCGGCTCTCCTCTCAGCCCGGCAACACCGAGCTCCCCGTGCCTTTTATTTTGTATCTTGTACACAAGTATATTCGGAAACCCACGCTTGTCAAGATTATTTTGATTGCCTAGACAAAAGTCTGAGCTTATGGGAAAATACTCACCCGTATTCATTATCTGAGAGGAGAAGCTATGGGCAGAAAAGTTGAAGAAAAGTCAAAGCGACAACAATTACGAGAAGAACGCTTACGTCGTCAACAACGGCAGCGAATCACGACCCTTCTCATCGTGATTGGGGCAGTCTTGATTATCGTGGCATTGTTGATTTATCCCACGCTGCAGCAATCGCTTGCCCCGGCCGGGGAGATCGTGAAAATCACCCCTAAACCTCGCCCGAATGCCAATTTCAACGCCATGGGTGATCCCAACGCGCCAGTCAAAATCCTCGAATTCTCAGACTATCAATGTCCCTATTGTAAAAGATTCTCAGATCAGACAGAACCGTTAATCGTCGAAAACTATGTCGCAACCGGCAAAGTTTACTTTGAGTATATCCCATACGGGCCGGGCGGCTTTCCCATCGGACAAGAGTCAACCGATGCTGCAATGGCTTCCTTCTGTGCCGGTGAACAAGGCAAGTTCTGGGAATATCACGACATCTTGTTTGCTAACCATACCGGTGAAAACGTGGGAGATTACACGATCAAACGCCTGGAAGCCTTTGCCCAAGCCCTTGGGTTAAATATGGAGCAATATAATCAATGCATGAAAGAGAAACGCTATCAGGACAAGTTGAATGAGGGGATTGCGTTGGGAAGGCAAAATAATGTGGGTGGAACGCCTTCTTTTCTCATCAACGGCAAGTTAATCGAAGGGGCTCAACCATATAGTGTGTTCCAACAGGAAATTGAGGCTGCCCTGGCAGCGGCGATGGGCCAATAAAAACTTTCATCTGCCATCCCGCGGCATTCCGCTCTCACCAACGGCGCTCGGACTGTCGCGGGACAAGCCAAATTGTCTGATCGGATCATTTTAGCAAAGTCACAAGGCGGTATTCACTTTATCGCAATCCCCAGGGCGGTCAGGATCGCCACAATGAGCGGCGCAATCGCCAGCGCAGGCAGGAAATTGCCAATCCGAATGGGCTTGATTTCCAGTAACGAACTAAGCGCTAGCCCCAGGATCAAGATTCCTCCGGCAGCCGTCATTTCATTCATCATTGTCTCGGTGATCACCGTATGAAGTTGCGCCGCCAGCAAACTGATGCCTCCCTGGTAGATCAAGATGACAAGGGACGAAAAGAGCACGCCAACCCCCAACGTAGAGGCAAAGGCTAAAGCTGCAAAACCATCTAAGACCGATTTGATTGCCAGAAGCTGATAATCACCGCTCAATCCATCCTGAATTGAACCCAAAATTGCCATTGGGCCGATACAAAAAAGGAGGGAAGCAGTCATAAAGCCGCGGATAAAGCGATTTCCCCCCTGACCTTCGGGAGTCTGATTGGCGAAGCGTTTTTCCAACCAGCCCCCTAAGGCACGCAAGCCATCCTCAATTTTCCACCATTCCCCGCATAATCCGCCGATCAGTAAACCACCCAGGACAATCATGGCATTCTCAGTCTTCAGAAACATCTGAATTCCGATTCCAGCCGTGAATAAACCCAAACCGGCTAATACGGTTTGGCGGATGCGTTCGGGTAACTTTGCTCCGAAGAAGATGCCGATGCTTCCCCCCACGATAACGGTGAAGATGTTAAGGATTGTGCCGGTCATACCAGACTCCTTTTTCAGGTGGATTGGAAGAGACTCCAGCGGGTCAGGCTGCATACCGCCCAATTATACTTGGGAGTTCGGATTTCTATCTTCTGCATTCTACCCAATTGCCCAGATGGCATGAGGCCCTGAAGGTTGTCTTCAGCGCTCCATCATAGCTTGCTTATGAGCCTGCAGGCAGACCTCTTTTTGAGAATCTTCTGTTAAACAGGGTGTATACTTAACCCGAAAGGAGGTAGGCCGATGCAAATCCGCTGTCAGCGTTGTCAAAGACCTTTCGCGTTTGCAAAAGAGGCTGTTATTGCAGCCTTAGAAGAACTTGAGCAGCATAAACTCCATCACTATAACGCGGTTTGCCCCCATTGTGGTCGCACCAATCGAGTTTCGCAAACAGAGCTAAAGCGTGCTGCTCCGCAATGGCGAGCTTCGACTTCTTCAGAAACCGATGCAGACAAGGTTGATGAGAAACCTTCATAAGGTGATGGGAGAGAAAAAACATTCGGCGCGGCCACGCAGTGTCATCATCCTGGCGATCATCCAAACCCTCCAGGGCCTTGGTCTGCTCGGAGTTGGTCTTTACCAGGGGAGAGTGGCGGGGTGGAACATCTGGACTCGCTTTGGCGAATGGCAATATATTCCTTTGCCTCTCTTTGAAAGCCTTTCCAATGTATTTGTTTTGTTGCTATTGGGATCTGCAATGATTCTGGTAAGCATCGCTCTGGTGCGTCTGGCTAGCTGGGCATGGTTGTTTTCCATGACATTGCAGGGGCTGGGCCTGTTCATTGGGTTAGTCAATTACTTGCGCAATCGACCGAATTATCTTGGAATGGCAATGGGGATCTTCCTAGTTTTTTACTTGAATCTGGATGAGGTACAAGCTGCATTCCGACGGAAGAGCGAGAAGGCATGAACGAGATAGAGATCAATTTGCGCATCCTAAAGCGCTTTGAACCCATCCTGCGCTTTACCAAAGGCGAGCGCTTTTTCCCGGTCGATGTCGATTGGTACATCTCGCAGTGCAGTTTGTGGGTCAAACCGCCAGGCAAACCAGCTCAAGAGTTGGTGCCGCAAGGCGAGTTGACCCTGGAATTGCTAACCAAAGACTGGAATCTCGAACAAGGCAGCGTGCTGTACCTCAAATTTATCGAACCCCTCGATGTTCTGGAGCTCGCTAGGCAATCGATCGTCGATGCTGTCGAACGATTTACCCATCACACGATTGATGAAATCTTTCATCCAGGACGGGCAAGGCTAGCGCGGGTTGGCTATAGCTCGCGCTTGATCGATGCCCTTTTCAACCTTTCACTGTTTTGGCGTGGACGGGTGCCCGGGGATACGGCTGCCACGGCTGCCTATATCTATCGCCAGCGCCAGGCGAGAGAGGAACGCTATTGTTATTATGGACGAGTAATACGAGAGGACGGTTGGGTCATTCTGCAATACTGGTATTTTTATCCTTTCAATAACTGGCGTTCGGGGTTCTTTGGGGTCAACGATCATGAGGGGGATTGGGAGATGGTTTCGATTTATTGTATTATGGAGGACTCTGCTTCTACTGAAACTCCCGACCATCTCAGCCAAGATGCGCCGGATCGTTTAATCCCTCTTTGGGTTGCCTATGCTTCGCACGATTTTGAAGGCGATGACCTGAGAAGGCATTGGACAGACCCGGAGTTGGAGAAAGTTGGTGATCACCCGGTTGTTTATGTAGGTGCAGGCAGCCATGCCTGTTATTTTCAAAAGGGGGAGTACATGAGCGAGGTGGAATTGCCTTTCTTACGTCCCCTAGCGCTGGTAGTCAATCGCTTACAGTCTATCTGGTATGATTTTCTCCGCCAGGCTGGCTCAAAAGAAACGCAAAAGCCGTTCTTCACCTTTCGAGTTCCCTTCGTGGATTACGCCCGCGGTGATGGCTTGAGCATCGGAGCTGACGGAGCAAAAACCTGGGAGGCAATTCTATTTGATGAAACTACACCATGGGCAAGGGGATACCGCGGCTTGTGGGGTTTATATGCCGCAGACCCAATCGCCGGTGAAAATGCGCCGGCTGGCCCAATTTACGATCGGGATGGGAACTTCCGCCGCCGTTGGATCGATCCGTTAGGATGGGCAGGACTGGATAAAGTCGCTCCACCCCATCAACTGGTTGCCCGAATCGATGAACAGCTCTTTGCTTGGTATTCTAAAATCCAGGACTTGGAAAAAGAAATTCGCCAAAGAACAGCAGAACTCCAGCGGATGGATGTTACCCATCAGGCCTTAAGCACTCAACCCGATCAACAAAAAGCCTGCCAGGACCTGAATAAGAAAATTGTTACCGCTGCCAGAGACGTATGGGGACTGAAACGCGAGCTTGCGGAGACCCAACGTATCTCTCAATTATTAGACGCTTATCGCCAACAAATCTTGGACGGAAAAGCGTTTCCGATCCGCGCTCATATCCGTCATCGTCACGAGCCCCTGCCGGATACTTCCAGCCTGAATGTCATGGCTGAAGGAGTTGCTACGTTAAGCGTAGCAATTTTGTTGATTGGGGTCGTTTTGCTCTGGTGGTTTGAACGACCCTATTTTCTGATTGGTTTGGCGATTTTGATTGGGGGTTTGGTATTTATCGAAGCCGGATTTCGCGGCCAACTGGCGCGTTTGATCAATAGCATCTCAATTGGCTTGGCAATTGTCTCGGCCTTTGTATTGCTCTTTCATTTCTTCTGGCAAATTGTTCTGGTTGGGGTCCTGTTTGCCGGCTTATTCTTACTCTGGCAAAATTTCCGCGAACTCAGAAGGTAACTGGTAGGCTAATGGGTGTGGAATGGTTGCCGATTGTAGGTGTAATTTAACCTGGCGATTTGCTCTGCAAGAGTAGCGTTGATAGTGTCATCTGTAGCCCGCCAGCTCCAGTATTGTCCGAGGCGGCCGGGATAGTTTGTTCGCGCTTCGCTGCCCAGGCGCAGAAAATCTTGCAATGGCGCGAGTGCAAAGATCGCTACGGACGCCCAGGCGTATTGGATAAGTTGCCAGGCCGGGTCCTGGTCCAGAAGGGGCAGGTAGAGCCGAGCCGTATCTCGCACTTGCTGATCTGCGCTGGCATACCAACCGAGCGTGGTATCGTTGTCGTGGGTGCCGGTATAGACAACGCAGTGGGGCGAAAAATTATGCGGCAGGAAGGGATTGCGTGGATTGTGATCATCGAAGGCAAATTGCAGAATTTTCATTCCGGGCAGGCGAAATCTCTGGCGCAATTCAACCACATCGGCGGTGATCACGCCTAGATCTTCCGCAATGAAAGGTAATTCCTCTCCAAGCTCGGTAGCAAGCCGGGAAAATAAGCTTCTGCCGGGCGCTTTGACCCAACGCCCTTTTTCGGCGGTGGTTAAGTGGGCAGGAATTTCCCAACAGGCGGAAAAACCTCGAAAGTGATCGATGCGAATCAAATCCACCTGGGTCAATGTATGCTTGATGCGCTTTTTCCACCAGTCAAAATTGGTCTCCTGGTGTACTCTCCAATTGTAGATTGGATTTCCCCAGCGCTGCCCGGTCGGTGAAAAGTAGTCAGGGGGTACACCGGCGACCTGGCGTGGATACCCATTTGCCTTGAGCTTGAATAACTGAGGATTGCACCAGACATCACAGCTATCCTGGGCGACAAAGATTGGTACATCGCCGATAATCTGAATGGCAGCCTGGTTTGCAGCCGCGCGGACGGCAAACCACTGGCGGTAAAAGAGAAACTGTTGAAAACGATAGGAGTCAACCAGCGCCTGATTTTGGGTCAGAAAGGTCTTCAAAGCAGTTGCCGAACGTCGGCGAAAGGGCTCATCCCATTCCATCCAGGCGCGGCCGTGGTGAGCCTGTTTCAGCGCCATAAACAAAGCAAAGTCTTCCAACCAGTCAGCGTGATTGTGGCAAAACCGTTCGAATTCTTCTTGTAAATCTGGCGGATGGCGACGGCGAAAGTTCTGATAGGCGCGCCAGAGCAGATTGGTTTTCCATGGAATCAGCACCCCAAAGTCAACTCGCTGAGGCGAAAACTGCGGCAACTCGGCAAGGTCATCCGCATCGAGTAAATTCTCCTGGTATAGCGCTTCCAGGCTAATCAGGTTGGGATTGCCGGCAAAGGAAGAAAAACATTGATAGGGGGAATCGCCATAACCGGTCGGTCCGAGCGGTAAAATCTGCCACAATCCACAATTGCTCTGCTTCAGGAAATCAATCCATTGGAGAGCTTGCTGACCAAGTTCTCCGATGCCATACTTACCAGGCAGGCTGGAAGGATGGAGAAGGATTCCACCGCTGCGCCTAAATTTCGAAAGGTTCGCGTTTGTTCTCGATGATTGCATCGCTGGAAATGTGGTTGGAAGGGTAATCGGGAGGCGCAACATCCGGATAAATTAACGCCCCTGGTTCAATAAGGAAATCGTCTGGCACGATGCAGTTTTTTCCAATCATCGTAATTTGAATTGGGTCAGGTTGCATCGAGCCAATGCGGGTATTTTTCCCAATCCAGACATGCTTATCTATGATAGAACGCTCGATGGTAGCGTGGCTTTCGATAACGGTGTCGGTCAAGATGATCGATTCACGGATTACTGCCTTTTCATGGATGCGGACACCAGGCGAGAGAACACTTCGTTCAACAATCGCACCTTCGGCGATAACGCAACCATCCGAAACCAGGCTGTCTTGGATCAAGGCACCTCTGGAGATACGGGCTGGCGGACGTTCTTCTGTGCGGGTGTGGATTACCCAAGAGCGGTCGTTGAGATCAATTGAAGGTTTTTCGGCGAGCAAGTCCATGTGAGCTTTCCAATACGTGTAGGTAGTACCCACATCGACCCAATAGCCACTGTAAGGAAAACCCAGCACCCGCGCCCCATTGCGCACCATCTTTGGCAAAATATCCTTACCAAAATCGTGGGATGACTCAGAGTCTTTGTGGTCTTCCCAAAGAACGCGGTCCAAGACATCCATGCGGAAGACATACACACCCATGTTGGCAAGATTGGATGGCGGGTGAGCGGGTTTCTCAATAAAGGAGGTGACGCGATAATTCGAATCGACCTCAACAATGCCAAAGCGAGAGGCTTCTTCCATTGGGACGCGAATGGTCGCCATGGTCAGATCGGCATCGTGATCGTGGTGAAAGGCAATCAAAGCGTCATAATCCATACAATAAATATGGTCGCCAGAGAGGATCAGTACGGTATCCGGATTGTTATGTTTGATAAAGCTAAAGTTCTGTTGGACAGCGTCTGCAGTACCCAGATACCAATCTGCGCTGCGTCTGCCTCGGAAGGGGGTATAGAGGCGCACTCCCCCGGTAAATTCACGATCCAGGTCCCAAGGTCCTCCGCCACCGATATGCTCAATGAGCGAATGAGGGCGATATTGGAGTAAGATCATGACATCGAAGATGCCTGAATTGACGCAATTGGAGAGGGTAAAGTCGATGATGCGATATTTGCCGGCAAAAGGTACGGCCGGTTTGGTGCGCTTAGCGGTCAGAACGCTCAATCGACACCCTTCTCCACCAGCTAATATGACTGCCCGAGTCTTCATATGTGAACCCCTTTTGAAACCGAATAAAGCATCTTTTCTTGCACGACTTCTTGATAAACCCTGAGGTATTCTCTTGCAGAACGTGTCCAGGAAAAATCTTGCCTCATTGCGTTGCGTTGCATGGCTCGCCAGGCGCGGCGATTAAAGTAAAGCTGGATTGCCCTTCGTAAAGTTGCTTCCAATTCTTCGCTTTGAGGGTTTTGAAACAAGAAACCGGTCGAGGTGTATGGATTTCCATCATCTACGATGGTGTCTCGTAAGCCACCCGTCGCCCGCCCGATGGGTAGCGTTCCATAGCGCATGGCAATCATCTGTGCTAATCCACAAGGCTCATAGCGAGAGGGAATGAGAAGCAGATCTGCGGCTGCATATAAGCGGTGGCTGAGGTTCGGATCGTAGCGAAGGATGGCTCGCAAGCGATCGGGAATTTCAAGTTGGATCTGGTAAACTGCTTGCTCAAGGGCAGGGTTACCGGTTCCCAGAATCGCCGCCTGCCAGGGGATATCTTTCAATTGCCTCAGGGCAGCGATAGCAATGTCGATCCCTTTTTGATAATCCAGGCGGGTAATCATCCCGATCAAAGGCGCGTCTGGTAAGGGTTTCCAGCCCAACTCTTGAAAAAAACGTTTTTTATTCTCAGCTTTTTCCGATAGACGGTGAACATCATACGGATGGGGGAGATAGGAATCCGTTGACGGATCCCAGGTTTTGAGGTCAAGTCCGTTCAGGATTCCCACAATGTCTGTTTGTCGAGATGATAGGTATTCTTCCAAACCGGCGCCAAAGTCGGCGGTTTGAATTTCTTTGGCATACGTTGGAGACACGGCAATAATGCGGTCTGCTGCATAAATCCCCAGGGGAAGCGGTAGTTGTTGCGCCCAGCTTGGCAAAGGTGAGTTGAGCGCGGGAGGCAAACCGAACTCTGATAAAGCCTCTGCAGCGCCATGTCCAAGGTAAGGCAGATTATGGATGGTGATCACTCTGGCAGTATGACGGAAAAACTCTTCCTGTTTCACCAGCAGCGCATACAGGGCAGGGGCAGTGTGCCAATCGTTGGCATGCACAACATCGGGTTGCCAATCCATGGCTTGAATGAATTCGAGACCCGCCAGTGAAAAGAAGGTGAACTTTAATCCATCGAAACTGGTATCGGATGAATAGACCGGCGCCTCCCGCGTAAAAGGAGTGCCGCTAATAAAATACGTCTTGACGGGGGTATGCTCGACTTCATATACCTGCGCTTGCAAGGGTTGAGGATAATGAGCAATTTGCAGGGTAGTGAGAAATTTTAGCGGGGGAGGTTGCTGTTGAATCGCCCCATGGAAAGGGATCGCCACCCGAATCTCAAAATCATCTGAGGAAGAAATTTCCTGTAAGGCATGAGGCAATGAACCGGCTACATCCCCCAATCCGCCCACTTTAACGTATGGTTCTGCTTCGGCTGCTAAAAAAAATACCTTCATCGTGTCATTCGCTGTGAGTGTTTCCTGTATTTTACCCTACCTCTTCATCAAAAAGAGCGCACTTCTTGCAGTTTTGCAGGGAGTTTCATCCTCTAAAAACGGTATAATCAGGCGCGATTTTGTCTCAGAGAAAGTTAAGATGGTCAAACGTTATCTTTGTGTTCATGCTCATTTTTACCAGCCCCCCCGTGAAGATCCTCGCACGGGTCAGATTCCTGTTGAGCCGGGCGCTGCCCCCTATCCGAACTGGAACGAAAGAATCTATCAGGAATGTTATCGCCCGAACAGCGAGCTCAACAATTACGAACGAATCAGTTTTAATGTTGGTCCGACCTTGTTTGAATGGCTGGCAACAGACCATCCAGATACCCTTGCGGAGATCGTTAATGCGGATCGGCGTATGGTGACACGTCATGGGGTCGGCAATGCCATGGCGATGCCCTACCACCATACGATCCTCCCTTTAGCCACCGATTTAGACAAGATCACTCAGGTACGCTGGGGAATCATGGATTTTGAAGCCCGCTTTGGGCGTAAACCGGTTGGCATGTGGCTGCCAGAAACCGCTGTAGATGATGCTACGCTGGCCGTTCTAGCCGATCATGGCATTCGTTATACCATTTTAGCTCCCTGGCAAGCTCGCAGAGAGCATCTTGATGTTACCCAACCCTACTGTGTAGAGTTAACGCAAGGCAAGTCCATCATCGTATTTTTCTATCATGCGCCGCTTAGCGGTGGAATCAGCTTTGATCCCTCCATGACGGTCAATGCTGACCGCTTTGCAACGGATAGCTTGTTACCAGTGTATCAAAATGAAGGCGCAAAGAGAGCCAAAGCCAAATTGATTCTGTTGGCCTCCGATGGTGAGTTGTATGGTCACCATCAACCTTTGCGTCAATATTTTCTGCAAAGGCTGCTCACCGATTCCTGTCGCATGAACGATATCGCTGTGACCTATCCGGCAAAGTGGTTGCAGGAGTACCCGGTTACCAGAACCGTTCACATCCGACAACGCACCTCCTGGAGCTG
>Ga0308417_1003518_pt1 | contig 9969 bp, 5 predicted proteins | sample HotsprSampleOS65_FD_203528 | JGI IMG/M metagenome (GOLD analysis project Ga0308417, IMG submission 203528) | Hot spring phototrophic mat microbial communities from Octopus Spring, Yellowstone National Park, Wyoming, United States - 20090730_OS65 ... | reverse complement strand
CGTTTCGAACAAGGGGCTGATCTCGACCCGATCCTCCACGCCGAAGCGGCGCGCGAGCCAGAGCGCGGCAAGCAGCGTGTAGCCCGTCTCCGTCTCGGCGATCAGGAAGCGGATCGGCTGCGAACCGTCGATGTGCTTCAGGATCTGCGCGACCGTCATCATCAGCCGCGCCGCCGAGGACTGCTCGGCGAGGATGGCGCCGAAATCCACCGGCACCGCCCGCACCGCGTCGAGCGCCGCGTTGATCGCCGCGATCAGCCCGCGCCGCCGCGCGCGGTCTTCCGGGGCCGCGTCGAAGCCGAGGCGGTGGCGCAGCGCATTGTGCACCTGCTGCGCGTTCAGCCGCACATGGGTGTGGGCGAGCGCGAGGCCGTGCGAGACGAGCCCGGCACGCGCGACCACGAGCCCGAGGCGCGTCGCGTCGTCGGCAGCGGCGATCGCGGCGTCGAAGGCGGCCCGCAGCCCGTCGATGCCGGTCAACGCGACGTCGCGGCCGGCGATCAGCACGCGCGCGAAACGCTGCACCGCATCCGGCTCGGGCGCCGTGCCGACGGGACAGAGCGCAAGCACCCGGTCGGTCTCGGCGAGCGCGGCGGCGAGCGTGTCGGCGAGCGGCCCGGGCGGGACGGCAGCGGCGAGCCGCGCCAGCCCCATCGCCTTCATGCGCAGGCGGAAGCGGATCGTGTCGGCCCAGCCGATATCGGTGCGTCCGTCGGTGTCGTAGCCGACCCACGACGCCGCCAGAACCGGGGCGGGGTTCAGCGCCGTCCAGCGATCGGGCCAGGTCGCGCGCGCCGCGCTGACGAGGGCGGAAGCGAGCGCGTCGATGGCGTCGCGCGCATGCGCGATCGCCCCGGCGGCCTGGGCGAACTCCTCCTCCAGCGTGATCGGCGCGGGGCGATGCGCGGGGGGTGCGGCGCGGCGCGCGGCCGCGTCGTGCGCCGCGCGCGCGAGCAGCGCGGCGGCCGGGAACGGCATCGAGAAGGTCGGGTGCGCGGTGAACACCGCGGCGTAGCGCGGCCGCTCGACGGCAGCGCGGAAGCCGGCCCAGGGAACCGGGCTGTCGGCGGGGTCGGGGCGGATGACGCGCGCGGCGATGCGGTCGAACTCGGCGCTTCCGGTCGCGCCGACATAGCGCGCGAGACGCTCGGCGCGGTCATGGAACGCGTCGTCGGCCAGCCGCCGCAGCATGGCGCCGACCGACGCCTCATTCAGGGCGCCGTCGTCGATCCGGCGACTGATCGCGAGCGCCACCGACAGCACCGGGTTGCCGAAAGGATCCGCGGCGGCGGCGGCGCGCGCGCGTGCGGTCAGACCGAGCAGATCCTCGACCGCGGCATCGAGAAAGGGGGTCGGCGCAGTGTCCACGGCCGGTCAGTGTGCCCCTGCGGGGAGGGCGAAGGCCAGCGCCGGTTGACCCGCGCCGGCGCGTCGATACGGTTTCCCCACCAGGGCGGGGAGGACGGCGTGACGGAGAGTGCCGAATCCGACTATGTGGTCGTCGGCGGCGGCAGCGCGGGCTGCCTCGTGGCGGCGAGGCTCTCCGAGGATCCCTCCGCGACAGTGACCCTGCTGGAGGCCGGCCCCGAGGACCGCCATCCCTGGATCCACATCCCCGCCGGTTACGCCAGACTGTTCATGTCGGGCCGGTTCGACTGGAAGTACGAGACCGACGCCGAGCCCGGACTGCGCGGGCGGCGCATCAAGTGGCCGCGCGGCAAGGTGCTCGGCGGGTCAGGCTCGATCAACGGGCTGGTGTTCCTGCGCGGCTCCCCGCGCGACTACGACCGCTGGGCGCAGGCGGGCGCGCGCGGCTGGTCCTACGAGGCGTGCCTGCCTGCCTTCAAGGCGATCGAAACCTGGGAGGGCCCGCCCTCCGACCTCCACGGCACGGACGGACCGATCCGCAACGGCCCGACGCGCGACCTCTCGCCGGCCGGACGCGCCTTCGTCGCGGCGTGCCAGGCGGCGGGACTGCCGGCCTGCCCCGACTTCAACGGCGTCTGGTACGAGGGTGTCGGCCCCAATCCGCTGAACGTCAGCGGCGGGCGGCGCATCAGCTCGGCCCGAGCCTGTCTCAAGCCGGCGCGGTCGAGGCGGAACCTGCGCGTGCTGACCGGCGTGCGCGCGCATCGCATCGTCATCGCCGAGGGGCGCGCGCGCGCGGTCGAGGGCCGCGGGCCGGACGGGCCGGCGCGCTGGGCGGCGCGGCGCGAGGTGATCCTCTCCGCCGGCACGATCGAGAGCCCGAAGCTCTTGATGCTCTCCGGCATCGGCGACGCGGCGGCGCTGGCCGCGTTCGGCATCACGCCCGTGATCGACGCGCCCGGCGTCGGGCGGAACCTGCAGGATCATCTGGTGGTGCGCATGCCGTTCCGCACCCGGCCGGCCGGCACGATGAACGAGTACACCGCCTCGTGGCTCGGCTATCTGCGCATGGGCGCACGCTGGCTGTTCGCGCGCCGCGGCCCGCTCGCGGTCGGCGCCTCGGAGGCGTCGCTGTTCGCCCGCGTCACCCCCGGCGCGGAAGAGCCCGACCTGCAAATCCAGTTCATCAATTTCAGCTTCACGACCATGGCCGAGGGGCTGCATCCGCATCCCGGCATCGCCTTGGTGGTCGGCCAATGCCGGCCGGACAGCCGCGGCGAGATCGCGCTCGCCTCGGCCGATCCGGAGGCGCCGCCGCGCATCGTCCCGAACTACCTGAGCGCGCCGAACGACCTGCATGTCACGGTCGAGGGCGTGAAGCTCGCTCGCCGCATCGTCGCCAGCCCGCCGCTCGCTGATCTGGTCGAGGCGGAGCTGCTGCCGGGTCCTGCGGCCGCGAGCGATGCCGCGATCGCCGACTGGGTGCGCGCGGCGGCCTCGACCGTCTATCACCCCTGCGGAACGGTGCGGATGGGCGATGACGACGCGGCGCCGCTCGACCCGCGGCTGCGCGTCAAGGGTGTGGCCGGGTTGCGCGTGGTCGACGCGAGCGTGTTCCCGCTCGTGCCCTCCTCCAACATCCAGCCTGCCGTGCTGATGGTGGCGGAGCGGGCCGCGGCGATGATCCGCGAGGACGCGCGGGGCTGAGGCTCAGGCGAGCGCGCGCAGGGCCTCGCACACGCGCTCCACCTGCGCCTCCGTCAGCTCCGGGAACATCGGCAGGCTGAGCACCTCGGCGGCGGCGCGCTCGGTCGCGCGGCAGGCGGCAGGGCCGAGGGCGACGCGGCCGCGATAGGCGGGCTGCGCGTGCACGGGCATCGGATAGAGCACGTTTGTGCCGATGCCGCGCGCGCGGAAATGCGCCTGTACCGCGGCGCGGGCCGGGCAGCGGATCACGTACTGGTGGAACACATGCGTCGTGCCGGGGCGGCGCGCGGGCGGGGCAAAGCCGGTGCCGGTGAGTGCGGCGTCGTAGCGCGCCGCGATCTCGGCCCGGCGCGCGTTCGCCCCGTCGAGATGCGCGAGCTTCACCGTGAGGATCGCTGCCTGCAGCTCGTCGAGGCGCGAGTTCACGCCTGCGAGGTCGCTGACGTAGCGCTCCTTCCAGCCGTATTGACGCAGTGCGGCGATGCGGTCGGCCAGCGCCGCGTCGTCGGTCGCGATCACGCCGCCATCGCCGAGCGCGCCCAGATTCTTGGTTGGGTAGAGGCTGAACGCGGCGGCACGGCCGAGCGTGCCGGCCTTGCGCCCGCCCGCCATCGCGCCGTGACATTGCGAGCAGTCCTCGATCACCGCCGCGCCGTGACGGCCCGCGATCGCGACGATTTCCTCGATCGCGGCCGGCTGGCCGTACAGGTGCACCGGGATCACCGCGCGGATCGGCGGCAGGCCGGCGGGAGGCGCGCGCAGCACGGCGTCGAGCTCGGCCGGATCCATCGTGTAGGTCGCCGGATCGATGTCGAGCAGGATCGGCGTGGCGCCGACCATCTCGACGGCGGCGACGGTCGCGACCGCGGTATGCGAGACGGTGGCGACCGCCGCGCCGGGGCCGATGCCGAGGCCGCGCAGGATCAGCGCCAACGCGTCGGTGCCGTTGGCGACGCCGATCGCGCGGGCCGACCCCTGCCAGCGCGCGAAGGCCTCCTCGAAGGCGGCGCACTCGCGGCCGAGGATGTACCAGCCGGACTCGAGCACGCGCGCGACCGCGGCGTCGATCGGCTCCTTCAGCGCGCGGTAGGCGGCGCCGGGGTCGGCCTGCGGCACGGCGACGGGCAGAGTCGGATCGTTCATGGCAGGTCCTTCAGAGATAGCGGTCGAGACGCGGGCGGAACCAGTCGAGCGTGCGGCGCAGCCCCTCGTCGAGCGGGACCTGCGGCGCCCAGCCCGTCGCGGCGCGGAACCGGGAGTCGTCGGCGACGTAGCTGCCGATGTCGATCTTCGCCCGCTCGGCCGGGAACTCCTTGGTGACGTAGCGCCCGCCGCCATTCGCCGCCACCAGCGCCTCCGCGAGCTCGCGCAACGAGACGGGCGGTGCGCCGCCGAGATTGTAGATGCCCGGCGGCGCGTCCGCGGCGGCGAGGAACGCCGCGGCCACGTCGTCCCCGTAGGCGAGGTCGCGCCTCTGCTCGCCGCCCCAGACCTCGAACGGCTCGCCCTCGATCACGCGCCGCACCCAGAGGCCGAGGAAGGTCTGGCGATGGTCCTTCACGCGCAGCCCGGGGCCGTAGCAGTTGGTGAGCCGGAGCGAAACCACGGGCCGCCCGTGCACCTTGTGCTCCAAAAGCCAGTACTGCTCGGCGGCCCATTTGCTGACCGCGTTGGCGTCCGGCGGATCGACGGGATGGTCTTCGGCGACGGGCAGGGCGCGCGGGCGGCCATAGAGCTGGCGCGTCGAGGCGTGCACCACGCGCGCCGCCGGCGCGGCGCCGCGCGCGGCAAGGATGAGGCGGAGCGTCGCATCGGCGTTCTGCGCGAGGTCGCTGCGCGGATCGGCCTGGCTGCCCATGTGGGAGGTCTGCGCAGCCAGGTGGAAGATCACCTGCGCGCCGGCGAGCGCCCCCTCCAGCGCGTCATGGCGCAGATCCGCGCGCACCACGCAGAGCTCCAGCCCCTCCAGATTGGCCTCGTTCGCCCCGGTCTCGGGCAGGAAGGCGTCGATCACGGTCACCCGCGCGCCGCGCGCGACGAGGGCACGCGCGAGCGCCGAGCCGAGAAACCCCGCGCCGCCGGTGATCACGACGGCGGCACCGTGCCAGTCCATGCGCCGATCCCTTCGCGCTTCTCACCACGACGGCATGGCCGATTGATGGCGCGTCGTCGCGAGCCGGAGCGGTCGAACCTCGACCGGATCCTCGCCGCCGGGCTGCGCGCGCGCCCGGCCCTCCCGCCACGCGCCCGGTGCCCTCCGCACACCGGTCGGGCTGCGGTGTCGCGGCCATCAGTGATCGTCGCGGCCGCGGCTCGCGCTCATGATCTCGGCGAAGCCGAACAGCAGCAGGAGCACGCCGAGGATCGCCTGGACGGAGGCGATCGCGCGCGCGGCCGGGGCGAAGGGGACGACGTCGCCGTAGCCGATCGTCGAGAGCGTCACCACCGAGAAATAGAGCGCCTCGGCGAAGCTCATCTCGCGCGGCGCGCCGGCGAAGCTCAGCAGCGGCCCGGGCGTGATCTCGTCCACCAGCCGGTAGAGGCAGGCGAAGACGATCACCAGCAACGAATAGAGCGTCAGGAAGGCGAAGGTCGGGATGAGCAGGCGGCGGATTCGGGCGAAGAACGCCTCGAACAGCAGCGAGGCGTCGAGCAGGAAGGCGACGACGTCGCGGCTTGCCGCCGCGACCACTAGTGACACCGCCGCCATGCCGGCGACCAGGATCGCCTCCTCCGCGGCAGGGCCGAGGGCGATCTCGGGCACGGCGAAGGAGGCGGCGCCGATTGCCAGGAGCGGCACCAGCCAAGCGAAGAGGCGCGGGAGATGGGAGGTCTCGCGCAGCCGCTCGCTCGCAACCAGGCCCGCGAGCGTGCGCCGGTGGCGCCAGGCCGCGCCGAGGAAGGCAAGGACGGGCAGGATGAAGCCGAGATAGCCCACCGATGGGCGCACACGCGCGAAATTGCTCTCTGAGAAGAACGCGAACAGCGTCGCGTAGACGGCGAGGCCGTTCGCCAGCGCGATGGCGAAATGCAGCCCGCCCGGGAACAGGACGTAGAAGAACCCGAAGCCGGCCGCCGCCGTGGCCAGCAGCAGCGCGGCGAAGCCCGGTTCGCGCGGCCGCGCCGCGAGGCCGACCAGAAGCGCCAGCGCCGCAGTGAAGGCGACCGCGCGCCACCAGTGCCGATCGATCCTCGCCGGGCGCTTCACAGGTTCCTCCGGCCTCCAGCCGGCCCGCGAGAGGGGCGCAAACTTCGCCGCGCTGCGCCGCGCCGCCATCGGTCGGGCTTCGCCGCCCCGGCACGACAGTCCGGCCGCAACAGCACCCGCCATGCCCATCTGCGGGCGATGTCGCACACAGCCGGGATCAGCCCTGCGCGTGAAGACCCTCGCACCCAGCGGCCTGAGCGGTTACGCGCCATCCCGAAACCGCTCCGGCGCTGCCAAGGGCACCGCGCCCGGCGGGCGGCGCACCGTTCCACGATCCCGCAGGCCGGGCCGCATCGCCGATCGACGACAGCCGAACCACGGCGTCTTCCTCGCTCGCAGGGATCGGCGAGGCGTTGGCCCGGCTGCGTAACCGTCACGCTCCTGCCGGGCAGGCGCGGCAAGAGCGCGCTCGCGCGTCCGCGGCTGCCCCGTCTCATCCGGCGGTGAGGCGCGCCGGTTCGGCGCGCTGCGCGCCGAGGCCGAGAATGCGGTCCACCGCCTCCCGCGCGGCGTCGGCGAAGGGTGCCAGGACCACATCGGCGCCGAGGCTGCGCAGCCGCGCCTCCTGCACCGGGAAGGTGGCGGTGAGCGCGATGCGGCCACGGAACCCGGCCTGGCGCAACGCGCCGACCAGGGCGTCGGCGGTGTCGGCGTGGCCCAGCACGCCTGCGGTGTGCGGCACCGCCACCACCACCCACTGCGCGTGTTCGAGCGGCAGGTGGGCGACGAAGATCGGATCCGTGACGTCGCCGTAGATCGCCGGCCAGCCGCGGCGCTGGAACGCGCGCACCGCCTCGGGATCGAAATCGACACCGAGGAAGCCGACACCGCGCTCGGCCAGGCGCTCGGCGATCGCGGTGCCGTAGCGGCCGAGGCCGCACAGGATCACCGGCCGTTCCGGCGCCTCGCCGGCCTCAGCGAGATGGTCCTCGCGCGCGGGGTGCCTGCGCTCGAACGGCCAGAGCAGCGGCTCGAGCCACCGATAGAGCGTGCCGGAGTAGACGATCATGTAGGTCGAGAGCCCGATCGTGACGATGCCGACCACGGTCGTGAGCCCCACCGCCTCCAGCCCGACATGGCCGAGCGCGTGGCCGAGCGCGATGAACACGAGGCTGAACTCGCTGATCTGCGCCACGGTGAGGCCGGCGAGGAAGCTCGTGCGCTTGCGATACCCCATCACCCCCATGATCGCCATCACGATCAGCGGGTTGCCGACCAGCACGAACACCGAGAGGATCGCCGCCTCGCCCAGCCGATCGGCGATCGCCGAGAAGTCGAACAGGCCGCCGAGCTGGAGGAAGAAGAACAGCAGCAGGAAGTCGCGCAGCGGCGCGAGCCGCGCGGCGATCGACTCGCGCACGCTGGTCGAGCCGAGGCTGACCCCGGCGAGCAGCCCGCCGAGCTCCTTCGACAGCCCGACGACGTCGGCCGCCGCCGCGCCGACGGCCGCCCAGCCGATCGCGAACACGACGAGCAGTTCCGGCTCGCGCGCCATGCGCGCGAGCAGCGGCTCCGCGAGATAGCGCATGAACAGTCCCGCCAGCGCGACCAGCGTCACGCCGCCGCCGAGGGCGCGGGCCAGCGCCCATGCCCCGCCCTCGCCGGCGGCGGCGTCGAAGGCCGACAGCACGATCATCGCGACGACGACGCAGATGTCCTGCACGATCAGGAAGCCGAGGGCGATCCGCCCGTGCAGCGCGTCGATCTCGCGTTTGTCGGACAGAAGCTTCACGACGATGATCGTCGAGGAGAAGGTGAGCGCGACCGCGACATAGAGGCTCTCCACCGCGCCCATGCCCAGGGCAAGGCAGATCAGGAAGCCGCCGATCGAGGTGAACACCACCTGGCCCACGCCGGTCGCGACCGAGACCCGGCCGAAGCTGCGGATCAGGCCGATGTCGAGCTTGAGCCCAACCAGGAACAGCAGCAGCGCGACGCCGAGCCGGGCCAGCGTCTCGATCACCACGCCCCCTGTGACGATGCCGAGGCCCGAGGGGCCGACCAGGATGCCGACGGCGATGAAGGAGACGATCAGCGGCTGCTGCGCCGCGACCCCGATGAGCCCGACCACCGAGGCGATCGCCAGCAGCGCCGCCACCTCCTCGAACACCGACACGCCCGCGCATCCTCCCGGCTCATAGCCCAGGGACAGGCTAGAGCGGTTTCGCGGCCCGTGGAAACCGCTCTGGGCGTTCCCTGCGAGCACCGTCGCGGACCGGGCTGTTTCCAGCCGTGGGCGATCCGCTGCAGCGGTTGGGCGGCGCGTCGGGAAACCGTAAGCTTACGTCCATGCGCGCACCGGACGGACCCTCGACCCTGCGGGACCTCGTGGAAGGCTTGGCCCGGCACGGCGAGCGGCCGGCGCTCGTGCATGTGCGCGCCGGCAAGGGCGCGGCGCTGAGCTACGCCGAGCTCGGCGCGCGTGCCCTAGCACTCGCCGGCGCGCTGGCCGCGCGCCGCGTGAAGCCGGGCGACAGCGTGCTGCTGTTCGGGCCGAACGGGCATGACTGGGTGGTGGTGCGGCTCGCCCTCGGCGCGCTCGGCGCGATCGCGGCCGCGCTCGACGACCTCACCACCGACGAGGAGCTCAGGGTGCTGGTGCCGGACTCCGGGGCACGGCTCGCGTTCTGCGCCGCCGCCCATGCGCCGCGCCTCGCCGCGGTCGATGCGCGGCTCGCGCTCGTGACGCTCGATCCGGCCGAGGGGCTGCCGCGCTGGACCGACTGGGAGGCGGGCGAACGCGCCGCGCTGCCGCCGATCCGCCCCGAGGACCCGATGATGCTGGTCACCACCAGCGGCACCACGGGCCGGCCGAAATCCTTCCTGCTCACGCACGCCAACGTCCTGCACAACGTGCGCGCGCTCGCCTCGCAGGGGATCGTGACGCGGGAGGACCGGGTGCTGCTGCCGCTGCCGCTGCACCACGTCTATCCGCTCACCGTCGGCGTCCTCGCGCCGCTCACGCTCGGCACCACGGTGGTGCTGCCCGAGAGCGTGACCGGACCGCACCTGGTCGCGGCGCTGAAGGAGGCGCGGTGCACGGCGATGATCGCGGTGCCGCGGCTCTATGCCGCGCTGCTGAACGGGCTGATGGCGCGTGTGGCGCAGCAGCCCTGGCTCAAGCGGCGGATCTTCACGGTGCTGTTCGCGATCTCGATGTCCCTGCGGCGGCGCTTCGGCGTGCGCGTCGGGCGGCGGCTGTTCGGCTCGCTCCACCGCAACCTGGCGCCCGACCTGTGGCTGATGGCCTCGGGCGGCGCGGCGTTCGAGGCCGAGGTGATCTGGCCGCTGGAGGCGCTGGGCTGGCAGGTGCTGTCGGGCTGGGGCCTCGCCGAGACGGCCTCGATCCTGACCAACAACCACAAGGACAAGGCGCGGATCGGCAGCGAGGGCTGGGCGCTGCCCGGCGTGGAGCTGCGCGTCGCCGCGCCCGACGAGAAGGGCGTCGGCGAGCTGGAGTGCCGAGGGCCCTCGGTGTTCGCCGGCTACCGCAACAATCCGGAGGCGAACGAGGCGGCCTTCACGCCGGACGGCTGGTTCCGCACCGGCGATCTCGGCTTCATCGACGCCGACGGCTACGTGCACATCGTCGGCCGGGTGAAGGAGATGATCGTGCTCGGGGGCGGCAAGAACGTCTTCCCCGAGGAGCTGGAGAAGCATTACGGCGCCGATCCGGCGATCAAGGA
>Ga0308417_1003516_pt1 | contig 9971 bp, 7 predicted proteins | sample HotsprSampleOS65_FD_203528 | JGI IMG/M metagenome (GOLD analysis project Ga0308417, IMG submission 203528) | Hot spring phototrophic mat microbial communities from Octopus Spring, Yellowstone National Park, Wyoming, United States - 20090730_OS65 ... | reverse complement strand
GATGCCCCGGAACTGGCGGACTCCAATAAGATCCTTGTCCGCGCCGCTCGGGTCGATGATGCTCAACAGCCCGCCCACTCCTTTTTAGGCCATTATCACCGGCCGCATCCAGGCCCCGCAAGACCGCGGCCCTGTGGCGCGTTCGTTCCTGCGAAGGGCACACGTTTGACGCCTTACGAGGCCGTCGGCCGACCGCCCGAGCCGGCGCCGCGGTAGCGTTCGACAAAGCGGCGGTAGTCTTCGGGCGTGTCGATGCCCGCGCTTGCCCGGCCCACCAGCCCGACGTGAATCGCGTAGCCCGCCTCCAAAACGCGCAACTGTTCGAGCCGCTCGGTTTGCTCCAACATCGAGGGCGGCATTTGGGCCAGTTGCAGCAGGAAGTCGCGGCGATAGGCGTAAAGCCCCATGTGCTGCAAGAACACCGGCGGATCGGCCGCCAGAAGTCGGTCGTCCCACTCGCGGGGGAAGGGGATCAGGCTGCGGCTGAAGTAGAGGGCCCGGCCGCGAGCGTCGCAAACCACCTTCACGCAGGCCGGATCGCTCAGCGATTCGCGGCGGCGCAACGGGGCCGCCACGGTGGCCATCACCGCCTCGGGCCTTGCGGCCAACAGGTCGATCATCAGATCGATCGCCTCGGCGGCCGCCTCCGGCTCGTCGCCCTGCACGTTGACCACCACATCGACCGCGGGCAGCCGCCGGGCCACCTCGGCCACGCGATCGGTGCCGCTGGGCAGCCCCGGATCAGTCATCTCGATCCGCCCGCCGAACGCACGCACCGCCGCGGCGATCTCCTCGTGATCGGTAGCCACGATCACCGCGGTCGGCCGCCGCGCCGCCAAGGCCGACTCGTAGGTGTGTTGCACCAATGGCTTGCCCGTCTCGGCCAACAGCATCTTTCGCGGCAACCGCGTCGAGGCCAAGCGGGCGGGAATCACAACAATGCTGCTCAATTCGGCGGCCATCACACTTTCTCCTGGATCAACGCACAGTGGGCCGCAACAGACACACGCAGCCCGTTTGAACGCACGAACGAACCTATTCCCCTCCACTGACCACGGCTGGAACGGCTCCGCGAGGTCCTTCGCCTGTTCCCTTCACCGCGCGGCGGCGTCCGGGCCGCGAGGCTCTTCGCCCGCGATCGCCTCCGCCAATTCCAGTCGTTCCGCGATCGGCGGGTGCGAATAGTAGAGAATCACCTCCCAGCGATCCGGATTGGGATACTCTTTGTTCAGCCGGGCGAGTTTGCGAAAGGCGCTGAAAAAGGCGGTCGGCCGCGACGCATGGCGCAGCGCGTAGCGATCGGCCTGACGCTCGAAGTACCGGCTGACGGCGCCCAACACCGGCCCGGAAACATACCCCCACAGTGCGAAGAAGATCATCAACCACGGCAGCGCGGCCGGACCGAGATCACCGTAGCGGAACAAGGCCGGCTGCGCGGCCGCCGAGCGAATCGCCGCGTCGGCTAGAAACAGCCCCGCCATGCTGACCGCCAAAGCGGCAACCAGCAGCCATGAGATATGCCGATGCACGTGATGGCCGACTTCATGGGCCAGAACAATTTCGATTTCGTCGTCGGTGAAGTTCGCCAGCAGCGTATCGCCCAACAGGATCCGCCGTGTTCGGCCCAAGCCGGCGAGCATGGCGTTGGCCTTCACTGTTTCGGCGCTCAGCTCGATGCGGTAGATGCCTTCGACCTTCAATCCGGCCGCCGCGGCCAGCCGCTCGGCGCGCGGCCGGAGCGATTCCCGTTCGATCGGGCGGATGGGGTAGAACAAGGGCAAGATGAGGACCGGCAGCCATTGCGCCATGGCCGCGCTCGCCAGAAAGAACGCCGGCCCGGCAACCAACCACCACCAAGGGCCGAACAGCCAGAAGAGCCAATACAAGCCGACGATCATCGCCAGGCTCAGCGCGGCGCCCAACGTCAACCGTTTGGCGTAGCGAGCCGCCCACCCGCCCGCGGCGAGCGTGCTCAGCCCGAATCGGTGCTCGATGACGTAGTCGCGGTAGAAGGTCAGCGGCAGCGAGACGACGGCATGCAGGGCGGTCATCACCGCAAAGACCGCCGCGAGCCGCACCGTGGCCGCCGACATCAGCCCGCCCCAATCGCGCAGCGCCGCCTCTACCGGACCGACCACCCACAGCCCGAACACGGCCCAAAACGCCAAGTCGAGCCCAAAATCGAGCTGCATCAGCCGCAACGAAATCTGATGGTAGCGGCGGGCCTCGGCCGTTTCGGCAGGCGATAGCTCGGCAGGCGATAGTTCGGCAGGCGATAGCTCGGCGGCGGACGGGCCGGCGGCGGAAACGCCCGACTCGGCAGTAGCCGCGCGATCGGCCCCAACGTCATCCTTCGCGTTCCCCTTGGGCGCAGCGGCAGAAGAGGCCGAGGTATTCGAGCCGTCGTCGGCCGCTTGGGGCATGCGCCGCACGGCGGCGCCTTCATTCGTGCCGCTCACGGGAGCATCTCGCGCCGCACCGCCGACCACGATACGCCCAGCGCCCGCTCCGCCAGCTCTTCGAGCAGTTCGCGCGGGCCGGTGACGTGGATCGTTCGTTGGCGATGCACCAGCTTTTCGCCGGGGGCCAAGGCCGCCCCCGGCGAAAGCGACTCGATCTCGTAGAAATCGCCCAAGCGGCGGCCCAGATCGTTCGGGCCGTCGTTGTAGCTGTTGACCACGTCGCCGCGGAAGGGATCGTCTTGCGGGCCCCACGAGTTGTTCAGATAGTCGCAGCGCGTCGGGTCGTCGGGCAGGTCGAAATGCACCAGCGTCACCGAGGGCGCCGCGAAATCGATCGCCCCGAGGATGTTCTTCGCGTGGGCCGGGCCGATGCCGATCTTCGAACGGAACTGACCGTCGGCCCGAAAGAGCACCGCCCCCGGCAGCGTCTTCAGCCGTTCGGGCGGCACCGCGCCGAAATAGTCGGACTTGACCACCGAACCGCCGGCCGGCGCTTGCCCGCGATAGGGGACGACCACCACGGTTTGCGGCCCCGAGTTGAGCATCCCCAGCATCCAGATGGAAACCAATCCGCCCTGCTTCGAGAGGGCCGCGCCGCGATTGGTCAATTCGTTCTCCGATTCGTAGCCCACCCAGCGCGCCGCCGGCCGACCGAGCAACTCGGCGATCGGCCCGCCCAACAACCGGCGGCCGTCGTCGGCCGAAAGCAGCCGCACCGTGCGGTTCAAGTCGAAAGCGAACTTCGTGCCCGCGGTGTTCTGCAACTCGAGCCGCGCTTGCATCGCGCAGCGGGTCGGCTCGGCGACGCCAACGACCTTCCATTCACCTTCGTTCAGCGCGGGCGCGGTGTACCAGTTCTCCAGCGTTTGGGCCGCCCCGGGCTTGAACCAAAGACTAAATGGGCCGCCTTCCGGCGAGAGCCACATCCGCTCTTCGCCGCCGTAATTGTTGAACCGCGGATCAGGCGTGCCCGCGGCAATGAACTCGCGGTGAACGAACCCGAAGCTGCGGCCCGCATCGCCCGCGCAGGTGGACGTCATCACCCGCCCCTGCCATGCCGGCGCCAGAAGCACGCGGGCCTCGCCGCGGGCCAACTCCACCGGGCGCGTATAACGCTCGATAAACGCCTTCGCTTCGCCGTAACTCATGACCGACCTTTCTCGCTCGCCGCTCTGCGCCGAGGGCGCCACTCGCTCGCCGCCCCGCGCCGCCGAGAGAAACATCGCCTGAACCGCTAAGAAGCACAAAGATACCACAGCGTAAGCGGAAACACATCCTCGGGCGAACATCGGTATGTTCTCCAAAACAAGAATATGGTTGCGGCCGAACGAGCAACCACGACCCGATCACCGCCGCAGAACCAACTCGTGGGGCCCGCATCGACCACCGCCGACCGCAACGCGGCCGTGCCTTCGCGCGGGCGGCCCCGCCGAACAAAAAACGGTCGACCATCGAACGCGGCTCGGTCGCGCTGCGCACAACCATCGACCCGCAAGGGCGTTCTCGGCCGCTTTTTTCACGACGCGGCTTCGAACAACTCCGTCAGAGGCTGCCCGGGTCGATATCGCCCGCCGCAGTGTTCGACCGCTCGATGAACGGCGCCCCGCCCTCCCACGAAAGCTTGATCTCGAGGTCTTTTGTCGGTCCGGTGATGTTCACCGTCTTGCCCGACGTGGTGTGATCGACGTACTTCTTCGGAACGAAGTACTGGATAGCACTGGAGCTGAGCGTTTTGATGGCCACCACGGCCACCGGATGCTCGCCCGGCACGCAGCCGTCGCCGGGGCGGAAGGTGGAAAGCGTGAAAGTGCCGTCGGGCCCGATCTCGCCGCTGGCCGGCGCCGCATTGGCCGGCACGACCCGGACCACGCCGGTGGTCAGCGGCTTGTTGTCGATGAGCACCCGCCCCGATACCTTGACCAATGTCGGCCGCCCATCGCGACAGCCGCCGGCCGCAACCAGCGCAAGGCAGAGGCAAGCACTGACAAAACACGACAGGCTCATTCGCGTCCAAGCGCTTCGCATAACGATCCTCTTGCTGTCGAAACGTGGGGCCGAGGAAACCGCCAAGCCGAGCCTCGCACCAAACCGCCCGGTCGCGGGCCGGCGACCGCCGCCCGCCATTCGATTTCGCGCCGCCATTGCCGCGAGAGACGCCTGGAGCGGAGGCCGGGCACCTCCTGTCGACTACTCTTCCATATCGACGTGTTCCTTGCCCGCCCGCGTCGAAAGCGCCCGATACAACGGCAAGTTGATGTTCTCCGAGAGGAATCGGACGTTGCCGTCGCCGAAGACGAAATTCGCCCCGCCGGGATGTTTGCTGCCGAACGCGCCGTTGGCCTTGTAGCCGTAGAGATCGACGACTACGCCTTTGCCGGGCGGGGTGTTCAGGGGATTATCAGTCGAACGCATCGTATGAGTGTGCCGCATCCCGACGCACCAGGTGTTTTGCGAGTCGGGCAAATGGCCCTCGTAGGTCTCGCCGGCCATGATCGTGTTGCTCAAGCCGTCGAGCACTTGCCTCGGCTTCACTCCTTGCAGGTAGAGGAACATGCCGTTGTTGTAGTGCTTCACTTTGATCTGATCGATCCCGAAGGTCGGACCGTTGCTGCCCTGGCACACGGCATAGCTGCACGTGGCCCGCTGGTCGCCGCTGCTGGAGGTGAAGATCTTCTCGACCGGGTCGCTCGGGCACAGATAGACGGAAATCGGCGTCATTACCGCCTGGCGCACCGCCTCGGTCTTCCAGCCGGTCGTGGTGCCGTCGGGCGAGGCGTTCTCGGCGTCGCCCGGATAGACGGCCCCCTTGGGCAGCGACGGCTCGATCATCTTGTAGATCTGCGTCTGCTCGATCCACGGAAGGATCAGCAGAAACGCGCCGCTGCCCTGCCGCCCGCGGCTGGGCTTGCCCGCACACGGGCCCTGCGTCCAGCCGTCGCAGCCCACCTTGCCCGGCGGGAAGGAAAGCAGCGACTCCGAATAATTGACAATCGCCAACCCGATCTGCCGGAGGTTGTTGCTGCAACTCGACCGCCGCGCGGCCTCGCGCACCTGTTGCACGGCCGGCAGCAACAGGGCAATCAAGATGGCGATAATCGCAATCACCACCAACAGCTCGACCAACGTAAATCCGGTTCTTCGACGCATCGCAGCAACCTCTCCGCGAAAAGGACAACCATTTCGCAGCCCAGCCGCCCCGCCCCAAAACGCGCCAATGAGGCAACGTCCCAAATTGATCGGGCGCAACCGCACTGAACCTGCCGCCCAGGACCGAACGGCCCCAACCCGCGGGCGCGGCATCCCCTCTCTCATCGGATGCCGATCGACCCTGCCGCATCTCGTTCCGGACTCGCTGGTCTTCAACCGAGCCATGCACCCGGCGCGGGCACCCTTTCACCCGCCGAAACCGACCTTGCTTCGCTCGGTTCGGCTTCAACGCCCGCGACTGAAGCACAACGACGCCAAACCACACCAAATATATCATACCGCGGACCGCGGACGATGCACTACCGGTTTGTTCGCAAAGCCCTAAAAACCGCCAAGGCCGCCCCCCAACCGCGAGCAACCCGCCGTCCCAATCGGCAGCTCTTGGAACCGCAACGACCGTCCGCCCGCGGGCCGCTTGCGTGTTTTGCAGACCGCCTGATTATCCCCCAAGCCGCGATTGCGCCGGGGGCGCTCGTTTGTCCCCGAGGCACTCATTTGTCCCCGGGCCAGGGATAGTCGTTTCGCCCGGCCGCCGGTTCGATCACGCCCGGCGGCAGTGTCTTCTGCCAGGCAAGCACCTTCTCGGCCAGCGACTCGACGACCTCCGGCCGTTGCGCCGCCACGTTGTTCTGTTCGCCCGGATCGGCGGGAATGTCGTACAACTCGACCCGTGATCGATCGGGGTTGAGCAACAGCTTCCAGGGACCTTCGCGCACGGCCAACTGCGGGCTGCGATTCCAGGGATGATTGAACACTCGAAACCGCCACTGCCAGAACAGCGGCGTGCGACGGCTCCAATCGGCCTGTCCTTGCAACGCGGCCGCCGCGTTTTCGCCGCGAACCTGGGCCGCGGCCTCTTCCGGCACCGCGGCGCCGGCCAGGGCACATAACGTCGGCAACAGATCGACACTAGCGACCACGCTCGTTCGATCGACCCGTCCGGCCGGCACCTGCCCGGGCCACCGAACGATGAACGGCACGCGGATTCCGCCCTCGTACAGGCTGCGCTTTCGACCGCGCAGCGGCCCGGCGCTGCCGAACGCCGACCACGAGGCGTTGCCGATCTCGATGTCTTCCGGCCCGTTGTCCGACGAGAAGATCACCAGCGTATTCCGCTCCAGGTCCATTTCCGCTAGGGCCGCCAGCAACCGGCCGATCTGACGATCCATCTCAACAACCGTTGCCGCATAGACCATCTCGGGCGAGGTGAACCCCTCGGGCACACTGCGGCGGAAGGGCTTCATCTGTTCGTCGCTGGGCGCCAGCGGCGCGTGCGGATCGTGGAGCCACAGTTGGCAGTAGAACGGCTTCTCGCGATGCCGGCGAATCAACGCAACGGCCGAATCGACAAGCTCGCCCGTGGCCTTGGGCCGCTCGACCACGCTCCACAAATTGCGATCGCCCTGCCGGCAATCGATCCACTCGGCACAGTCGAAGCCGTACTCCTCCAACCCCGCGCCGCCCTTTTCGGAACGGCCCAAGTGCCACTTTCCCACGTGGATCGTCGTGTAGCCGGCTGTGCGAAGCAATCGCGGCAGGGTGGGAACGGCCGGGTCGAGCAGGTTGGGCATATCGCGTTTGGCGTTTTGCTCGGGCGTCGCCAGATGACCGTGGATCCGCAGCTCCGCCGGAAAACGCCCGGTGAGCAACGACGCTCGCGTGGGGGAACAGACCGAGCCGGCCTGATAGTACTGCGTGAACAGCGTGCCCTGGGCCGCCAGCCGGTCGAGATGCGGCGTGCGAAAGCGGCGATTGCCGTAGCAGCCCAAGTCGCCCCAGCCGAGATCGTCGGCCAAGATGAAGACGATGTTCGGCCGCGACCGCGCTGCATCGCCTGCCGCCGATCCGCGCCCCGCATCGCCGCCTTCGGCCGCCCAACTCGACGACCAAACCAAACAGGTCCATCCCACCGCGAAAGCGGCCGCCCGCACAGCGCAGCGGCTGACGGCGTGTTGCCCCCGTTCGGAACGCTTTCCGTCCTTCACGGTTTTATCAAGAAGCCCAAAGACCCCCCGCACCGCCGGACGCACGAAGAACCGATCCGCACCCATCGCCCAGTCCTCCGGGCCAACGACGATTCTCGAACCGATCTACGACACGCTTATTCGCTTCGCACGGCCTCGGGCGGCAGCGTGCTCTCGCCGGCGATCATCTCGTCGAACGACTGCCGGCGCCGCACCAGATGCGGCTGCCCCCGGTGAATGAGCACCTCGGCGGCCAGCGGGCGGCTGTTGTAGTTGCCGCCCATGACGAACCCGTAGGCCCCGGCCACCTCGATCACCAGCCAATCGCCGACCTGTGCGGCTGGCAACGGCCGGGCGACGACGAATCCGCCTTCTTCCTGCGTGAAGATGTCGCCCGACTCGCACAGCGGCCCGCCGACGATCACCGGCCCGACCCGCCCCGGATCGCCGCCGTCGCGAAACGCCACTGACATCGGGTGATACGCCCCATAGAGGATCGGCCGCGCCAGGTTGTTGAAACCGGCATCGAGCAGATAGAACACGTTGTCGCCTTGACGCTTGACGGCCCGAATCTCGGCCAGCAGATAGCCGCTTTCGGCCGAGAGATAGCGGCCCGGCTCGATCTCCAGCCGCACCTTCTTCCCCCAGGCCGACTCCAACCGCCGCCGCATCGCATCGCACAAACGGAAGTACTCGTCGATATCGACGTAGCGCTGTTCGGGGCGGTAGGGCACGGGCAGACCGCCGCCGACGCTGACCGTTTCGACCTCCGGCCCAACGGCCAAAGCCGCTTTCTCCAGCGCGCCGCACACTTGGGTCAAATGTTCGAAATCCGAGCCGGAACCGATATGCACATGCACACCGGAGACCGTAAGGCCGTACTGCCGCGCGTGGGCCAAGCAGTCGGGCAACTGCTCGTGCCAAATGCCGTGCTTCGACTGATCGCCGCCGGTATTCGTCTTCCGGCTGTGCCCGTGGCCGAACCCCGGGTTGATCCGCAGCGTGATCTTCCGCCCCGGCGCGGCCCGGCCGAGCTGATCGATCATGTCGGGCGAGCCGCAATTGACGTGAATCTCGTGCTCGACGCAGAGCCGCAGCGCCTCGGCATCGAAGATGTCGGCCGTGTACACGATCGGATGCGGTTCGCCGCGGGCGGCATATCCGGCGCGCAGTGCGCGGAGAATCTCTCCGGCGCTGACGGCATCGACCATCGCACCGCCTCGGCGCAACAGATCGACCACGGCCAGGTTCGAGCAGGCCTTCTGCGCATAGCGGACCACGTCGAAACAGCGCAGGTCGGCCAACCGCTTGAGGATCACCGACGCATCGTACACGAACGTCGGCGTGCCGAATTCCTCGGCCAGTTTCGCGATGGGAACGCCCGCGATCGACTCGCGGACCGAGGGAAACATGGGGGCAGGCGACTCCATGAGAAGCTACTTCCGAGCGTCTTCGATACTGACATTCTTGCGATCGTTCCGCACCGACAGGGCTAGGTGAACCTGCGGGTCCACCTCGAACGAAATCGGATGGACAGAACCGTCGCACATTACGACGTGAAACACTTGATCGTGGCAACTGCCGAAGGACAACTGCATCGACAAGCCTTTGGTGTCGCGATAGGGCTTTTCCGAGCCGACGCGGTTGACATCACGATCCCAACCGATGTACATGCACTGATCGTCGGCCGGATCGGTGCCCGAAAAATACGCATCCGGGTTCATATACCGTTCGCCCAGCAAGTAGGTATTCGTGTCGCCGTCGGGGATTTTGCCGGGCGCCAATTCGCTCCGCTGGAAGATCGTGCCGTCGAGTCCGGTGAGCCAGGCGAAGTTGGCCGCATCGGCGTAGCTCGTCGGGCCGGGCGTGCCGGAATACTTGCTGCCGGCGTTGCCCGCGTAGTCGCTCCGCGCGACCAACGGGGGCGCGTTGACATTGCGATAATTCGAAACCGTGGACGGATACGGCCCGCCGCTGCGCCGCGACGGACAGTTGAACAACCCCAGCGGAGTGGCGATCAACTGCTTGCCCGCCTCGCGTTTTTGGGCGTCGGGCTGGTTGGCCATCATCTTCCACAACTGCTGGTTCTCGGTGTAGGGCAGCAAGGAAAAGATCCATCCGCCCGGCTGGGCCTTGCCGAACCCGCGGTCGGGATCGCCGATCCACAAATGCCCCCACCCGCCGGAAGGGAAGATCCTCTGCGCGTCGGCATGGTTGTGGGCCGCCAAGCCCAACTGCCGCAGGTTATTGCTGCACTGCATGCGGCGCGCCGCCTCGCGCACCTTCTGAACGGCCGGCAAAAGCAGCGCGATCAAAATGGCGATGATCGCGATGACCA
>Ga0308417_1003513_pt1 | contig 9974 bp, 16 predicted proteins | sample HotsprSampleOS65_FD_203528 | JGI IMG/M metagenome (GOLD analysis project Ga0308417, IMG submission 203528) | Hot spring phototrophic mat microbial communities from Octopus Spring, Yellowstone National Park, Wyoming, United States - 20090730_OS65 ... | reverse complement strand
TACCTAGGTCGGGGATGCTGCAAGCACTGCTATAGAGTGCTGTTTCACTTGGGTTTTCAGACACTGAAGGATTACGTCAACAGCAAGGCAGCAGAACGGCTAAGAGTCGTACTCAATAGCGGCTAGCTTCAATCGCTGCCACCTCACAGCGTTAGCGAGAGGGCACGTAAACCTACGCACTTAGGAGAAAGGCCATGGACAACCAACAGCTAGAAAAAACCATCCTGAAGTCTCAGCTAGAGATCCTAAGGAAGCTAAATGATCGCATGGAAGAAGGCGAAGACTTCCTATCGGCCTGGATCGACATCCGTTCAGAACTGATCCGGAAACTCAAGAAACTAGAAGCCTAACTTGTCCACAACACGCATGAAAGGAGGAAAACCATGAACGCACAAAATGCACCCAAGTTACCTGCAGAAAGACTCAAGTACCAGAAGTCAATCACCGAGATCCTCAGCGACCTCTCTAGACCAGTACCAGAAAGACTGCTGCGCCATCGGGTACTGACCAAGGAGGGAGGGAAAGTACTAACATACATCCCCTGGCATGAAGCAACCCGACTATTAGACTTCTATGCACCCGGCTGGGAGGGCCACGTAGTCGAGGTGAAACAGATTGCCAACTACGTAGTAGTGATCTACCAGATCACCCTCCATGCAGCAGAGGGAATCTTTGCTCGCCAAGCAACCGGCCAAGAATCCTTGGAGGGAAAAACCTTTACTGACGCTATTTGTGCAGCAGAACAGCAAGCGTTTAAGCGTGCTGCAGCCCGATTTGGGCTAGGTTTAGACCTCTACAAAGAGGACTAGTTCTCGCAAGCAAAGCCGGATCTGGGATCCACCGGATCCGGCCTACCACCCAACACTACCCAAGGAGAAGTATATGCAAGACCTAGTACAGCTTCACACACGCATCAAACCGGAAACCAAAGAAGCTATCCAACGGATCGCCAAGCAGAGACGTTGCCAGATAGGGGCAGTGATCGACGAGGCGGTTACCCTACTCGAACAGCACAACAGTAAAACCCACAAAAAAGGAGGATCGTGAACATGAACCACTGGAACTTAGTAACAGTACCAGAACTGGCCAGCCTGATACCGATTCTGAGGTTGATGGAAGGACTGCACTACTACAGAGCGATAAACTCCACCGGCAACGCGAGGATCGAACACATAAAACTTGCATGCTCCTACGCCCAAGCAATCTTTTACCTAGAAACCCTTAACCGGCAAGGACTACTCCCACCGTTCTAGCCGCCCCAAAAAAAAGGGATCCCACAAGGGATCCTACTTCCACACAACCAACCAGCAATGGGATCCTATCACGCCCTGGCACAAGCCGGGGTTTTTTATGCGGGCTTTGTGTAGCGCCTGGAGCATGGTGGCGCGCGACTCGCTGCGCTGCGCTCCGCTCGACCCGCTTCGCGGGACGGCCTGACGGCCTTTTCGCGCGCATTGACGGCAACGTCACAGTACAGAAAGCTATAGAATAGAACCAGCTTGCCAGATGAGTTCCTGGGATCCCGCACGGGATCCTTTTTTCTCGCCTATCCTCCAAACAAAAAAGGGATCCGCAAAGGATCCCACCAAACAAGATCGGCTAGATATCACGCAGCTTGCCAAAACCGGATCAAACCATTGATCCAGTCAAGAGTTTGCTCATAGTCAACGTACCCGTTCAGGACATCCCCTAAGCAGATCTCGCCCACAATTTCCTCAGCCGATAGACCCTCTTCCCACTTCTCGCGGATCTCCTCAATATCAAACAGATCAAACCAATCCACAGGATCCCAACGATAGAAAGGATAGTTTGGCTCCTCCCTCCAACAGCCCTCTTCATGAAACCGCAAACAATCTTGGACAAGAACAGACTCAATTTCCAACAAGTTATCCACTATGGACTGGGGAATCGCCCCTGGCGGAACATCAAAGATCCGTACCCAGATCCCCTCATCGACCTGAGCAGGAACCCAGGATCCGATCTCAGTCAACCACCGGATCTTGGCATCAACGGGATCCAGATAGTAAACCGTTGAGAATTCAGGATGAGACGCGTCTCCAGCAGTAAAGACGTCAAGAATCGAGCGATGAATGCTTTCGGCAATGTAGTCCATAGAATCCTCCTTTCTTGAGATACTGGGTATCAACCCCACTCCAATAGTAACGCACCAAAATAAATCCGTCAAGTAGTAGACAATAGGCGTTGAATACAATAGAATAGGGGTGTAGGGATCAACCTACAGCACTACAGCAAGAAGGAGGAAAAGATGGATTCATCTATTTATTGGCATGACCCGTTCAATCGTTTTCCAACCTGGGTGTACCACTATCGATCTGGTGATCCGGAATTGGATTTCATGATCCGCGTAACACCGTGGGATTTTCTTCCAGACTGGGATGAACTCGATGAGTTAGATGACGACGACCCGTGGATGGAAGACGATTCCTGGCTAGAAGAAGACTACGGCAATGGGTGGCCGGATCCCAATGACTGGTAGTTTTTGAGCAAACGGAGCCGGTGGAGTTATCTGCCGGCTCTACTCATTCTGGAGGAAACCGACATGGAAAACAAAGTGATCAGAGCCCTCTTAGAGCAGGCTAGGTACTATGGTCTGCTTTCCAAGAGGGCAGCACGTGCAGCCAAGCGAGCTAGTGGTGCCCAGAAACAGATCTTAGAAGAGAGGGCTCAGAAGCTGTTAGCCGTCTCACAGGACTACTTCCAGAGAGCTTATGCCCTCAAGGCCAAGGAGGCAGACGATGCAGAAAGGAGATAAATTCGGCAAGCTGACCATCATCAAACTGGGGGATCCCCTAACTTGTCGTTGTGACTGCGGCAAGGTTAGGAAACTACCGGTTTCCAAATGGGGCAAAGTCAGATCTTGCGGCTGCCTACGGTTAGAGATCGCCAGGGAGAGATTCCTGCGTGACAACCCTGGGAAGAAACAACAACCCGAGAACCTCAAAGGTTATATCTTTGGGCGCTTGAGAGTGATCGAATACTTTGGTAGGGCACCTTCAGGGCACCCCCTATGGACGTGCGTATGCCAATGCGGTAATACCCATGTAGTCAGAGCCGACTCACTCTTGCAAGGACGTACCAGATCCTGTGGTTGTCTGAGCGACGATGTCAAGAGACGGAGAAAACATGACAGACAGCATTCCTTGCCCTCATTGCGGCAACAGTAGGACTTGGGGCAATGGCAGACATAGAGGCACCAAGAGACTACAACGCAGGTTTTGTCCGGCCTGCGGCAAAAACTTCACGGTTGGCCCTGTGGTAGGTCATCGACCCCCTATGGGAGAAAGGCCATTGACAAGAGCAGAGATCCAACGCCGATACCGGGAAAGGAAGCAGCTTCAACAGAAGAACGACTTTCTGCTAGAGTAGGCACGAATGGCCCTCACACACAGAGACAGGGATCCCACAAGGATCCCGATTTTTTTTGCGATTGTTATCTCAGGTGCTATACTTAGGTATCCCCCGTAGGAGAAAGACCATGAAGATACGTTACCTACACGAGAAGAAAGAGGCTCTAGGCAAAGCTGAAGTATTTGAGAGGGCAAAGGTGCTATTGGATGCCGGATACATCACCGTCAAGGGAGCGCTGTTTGTCGTTCTACTTGGCCTTAAGGAGCTAGGGATCAAGCAGTTGGATCCCAAAGAGGTGATAGAGACCCTAGGCATAAGCCACGCATCCTTCTACCGAGTCAAGAGAGAGATCGAGGAGCAGGAAGGATGGACTCTATCGGGAAGAGGAATAATGCTATGGCTGCATGAAGAGGAAAAGTAAACCAGGAGAGACGCCATGAAGGAAACAGCACACCTCAGGATCACGGCCCAGGAAGCCAAAGAGCTTTATCTATCGGGGCTATTTACCACACACGCCTACCTGTACATCCTGGTCAGGACGCTCAGAAAGGATGGATGGTGGCTCTATTTCAACAGTGTCACAGAGTTTTGCCAGGAATGGGGGATCCATGAGCGAGCGTTCTACAGAGCCAAGGCGATCCTGATCAGCCAAGGCTACCTAGAAGAAACCATCAAGGGCAAACTGGGACTGCGTTGCCCCGTAAAAGAAGACCAAGAGGCGACCGACCTGACAGAAGTGTCAGTGACCTGTCAAAAGTGTCATGACAAAAATGTCAGGGACCTGTCAAAAGTGTCAGGGGACATGACAAAAATGTCAGGGAACATGACAAAAGTGTCAGGTGAGACTGACAAAAGTGTCAGTGACGCATCCCTAAAACCCGCTCCAGGCAAGGATTCCACGTTCCCTACAGATCTAGATCAGATCTATACAACTTATATTCATAGGGAAGAAGATGGTTTGAATGCGAACAATCATGGGATGGATCTGGACATGGACAACATAGGATCGAGGGATCCAATGGATCTGAGGGATCCAGAATTGGATGAACCAGATCCAACATGGGATCCAGATCCAACAAGGGATCCAGGATCGAATCCGACGATGGATCCAGATCCGACAGGGGATCCGGGAAGTAAATTCACTCAACCTGCTCCATCCCACTTGCATAAAGAAACGATGGGCGGTTTGGGTTCAAACAGTATGAACGGGAACAGTCTAAGTTCAAGGCTTGATGTGAAGCAGATCCTAGAGGAAACGAAACGTAAGCTAATGGAGCAAGTTCAATGGCAGAGAAGTCAACGCATGCAAAGGTGGGCTACCAATGTCTTGCCTGTAGGGACACAGGGATCCTCTTTGACCCCAGGTTTATCCGACCGGGGTATGACAACCACATCCACGTTCCGATCGTCTGTAAAGCCTGTAATGCGGCATCTAGGCTGAGGGATACAATCCGACGGTTAGACCAGAGTGCATCTGCTGAGGAGTGTCGGAAGCTGCACGACCTGGAGTGGAAAGCTATCCTTGAAGCCCAGAAGAGAGTATCATGATAGTGTTCCTCCTTTCTTGCTGAGGGATCCTCTAGATCGGCTAGATCGGCTAGATCGGCTAGGGGATCCTTCTCCTTTAAGGTTCACATTAGGTCTGGCTATGCAGCAGCAACGGAAAGAGATGGCAGACTTCCTCAGGCGTGCAGCAGACTACCTGGAGAGTCTGGACATCGATCGGCTTACTCCTAGTGATTACCAGGCGGATCTGTTCTATCGGCTGTGGAAGGGGATAGATCTAGGGATCCCTTACTCTTGGATGGATAAGGTGGCAGATGAGGCCCGCAAGAATCCAACTCTGCTAGCAGAACGTCTAATTGCAGCAGTGCCCAATGACATGACCTTTACAGGGACTACCCGTAGGGAAAATGCCAAGACGGCTATCCCGTTGCTTCTGCACTACTGTGGAGCCTATAAAGTCTCTTCTCTAGACCACATCGCGTACATAATGGCCACAGTTAGCCATGAATCGGCCTTTGCTCCGGTTGCCGAGATAGGCCCCAAAGACTACTTCAAGCGCTATGAGAACAGACTCGATCTGGGCAATACCCAGCCTGGAGATGGCTACCGCTTCCGTGGACGTGGCTATGTGCAGATCACAGGCAGAAGAAACTATGCCCTGTTTGCCAAGGTGTTAGGGATCAACTTGATAGACAACCCAGATCTGGCCCTTGTTCCCGACACGGCTGCTGCTATCTGCGTCAAGGGGATGGCAGAGGGACTGTTTACAGGACGGAAACTCTCAGATTATGACCGACCCACAGGATACGACTTTGTGGGAGCAAGAGCCATCGTCAACGCCCAAGACAAAGCCGATCTGATCGCCAGCTATGCCAGATATTACAGAACGGCCCTATCTGGATAAGAGGGATCCCCCTTCCGCTTCCGTCTAGTAGTCGGTTGTAGAACGGTTGGCCCTGGATCTGGAGAGGGACCATCCACAGCTTCTTCTGGCTCTGTAGAAGACGACACCGGCTCTTCCCAAAGCTGCCATTGACCACGGAGATAGTCCTCACGATTGATCAGTAGCCTCTCTCCAAGATGATTGACTACGGCAACCAGATCGACCAGATCAACATCACTCATCCGAGTACCCTCACCGCAAACTCAGGACGAGGACAAGCTACTCCCCAAAGGATATCGAAACTCCACCGGGTCTGTTTGTAGAGACGACTGACTTCCAGCCTCATCGTCAGTTGGCTAACCGGATCGCTCATGGTCATTACCCTGCTGCCCAAGGGATCCACATCCAATAGAGGACGAGACACTAGAGCAAAAGCAAATCGGTTGAATGCCAGATTGGCCACGTGACTGTTGATGAAGGTGATCGCCGCATCATCAGGAAACGCTACCTTGGCCGCCGGTTCATATTGAATGGACGTGATGTTCGGGGATCCGGTCCACCCGGTAACCACATAAGTCTGAGAGTGCCCCGCTACCGTGAAGATGTCCCCAATTGCAGGGATCCCAGTCCCAGTATCCACCGCTACAGTCTTAGATCCAGCAGTATGGTTCGTCTGGTTCACCTGATAATTGGCTGCAGCACCCTTGGTATGGCGCAGAACATTCTGGCTCATGTACCAGTCAAAGCCCAACTTCCGACCGATCACCCCTTCTTTGATGGTAATGGTGTCTCCAGATGCTGAATATTGGAAAGCGGGTAGACCTGTGGCGTTAGCATCGGCCTCTACATCCAACACCATCCGCCGATCCTGAGGAGGGCAAAGCTGACGGTTCAATACCAAACGAGCTCGCTGGGCTGCTTGCAGATCGGTGGCAAAGGGAGTAGTACCAGCAGTACCCGCTACCCCGTAAACTTTTTTATACAGCGCAAGGATCGACCGATCCACCTCATTGGCCAGGGACTTCACAGCCTCTGAGATCTGCATCGGAAGGATACCGGCATCGATCTCAGCCAACTCCTTGTCGGTTATCGAGAAAGAAGCCTCATACCAATTGTCCAGACGGATGGGAACCGTAGTGGGCTGCAGATCCGTCCCAGGTGGAGCAGTACCTCCCGGAGTAACAGGATTAGCCGATACAGCACTAGGGATCACTACATCGATCGTGCTGCCTTTTTGGGCTGCTCTACCTTGATAGTCAGTGTTGACTAGACGGGGCATGACCGTATTCTCGCGCAGAGTCATCATGCCCATAGCCAGAACTTTGGGGATTACCGCATCCAGATTATTGGCCATGGCCTTTCTCCTCTATGGGTTTACAAGGGATCTCCCCTAAGGCGTCTCGCCGTTCTTGGCCTCTTCGCATTAGCGTCGCGTAGCGGCATATCCCATGCGGCTATAGCACCAGTTTACTTGGCATCCAAATCTACGACAACCTCACCTTTGGCAATGGCTTCGATATATTGGCCCAGTTTATAGGGATCCGTAGTCCTCAGATACTTGCGACCTGACACCTGTACCTGGCTACCCGTTGCTCCAGAACCGCCTACAGGATCCACAGGATCGAACAACACGCCAAAGCTGCTGCCCTTAACCTCATTCATCAGATCGGCAAGAGTCATCTGTTTGCCATCATCCCGTAAGCGAGGGGATCCCGATTGATCCACCACGATCAGGTTGCCCCGTTGGTCATAGTTCACTTGGCTTAGGAGCTGTTTGGCTAACATCTTGGCTAGAGTAGCATCCCGCTTACCGCCAGCTTGATAAAACGCTTCTGTCAGAGCATAGGTCATCTCAGTTTCCATCAGCGCCTGAGCCATCTGCTCTTTTTCCTGCTGGACACGCTGGAGCTGGGCCTCATAGGTACTCTTGATAGAACCGATCTCTTCAGCACGACGCTTCTCCCATTCAGCCAACATCTGAGCTTGCTGTTGCAGCTTGCGGTACTCCTCAGGATTGATATCCCCCAAGTGCTTTAGTTGCCGTTCCAATTCACGACGAAGGGCACGCTCTTTTTGCAAGGCACTCTTGAGACCTGCCAGATCATCACGGGAGGGATCCTGCTGAGCTTCTTCACCCTCATGCACTTGTTCTGACTCCACCCTGTAGCTTCCTGCTTGCTCGCTCATATCAACCGTCTCCCAACAACACCAACACTAACACGACCCTTAGTTAGGGGATCCGCCGGACGTAGCATCAAAACGTTCACCAACAATCTGCAGTTCGGCATCGATATCAAAGTCTTTGGGCAGATAACCCTGATCAACCAGCATCTTCAGCAGAGTACGCTTAGAAACACCACCAGCCTCCATCAGCTTCACGTACATAATCAGCATCTGGGAATCGGGTTTTTCCTCTTTCAACTTGCCGGATAGCCGGATAGTAGGCGCAGGTTCTACCGCCATAGTCGCCCAAAGGTTAAGCACCGCCTGCATCCCATGCTCAAAACGACGGGCAAACCCACTCAGTGTAGCCTCAGCAGGAGCAGTAGAAACCTCCACCTCCGTAGCAGTAGCACGAGATATCCCACGGGCAAAACCCCTGCTCAAATAGTCAAAGCTATAGATATCGATAGTATGCTCCAGGCCCTCAATATCCCGACGGCTTTCTCCCAGACTCATTGCCAACGGCTCTGCCCACTTAAAGTCACCTCCATCCGGTAGATCCACAAACGTATTGGGGCCAAGTACAAGCTCTGTCCCTTGGGTCATCGTCCCGATCCTTACCGGAGTAGGCAAACAACACTTATGCAACTTCTGACGGTGATCACTAAGCAACTGGTAATGGGCCAGGTTCAGATCCGCCAACGTCTTCAAGGGTGGATCGCTCACAAATGGGCCGATCTGATAACTATAGATGCACACTAAGGGGATCCCTCTCAAAGGACCACCATCTACTTGCTGCAGAGCACCGGGTTCACCTTCCCAAAGCTCCCAACGATCCGGCCTTAGTACCCGATAACGAGTGACAACCTCTTCACCGTAATCCCCAGCAGGCTTGATAACCGTTTCCCGAAAGACGGCCAGCTTCACCCCATCATCATCTACACGCCAATTGATCAAATCCAGAGGACTGTAACTCACCAGAAAGGGCTTGCCCCGTTCCCGCCGCTCCAGCTCACTCCTATAGTTGCCGGGATCCCTATCCACCAGGACAAACGTATGACCGAACATCAAAGCATTGATAGCTACGCTTGCCCAGAAGTTATAGAAGGGAGTTCCACGCCGATCAACATTACGGGGATCAAACGTGGATCCCTTAGGTATTTCCAGATAGTGGTCATGCAGCACCAGATCGGCATAGATCCGAAGCGAGCGGGCAAATCTCCGATCAAACGTACTCATCAACACCCGCGACCGATAAGCTGTTTCCGGCTCATTCTGTTCAGGGGGCAGATAGATCCGAGCCTTCTCACCCAGTATCAAACCTCCACCGGGTAACCGGATCAACCAGTTGTCAGAACCCATAAACATGTCCCAGAGATATTCCCACCGAGGACTTAACTCACGGTAGAGAAGACACTCATAACTGGGATCATCAGGTTGGGAGTTACGAGCTATAGGCTGACGAGTAAAAAACATTTATGTGAACCCAAAAAAAAAGAAAGGGGCTGCCGTGTGCCTTGCTCCCAGGCGGGGGGCCTACCCGGGGGGGGATACTTTTGTTTGATCACACCCCAAGAAAACATCATCACCAGATTAAAGGGATCCAAAAAAACACACACCTAACTTCTGGAGACAAGACCATAGCTCCGAGGCTTATTCACACTGGGATCCTCCCACACATCACGCTCTACAGTAAGACCAAGAATATGAGCAAGATTCTTAGCAATACGACGGGCTTCAGCTTTGATACTCTCTAGACGCTTATTCTGAAACCAGGTTACACCATTAGCAAAACGTTGGCCGGCAAAGGGGCGAGCAGAATTGATCTCACGATCTGCTGACTCCAATTCATCCAACAACTCACGTGCACGTCTTACCGCATCATGGCTCTGCTGTTCGACATTAGTCATAGCGGCTATGATCATGGCAGTTTTCTCCGGAGTTAGAGGGATCCCCAGATAATACCGCACACGTTCTATATCGGTTCCCCACCAGACAGAAAACGGATTAGACATAGTACTCCGACCCTATTTACTCTGCAAGGGATCCAAAG
>Ga0308417_1003508_pt1 | contig 9978 bp, 8 predicted proteins | sample HotsprSampleOS65_FD_203528 | JGI IMG/M metagenome (GOLD analysis project Ga0308417, IMG submission 203528) | Hot spring phototrophic mat microbial communities from Octopus Spring, Yellowstone National Park, Wyoming, United States - 20090730_OS65 ... | reverse complement strand
GCGGGTGGCCACGATCGTCTCGGCCGTGTTCATGGTGCTCGTCGGACTGAGCATGCCGCCGGTGCTGGGCAATGTGAAGGCGGCGCTGCCGATCTCGGCGCCGCCAAAAGAAGCGGAATTGACGGAGAAAGGCCCAATCGAGTTCCCGGGGCCGACGATTCAGGCCCCGTCCGCATCGCCGACCGCCGACGATGCCCGCTCTACCGACACGAAAGCGACCGATTCCCAGAACCGCCCCGATCTCCCCGGCGGGTCGGCCTCGAAAGATGCCGCACCGAAAAGCTACACCTCGCAGATGCCGATGCCCAGTTGGTCGATCATCACCGTGCATGTGATCGTCCTTTCCTTGCTGGCGAACCTCGGCAAGATGTTCCCCGCGCTATGCTACCGCCGCGAGGCGACTTGGCAGGAACGCCTGGCCGTGGCCATCGGCCTGTGGCCGCGGGGCGAAGTGGGCGCCGGCGTGCTCATTCTGAGCCTGAGCTACGGGATCGGCGGACCGATCGTCACGGTGGCCATGCTTTGTTTGGCCCTGAACTTGTGTTTGACCGGCGTGTTCATTATGGTGATCAAACGGTTGCTCGCCTCTGCCGAGCTTGGCGGACGTTAGCCCGCCCGGTTCCGAGAGTATCTCCGGAACTGCGTCCGAACATCGACGAAAGCCGCCCAGCGCGAAGCGAGTTGTCGCGAGCGCGTGCGAATAGCCGTCGGCCCGCGTTGCATTTCCCGCCGTGATGTTCGAGATGCAAGACTCAGAGACATTACTGAGTGCGTGCCGCTGCGAAGACCCTTCGTCCAACCGTTGCAAGGAGTCTGCATCGATGAAAACGACCAGTCGCCGGCATTTTCTGAAAGCGGCGGGCGCGGCCGCTGCCGTTGCGGCCACCGCCCCCGGATCGCGCGTGTCGGCTTCCGCCGGGCCGGTTCGCCGCAAATTCACCATCGACTTGAACTGCGGCATGATCGGCGTCAAGGCGTCGCTCGCCGAGTCGATTCGCTGGGCGAAGCAATATGGCTTCGAGTCGGTTGCCCCGGTGGTGGACGCTTTGGCCAAGCTCTCGGAGGCTGCGCTCAACGAGCTTCTCGGCGAGTTGAAATCGCTGGGCCTTGTTTGGGGCGCCGCCGGCCGCGGCTTCGCCATCCGCGACGACGACGCCCAGTTCGCCGAGCTGCTCCGCGACGCGGCGGCCTGGGCCAAGGCAGCCCAACGGGCGGGAGTGACGCGGGCGGCCACCTGGATCGCGCCGCGCAGCGATTCGTTGACCTATTTGGCCAATTTCCGCCTGCATGTTCGCCGGCTGCGGGCGATTGCCGCGGTGCTGGGCGACCATGGGCTTCGCTTCGGCCTGGAGTATATCGGGCCGAAGACGTCGTGGGCCGCTGGCCGCTTCCCCTTCATCCACTCGATGGCGGAAATGAAGGAGTTGATCGCCGAGATCAACAAACCCAATGTCGGCTTCCTGCTCGATAGCTGGCACTGGTACACGGCCGGCGAAACGGCTGACGATCTGCTCTCGCTTCGCAGCGAAGACGTGGTGGCCTGCCACTTGAACGACGCGCCGGCCGGTGTCGCCCGCGACGAACAAATCGACAACCGCCGCGAGCTTCCGTGCGCCACGGGCGTGATCGACACAAAAGCGTTCCTTCGGTCGCTGGCGGCCATCGGCTACGATGGGCCGCTCTGTGCCGAACCGTTCTATCAACCGCTCCGCGAGATGCCTGCGGAAAAGGCGTTGGAAACAGTGGCCGCGGCTATGCGGAAGGCCGTCGCCCTGCTGGATTGATCGCGACGCGGAACGCCGAAAGGCCGGCGCACCGTCGGCCGCACTCGTCTTTCCGATCAAGAAAGCATTCGGCGGTCCGCCGCAACCATCGCGCGACGGACCGCCGTGAAATCGCTAAGGATAGACAGAGCCGAACGATCGGCTCGAAATCGTCTACCGCAACAGGGCCAAGACGTTTTGCGGGCTCTGGTTGGCGATGGCCAAGACCGACGTGCCGGACTGCACGAGGATTTGGGCCCGAGTCAGAGCCGCGCTCTCGGCCGCGAAGTCGGCGTCGCGGATCGAGCTTTCGGCGCCGGTCAGGTTCTCCAACGTGTCGGCCAACGTTTTCATGTTGGTCTCGATCGTGGTTCGCTGCAAGGCGCCCAACCGACCGCGGAGACCGGTGACCTTGGTCATCACTTCATCGACGATGCGGCCGGCGCGGCCCACGTCGTTCTTCAGCGAGGCCGCTTCGCCGGAGCCGAGCAGGTAGAGACGCCCGCTGGCGCCGCCCAGCTTGCTCGTGTTCACACTGCCGATGCCCACGCGGGCCTGCTGCGTGCTGACCACGTCGGGGCCGAGTTGGAACAGCGCGCCGCCGCCGGTGATGGTGAAGGCGAAGTCGGTGCTCGAACCGTTGGCCACCGTGGCCTTCATGCTCAACGCCGGCGAGTTGATCGACAGCGTGTTGCCCTTGCCCGTGGCGGTGAAGCCGTTGATCGTCGCGGCGATGTCGGTGCCCACGCCGCGGGTGGCGCTGAGGTTCACCTTGAAGGTGCCGGCCGCGGCCTCGCTGATCACGTCGGCGGCGACGTAAGCGTCGGAACCGTAGGACGCCGATTGCAGGTTCAGCGTGGCAGCGCCGCTGGAAACCGAGTACGAGGCAACGACACCCGAGGCATCAGATTGCAGATTGATGGCGTTGACGATCTGATCGACCGTCGTGCCCGCCTGGAACCGGAACACCTGGCTGCCCTTATCGCTGCTAAGCTGGAACACCAGGTCGCCGTTCAGCGCGTTGCCGCCGGTGGCGCCGGTGTTGCCGCTGGCCGAACGATCCGCGCCGCCGGTAGTGTACACGCGGCCGCGCGCTGCGCCGCCGCCGCTCACCACGGTAGCGTCGAACAATTGCACGCCGGCCACCTTGTAGGCGTCGATCGCGGTGGCAATGTCCGCCAAATCAGTAGCCACGCTGTCGTCGATGGTAATCACCAGTTGCCGCGTGCTCGAATCGTAGTTGACTTGCGGCGAGGTAACGTCGGCCACCTTGAAGGAAACGGCCACGTTGTTGTAATCGGCGCCGGAGGCGATTGCCTCGACCTTCAGGCTGTCGGCCACGGTGGTGACGGCGGCTTCCGAACCGAGGAATTTTCCGGCCGAGCCGGTGCCCACCGCGTAGAAGGCGTTCTTCAGATTCGGATCGCTCGAGGTATTGACCAAGTTGGCCAAGTACGCCGCGCTAACGCCCGGCGTGCCGCCCTTGGTGCTGATGGTGAAGGTGATTTCGTTGGCGGCCGTGTAGGCCACCGTGGCGGTGTTGGCGTCCAACGTGCCGCTTTGAGCGAACTTGATCTGCACGCCGGCGCCGGAGGTCAGCGAGTTGGAGATCAGTTCGATCGTGTCGCCGCCGGCGTTGGACTGCTTGGCACCTGCGGCGAAGCTGAAGGTGGTGACGGCCTTGGCGCCGGCGGTGAAGCCGGTGTTGGTGATCTTCGCCTGCGTGGCGGCCGAGGTGACATCGACGTTCACCGCCAGCGAGCCCGAGGCGGGCAGCATCGCCGAGTCGATCTGAAGGTCGGAAACCGCCGACATGCCGGCGCCGGGGTTGACGACGAAATCCAAGCTGCCGTCGAGCAAGCGGCGGCCTTGGAAGTTGGTCGATTGCGAAATGCGGTTGAGGGCTTCCAGCGAGGCGTCGATCTGCAACTGGTTGGCGGCGATCTGCTCGTCGCTCATCGCGCCCTTGTTGGCGGCCTCGGTCACCAGGCTGCGGATGTCGGTCAACAGCGAGGTCACCTGACCCAAGGCGCTGTCGGCCGTCCCGATGATCTGGTTGGCCCGTTCGCTGTTGGAAATGGCCTTCTGGGTGGAAGCGATGTTGCTTCGCAGCACTTCGCTGGCGATCAAACCTGCCGGATCGTCTTTGCCGGAGTTGATCCGCAAACCGGTGCTCAGACGAGTCAACGCGGTCTGCAACTGGGAGTTAGACCGAGCCAAAGTCTTCTGCGCGGTCAACGAACTGACGTTGGTGTTAATACGGGTCATGCCAGACACCCTCAAGTGGAAGGAAAATGTGGGAAACGTCTCGCTGGAGGGCGGGAACCGCTAACACGGTCCAGCCTCACAGCACCAGCAGCGGCCGGCCACTCCAGCGCCCTCCGCTCCGGCGAAACAGGTGGGTACAAACAACCGGAAGGAACACGATCGCACCGATTGCGACACGCGCGCAATCGACTGCCGTTGCCGCAAACCTACCTTGCGCAGCAACGAGCCGTCATGGCTTCTTTAGGCTCTATCGCACTGGGGCGAATGAGCACTTTAGGTAATTTGAGCAAGATGGACAATTTTTCTGCCCGTCCCTCTCATAATTGCTTTTCGGAAAAATGCTTGAGTGTTCCAAAATAAACTGACCCCGATGATCCCACTTGTCGGCAACCGTGCCGATACGCACGTTACAGCCCGTACAGTCGGCAACTCCACCTGGTGGCCAAGGCTCCCAATTTGGGGCGAGTGTTTGTCGGCTGTGCCGCGAAAACGCGGGAACAGACAAATTCGCGGTAACCACACTGTCGGAGGGACGGGCTCGCGCGATTGGTTACCGCCGGTTGAACGTAGCCGCGAAGTCGCAATTGCTGATGTGTTCGCGCGTCGGTCCGGGGACCAATTTCAGAGCGGGGCAATTTCCGGTTCAATGCACGGCATGTTCCAAATCGGCCCTTCCACGATCGGCATGGATCGCCGACGGAGCTTGGCCCGTGAGTCAGCCGGGGCGGCGACGGCCCAAGGGGGCAGCCGAGCGGCCGAGCGGTTCGAGATCGGCCGGTTCGATGTCGGCCGCCTGGCGGTTCTCCCGCTTAATGGCATCGTACACCTCGCGACGATGGACCGGGATTTCGTTGGGGGCTTGGATGCCGAGGCGGACTTTGTCGCCGCGAATGTCAACCACGGTGACGACCACATTGTCGCCGATCATGATGCTTTCGTCGCGTTGGCGAGACAAGACAAGCATGTGAGACGCTCCGTTGTTTCCCGATCTTCTTCTCTTGGTGTCGTTTGTACCGAACGTAAGGGATTCGTGCCGAACGAAAGGGAGCCGACGCGGCTTCAGGCCGAGCGTCGCACCGCCGGCGGCGCGATGTCGAGCGGCATCCGCAGCGGTTCTTCGCCGTTGCAGATCACTTGGCAACCGAGCCGATTCCGCAGGTCGAACACCAACGGCGCTTTTAGGTCGGCCGTCAGCCCCCGTTCATGGCGGGCGACGATGGCCAGAACCTCGATCTGCCTCAAATCCCGCAGCCCGAGCACGGCCAATTCCTGCCGCGCAACGCGCAAACGGCACTGCGGCCAAAAGAGCCGCGGATTGATTACCGCCAAAGCGACCTCGGGACGATCGACGCTTTGCATCCAAGCGGCGGCCCTCCGCGGTTCGCTGAGCAACACCCAGCGTCTGAGTTCTTCCAGGCCGATCAAACCTGCTGGAAAGACAAACAAGTCGGCGCCATCGACATCGATGCGCCCGAAGTGGCGTGTGGCGATCTCCATCTCGAAACCTCGTCGCAATCCGTTGGCGAGTGGTCGTCAAACACCCAATCTATCGGAGTGGGCAAAGTAGGAAGAGAAGAAAAACAGGGCACTTTGCCGCGCGAAATACCAACAACTTTTCTCTGACCGGCAGAGATTGCCGCTCGATCGGTAGAATCCGCATATCGACGCGCTCCGGCAAGTCTGCGCGCCGGTGGGGCGACCGCCTTGATCAGAGCTTCTCTTCGGTTCGCTACAGATGGTGCAACAGCAACTTGCGCGTTTCTCCCCCGACAGACCGTAATCGCTTTTTCGGCTTTGGCACAAAGCTTGCTACCAGGGGCGGACGCCCGCGACACTGCGCTCGGCGGCCAAGGGGCGTGGCACCGGCACGCTCGACAGGCATTCCCACTGGCGGCGCAGCGGTCCGCGGCCCGACACCGACCAAAAACGATCCGAGCGAGGTTCGACATGCCTTACGGGTTATACCTCTCGGCCGAAGGCGCCCATGTGCAAGACCTGCGGATGCGGGTGATTGCCAACAACATGGCCAACGTTGATACCGTCGGGTTCAAGCGCGAACTGGCCACGATGCAAGCGCGCTATGCCCGGGCGATCGAAAATGGCATGGTTTCGCCGGGATTCGGCAACCCGGAAGACATCGGCGGGGGTGTGCTCGTGCGGCAGACGAAGACCGACTTTTCTCCCGGCCCGCTGAAAAAAACGGATCTGCCCACCGACTTCGCCATCGAGGGCGAAGGGTTCTTCGTCGTCCGCAAGGGCGATCAAACGTATTTGACGCGGGCGGGCAATTTCCGCGTAACGGCCGCCGGCCAGCTCCAAACGCAGCAAGGATACGACGTGCTCGACGAAAGCGGCGCACCGATCGTCATTAGTCCCGACGGCGGTCCGTGGCGCGTGTCGCCCAGCGGGGCGATCACGCTGGCCGGCGGCGATGTGCGCACCTTGGCGATCGTCGTTCCCGCCTCGATGGAAGAACTGACCAAGGCGGGCGAAAACCTGTTCCAAGCGACCGGAGGCACCAGGCCGGTCCCCGCCGAAGCACGCCGCGTTGCCGGCGGGTACTTGGAAATGTCGGGCGTGCGGCCGGCGCAGGAAATGATCGCCCTGATCGAAACGTCGCGGATGATGGAAGCCAACATCAACATGATGAAAACGCAAGACCAGATGCTCAGCGGCTTGGTCAACCGCGTGCTGAAGGTGTAACGGAACGCCGGGCCGCCGGGCCTGCCACGGTCGCACGGCGGACCGTCGTCCGGCGCGGCAAAGCTGCTTTTTCCCAAAGCGAGAACTTTCGAGAGAACGACGAGCCATGAGTGTTCAAACGCTTTACACAGCCGCCACCGGCATGAGCTCGATGGAAACCAAGCTCAATGTGATCGCCAATAATTTGGCGAACATCGAGACGACGGGGTTCAAACGCGACCGCGTCAACTTCGAAGACCTGTTCTACGACCATCAGCATATGCCCGGCACCGAAGATCAATCGGGCCAGCGCGCGCCGGTGGGCATCCAGATCGGGTTGGGCACGAACATCGTCGCCACGCAAAGCGATTTCAGCCAAGGCGGCTTCAAGCAGACGGGCAATCAGCTTGATGTGGTGATCGAGGGCCGCGGCTTTTTCCAGGTGATGGACCCGTCGGGCGACATTTATTACACGCGGGCGGGCAACTTCATTCGCAACCGCGACGGGAACCTGGCAATCGCGTCGTCGAACGTCGGCCGACTGCTTGAGCCGCCGATCACCATCCCGCCCGACGCGACCGACATCTCGATCAGCGCCGAGGGGATCGTGGCTGTCCGCCAGCCGGGCAGCCAGGAAATGACCCAAGTCGGCACGATCGAACTGGCCTCGTTCGTCAATCCGGAAGGACTGCTCAAACTGGGCGACAATCTCTATGCCCAAAGCGACGCCTCGGGAACTCCGACGCTTTCCAGCCCCGGCCAAGACGGCGTCGGTCTGCTCCGCCAGGGCGTGCTGGAAGCCTCGAATGTCGAACCGGTGACCGAACTGATCGACCTGATCACCACGCAACGCGCCTTCGAGATGAACTCGCAGGTCATCAAGACGGCCGACGACCTGCTGCAAACAGTGGCCAATCTGCGGAGGTACTAATCGATGATCGGCTCGGTAAGGCGAATTGCCGACGACTTCCGCACCGCACTGCCGAAAAGCCGCCTGCGCGAGGCTTCGGTTCGCGCGGCGCGGCGTTGCAACGAATCGAAAACGCGGCGAACGGCGATCCGCTGGATTTCGGCGGCCCTGGCGGGCTTCGTCATCGCCCAAGGTGCGCGAGCGGCCGATATTCGCCTGCGGGCCGAGGCCGTGCCGGCGGGGCCTGTGGTAACGCTCGGCGATGTGGCCGATGTGCTCGCCAACGACGGCGACCAGGCGGCCCGATTGCGGGCGATCGAATTGTTTCCCGGCCCGGCCGCCGGCGCGCAGCGCTTTGTGCGGGTGCGCGAGATTCAAGACCTCCTGCTGCTTCGCGGCGTGAACCTGGCGGAGCATCAGCTTTCCGGCGCGTCGCAGGTGATCGTTCGCGGTTCTGATCGGCCGGCGAACGACAATGCGGTTTCGGCCGCCGAAGAGCGCAAAGCCCTCTCGAAGCTGCGCGAAGCCATCACGACCTACCTGCGCGATCGGCTCTCGCCCGACGAGGCGTTCTCGGTCGAGGCGAGCCTGCCAGCCGGCGCGGCGCGGCTCTTGGCCGACTATTCCGGCACGCTGACCGTACGCGGCGGCTCGGCGCCGTGGAAGGGGCATCAGCGTTTTGAATTGATTCTCGGCGGGCCGCAGGGCGGCGAACAATTCGAGATCGAAGCGCAGGTGCGCCTTGTCCCGCAGGCGGTTGTTGCGGTTCGCCCGCTGGCGCGCGGGGCGGTGATCGGGCTGGGCGACGTCGAACTTCGACGGGTCGAGGGCGAGGCCGCCGGCGACATGTTCTTTTCGATCGAGGAGGTGCTCGGACGCGAGACGATGCGGGCCGTGACGGCCAATCGCCCGCTGCTCCGCGACGCCTTGCGTTCCCCGTTATTGGTGCGTCGCGGCGACGTAGTGACCGTTTACGCCCGCAGCCCCGGTATTCAAGTGCGGACGACGGCGCGGGCGAAGGACGACGGGGCGGAGGACGATCTGATCGCGGTTGAGAGTTTTCAAACGCGCAAGGTGTTCTTGGCTCGCGTGTGCGGCGTCCGCGAAGCCGAGGTGTTCGCCCAGGCCCCGCGCGTCGAAGCCGAGACCGGCTCGCCTGGCCCCGCGACAACTGCCGGCCGCAGCGGAAACCGGCCGACGCCGTTGACCGGACCGGATGCGGTGCGCCGGGGACAGGCGGGCGCGGCATCGGCGGTGCGATAGCAAGGCGTTCCGTCGCCGGCCCGCCGGGGATGGAATCGTCCGGGCGGCCGCAGCCGCAGCCGCGGCGGAAATCCCGAAACAGTCGCAAGAGAAAGCTCAAGCGAAAGAGAAGCAAAGGAAGACAAGATGATTCATCGTGCCGGCGGTTTCGCGATGTTCGGCCAAGTGTTGGCCGCCTGGCTGCTGATGTGCTCGGCGGCTTGGTGTCAGGGATCAAGCCTGTTCGGCGAGCCGGGCAAACGTCGCGACCTGGTCCTTTCGCAAGATGGATGGACGTATCAGAAGCCCCTCGAACCGACCCCTGTGCAGCTTCACGACATCGTCACGGTGATCATCAACCAGCAATCGGTGGTCATCAGCGACGGCGAGATCGATCGCAAGAAAAAGGCCCACGGCGACCTGATCCTGAAAGATTGGATCTTCCTCAAGGGGTTGTCGGTGTTCCCCAACAAGATGACCGGCGGCGACCCGCACATCCGCGGCGAGGTGGACAACAAGCTGCGTTCCGAGTCGTCGTTGGAGACCCGCGATTCCATGAAGTTTCGCTTGGCCTGCGAGGTGGTCGATATTCGGCCCAACGGCAACCTGGTGATCGAGGGCCGGGCGTCGGTCCGCAACAACGAAGAGGTGTGGGAATACGCGCTGACCGGCGAGATTCGCCCGAAAGACATCCTGCCCAACAACACGGTGCAAAGCGATTCCATCGCCAACTTGCGGATCGACAAGCGGGAAATGGGGCATGTCCGCGACGGCTACCGCCGCGGTTGGGCGCTCCGCTGGCTCGACAAGTATCAGCCGTTCTGACAAGGCGGGCCAAGCTGAAAAGGCGCGACAAAGCGGGCCGGCACAGGCCGTTCGAGATTCCAGAGACAAAGCGAGCACACCGATGAAACGATTCGTCCCCATGATCCGGCTGGCGGCGCTCGGTCCGGCGCTGATTTGCGCGGCGGCCTGTGCGACGGCCGGCGTTTGGCCCCGATCGGCGCCGGCCGGCGAAACCCGGCTGAAAGACATTTGCCGGCTGAAGGGCCAAGAAGAGAACACGCTTCAAGGGCTGGGCGTGGTGGTCGGGCTGAAGGGGACAGGCGACGG
>Ga0308417_1003507_pt1 | contig 9981 bp, 9 predicted proteins | sample HotsprSampleOS65_FD_203528 | JGI IMG/M metagenome (GOLD analysis project Ga0308417, IMG submission 203528) | Hot spring phototrophic mat microbial communities from Octopus Spring, Yellowstone National Park, Wyoming, United States - 20090730_OS65 ... | reverse complement strand
CGGCGCTATTCGGCGCGCGTGTGGTCGAGCAAAATGCGTATCTCCAGCATCTGAAAGATTTGAAGCCGGGCTGTGTCTGTTCCGGCCCTTGCAGTCGCTTCGCAGGCGTCCACGAAGCCAAACGGGTCGTAGCGCCCATTCGCCAGCCAGGGCGCCGCGCGCAACTCGGCGCCGGCTTCCTGCGCGATTCTGGCCATGGCAGGATGCGCGCCAACCCTGCGAAACCAGTATTTGCTGTTCCAGTAGTCCGACTCGCGGCGATGCATGATGGCGTGCCAGTAGCTGCCGGTCGGCGAGTCGATCTGCTGCGACAGGCGATGCGACGCGTCGAGGTCGTCGTTCCACAACAACAGTCCGGCCTTGACAGCAGGCGAGCAGTTGCAGGCATGGATGAGCGCAGAGAGCGCCGGGTCGTGGGGGCTGGCTGGGGTGAGCGGCGCCGGCGCGCGCGCAGCCAGTTTCTGAACAATCTCATCCAGGGTCATGTGTCACTCTCCAAAATCCAAACTCGAAAGTCTGTTTGGGTGATAATACCTGCTTGCCCGGTATGCACCCATGATGATCGACAAACTTCCATCGAAGATACACCACGCGTATTGGTTTCAGGCGTTTAACGCAGTTTCCTGGCAGATCTGTCTGGGCACTCCTCTGATTCTATTCACGCGCGAGCTGGGCGCGCCGGCGGTTGTGCTGGGCTTGCTGGCCGGCCTGGCCCCGCTCACGTCGGTGCTGCAACTTCTGGTTGCGCCCTATGCCGATCGCATCGGCTATCGCAAGCTGATGCTGCGCGGTTGGACAGCCCGGGTTGTGACGCTGGTGTTGCTGGCTATCTTGCCATTGACAAGCGGGATCGCGCCGCCGGTGGCGCTGATTGCGGCCACAGTGGCGATCATGCTGGCGTTTACCGTATTGCGCGGCATTGCGATGTGCGCGTGGCTGCCGTGGGTCACCTCCATTGTGCCGCGTTCCCTGCGCGGCTTCTACCTCAGCCGGGACCGCATCTTCATCAGCCTGGCCAGCGTGGCTTCGCTGGCGGTGTCGGGCGTCTTTCTGATGGAACATCGCGCGATGTCGGCTTATGCGATCGTCTTCGGATTGGGTTTCCTGGGGGGCGCTGTCAGCCTGTATTTTCTGAATCGCATACCAGAGCCGGCTGACATTGGCGGGGCCGTCAAACCCGCGGCTGCCCGTCAGTCGCAGTGGTTGCCGTTGCTGCGCAACGAGGGCTTCAGGACGCTGGTCATCTTCAGCGCGGTGGTGCAGGTTGTCGTGTTGTCCACAGGCGCGTTTGTGACCGTCTTCGCGCGTGAGGAAGTGCCACTGAGCGATGGGGTTATTCTGTGGGCGGCTGCGGGAGCGTCGCTGGCCGGCACTGCGGCGCTGGCCCTGCTGCGCAATCGGATCGACGCGCTGGGCAGCCGGCCATTCCTGGGAGTGGTCTTTCTGTGGTGGGTTGTGTGCTACGCGCTGTGGTTCCTGCTGGCGATAAGCCCGGCGCGCTCGCCGGCGATAGCGGTTGGGATGATGCTCCTGGCCGGCTTCTTCGGGTCCATCTATGACCTCGCGTTGACGCGCCTGCTGATGAACACCGTCGGCGATCAGCCCGAGGCGACACGTTACTTCGCGCTGCATTCGGTCATCGTCAGTGTGCTGAATGGTTTTGCGCCGATGGTGTGGGGGGGCGCGCTGGACATGGCGCGCGCAATGCAGGTGTCGCTGGCCGGCGTCAGTCTGAGCGGCTATGCGCTATTCTTCGCTGCCCAATGGGTGTTGCTGGCGCCGGTTTTGTTGATGCTTGTCCAGGTGCGCGAGTCCAGTTCGGCTTCGACAAGGCGTTTGTTAAGCGATGCGCTGATTGGCGCGCCACGGACGGCCGCCCGGGGTCTTGCTGATTGGCGCCTGCGCGCTCGGCGACGGCGCGATGCGGCAGCGCGTGGCGCCGCAGCTCCATCGGACAGGCAGAACCAATGAAATTGTGTTCCGCCACCGAGGTTACGTATCGCATCGAAAAGTATCGCGCCGCAGCAGTTGGTATCCTGGAGACCGCCGGCAGCACTTTCCTGCTGCTGGTCGCTGTTCGGGCGTTCGAGGCCGGGGCAACTGAAAAGGCGCTGATTGCCGCCGGCGGCAACATCGGCATGTTATCTGCGCCGCTGATGGTTGTGCTGGTGGAGCGATTGCGCTGGCCGGCGTCGCGGGGCGCGGCGTTTCTGGCGCTGATTGGGGCGATCTCATTTGCCGCGCCGGCGCTGGCACCGGCCTTGCCCCTATTCGTTCTCGGCAGTGTGATTGCCATGGCCTGCGCCAACGGCATGGTGCCGCTCATGACCCAAATCTACCAGGACAACTATGCGCCGCGCGAGCGGGGGCGATTCTATTCGCGCGCCATGATTATCCGGGTGGCGGCGGCGGCCATATTTGCGGAGGTGGCCGGCCGCTTGCTGACAGACAATATCGGCTTGTTCCGCTGGCTGCTGATCGTGTTCGCGTTGTGCTTCGCGTTTTCGGCGTTCTGGCTGGCCCGCATTCCATCGCGGCCTCTGGCAGACCTGGGCAGCCGCAATCCCTTGAGAGGGTTGAAATATGTGCGCGACGACCGCCTCTTCCGCAACACACTCATCATGTGGATGTTGATGGGCTTCGCCAATCTGATGATGCTGCCGTTGCGGGTCGAATATCTGGCCAACCCGCGCTATGGCCTTGCGCTCAGCGCCCAACAGATCGCGCTGATGACTTCGATCATTCCCAGTCTGACCCGCCTGGTGCTCAGCCCGGTCTGGGGATGGTTGTTCGACCGGATGAATTTCTTTGTGTTGCGCATCACGGTCAACATGGCGTTTGGCGTTGGCATCATTGCATTCTTTACCGGCGCCAGTCTGCCTGGTCTCATTATCGGGTCGGTGGTGTTCGGTGTGGCGTTTTCGGGCGGCGATCTGGCATGGAGCTTGTGGGTGACCAAGTTTGCGCCGGCATCGCGTGTGGCAGATTACATGTCGGTGCACACGTTTTTCACCGGCTTGCGCGGCGTGGTTGCGCCACTGCTGGCGTTTCAGTTGGTGAGCCACTTGCCTATCGAGACGCTTGGCGCCATCTGCTTTGTCATTATTGCTGCCGCAACGGCGCTGTTGTTGCCGGAGATACGGTATGGCAGGCCGGCGCCGGACGATGCCGGCAGTATCCGTGAAGCGTGATGCCCCGCATTGTTGCCTGGTCAGCACAGCATTTCGCATAGGCAGTAAATTTTAAAGTGAAGCCACCAAGGAGAATATCACACCAGCGCCAACAATGACGTACACTCTGCGACCAATCAAAGCAGGAGAAAGCATGAGCAAGGAAAAAGTCCGATGGGGCATTCTAAGCACAGGCCGAATCGCACACCGGTTTGCAGAAGCGATCAAGGCAATGGAAGACGCCGAGTTGATCGCTGTGGGATCAAGACAAATAGACAAGGCTCAGGCGTTCGCTTCCGAGTATGGCATTCCCCATGCGCATGGCAGCTATAAGTCGCTGGCCGCCGATCCCGATGTGGACGCCATCTATGTCTCGACACCGCACCCAATGCACAAGGAAAACAGCATTGTGTGCCTGAACGCAGGTAAAGCGGTCCTGTGCGAGAAACCGTTCACCGTCAATTCAGCAGAAGCCGGCGCAGTCATTGACACAGCGCGCGCAAAAGGCATATTTCTGATGGAGGCGATGTGGACACGGTTTCTGCCCGGCCTGGCGAAAGTGCGCGAGTTGATCACCGCCGGCGCAATCGGCCAGCCGCGTATGCTGTCGGCAGACTTCGGTTTTCGCGCCGCATTCGATCCGACCAGCCGGCTGTTCGATCCGCATTTGGGCGGCGGCAGTTTGCTCGATGTGGGGGTGTACTGTGTGTCGCTGGCCTCGATGGTCTTTGGCAGGCCGGCGCGCGTTGCCGGGCTGGCGACGCTTGGCGCAACCGGCGTGGATGAGCAGGCAGCGTGGGTGCTGGGATACGAGAATGGCGAACTCGCGCTGTTGAGCAGCGCCGTGCGCACGCATACTCAGCACGAGGCATGGATCAACGGCACGGATGGCGCAATCAAACTTCACGCGCCGTGGTATGCGCCGGCGCGCCTATCGCTGATCGAACGAGGCAAAGGCGAGCGCGTTATCGACACGCCCATCGAGGGCAATGGCTTTGGCTACCAGGCAGCAGAAGTGGGGGCCTGCATTCGCGCCGGCAAGTTGGAAAGCGATACCTTGCCACTCGAAGAAACGCGCTCGATCATGCGCACGCTGGATCAGATCCGAGCGCAGTGGGGTCTGAAATACCCCTTCGAGAGCCCCGACACAATTCGTCTGACTACTGACGTCTGACTACTGGCTACTCCTATGAACACACACATGGCCTACGGCCGGGTTCCCGGCGTTGACAAACCCATCTCCAGACTTGTGCAAGGCACCATCATGGTCAGCTCGAAGGACGAGGAGAACAGTTTTCGGCTGCTCGACGACGTGTTCGAGCTGGGATGCAACACATTCGACACAGCGCATGTCTATGGCAACGGCGACAATGAGCGCACAGTTGGCAAATGGATTCGCTCCCGTGGAATTCGAGAGCAGGTTGTCATACTCGGAAAAGGCGCCCACCACAACCAAGACCGCCGGCGTGTGACGCCATTCGACATCGCCGCAGACATCCACGACTCACTGGCGCGCTTCAAAACCGATTACATCGACTTGTATCTGCTGCACCGCGACGACCCGTCTGTGCCGGTTGGCCCGATCGTCGAAGCCCTGAACGAGCATCTGCGCGCCGGCCGCATCCGCGCCTTCGGCGGGTCCAACTGGACTCACGAGCGCATCCAGGCCGCCAACGACTATGCGCGCAAGCACCGGCTGACCCCCTTTGTCGCCAGCAGTCCCAACTTCAGCCTGGCCGAGCAAGTTAAAGAGCCATGGCTTGAATGTGTCAGCATCAGCGGACCCAGGGGCGCCGAAGCGCGCGAGTGGTACGCGCAGAACCAGATTCCGGTGTTTGCATGGTCGAGCATGGCCGCCGGCTTCTTCTCCGGCCGGTTCAGCCGCAACAATCTGGACTCATTCACAGACTGGCAGGACAGGCTATGCGTGGACTGTTATTGCTATGAGGACAACTTCAAGCGGCTGGATCGCGTGCGCGCGCTCGCCGCTGAGAAGGGCGTCAGCGTGCCTCAGATTGCTATGGCCTACGTTCTGAACCAACCAATGACAGTGTTCGCGCTGGTGGGCTGCCGCACCCGCGCCGAGTTTCAGTCCAACCTGGAAGCTGCCAGTCTCAGGCTCACACCACAGGAAATCGCCTGGCTCGAACTGCGCACAGACACGCGCTAATCCCCATTGATCTTCAAAATCGATCTTCAAACCGCTATGGCTCCAGATTGCATCAAGATCATCTTCAACCCGGCTGCGGCGCGGGGAAGGGCAGGGGAAATCGCCGGCCGGCTGCGCAGCGCGTTTGCCGCAGCCGGCGCTGGCGCCGAATCAGGCAATGTGCGGATCGACTGGGTGAGCACAACACACAGAGGGCACGCGGTCACACTGGCCCGTGAAGCCGCGCAAGCCGGGTTCAGCGCAGTTGTGGCGATGGGCGGCGATGGCACTGCCCACGAAGTAGTAAACGGATTGATGCAGGTAGACGCCGGCGCGCGGCCGGCGCTGGCTATCGTGCCGATTGGATCGGGAAACGATTTTGTCATCGGCGCCGGGCTGGAGCGTGATCCGCTTGGCGCGCTGCGAGCTGCCATCGAGCGCGGTCACGCCGGGGCGCGCCGATTGGATGTGGGTCTTGTGCGCGACAATCTCGGCCGCGCCGAGCACTTCATCAACGTGATCGGCATAGGCCTTGACGCATCTGTCACATATCATTCCCAGCATATCAGGCTGTTCCGAGGCTTCGCGATGTATTTTGCAGCCCTGATGCGCACGCTGACAAACAACTACGGCGCGCTTCCCATGCAGTTGCAGATCGACGGCGGCGACCCTGTGTCGCGCCAGGTGCTGATGCTGGCGGTGGCGAATGGAACGCGCGAGGGTGGGGGATTCACCATTACGCCCCGGGCAAACCCTGGCGATGGCCAACTCGACCTGGCAATGATCGGTCCAGTGTCTCGCTTGCGTCTGCTCCAAATCATCCCTGATGTCATGGCCGGCACGCACGAGCGCCACTCAGAGATCACCATCAGGCGCATTCAACGGTTGCGCGTCCGGTCGAGCCGCCCGCTGCTGTCACACTTCGATGGCGAGATGTTCGCCTGGCGCGAGGATAGCGTGCATGAGATGGAGATCAGCGTGGTTCCACAGGCGATCCGCCTGATCCCGTGAGAGGCTGCGAGAACAAACTACGGCCGCTGCGAAAGCCGTTCACGTTGCCGCGCCTTGCGCACCTCTTCCGGCGACAACCCGTACTCATCCAGCTGGCCTTTGACGACATCAGCCTTGAGTTTGGCGTAGTAGGTCTGTGTCGTGGCGATGCTCTCATGCCCCAGGACAAGCTGCACACTTTCCATAGGCATGCCTTCGTTGACAAGCTGGGTGGCGCGGGCGTGGCGGATCATGTGTGGCGAGACCATGCCGGTCAACCCGCTGCCGCGCGCGGCGCGCTTGACAATGTTCCACGCCGAGACCCGGCTGAGTTTCGCCCCTTTGTCCCGGCGATGGCTGATGAACAGGCCGGGGTAGGGGTCATGGACGCCGCCTGAGTCGCGCAGCCGGCAATAGGCGCGAATGGCAGCCTGCGACTCGCGGGTGAAGAAGATATAACGCTCCTTCTGGCCTTTGCCAGCAACCACCACGCGATCAGCCTGTCCATCCGACACCTGCGCGCGCGTAAGGGACAACAACTCGCTGACGCGGGCGGCGCTATCCCACAGGCAATGGAGCAGGGCGCGATTGCGATACAACTCAAGGCGCAGCCGGTCTGCGTCGCGGCCGGCCGGTTCCGGCAAACTGTCATAGAAGGTGATCATCTCGTGCAACCGGTCGTCGGGGATGCGATGGCGCGCGCCAATGCGCGCTTGCCGGCTGCGCGACGCCTTGAGGCGCGCCTCGGCCTTGGCGCGCGTCCAGGGCGGCAAACGATCATGCGCATCAAGCCATTCCAGGAACCGGCGGAGCGCGGCAATATACAGGCCGCGCGTCGCCTTAGAATAGGGATGTCTGGCGCCGCCTTTCTGGTACTTGCGCTTGCTCAGATATTCGTCAAAGGCTTGCAGGGTGTTTTCATCAATGGGAATTCCACTGTTCAGGAACGCGCTGAGCGCATGGCGGTACGTGTCCATTGTGCGCTCGCTGAATCCTGTCAACTCGGCGAAAAAGCGGGCGAGTTCCTGGCTCAGATCATCCATTCCCGCATTGTACCACGATATTAACATTAGAAACCTTTAGTTAATATATCAGCAGGGCAGCGTCGCTTAGAATCTGACTCAATACCCCATCTCTGAAAGGACTCTCAGTGCACCTTCTCGACTCTCTCCCGACTCTGACTGACGCCATGCGCGCAAGCGCCATTGATCTGCAGGCATGGCCGGCGCCGCTGCACACAGCTGACGCCGGTTCATTCGCGCACAACACATTCAAACATCGCATTCCGCCCATCATCGACGATATCGTGGCCAGCAATGCGTTTGCGCCGGATATTCTGGCGGCCCTGCGCGCATTGCGCGACGAGATCACCGGCGGCGTGATTCAACCACTCGATACGGCTGAACCCGACGCCGACTTCTGGAATCGCGTTTCAGCCGGCCACATTGGCCGTTCCTGGCTCGATGCGCCGTGGTACTGGGCCGAGGCGTACTTTTACCGGCGCGTGTTGGCATGCACGCGCTATTTTGACGCGCGTCATCCCTGGCGCGGCATTGACCCCTATGCGAACAAGAAGCTGGCCGAGTTGAGGCCTGGCGCTGCGCCCGCCGCAACAGAGGCGCTGCTGGCCGCTATGCCTGCCGGGCCTCAGAACACATGTTTCAAACTCATGTGCTACGCCAGTCTCTGGGGCAATCGCGCGGACCTCAGCTACAACGTCTCGCTCACCGTCACGCCGGCCGCCAGCCTGGACGAGGAACGCAGCCATCTGCTGGTTGACGACACCGAAGCGGTATGGGAGTTTCTTGTGCATCAACACTCCCCCACCCCGCGCATTGCCATCGTCACCGACAACTGTGGGAGCGAACTGCTGATGGACCTTGCGCTGGCCGGCTTCCTGCTTGACAACGGCCTTGCCGCCGGCGTGACCCTTCAACTCAAGAGCCAGCCTTTCTTTGTGTCCGACGCTATGCCGCGCGACGTGCTTGACAGTTTGGCCGCCCTGGCGCAGAGCGGGCCTCACGCGCGCCGGCTTGCGTCACGCCTGCGCGATCACATCGCCACCGGGCGTTTGTGTCTGCGCACACACTGGTTTTACACCACGTGCCTGATGTACGCGCAATTGCCGGATGACCTGCGCGCAGAACTGGCCGGCTTCACCCTGGTGATCTTGAAAGGCGATGCCAACTACCGGCGGCTGCTGGGTGACGCGCGTTGGGACCCGACCACTCCCTTTGCGCAGGCGGTGTCCTTTTTCCCCGCGCCGGTGCTGGCCCTGCGAACGTTGAAGGCTGAGCTGATCGCCGGCCTTGCGCCGGGAGTCGCAGAACACCTGTTCTCAATCGAGCCAGACTGGCGCACAAATGGCCGGCGCGGCGTGGCGCAGGCCCGGCTTTAGAATGCCCGAATGGCCATCGTCCAACTGCGAAGCCCGACCGGCGCACCCATCAACCTGAGCGTGCGCCCCGGCTCGATCACTGCCATCGAGGACAACCGCACCGCATTCACATTCGATGACGCCGGGCGACTGCTCAGCGCATTTGTGGATGGGCGCACCTACCGGCGCAGCCTGGCCAACGATGTCCTGGAGAAAGGCCCCGGCCTGGCCCATGCGGGCCGCGTCCGTCGCGCGCGCCGGCTGCTTGCGCGCGACGAGATCGAGCAACTGGAAAATCTCGCCTATCAGTTTGCCGCCGAAATTCGCGCCTGGCTGGCCGGTACTGCCGGCGGTGGGCAACCCGACCCCGATCGCGATCAGGCGCTGGACGCTCTGGCCCGCGTCGCCACATACAGCTTTGCGCGACTGGAGCAGGAACGCAACATCTATCGCGCGATCTACGGCCGCGTGCCCATCATGCCGCCCGATCAATACATGGCGCTGGCGCTACAAGCGACGGAAGGCTGCTCGTTCAACGCCTGCGCCTTCTGCGGCTTCTACCGCGACCGGCGTTTTCGCGTCAAGTCGCCGGATGAATTTCGCCGTCATATTGCCGAGGTGAAGGCATTTCTAGGGCGTGGCCTGTCATTGCGCCAGTCGATCTTTCTGGGTGACGCGAACGCGCTGCTGCTGCCGGAGCCGGCGCTGATGGACATCTTCGACGCGCTGAGAGAATCGTTCGAGATCGGGCCGGGCAATGGCGTGTCATCGTCTGCGCGCCCGCGCATGAAGGGCGTGTACTCGTTTATAGACGCCTTCAGCACGCGGCGCAAAACATGGGCCGAGTTTGCGGAACTGGCGACGCGCGGTCTGCGGCGGGTCTATGTGGGGCTGGAGACAGGCGACGCTGAGTTGCTGAAGTTTCTGGGCAAACCGAATACACCGGAGGATGTGGCAGCGCTGGTGGGTCGGCTGAAACAGGCTGGTGTGAGCGTCGGGGTCATTATCCTGATCGGCGCCGGCGGGCGGGTATTTGCCGGCCGGCATGTGGCCAACACGACCGCTCTGCTGAGCGAGATGCCGCTGGATGCCGGCGATGTGGTGTACCTGTCCGAGCTGCTTGACTACCCGGGATCGGAATATGCGGCCCGGGCGGCGCAGGCAGGAATCGATCCGTTAAGTGTTGAGGAGACTGAGGAGCAGGCCCACGCAATCCGGCGGGCGCTGCGAGCTGCAAGACAGGGGCCAGTGGTGTCTTTCTACGATGTGCGCGAGTTCGTGTACTGAAAGAATCG
>Ga0308417_1003506_pt1 | contig 9982 bp, 8 predicted proteins | sample HotsprSampleOS65_FD_203528 | JGI IMG/M metagenome (GOLD analysis project Ga0308417, IMG submission 203528) | Hot spring phototrophic mat microbial communities from Octopus Spring, Yellowstone National Park, Wyoming, United States - 20090730_OS65 ... | reverse complement strand
CGTAGTCGGGGCGGAGGGGAAGCGGCTGACCCATGGCGAGGCTCCATTGCTCGCCCCGTTGAATCAGATCCCGCCCGCGTCGGGGAATCCCTCTCGTGAGTCTCGTTCAGAAAGACTTGGTATAAGACCACAAAGACCGGCGCCAGCAGGAGAACCCAAGCACTGGCCAGAACGAAGCCAAGCCCCGCGAGCAGAAGCACGAGCCCAACATACATCGGGTTGCGCGTGAACCGATACGGCCCGCCGACCACCAAGCCAAGCGCGGGGCGAAAGGTAGGGATCGAGGTTCCCGCCCGCTGGAACGTTAGCATCGCCCAGCCCGCCAGTGCGACGGCGGCGACCACTGCCCCACCGCCCACGCCAAAGCGAAGCCACTCCGGCCACTCACCGACACTGAGCGGCACAAACTCCTCGAGCAGCAGACCGACCAGGAGCAGGGCGGGGAACAGCACGGGAGGATGCACGGCGACGGCGGGCGGCGCGGAGTCGGCCGCCTCTGTCCTGGCTTCGGCGCCTTCGCTCACGCTGCCGTCTCCGTGGGAAGCCTGAGCCATGACGGCAGTTCGGGAAGCAACCGGGCCTCTCCGCAAACCAGGGCGGAGGCCACCGAGAGAGCCTCGAGCCGAAGCAGGGCGAGCGCCCGATCGCCCCGCCCCGACCGGATCGTCCCGACCTCCGCCCCATCGCAGAAGACGGGCGTGCCCGGCGCTGGCAACGGGCCTTCGACCCGCACGGGTAACAGCCGCCTCTTGACAAGGCCCCGGTATTTGGTGCGCGCCGTTAGCTCCTGCCCCATGTAACAGCCCTTGGTCCACGACACGCCGTGCAGCTCGTCGAATCCTGCCTCTAGAAGCACTGTCTTCCCGCTCTCAAGGTCCTTCGACCCGTCAGGCAGGCCGAGAGCGAGCCGGTGGCGGTCGTAGTCCTCAGCCGTCGCGTCCACGGCCGCGGAACCGGGCGGAGCGAGGCAGCGCCACCCTGCCTCCGGCAAGCGAGGGTCGCGGGCGGCAACGCCTGCGGGCTCGGCCCCGCCCCAGGCCGCGAACACAGCCAGGCTGCCGCTCTCGTTGGTGAGTGTGACCTTCGCCCGAAGCCGGTAGCGCGACAGGTGGGAGACGAGCCACGCGGCCTGGGCGCGCTCGCAATCGAGCAGGATCCGCTCGCCATCGGCGAGCAGGAAGAAATCGGCTAACCACTTCCCCTGGGGGGTGAGGAGGGCGGCCCAGACGGCGGCGGAGGAGGTGCCAACGGCGACGACATCGTTTGAGACGAGCCCCTGCAGGAACGGCACGGCATCGGGCCCGCCGACGGAAACGACCCCGCGGTCGCAAAGGGCAGCGAACGGCATATCGTTGAGGTGGGCGGGTCCCGGCTGGCGCGCAATCCTGTGGTCGCTATGGTAGAGGCTCTGTCATGCCGCGCATCCTCTTTATTACTGCGACCCGGATCGGCGATGCGGTCCTCTCCACAGGCCTGATCGACCACCTGATCCGAAGCGACCCCAAGGCGCGCTTCACCATAGCCTGTGGCCCGGCAGCAGCAGGACTGTTCGCCCACCTCCCTGGGCAGGAGCGGGTGATCGTCCTCGAAAAGCGCCGGCTCTACGGGCACTGGCTGCGGCTTTGGGCCGAGGTTGCGGCGACTCGGTGGGACTTGGTGGTGGATCTGCGCGGGTCAGCGCTCGCTTGGCTCCTCTCTGCACGACGCCGCGCGGTGATGGGACGTCGACAGGAGGGCCGGCCAAGGCTGCTGCAGGTTGCCTCTGTTCTGGGCTTAACGCAGCCGCCCCTCCCGGTTGTCTGGACCTCGGAGGCGGACCGTTCGCGCGCTGCTTCGTTGCTGCCGCCGGGGCGCCCCATAATCGGGCTTGGGCCGACCGCGAACTGGCGCGGCAAGGTGTGGGCACCCGAGCGCTTCGTCGCGCTGTTCGACCGGCTTTCGGCACCCGACGGCCCGCTTCCTGGCGCACGCGCTGCCATCTTCGCCGGGCCCGGGGCGTGGGAGGCCGACCTTGCCCGGCCAGTCCTTGCCGCCCTGCCGCGCGGGCGGACGATCGACCTCGTCGGCCGCGTCTCGCTGACCGAAGCCTCGGCGTGCCTCGCCCGCTGTGCCCTGTTCGTCGGCAACGATTCGGGTTTGATGCATCTGGCCGCTGCGGCCGGTGCGCCGACCCTTGGGCTGTTCGGCCCCTCACCTGTTGAGGAATACGCACCCGTCGGGCGTTTTACAGCTGTTGCCTGCACGCGGCTACCGATGCGCGATCTCATCTCTACCGCCGGCTACGACCACCGCACCACGCCGAGCTTGATGGGTTCGCTGCCGGTCGAGGACGTGTTCGACGCCGCCTGCGGCCTATTGGCCCGAGCACGACCCAGCCTCGCCGTTGCCTAGCCGTGCCGTTCCTCTCTGCCCTGGTCGTTGCCCGAAACGAGGAGGCGCGGCTACCGGCCTGTCTGGCCTGCCTCGGCTTCGCCGACGAAATCGTTATCGTGCTCGACCGCACAACCGACCGCTCCGCCGATATCGCCCGCGGTTTCGGGGCGCGGGTAATCGAGGGGGCGTGGGAGCTTGAGGGCGACCGCCGGAACGTCGGCCTCGAGGCCTGCCGGGGCGAATGGATCCTCGAGGTGGATGCGGACGAGCGCGTTCCCCCCGAGCTTGCGGTGGAGATCCAGTCAGTGATCGCCAGCTCGCCGTTCGATCGGCATCCGGTGCCGATCGACAACTGGATCGGTGATCGCTTGGTCCGCCACGGCTGGGGAGGGAGTTTCGGCTGCCGCAGCAAGTGTACGCTGTTCCGGCGAGGCACCAAACGCTGGGGCCGGCAGAGGGTGCACCCCGCCCTGTTGTGGCACGGCCGTGCTGGCCCCCCGCTCACCCATGCGATCCAGCATTTCGTCGATCAGGACGTCTCCGACGTGCTGCGCCGTCTCGACCGCTATTCGTCCGCTCGGGCCGCCGATCTGATCGAGTCCGGCCAGATCGGCACGCTTGGGGGTAACCTGCGCCGATTTCTCTCCCGTTTTCTCAAGTGCTACGTCGGGCGCGGCGGCTGGCGTGAGGGTGGATGGGGCGTGCTGATTGCGCTTTGCGCTGGCCTCTACCCGTTGCTCGCGTACCTCAAAGCGCGACTGGAACCGGAACGCCACGCGCTGCGTCCTTCCGAAACGATGGATCCCGAGACCGGGACAGCGGGTACGGAGGCGACGACGGCAAGGCCCTGTGCCACACCCACGCCAAGGGAAGGAGCCGTCCTGCGGTGACTGTCGAGGTAGCGGCGGCCAACGTCCGCTTACAGAGGCCCGGCGTTGGGCGCATCGAACCTGCGATGGTTGCCGCCTTTGGCTGGATGGCCGTCGCGCTTCTGCCCCTCCTCATATATGTGCGAGGGTTCGGGGACGTCTATCTGTCTACTCTCGCAACAGCCTTCGTGGTTCGCCTCGCGCTGAGACGTGATCTCGCGCCGATCAGGGCGTTCTATGCTTGGCCGGCTCTTCTGTATTGGGGCTGGCTGGTAGCCGCAACGGCACCGTCGGGCGACCTCCATCGCATCGGCGTCTCCCTGGCCTGGGGGCGCGTGGCGGTCACGGTTGTTGCGCTTGGCTCCTGGGTGCTTGCCTCGGGGCGGTTCCGCGGCCCGCTCCTGGTCGCATCTGCCTTTGCTGCGGTTTGGATCGGTGTCGAGGTCTGGATGCAGGCGCTGCGCGGGCGAAGCGTGTCCGGCTTTCTTCCTGCCCCTGCTGGAGAGTTCACCGGCCCGTTCCGGCGCCCGCGTGCGGGCGCCTACCTTGTTCGTATTGTCTGGCCGCCGCTCGCCGTCGCCTGCGGTCGTCTCTCACAAATGGGGCCAGGCGGGTTAGTCGCGTGCACGCTTCTGCTTGCAGTTTTCTTGGCCACGAGCTTTGTCATTGGCCAGCGCATGCCCTTGGTGCATGCCGCCCTTGGGGTCGGCATCTTGGCGCTGGCTCTGCCCGCGCTTCGCCATCCTGCCGTGGTTGGGGCAGCGGCAGTAATTGCTGTGGCCGCCCTAGCAGCCACCGTCTTTCCGGCCGCGTTCGATCGGCAAGTTACTCAGTTCGCCGCCATCCTGGCTGGCTTCCCGGATAGCCATTACGGGCAGATCCTCCGGCGTGCCCTGGCCATGGCGGAGTGGGCGCCGTGGCGTGGCCTTGGCGCCGACGGCTTTCGCACCTTTTGCGCCGATCCTCGCTTCTTCGTCGGCTGGGTCGGGCAGAGTGACGGCGGCGGAAGTGCGATGTGTGTTCCGCACGCGCACAATTCCTACCTCGACGCCCTGGTGAACGGCGGCGTGCCCGGCCTTGTGCTGTTCGCCCTCGCCGCCGCGGGCTGGCTTATGTCTGCCGCACAAAGGCTCCTGCCGCAGCCGGAACCGCTGCGGCTCGGCCTGTTCATTTCAGTGCTTGTTCCACTGTGGCCTGCGGGCTCCGTGCATGCGTTCACCTCGCAACCGACGTCCACCCTTTGGGCGTTGATGACGGGCTGGGCGATCGCGGAAGCGACTCGGGCGCGCACGAAGGACTCGGCTCGGCGCAGCGACGCCTGATGCGGGTTGCGATGGTGATGGCCGGGGCCGCGGTCGGGGGGGCGGAAACCTTCTATGTCCGGGTCGTTTCGGAATTGGCACGGGCTGGGGAGGAGGTTCTACCTATCATTCGCCGTCATTCCGAGCGTGCCGCCCGGCTGCGAGAGGCTGGTCTCGCACCCATCGAACTTGCCTTCGGCGGGCCGCTTGACCTCTTCACTGGCGTTCGTCTTGGGCGGGCGCTGCGCGCGTTTCGCCCGCAGGTGGTGATGAGCTGGATGAACCGTGCTGCGCATTTCACCCCGCCTGGGCCATGGTGTCGAGTCGGTCGCCTCGGCGGTTACTACGACCTCGACTATTACCGCGGGTTTGATCATTTGGCCGCCAACACGCTTGGCCTTGTGCGCTGGATCGCCGACCAAGGCTGGCCAGCGGAGCGGGTGCACCACCTGCCGAACTTCGTGCCCGATCTGGCGGGAGCCCAGCCCCTTGCCCGTGCGGAGATCGGCTTGCCGGAAAATGCAGTGCTCGTCCTGGCGATGGGCCGGCTGCACCGCAACAAAGGCTTCGACAACCTAATCGAGGCTGTGGCGCGAGTTCCCCGCGTGGCGGCGATGATTGCCGGCGAGGGGCAGGAGCGCGCTGCCCTCGAGGCTCTCGCGCGCCGCTTGGGAGTGGCTGAGCGGGTGCGCTTCCTCGGCTGGCGCAGCGACCAGGGCCGGCTTCTTGCCACTTCTGATCTGTTCGTCTGTCCCTCGCGCACGGAACCGCTCGGGAACGTCGTGCTTGAAGCGTGGTCGGCCGCACGTCCGGTTGTCGCATGCCAGGCTGCGGGGCCCAAGGAACTGATCCGGCACGGGATCACGGGGCTTCTCGTCCCCACCGACGACCCAGTCGCGCTTGCCGAAGCGATTCGCTGGCTCGGTGAGGATTCCGTTTTCGCTGCTTCGCTCGCCGCCGCCGGCCGCGCGGCGTGGGAGGCGGCCTTTGCTCCTCAGCCTGTGCTCGCGCGCTGGCGTGAACTGCTCGCTTCGCTCGCGCGCCGATGTGCGGCATAGCCGGCCTCGTCCTCCGCCCTGGTGCGTCTCTTCGGCCGGGGATCGCCGAGACGCTCGATGCCGCCCTTGCCCATCGTGGGCCCGACGGCAGCGGGCGCCTCGCTGACGCAGACGCACTCTTTGTTCATCGCCGGCTTGCAGTGATTGACCCCGCAGGTGGCGCGCAGCCACTGCACGAGCCGGGAGGGGCGTCGCTGGTCGCCAATGGAGAGATCTACTCCTATCGCGAACTGCGTCGAGACCGGCTCGGTGACGTCGTCTTCACCACGAACAGTGACTGCGAGGTGCCGTTGCACCTCTATGCCCGTGAGGGCCTGAGATTCGCCGATTGGCTGCGCGGCATGTGGGCGATAGCGATTCGCGACGGGCGCACTGGCCGGGTGGTGCTGTCGCGCGACCCGTTCGGCATAAAGCCGCTCTATCTCGCCGAGACACGCCTCGGTTTGGCCTTCGCCTCGGAGCCCCAAGCGCTGGTCGCGGCAGGGCTTGTTCCGCGCGCGATCAACCCTGCGGCACGCGACGAGCTTCTCGAGGTCCAGTTCACCACTGGGCGCAGAACGATCTTTCCTGGCATCGACCGCGTTCTTCCCGGCGAAACAGTCGTTATCGAAGGTGGTGCGGTCATCGAGCGGCGTCGACGCTCTGCCATCCCCGAAGGAGGACCGGAGGAGATTGACGATGAAGAGGCGCTCGCTCGGCTCGACCGTGCCCTTGAGGATAGCGTCGCAATCCATCAGCGCAGCGACGTTCCTTACGGCCTGTTCCTGTCGGGCGGGACCGACAGCGCCGCGCTGCTCGTGCTAATGCGCCGACTGGGGGCGCGCCCCGTGCTTGCTTTCACCGCCGGCTTTGACGATCCTTCCAGCGTGGACGAGCGGGCCCAGGCACGGGCGGCTGCGCGGGCTGCAGGGGCAGCGCACGAGGAGATCATCGTCACCGCGGCCGATTTTCTCAGGCATCTGCCCTCCATCGCGGCCGCGATGGACGATCCCGCGGCCGATTACGCTATCGTACCGACGTGGTTTCTCGGACGGCGCGCTCGCGCCGACGTCACCGTCGTGCTCAGCGGCGAGGGCGGAGATGAACTCTTTGCGGGCTACGGGCGCTACCGGGCAGCTATGCGACCCTGGTGGCTGGGCGGGAGGGGGATGCGCCAGCGCGGCATCCTCGAGCGGGTCGGGCTCAGGCGAAAGCCCGCGCGCGGTTGGCGTTTGGGACTTGACGCCGCCGAACGTGCCGCAGCCACCCCGGGACGCACACACCTGATGGTCGCCCAGGCTGCCGACATCGCTGAATGGCTGCCGAACGATCTGCTGGCGAAACTCGATCGCTGCCTGATGGCGCATGGTGTCGAAGGCCGCACGCCGCTGCTCGACCCAACAGTGGCCGAGGCCGTGTTCCGGCTCCCTGATCGGCTTAAGGTCCGCCGCGGGCATGGAAAATGGTTGCTGCGCATTTGGCTTGAGCGCCATTTCCCACCCTGCCGGCCGTTCGCGCCAAAGCAAGGTTTCACTGTTCCGATCGGCGCCTGGATCGCGTGTGCTGGCGAGCGGCTCGGCAACTTGGTCGCAGCGGATCCGGCAGTGGCCGAGCTTTGCGAGCCGGAGCAAGTCCGTGCCCTGTTCCGCGACCGGAGACGGCACGCAGCCTTCGCCGCCTGGACGCTGCTGTTCTACGCTCTGTGGCATCGCGCGCACATCCGCGGCCTCGACAGCGAAGGAGACGTCTTCGACGTTCTTGCTTCGAAAGGCTAAGCCATGGCGGATACACACTTCGATCTTATCATCCGTGGCGGCATGGTGGCGCTGCCGTGGGGCGTTGAGGAGACCGCGATTGGCGTCCGATCCGGGCGGATCGTCTCGCTCGAGGTTCCGGCGCATGCGACCGCCGAGGAGACAATCGATGCCCGGAAACTCGTGGTGCTGCCCGGACTGATCGATGCGCATGTGCATCTGCGGGAACCGGGAGCTGATGAGGTGGAGACGATCGCCACTGGCACCAAGGCGGCCGCACTGGGTGGGCTCGTTGCTGTGTTCGACATGCCCAACACGCGCCCGCCGATCACCAATGCCGCGCGTCTGGCCTGGAAGCGCGAGTACGTCTCGGGCCGGGCGTACGTGGACATCGGGCTCTATGTGGGGGCAACCAAAAGCAATATCTCCGACCTCGCTGACCTCGAGTTGAAGCCTGGCGTCTGCGCGATCAAAGTCTTTGCCGGCTCCTCTACCGGCGACCTCCTCGTCGACGACGACGCTTCCATCGAGGCCGTGTTGCGGTCTGGTTTTCGCCGGGTCGCCTTCCACGCGGAGGACGAAGAGCGGCTGCGCGACCGGGCGCATCTGTTTCGAGAGGGTGAGCCCTACAGCCGCCACATGGAGTGGCGCGACGTGGAAACGGCCTTCCGCGGCACGCGGCGAATCGTTGCCCTGGCACGCAAGACTGGACGGCGCGTCCATATCCTGCACGTTTCCACCGCAGAAGAGCTCGCTTGGCTTGCCGGGCAACGCGATCACGCCACTGTCGAGGTACTGGTCAATCACCTCACACAGGCCGCACCCGACGCCTATGACCGTCTAGGTGGGTTTGCGGTGATGAATCCTCCGATTCGCGACCGGTACCATCTCGAAGCCGCCTGGGCAGCCGTGCGCAACGGCACCGTCGATGTCGTTGCTTCCGACCACGCGCCCCATGCGCGCGAGGCCAAGTTGCTGCCATGGCCGCGTTGTCCGGCAGGTCTAACCGGAGTGCAGACCATCGTTCCGGTTATGCTCGATCACGTGCACGCCGGACGGCTGTCCTGGTCACGTCTCGCCGACCTGATGTGCGCTGGCCCGGCCCGCGTTTACGGCGTGGTTGGCAAGGGACGGATCGCCGCCGGCTATGATGCCGACTTCACGATTGTAGATCCCGGCCTGCGCCGCACGATCACCGACGAGTGGATCGCCTCGCCATGCGGCTGGACGCCATTCGCCGGAATGGTCGTGACCGGCTGGCCGGTCATGACGGTGCTTCGAGGGCGGGTGATTATGTGCGATGGCGAGGTGGTCGGCCCGCCCTGTGGTCAGCTGGTGCGCTTCGGAGAAACGCTTTCCCCTGAACCGGTTTGAGGAAGAGCGTTCACACTAGCATCTCGACGCAGACCGGAACGTGGTCGGAGGCGAGCGGCCAGTCGCGCGCGTCCTTGAGCACCTCGCCCGTTTTCAGGGTGCCGATCAGGTCAGGGGTAACCCAGATGTGGTCGAGACGTCGGCCGCGATCTGAGAGCCGCCAGTCGCGGTTTCGGTAGGACCACCACGTGTACAGCTTCTCGGGCGGCGGAATGAAATGCCGCATCGCGTCTACCCACCCGCCGCCGGTAGCCTGCCAGCGGCCCAGCGCCTGGGTCTCGACCGGGGTGTGAGAGACGACGTCCAGAAGTTGCCGATGGCTCCAGACGTCGTCGGGAAGGGGCGCGATGTTGAGATCTCCGGCGATGATCTGACGCGGCATGGCACCGACGCCGTTGGCGAACCAGGCGGCCACCTCGGCGACGAAATCGAGCTTGTACCGGAACTTCGGGTTGACCGCCGGGTCCGGAACGTCGCCTCCGGCCGGAACGTAGAAATTGTGCAGCCGCACTGGCGCCCCTGAAATGTCAAGATCGACAGCGAGGTGCCGACTTTCGCCCTTCCCGCACCAATCCGGCGTTTCAGAAACAACCCTGAGCGGGATCTTAGAGAGGATCGCCACACCATTGTAGCCCTTCTCGCCGCGATGCGCGATGTGGCGATAGCCGGTAGCGCGCACTTCGCGCAGAGGAAACTCCTCGTCCGTGACCTTGGTCTCCTGCAGGCAGATCACGTCGGGTTCTAGGGCGACCGCCAGATCGGCGAGGCGAGCGAGGCGGAGACGGAGCGAGTTGATGTTCCAGGTGACGAGACGAAGTCGTTTCGGGCGTCGGGCCATAGGGATCGAGGATCTGACGGGCAGTCTGAAACTGTACCGGAGGGGCATACGCTTGAGATGTTCCGCCTCTGCGACCCTCCTCTGCGAGAAGGAAGTCTACCGCTTGGGAATAAGTCTGTGTGGGAGGCGGCGTGGCGGCTTCTCCCTGCGGCGAAACACATCCGGAAAGCATTGAAAAATCATTATTTTCCCTCAACCTCAGCGCGCTTGAGCCAAGCTTGCTGTGGACACCGTCGCTCCAGTCGGATGCTGTCCTCGCCTGGCCCTGGAGCCAACACAGCGACGAGACGGGATGTCGATCCTGCACTTTGTGAGCTGGCCCTTTTTTCCTTGGACATCCATTTGTCGAAGGACGCCCGAGGATGGATGCTTCCGAGATGCCGAGACGAGAGACCCCGGAGCGGGGTGATGGGGCTGATGCGCCTGTGGGCAGGGT
>Ga0308417_1003504_pt1 | contig 9988 bp, 9 predicted proteins | sample HotsprSampleOS65_FD_203528 | JGI IMG/M metagenome (GOLD analysis project Ga0308417, IMG submission 203528) | Hot spring phototrophic mat microbial communities from Octopus Spring, Yellowstone National Park, Wyoming, United States - 20090730_OS65 ... | reverse complement strand
ACCCGGGGCTGGGCCGAGCGCCAGCGGAGCTGCACCGATCCGTCCTCCCCGACCGCCGCCACCTCGGCGGGGCGTGGACGGCCGTGGGCGCTGCACTGGGCCTCGACCGGTGTGCCCGGCACCGGCGGATGGCCGGACGCCCAGCAACAGCGCTCGAGCGCCACGCCCTCGACCGCCAGCTCGTCGGCACCCCCCACGACCACCACCGCAGCCGTCGGGTCGACGGCCAGGACGTGGCGGCGGGCACCACCTCCGGCCAGCCCGAGCCCCCTGCGCTGCCCGACGGTGACGAGCTCCACGGCGTCGACGGTGCCCACCTGCCGCCCGGCGGTGTCGACCACCCGACCGGGGTGCAGGGGGATCCGCGATCCGAGGAACGCCTCCCGCCCGCCGGTGGCGGTGATGAAGCAGACGTCCTGGCTGTCGGGCTTGGTTGCGGTCGGCAGCCCCCGGCGGGCGGCCTCGGCTCGCACCTCGGCCTTGGTCATGGCCCCCACCGGGAACCGGACCCGGGCCAGTCGGGCCGGTTCGAGCACGTACAGCACGTAGCTCTGGTCCTTGGCGGGATCGGCGCCGCGGGCGAGACGCAGGGTGCCGTCAGGCGCGGAGACGATCCGGGCGTGGTGCCCGGTGGCGACGGCGTCGAAGCCGAGGGCGTCGGCGCGGCCCACGAGACGGTCGAACTTGAGGTGCCGGTTGCACTCGATGCACGGGTTGGGGGTGCGACCGGCGGCGTGGTCGTCGACGTAGGGGTCGACCACCTCGCGGGTGAAGTCGTCACCGAAGTTGAACACGAGGTGGTCGATGCCGAGCCGTCGGGCCACCGCCCGGGCGTCGTCGACATCGGCGGCCGAGCAGCAACCCGTGTCGCTGTCACCCCCCCACAGCTTCATGGTGACCCCGACCACGTCGTGGCCCTCGTCGAGCAGGAGCGCGGCCGCCACCGAGGAGTCCACCCCGCCGGAGAGGGCGACGAGGACGTTCACCGGCTCACCATCGAGTGTCGGCGGAGCCGGTCCACGGCGGCCGGGATCACGGTGAGGGCGTGGTCGACCTCGGCGTCGGTGGTTGTGGCCCCGAGCGACAGGCGCAGCGCCCCGGCGGCCAGGTCATGGTCCACGCCCATGGCGCCGAGCACGTGGGAGGGCTCCATGGCCCCGCTCACGCAGGACGACGCCGCCGAGGCGTACACCCCGTCCCGCTCGAGCAGGTACAGCAGCGCCTCGCTCTCCACCCCGGGCACGCACAGGTGGCAGATGCCGGCCACGACCCCGTCGGGCACGGTCTCGACCAGCCCGGGCACCGACGACCGCAGCCCGTCGAGGAGCCGCGCCCGCAACCCCCGCACCCGGGCGACGGTGCGCGACCGCTCGGCGGCCGCCAGGCGCGCGGCGGTGGCCAGCGCGACCGCCCCGGCCACGTTCTGGGTGCCGGCGCGCAGCCCCCGCTCCTGGCCACCCCCGAGCAGCCGGGGGGCGAGCTCGACCCCCCGGCGAACCACCAGGGCGCCGACCCCCTTGGGCCCGCCCAGCTTGTGGGCGCTCACCGACACCAGATCGGCCACGGACGCCTCCCTGGCCACGTCGAGCCAGCGCAGGGCCTGCACGGCGTCGGTGTGCAGGTAGGCGCCCGGCGCCCGGTCCCGGACGAGCTCGGCGACCTCGGCCAGCGGTTGGATGGTGCCGGTCTCGTTGTTGACCAGCATCACCGACACCAGCGTCACCGACGGATCGAGCGCCTGAGCCAGCGCCTCGCGGTCGACCACGCCACGTCCGTCGACGGCCACCACCCGCCCTCCCCTGGTCCGCACCGGGTCGAGCACGGCGTGGTGCTCGGTCGCCGGACAGACCAGCGCCCCACCCCGGCGGTCGTGCACCCCGAGCACGGCGAGGTTGTCGGCCTCGGTCCCCCCGGAGGTGAACACGACCTCCCCGGGGTGAGCGCCGAGGGTCCCGGCGAGCTCCTCGCGGGCTTCGTCCAGCGCCCGGCGGGCGTCACGGGCCAGGGCGTGCGGACCGGACGGGTTGGCGAAGCGGTCGACCAGGAACGGCTCCATGGCGGCCAGGACCTCCGGACGCACCGGCGTGGTGGCGGCGTGGTCGAGGTAGGCGGGCACCGCTGCCAGGCTACGCGGGGCCGGTGGCGTGGCGGCGCTGGTAGGCGGCGGCCACACAGGCCAGGAACAGCTCGGGACCCACCGTCGGCGGCGGGGTGTGGCGCAGCAGGGCGGCGGTGGGGTTGGCCAGGCGCACCGACAGCGCCCAGCGGGCCCCGGGGGTGAGCTCGAGCACCCGGAGCAGGAAGGACCGGATCAGCCCGTACTGCTCGGGGGTGAGGGCGGACACGTCGAGGGAGGCGACGTAGGCCTCGTAGCCGGGGGGTGCCGGGAACGACACCGCCATCGACCGGGTGGCCGCCCGGCGCTCCCTGAGCACGAGGGTGCCGGCGGCGAGGTCGCCGATGCGCTGGTTGCGTCGCGAGATCAGGATCGACAGCACCGCCAGCGAACCGAAGAGCACCCACAGCTCCACGAGGGCGAAGATGCCCCGCACCGCCGCGTGGCGGAACCGGACCGGGCCGCCCTCGACGGTCACCACCCGCAGGCCCATCACCGCCTTGCCGGGGGTGCGGCCACCCCACAGCGACTCGAAGGCGACCGGGTAGCCGACGAGCACCAGGAACACGAACACGAGCGCAAGGATCACCGCCGCCGTCTGCCCCACCGGCAGCCCGCTTCCCGCCGCGAGGCCGAGGACGAACAGCAGGGCGAACAGGGTCGTGCCCTGGATCGCCAGGTCGACCACCTCCGCCACCACCCGGGACCCCACCCCGGCGGGCTCGAAGTCGAGCACCACCGCCTCGGGGGTGACGATGCCCCGGGAAGCCGGGTCGTGGAGCGCCACCTGCCGTACCGTAGCCACCGACCGTGGACATCGACCGCTACATCGCCCGCAACCAGGCGTCCTGGGACCGCCTCGACGAGCTCACCCGGCGCGCCCGCCGGCGGGTGGGCGACCTGTCCCCGGCGGAGCTCGACGAGCTGCTCCAGCGCTACCAGCGGACCGCCGCGCAGCTGTCCTACGTGCGCACCACGTACCGGGACCCGGCGCTCACCGGCCGTCTCGCGGCCTCGGTGGCCGCCGCCTACGGCGTGGTGTACGGCAAGCGGGCCCGCACGTGGCGCACCCTGGCCGAGTTCTTCACGGCCACCTTCCCGGCTGCGGTGTGGCAGTCGCGCCGGTTCGTGGCGGTGGCCGCAGCCTGCTTCGTGGTGCCCGCGCTGGCGGTGGGCCTGTGGCTGGTCAACGACCCGGTGGCCCTCGACGCCTCGGCCAGCGCGGCCGAGCGGCGCGACTACGTCGAGAACCAGTTCGAGCAGTACTACTCGGAGCAGCCCTCGGCGCAGTTCTTCACGCTGGTGACCACCAACAACATCCGGGTGGGGTTCCTGGCCTTCGCGCTCGGGGCGCTGCTGGCCCTGCCGGGGGCGTGGGTGCTCGCCCTCAACGGCGTGTACCTCGGCCAAGCGGCGTCGTGGATGATCACCGAGGGCGACGCGCTGCGGTTCTGGGGCCTGATCCTGCCGCACGGGGCGCTCGAGATCACCGCCATCGTGATCGCCGGCGGCGCCGGGCTGCGGCTGGGCTGGGCCGTGATCGCTCCCGGCGACCGCACCCGGTCCCAGGCGCTCACCGACGAGGGGCGCCGAGCGGTGACCATCGTGCTGGGGCTCGTGGCCACCTTCACGGTCGCCGGGCTGATCGAGGGGTTCGTGACCGGCAGCGGGCTCGACCCCGCACTGCGGGTGCTGATCGGCCTGGTCGGCGAGGCGGTGTTCGTCACCTACCTGGTGGTGCAGGGCCGCGCCGCCACCGCTGCCGGGATCACCGGGGCGATCGGCGAGCGGGAGCGCCCCCAGCCGGTGAGCGGGGGCGCGGCCACGACCCCGGTGGCCGCCCGCGTGTCATCACAACCCCCTACAGCCGCCCGGTGGCCTTGACCTTCAGGTAGGCATCGGCCAGCAGCGGGGCCATGCGGCCGGCGGGAGCGTCCACCACGGTGGCGCCCAGGCCCCGGAGGCGGGCGGTGGTCCGCCGCCGCTCCTCGAGCGCGGCCACCGCCGCTGCCTTGCGGTAGGCGCCGGCGGCGTCGGCGGGGGTGGCCGTCGCCCAGCGCACGACGTCGGGGTCCTGCACGGCGGCGACCACGACGAGGTGGGAGCGCACGATGAGCGGCAACGCCGGCAGCAGGGTCTCGCCGACGGCCGCCTCGACGAGGTCCGTGTAGACCACGAGCAGCGCCCGGCGACGGAACCGGGCCAGGGTGCGGGTGAACGCACCCCGGTAGTCGCTCTCGGCGAGCACCGGCTCGAGCTCGTACATGGCCTCGGTCACCCGGCCGAGCTGGTCGCGCCCGTGGCCGGGGGGCACCACCGCCCGCACCTCGCGGTCGAAGGCCACCAGCCCGCACCGGTCGCCGAGGCGGGTGGCCACGGCGGTGAGCATCATCACCGCGTCCATGGCGTGCTCCACCCTGGCCACCCCGTCCACCCGCCCCGCCATGATCCGGCCGTTGTCGAGCAGGTTGATCACGGTCTGGTTGCGCTCCGCCCGGTAGGTGCGCACGATCGGCCGACCGGTGCGGGCGGTGGCCGCCCAGTCGATGCGGCGGAACTCGTCATCGACGGTGTACTCGCGGAGCTGGTCGAACTCGGTGCCGCCGCCCCGGCCCTGGGCCGAACGCAGACCGACCTCGAGGATCCGGGCCCGGTTGATGCGCAGCTCGGCCTCGTTGCGGGACCGGAACGGGGGGTAGACCCGCAGCACGCCCGGCAGGGAGCGGGTGTGCTGGCGGGAGGCGAGCCCGAGCGGGCCGTCCACCCGCACCACGACGGTGGAAGGCTCGAACCGTCCCCGCCGCCGCGGCACCAGACTGGTCCGCACCTCGGCCTGTTCCCCGGCGCGAAGCCGCAACCGGAACCGGCGGGTGCCGGCGCCGAGCGAGGGGGCGAGCTCGTCGGCGACCGCCACCGTCACCGACCGGCCGGTGCCGTTTCCGACGTTCCAGGTGAGCGTCCCGACCGCTCCGAGGGTGAGCACCTCGGGCAGGTCCCGCTCGACGGTGACCGATCCGGCCCGGGGCGCGGCTGCGGCGTCGGCCAGCGCCAGGGCCACGAGCACCAGGTTCACGGCCACGAACCCCCAGCCCGAGCCCACTGCCACCACCACCAGCGCCGCCACTGCGGTGACCAGCGCCAGACGTCTCGTGGGCACCGGCACCGTGGGCACCCCTAGCGGGGCACAGGGACCACGGCCAGGATGCCCTCGAGCACCCCGTCGGCGGTGGCCCCCTCGAGCTCGAGCTCGGGGCGTAGCAGGAGCCGGTGGCGCAACGCGGGCTTGGCCACCGCCTTCACCTCGTCGGGGGTGACGAAGTCCCGACCCGACAGCCAGGCCCAGGCCTTGGCGGCGTGCAGCAGCGCGGTGGCCCCCCGGGGTGAGACCCCGAGCGCCAGCGAGGGTGACTCGCGGGTGGCCCGCACCACGGACACGACGTAGCCGAGCACCGGGGGCTCCACCCGGATGCGGGCGATGGCCCGGCGGGCCCGCTCGAGGTCGGCGGCGTCGGCAACCGCCCGGACACCGGCCGCGCCGATGTCGTGGGGGTCGAGACCCCGGTCGTGGCGGGCCAGCACCTCCTGCTCCTGCTCGGCCGTCGGATAGCCGACCAACAACTTGAACAGGAACCGGTCGAGCTGGGCCTCGGGCAACGGGTAGGTCCCCTCGTACTCCACCGGGTTCTGGGTCGCCACCACCACGAACGGGTCCGGCAGCTCGTGGGTGGTGCCCTCCACGGACACCTGGCGCTCCTCCATGGCCTCGAGCAGGGCCGACTGGGTCTTCGGTGGGGTGCGGTTGATCTCGTCGGCGAGCAGCAGGTTGGTGAACACCGGGCCACGGCGGAAGCGGAAGCTGCCCTCGTCACGGTCGAAGATCACCTGGCCGATCACATCGGAGGGCATGAGGTCGGGGGTGAACTGCAGCCGCTTGAAGTCGAGGTCGAGCGCAGCGGCCACCGTCTTGACCAGCAGCGTCTTGGCCGTCCCCGGGACACCCTCCAACAGGATGTGACCTCGCACCAGCAGGGCGGCGACGATCCCAGACAGCGTGCCCTCCTGGCCCACCACCACCTTGGCGATCTCGTCCCGGAGCGCCTCGATCGGCACCCGGGGATCGGCCGCGTCCGGGGGCTGCGGGGTGTCGTCAACGCTCATGGAGCACCTCCCTGCGGACGACGTCGATGGATCGGGCCAGCTCGATGAGCCCGACGTCGGTGGTGACCGGCGGACCGGTGAGCACGGCCAGGACCGCGTCCCGGGGAACCGGGCTGCGAGCCGCGGTGGCATCGGCGACCACCGCGGGTGGGGCGTCGGGTGCCAGCCCCAGTCGATCGGCGAGACGTCGGTGCAGATCGGCCCGCAGCAGCCTCGCCGCCCGTTCGGGCTCCCCGGTCTGCTGGAGCAGGTTGCCGACCGCGCCCACCAGCTCCGAGGCCGGGATCTGCACCGGCTGCGGCTCGGGGACGGGTCGGCCGAGCCGGCGGGCCCGGAACGCGGCGTAGACCACGAACGCTGCGAACAGCTGCCACAACCCCAGACGTGCGCCGGTGGACAGCACCGAGAACAGGTCGCGCTCGCCCGCCGGAGCCCCCGCCCCCGGCTGGAGGAAGGCGACGCGGGTCCCCGACCGGGGGGCCAGCAGAGCGGTGGCCAGACCGGCGTCGTCGGCGTCGTCGAGCCGCTCGTTGAGCAGCGGCGTCGGACCGCCGAGCGCCACCACCGTGCCCTCCCCCAGCGGGGTGGCCACCACGTAGGCCTCCCGGCCGTCCCCGAAGCACGACCGGGACCCGTCGGGTACCTCGTAGCGGGCACCGACGCCGCCCGTGGCGACGCGGTCCACTCCGGTGAGGGCGTCGAGGTCGCACGTGTCGCGTCCGATGGTGGGGGGCAGGCTGGTGAAGAACCCCGCCGAGGACGTCGTGGGCGGGGTGAAGCTGCTGAACGGGTCGGCCACGACCAGCCTGCCGCCGGCGCGCACCCACGCCTCGACCTCAGCCGTGCGGTCGGCGGGGACGACGTCGCTCAGCATGAGCGCCACGTCGGTGCCCGCGAGATCGAGCTGCGCGGTGGGTGTCACGGTGGCACCGAAGGACTCGAGCAGCAGCACCAGCGCCCGGGCACCCTCGGGACCGGTGCCGGCCGGATCGAGCGGGGTCCCACCACCATCCCGACCACCACCGCCGGCGACGGCGACGAGCAGCAGTGCGGCACCGAGTGCGAGCCACGCCAGCGCACCACGGGACCGACCACCCGGCCGCCCCCCCACCGCCCCGCTCACCGTGGCGCGCTCCGCACGACGTCGTCGGCGAGGGCGCGGAACCGCTCGCTCTCCGCAGGGCCGGTCGGCCGGTCGCCGTACCACGCCCGCTCGAACAGCTCGCAGGCCCCGGCGAACCCGGGCGCCGCCTCGGGCAGACGGGCGGCAACCTCCCGCCGGTACTCGCCGGTGGTCCGACCGGGCACATCACGGACCACGCCCCGTTGCACGAGCTCCGCGACGAGTGCCCGGTAGCGGCACCGCAGTCCCCCCTTCCAGTCACCTGCGGCCTCCAGGCGCTCGGCCTCGGCCCGCCAGGCGACCGGTGGTCGTCGCCGCTCCACCACGGTGTCGGCGACCGCGGTGGGGTCGCGCTGCGTGCTCCGTCCGAGGCGGGCGACGAGCACGACCACCAGCCCGAGCATCGCACCGAGGACCACCCAGGCCACCACCGTGCCGGCCCCGCTGCCGGTCAGCGCCGCCAGGAAGGTGGCGAGCTGGTCCACGAGCCAGTCCCGGGCCCGTTCGATCAGCCCCGGCTCGGGAGCGCGGAACTCCTCCCCGGACAGGATCTCACGGGCCCGGCGACGGGCCTCCCCCGCCGTGTGGTCGGGGACAGGCAGCTCAGCCACGACCGGCGAAGGCCCCGGTGGCGGCCAGCTCGAGATCGAGGCCCTCGGTGCGGACCCGGGTGTCCACGTACACCAGCACCGAGGCGGCCACGAGTGCCGTCTGCGTGAGCAGGGAGACGGCCGAGGCACCGGCGGCGACGGCGATCCACCCCACCGAGGAGGGCAGCACCATCGACACCAGCAGGGGCGGCACGGTCAGGATCTGCTCGAGCACCGAGACCACGAGGGTCACCAGCAACACGATGCCGATGCAGGGCCACAGCCGCCGGACCACGAGCTGCCAGGACCGCTTCGCGCCGGCCACCGGCCCCAGGCCCTCGACCACGATGGCGGGGGCGGTGAGCGCGAAGAGCGGGGTCACGAACACCAGCCCCAGGTAGCAGGGGACGGCGGCGATCAGCTTGAGGGGCAGCAGCAGCGCCCAGGCACCCACCAGCGCCCCCGAGCGCCGGAACGCAGCGGCGAGCGCCTCCCGGGCATCGAGCTCACCGCCATCGAGCCACGACATCACCACCGCCGTGACGGCCCCACCCAGGAAGAACAGCGACAGGTTCCCGGCGCAGATGGCCACGACCATGAGCAGCAGGTCCGCACCGCTCGGCCCGGTGAGGGTCCCGACGGTCGACATCGCGCCGAACAGGTCGGCGCTGGGCAGCGAGGACCTGGAGGCGAACGCAGCCAGCACCTGTACGGGAACGACGACGACCGCGGCGACGGCCACCAGGGTGCGGGGCCTGCGGGTGATCGTGGTGAAGGCGCCGTCGAGCACGTCCCCGACCGTCATCGGCCGCAGCGACACGGGCGGCTCGACGACCGGGCCGGCGCGCGCCGCGACCCGCCCCGGGGTACGTGGACGGCTCACGGCCGCCGCCGTGCTCCCGGCCTCTGGTGCCACCCATCCCGGTGTCTCCACCCGCGGGACCATAACCGGCCACACTGGGCACGTGGAGGGCTACGACGCCCGCAGCTACGGCGAGGCCTACGCCGACGTGTACGACGCCTGGTACACGGAGGTCACCGATGTGGAGGCGTGCACGGCCTTCGTGGCCGCCCTGGCGGGTGACGGCCGGGTGCTCGAGCTCGGGGTGGGCACGGGCCGGTTGGCGCTCCCGCTCGCGGCGCGCGGCGTCGAGGTCGTCGGGGTCGACGTGTCACCTCCGATGTTGGCGCAGCTGGTGGCCAAGCCTGGTGGGCGCGGCGTCCGGGCGGTGCAGGCGGACATGGCGGCCCTGCCGTTGCGGGGGCCGTTCTCGGTCGTGCTGGTGTCGTTCTCGACGCTGTTCAACCTGGTCTCCGACGCCGCCCAGGCGTCCTGCATGGCCGAGGCGGCGCGGGTGCTCGGCCCCGGAGGATGCCTGGTGGTCGAGGCGTTCGTCCCCCGCGACGATCTCGCAGAGCGGGCGAACTGGGTCAGCGTCCGGTCGATCAGCCGCGACTGCGTGGTGCTGCAGGCCAGCCTGGTCGACGTGGAGGCCCAGACGGTGGCCGCCCAGCACGTCGAGATCACCGAGCGCGGCATCAGACTGCGTCCGCTGTCGATCCGGTACCTCTACCCCTCCCAGCTCGACGAGCTCGCGGCCGCTGCCGGCCTCACCCTCGACGCCCGCTACGCCGACTGGTCGGGCGAGACCTTCGACGATGACAGCCCCGTGCACGTGAGCGTGTACCGACTCCCGGGGTGAGCCGGTACCGTCGACCGGGTGGCCACCGAGCTGACCACCTGCTACCGCCACGGTGACCGGCGGGCGGGCGTCGCCTGCCAGCGGTGTGGCCGGCCGATCTGTCCGAGCTGCATGGTGCCGGCCGCGGTCGGCTTCCACTGCCCGGACTGCGTCCAGAGCCGGGGACAGCGGGTCTACCGCCCCCGGGACCTGCGCGCCACCCCCGTGATCACCTCCGTCCTGATCGGGCTGAACGCGGCGATGTTCGTGGTCGATCTCGCGCTCGCCCGTGGCAGCGGACTGTGGGGGGCGGGCACGT
>Ga0308417_1003499_pt1 | contig 9999 bp, 11 predicted proteins | sample HotsprSampleOS65_FD_203528 | JGI IMG/M metagenome (GOLD analysis project Ga0308417, IMG submission 203528) | Hot spring phototrophic mat microbial communities from Octopus Spring, Yellowstone National Park, Wyoming, United States - 20090730_OS65 ... | reverse complement strand
CCTTTCTTTATCTTGGTTCTATCGCAATGCTCCTAAATCGGCGCTATTCGAGATGTTCGTTTTTGATCACACTCTTATTTTACCATAGCGTTTCAGTGCTCTTCAACGAGCCGAAATTGCTGAAATGTGTGGGGTGTGGTCTATGACGCGGCTGATCCCGACTGTTTCAGTGCTCTTCAACGAGCCGAAATTGCTGAAATGGTTACAAGTATGCTGATCTCGTCATCGATACTCAAGTTTCAGTGCTCTTCAACGAGCCGAAATTGCTGAAATTCAGCCGCGACCGCCAGAACGGGTGTGCGATCCAGAGTTTCAGTGCTCTTCAACGAGCCGAAATTGCTGAAATTCAGCCGCGACCGCCAGAACGGGTGTGCGATCCAGAGTTTCAGTGCTCTTCAACGAGCCGAAATTGCTGAAATACATTCGTCACCTCACAGCACCCGCGTCCAGTTCGTGTTTCAGTGCTCTTCAACGAGCCGAAATTGCTGAAATCTTACGAAATCGTTGCACAATCTGGTGAAAGTAACACGTTTCAGTGCTCTTCAACGAGCCGAAATTGCTGAAATCGCCGGCGCGATCGCGGCGCTGGGCGTGTAACTGGAGTTTCAGTGCTCTTCAACGAGCCGAAATTGCTGAAATCTTACGAAATCGTTGCACAATCTGGTGAAAGTAACACGTTTCAGTGCTCTTCAACGAGCCGAAATTGCTGAAATCGCCGGCGCGATCGCGGCGCTGGGCGTGTAACTGGAGTTTCAGTGCTCTTCAACGAGCCGAAATTGCTGAAATTATGCCAATCAACGCGGTTCAAGCGGGCGAAATCTTCAGTTTCAGTGCTCTTCAACGAGCCGAAATTGCTGAAATGATAACGCCACGCTGGAGCACCACTCAATTGGGTTCGCGTTTCAGTGCTCTTCAACGAGCCGAAATTGCTGAAATGGTACCACGTGTGCTACTATTTGGAGTCCTGGACTGGTTTCAGTGCTCTTCAACGAGCCGAAATTGCTGAAATTGCGGCGGCCAGTGGTTGGATTTTTTGCGCATTGTGTTTCAGTGCTCTTCAACGAGCCGAAATTGCTGAAATTGAACTATTATGGTATGAAAGGTGAAAACGGAACTTTTGTGTTTCAGTGCTCTTCAACGAGCCGAAATTGCTGAAATATTAGTATTACGTCTGACAAATAAACACATCTCAAGGTTTCAGTGCTCTTCAACGAGCCGAAATTGCTGAAATGGCGCGGTTGAGGAGTGAAGATTGACGACAAAGAAAGGGTTTCAGTGCTCTTCAACGAGCCGAAATTGCTGAAATCAGACCGGGGATCGTTCCCTCGAACCCGCGCTCGCGTTTCAGTGCTCTTCAACGAGCCGAAATTGCTGAAATCAATCCCCGTCCCCGACGCCACATCAAGCCGCACCCGTTTCAGTGCTCTTCAACGAGCCGAAATTGCTGAAATGCGTTGTGCGTCCGCACGATGCGCTGCGCATCGTCCAGTTTCAGTGCTCTTCAACGAGCCGAAATTGCTGAAATTATGATCCGACGGAATCATCATGACGCTCCTTCCCACGTTTCAGTGCTCTTCAACGAGCCGAAATTGCTGAAATCGGACGGCGCCGATTCCGCCGCCGCTGCGCCGTTGGGTTTCAGTGCTCTTCAACGAGCCGAAATTGCTGAAATGGAAGCGGGAAGCGCAGCCCGTGCGCCGCGTCAAGGTTTCAGTGCTCTTCAACGAGCCGAAATTGCTGAAATCCGGTCGCGGATGCACAGCGTCCGTCCGCCGACATCCAGTTTCAGTGCTCTTCAACGAGCCGAAATTGCTGAAATCCGAGCAGGCGTCTGCCTGGCGCGATGCTGCAGACGCCGTTTCAGTGCTCTTCAACGAGCCGAAATTGCTGAAATCCGCACATCCCCGCCGGCGTCGACCTCATCGTCCTGTTTCAGTGCTCTTCAACGAGCCGAAATTGCTGAAATCGACGCATGACCGCGCCGCCGCCCGGCGGCGCACGGAGTTTCAGTGCTCTTCAACGAGCCGAAATTGCTGAAATTTGGCGTGCCCGACGCCATCACCAAACGCCAGAACGAGTTTCAGTGCTCTTCAACGAGCCGAAATTGCTGAAATCAGACGCTGGCTGCAGGGATAGCGGTGTATGAGATCGTTTCAGTGCTCTTCAACGAGCCGAAATTGCTGAAATAAAGGGGGAAGAAGAGATGAAAACGGTAATATCATAGTTTCAGTGCTCTTCAACGAGCCGAAATTGCTGAAATCGAGTTTCTTGACCACAGTGAGCGCGCTCACTCGCGTTTCAGTGCTCTTCAACGAGCCGAAATTGCTGAAATCGCTGATGAATGGACCAGAATGCGGCGATCATCACAGTTTCAGTGCTCTTCAACGAGCCGAAATTGCTGAAATTGGGCAGCTGGGATAACGGCAGGCTGATCTATCAGGCGTCGTTTCAGTGCTCTTCAACGAGCCGAAATTGCTGAAATCCGTAACACGTTGGGCGCCCCGCCCGCCCGCAGGAGGTTTCAGTGCTCTTCAACGAGCCGAAATTGCTGAAATGAGTAGTACCGCTGCGTTTTTCCGTGTTCAAGCACGTGTTTCAGTGCTCTTCAACGAGCCGAAATTGCTGAAATAGCACTTCGCCGCCTCCGCCAGCCACTGTGTTTTGCGTTTCAGTGCTCTTCAACGAGCCGAAATTGCTGAAATCCCGAACGCCGGAGACGTACTGGTGATCGTAGATGGTTTCAGTGCTCTTCAACGAGCCGAAATTGCTGAAATACGAGTTCTCGACATCTGACGACGGCGACGAGCGCGTTTCAGTGCTCTTCAACGAGCCGAAATTGCTGAAATCCGACGGCGCAGATGTCTGGCATCGCGCCGCGCGCTGTTTCAGTGCTCTTCAACGAGCCGAAATTGCTGAAATTCAACGTCGGCGGCATCACCGTCAACGCCGCGCCGGTTTCAGTGCTCTTCAACGAGCCGAAATTGCTGAAATCCGCGCTCTGGCGCACCAGCGAAACGCGGTGACCGAGTTTCAGTGCTCTTCAACGAGCCGAAATTGCTGAAATCGGCGCGTCGGGCGGGTGCGTGGCGATCTCGGTCAACGTTTCAGTGCTCTTCAACGAGCCGAAATTGCTGAAATGTCAGCGAGAACGTCGCTACGTTGCGCGCGAACAGCGCGTTTCAGTGCTCTTCAACGAGCCGAAATTGCTGAAATCCGTATCCCGGCATTCACATCGCCGACGGCGTAGCGGGTTTCAGTGCTCTTCAACGAGCCGAAATTGCTGAAATGGTGCATCCGCATCTGAAGATCGCGGGGGCGGACACCGTTTCAGTGCTCTTCAACGAGCCGAAATTGCTGAAATAAAGACTACGTTGCTCTAACCGATAACCCGCGCGGCGTTTCAGTGCTCTTCAACGAGCCGAAATTGCTGAAATGGCGTATGAAGCTGCGGTCGGTTGCGAGCGTGCTGTGCGTTTCAGTGCTCTTCAACGAGCCGAAATTGCTGAAATCTGGGAGCATGTTGTCGTGTCGAGGGTATTCAACAGTTTCAGTGCTCTTCAACGAGCCGAAATTGCTGAAATACGCTAAGTATGCCGTAATTCTGGTCATTCTCACTTAAGTTTCAGTGCTCTTCAACGAGCCGAAATTGCTGAAATCGTTCTCGCTGACGCTCGAAATCCAGAGCGTGCCGACCGTTTCAGTGCTCTTCAACGAGCCGAAATTGCTGAAATACGCAGCACAGTTGCCGGTTCGGATTATTCCCGCGCTGTTTCAGTGCTCTTCAACGAGCCGAAATTGCTGAAATCGCTTTTGTTCTTCCGTCTGCGCGTCATCCGGCGTGTTTCAGTGCTCTTCAACGAGCCGAAATTGCTGAAATACGTTTACCGTACTCGCGTTCGCGGCGGATGCGAGGGTTTCAGTGCTCTTCAACGAGCCGAAATTGCTGAAATCGAAGTACAACAGCGCCGTTGTTCCCGTTCTGCGACGTTTCAGTGCTCTTCAACGAGCCGAAATTGCTGAAATAGTACAGATCGAGGTAGACGCGATCCCACTCTGTTGCGTTTCAGTGCTCTTCAACGAGCCGAAATTGCTGAAATCGCGGTGGGGAAGAACTCTTCCGCCCGAAGGCGGACGGTTTCAGTGCTCTTCAACGAGCCGAAATTGCTGAAATCCAGAATTGTTGAACTTGAAAGAAACTTACACATTGCGTTTCAGTGCTCTTCAACGAGCCGAAATTGCTGAAATTGATGTTGCGCACCAACGCGGCAGAGTTGGCGCTTCCGTTTCAGTGCTCTTCAACGAGCCGAAATTGCTGAAATTTTTGTCGAGACTGTGGATTGTGGTTGCAACGCGCGGTTTCAGTGCTCTTCAACGAGCCGAAATTGCTGAAATGTAATGCGTAAGGCGATTGTGCCGAAAGTGATAGAAGTTTCAGTGCTCTTCAACGAGCCGAAATTGCTGAAATTGCCGTCCACCAGCGCGCCGGAGACGAGCGTCGAGGTTTCAGTGCTCTTCAACGAGCCGAAATTGCTGAAATATTCCAAATCGAAATCAGCGAATTGATCCACTCAATGGTTTCAGTGCTCTTCAACGAGCCGAAATTGCTGAAATGTACGACAAATCCGCCAGCACAAGCGATCCCGCGTGTTTCAGTGCTCTTCAACGAGCCGAAATTGCTGAAATCGACCGCGAAACACGCGATTACGCGGTCGAATACCGGTTTCAGTGCTCTTCAACGAGCCGAAATTGCTGAAATACGGCGCGTCGGGCGGATGTGTGGAGATTTCCGTCAGGTTTCAGTGCTCTTCAACGAGCCGAAATTGCTGAAATATGAAATGGACATATACTCTTCTCCCTCTTCTAAACGTTTCAGTGCTCTTCAACGAGCCGAAATTGCTGAAATTTTGGGAGCAAACGCGGCGCGTGCTGCGCACGCCGGTTTCAGTGCTCTTCAACGAGCCGAAATTGCTGAAATGGCCGACCAGTTTGTAAATGTATTCTACTTTCGTCGGTTTCAGTGCTCTTCAACGAGCCGAAATTGCTGAAATTGATTGCGCTGGTCAGTAAAGCGAGGGCGTTGGGGATCAGTTTCAGTGCTCTTCAACGAGCCGAAATTGCTGAAATTCCAAACAAGTGTTCAACTCCCCTGATTAGTATCCGGTTTCAGTGCTCTTCAACGAGCCGAAATTGCTGAAATCACCATACGACTTAACCGACTGCCCTGTCCCAGCGCCGTTTCAGTGCTCTTCAACGAGCCGAAATTGCTGAAATGGTTGCGCTCGCCCGTCGGGCGATTGCCACGCTCCGTTTCAGTGCTCTTCAACGAGCCGAAATTGCTGAAATTCCATGCCGTCCAATCCTGCGTTGCGCTGGGTCGTCGATGTTTCAGTGCTCTTCAACGAGCCGAAATTGCTGAAATCGCTGGCGGAGCGCTGGTCGGATGTTGCTGGTGCCGAGGTTTCAGTGCTCTTCAACGAGCCGAAATTGCTGAAATTTCAGAGCATTATAAATAGTTGGCGATCCGTGGGCTTGTTTCAGTGCTCTTCAACGAGCCGAAATTGCTGAAATCCTGATAGAAACCTGAAAAGTTACAAGTTCCGTCGTACACGTTTCAGTGCTCTTCAACGAGCCGAAATTGCTGAAATGCGCGAAATCCGAGCCCGACCACAACGATAGCGATCTGTTTCAGTGCTCTTCAACGAGCCGAAATTGCTGAAATGCTGGAAGCCGGTTGGCGCGGGGTTTATGCCGAACAGGTTTCAGTGCTCTTCAACGAGCCGAAATTGCTGAAATGATCGTCCACACCGGCAACGGCTTGATGCCCGTCTGTTTCAGTGCTCTTCAACGAGCCGAAATTGCTGAAATGCGGCATCAAGAGCGCGTCGCGCCGACGTTTGAGTTTTTGTTTCAGTGCTCTTCAACGAGCCGAAATTGCTAAAATGCGTCGAACAAACCCGACCAAGCCGCGTTTCGGATGTTTCAGTGCTCTTCAACGAGCCGAAATTGCTGAAATCCAACGGCAAAGGCGGGTACGAACGACCGGAGTTGAAGTTTCAGTGCTCTTCAACGAGCCGAAATTGCTGAAATGGTGCGGCGTCTGTGAGATCATCCGCCTACCGCGCCGGGTTTCAGTGCTCTTCAACGAGCCGAAATTGCTGAAATCGGCTGCGGCGGAGGGCATCAACATCTTTACTGCCTGTTTCAGTGCTCTTCAACGAGCCGAAATTGCTGAAATAGATGGACATCATTGAGATATTTCAACTGCTGGCAGCGTTTCAGTGCTCTTCAACGAGCCGAAATTGCTGAAATGCGCGGCGTAGGCTTCAGCGCCGGATACAAAAATCTCGTGTTTCAGTGCTCTTCAACGAGCCGAAATTGCTGAAATAATCCGGCGTCATAATAGGAGGATGATATGACCAAACGTTTCAGTGCTCTTCAACGAGCCGAAATTGCTGAAATAAAGTATGGTAGGATCGCTACTGCCGTGGAAGTAACAGTTTCAGTGCTCTTCAACGAGCCGAAATTGCTGAAATGTACCGCCTGTCGCCCGCGTGACGCTGATCGAAGCGGTTTCAGTGCTCTTCAACGAGCCGAAATTGCTGAAATAGGTCGGCGCACATTCGTGCGCTGCTCGATAGTTTGGAGTTTCAGTGCTCTTCAACGAGCCGAAATTGCTGAAATTAAAGATATGGTATGATCGCGCTGCTACCGCAGTGGTAACAGTTTCAGTGCTCTTCAACGAGCCGAAATTGCTGAAATATCAAGCCCGACCAACCTCAACCCGGCGCCGTAAAGTTTCAGTGCTCTTCAACGAGCCGAAATTGCTGAAATGCACAGCAGGCGCTGGACGCGATGACCGAGTTGGTGAAGTTTCAGTGCTCTTCAACGAGCCGAAATTGCTGAAATCGTGCCGGCGTTTCGCCGTATTTGCTTTTATCTAGAGTTTCAGTGCTCTTCAACGAGCCGAAATTGCTGAAATCGTCGCTGGGCGCGGCGTTGATCGACGGAATAACGAGGTTTCAGTGCTCTTCAACGAGCCGAAATTGCTGAAATTGAGCGTCGAAACGACCGCAGCGGGCGTCCTCGCGCGTTTCAGTGCTCTTCAACGAGCCGAAATTGCTGAAATAATTAACATTGCGTCGAACAAAAAGACATAGTTCAGTTTCAGTGCTCTTCAACGAGCCGAAATTGCTGAAATCGTCGTAGCGCGGTAAAAACACCACACCCTCTTTGTGTTTCAGTGCTCTTCAACGAGCCGAAATTGCTGAAATCAACGAAAGTATAGGATCGAATACTATACTTTTGACGTTTCAGTGCTCTTCAACGAGCCGAAATTGCTGAAATGTTCTGAGACGCGGCGGGCGTTCGTAGGTGACGATAGCGTTTCAGTGCTCTTCAACGAGCCGAAATTGCTGAAATCGCGCTTCTCTTCCGCAGTCTGCGCGTCGTCCGGCGTGTTTCAGTGCTCTTCAACGAGCCGAAATTGCTGAAATGGTATATGGTGCCAGGGATTGCGTTCATCATTTGAGTTTCAGTGCTCTTCAACGAGCCGAAATTGCTGAAATTCGGCGCGATTCCAGGCGTTTCGGATAGCACCTGTGAGGTTTCAGTGCTCTTCAACGAGCCGAAATTGCTGAAATAAAAGAAGATGCTGTGTTGTGACACTGCTGATGTCCCGTTTCAGTGCTCTTCAACGAGCCGAAATTGCTGAAATTTTGCGACTGCGCTGGTGGTGCGCATCTGGAACGCCCAGTTTCAGTGCTCTTCAACGAGCCGAAATTGCTGAAATGCAGGCGGTGCGTATCGTTGCACACACCGGAACGGTGACGTTTCAGTGCTCTTCAACGAGCCGAAATTGCTGAAATCGTTATGAACATACAAACCGAATAAACGCGGCAAATGTTTCAGTGCTCTTCAACGAGCCGAAATTGCTGAAATGCCGCCTACCGGGTGGAACGACAACTCGAACAACGGTTTCAGTGCTCTTCAACGAGCCGAAATTGCTGAAATCAGAAAGTCGCCGAATGATACGTTGTCTTCCGTCGCGTTTCAGTGCTCTTCAACGAGCCGAAATTGCTGAAATCGAACCGAAGTTCGAGCAGCGCATCTTCCGCCCGCACGGTTTCAGTGCTCTTCAACGAGCCGAAATTGCTGAAATGCAGCGCGCCGCAAATCGGACACACCCGCTCGTCGTGTTTCAGTGCTCTTCAACGAGCCGAAATTGCTGAAATTCGAGGCGCTCGGGCGCGCCGTTGCGCCCCCCGCTGTTTCAGTGCTCTTCAACGAGCCGAAATTGCTGAAATATCGCAGAACCGTACCCGGCCGTTGCCAGCGACGACGAGTTTCAGTGCTCTTCAACGAGCCGAAATTGCTGAAATAATGTAGAGCCGCCTGCGGCGCTGAGGCACACCGAAATGTTTCAGTGCTCTTCAACGAGCCGAAATTGCTGAAATCGCGCGCGCGAGTCGGCGGCGCTCGCGTCGCTGTGGAGTTTCAGTGCTCTTCAACGAGCCGAAATTGCTGAAATATAGGTTGGTAGCGCTTGAGCGTCTTTTACATTTAACGTTTCAGTGCTCTTCAACGAGCCGAAATTGCTGAAATAGTTGCCGCGCGATCCCACCAGGTCGCAAGCGAGACCTGTTTCAGTGCTCTTCAACGAGCCGAAATTGCTGAAATGTTACAGAAGCACTCGTAAGCAGAGGACGAAAACCAAGTTTCAGTGCTCTTCAACGAGCCGAAATTGCTGAAATTCTGCACGTCTATGCGTGCTACAGAAAGTTCGTGTTCTACGTTTCAGTGCTCTTCAACGAGCCGAAATTGCTGAAATATTGTAGGCTTCGCATATACAATAAAACCGCTGAAAGGTTTCAGTGCTCTTCAACGAGCCGAAATTGCTGAAATACCAGCGGCCGATGCCGGCGTGGTAACGCCAAACGAGTTTCAGTGCTCTTCAACGAGCCGAAATTGCTGAAATTGTACTGACTACAACCCTGTCGATCATGACCCCTGATGTTTCAGTGCTCTTCAACGAGCCGAAATTGCTGAAATCGCCGATACTGGACGAGTGCAATTTAGCGACAACGGAAGTTTCAGTGCTCTTCAACGAGCCGAAATTGCTGAAATTTGGGTAGAGCGGTGCGTGCTGTACCGCACCGAGGACGTTTCAGTGCTCTTCAACGAGCCGAAATTGCTGAAATCTGGAAGAGGACTTCCGCATTTCACGGGCGTCCGGCGCGGGTTTCAGTGCTCTTCAACGAGCCGAAATTGCTGAAATGTCCCCGCCGTCCCCGTCCCCGCGAACATCCCCGATCGTTTCAGTGCTCTTCAACGAGCCGAAATTGCTGAAATCCGCAACCACTGCTCGAACCGCGAGCGCTCCGCGTGTTTCAGTGCTCTTCAACGAGCCGAAATTGCTGAAATCCAACCAACGGAACGCGCCAGTCTGGTCGCGCCCCAGTTTCAGTGCTCTTCAACGAGCCGAAATTGCTGAAATCAAACACGATTCTGCAAATGATCCAGCGCCTGCTGCCGTTTCAGTGCTCTTCAACGAGCCGAAATTGCTGAAATTCGTCACTGTTCCAGACACTCTACCCGCGCCTTGAAGGTTTCAGTGCTCTTCAACGAGCCGAAATTGCTGAAATTATCGAGCACCTCAGCCGCAACGTCTTCCGGCAGCGGTTTCAGTGCTCTTCAACGAGCCGAAATTGCTGAAATCTGATTGCTCTAACCAGCGCTTTTTGCGAGAAACAGTTTCAGTGCTCTTCAACGAGCCGAAATTGCTGAAATTCGATTGAATTGAATTGACCGCCGCGGCGGTAATGAGGTTTCAGTGCTCTTCAACGAGCCGAAATTGCTGAAATCTCAATCGGGTTGGGTAACGAGTTTCGTTTAGTGAGTTTCAGTGCTCTTCAACGAGCCGAAATTGCTGAAATCGTATCGCATTTCTTGAGCGCGATTTACACCTAAAGTTTCAGTGCTCTTCAACGAGCCGAAATTGCT
>Ga0308417_1003492_pt1 | contig 10018 bp, 8 predicted proteins | sample HotsprSampleOS65_FD_203528 | JGI IMG/M metagenome (GOLD analysis project Ga0308417, IMG submission 203528) | Hot spring phototrophic mat microbial communities from Octopus Spring, Yellowstone National Park, Wyoming, United States - 20090730_OS65 ... | reverse complement strand
CCGCATCTGCGCCTCGCTCAGCCAGAACAGATCGCTCATCCCGGTTCCCTTCATCACCGCCAAGGGAACCACTCCGAATCACATCATCCCGCGTCGCTCAAAGAACTTTATGGGTCCGAACCCTAATCGGATAGGGTGAGGACGGCTGCCAAGGCGGGGGTTGGCGCAGAGGCCCGCACTCGGTGTGAGGGTGGGCCGAGCCCTGTATTGGCAGGCGGCAGTCGCGCAAGCGGCAAGTCTGGGCGAAAGCATGCGAGGGCAGGGGCGCACGACCCCGCGGCCGGCAGTCAAGCTTGGCGCATCAGCAGCGCCAGAATCCCATCGAGCTGATCAAGGTTTTGGTAGCGGATTTTGATCTCGCCACCCTTGCCGGACGAAGTGATCCGCACGGCGAGACCCAGGCGGTCCTGCAGGTCCTGCTCGAGGCTCGCCAAGTTGGGGTCGCGCTGTGGGGTGTCTGCCGGTGCGGTTGCGCCTTTGCTCGAGCGTGCGGCGAGCTCCTCGGTCTGGCGGACGGAGAGGCCCTGGGCGATGACGCGTTCGGCCAAAGGCAGGGGGTCCGGGGCGGTGAGCAGGGCGCGGGCATGGCCGGCTGTCAGGCGGCCTTCGCGAAGGTGGAGCTGCACTGGCTTCGGCAGGTTCAAAAGGCGCAGAGTGTTCGCAACATGCGCCCGGCTCTTGCCGATCATCCTGCCCGCCTCGTCTTGGGTGATGCCGTAGCTTTCGATAAGCCGCCGCAAGCCTTCGGCTTCCTCGATCGGGTCGAGGTCGGTGCGCTGCAGGTTTTCGACGAGGGCGGCGGCTGCGGCCTCCCGGTCGTCGAAGCGGCGGACAAGGACGGGGACGTCGTGCAGGGGCACCGCCTGGGCTGCGCGCCAGCGGCGCTCTCCGGCGACGATCTGGAAGCGGTCCGGCTGTGTCGGGTGTGGGCGAACGAGGAGCGGCTGCAACACCCCGCGCTCGCGGATGGAGGCGACGAGTTCCTCGAGGCTATCCTGGCGGATGACGCTGCGCGGCTGGAACGGGCCCGGTTCGAGAGCGATGATCGGGACCGTGCGGATGTCAGGCGTGCCGGACGAAGGCAGGCGGCCGGCCGGCGGAGCGCTGCCTTCGCCGAGCAGGGCCGCGAGGCCTCGGCCGAGCCGTTTCTGACTGCCTTCGCGCGCAGTCATTGCACGACCTCCGTCATATCACGCTCCCGCCGGAGGAGCTCGCCGGCGAGGCGGACATAGGCTTGGCTGCCCGGCGAGCGGAAGTCATAGATGAGGGCGGGTTTGCCGTGGGACGGCGCCTCTGAGAGCCGGATGTTTCGCGGGATCATGGTTTCGTAGACGCGGTCGCCGAAAAAGGCGCGCACGTCAGCGGCAACCTGCTCTGAGAGATTGTTTCTGCGATCGTACATGGTGAGCACGATGCCGTGCAGGGTGAGGTTGGGGTTGAACCCCCGTCGCACAGCCTCGAGGGTGCGGAGGAGCTGGGAGAGACCCTCCAGAGCGAAGAACTCGCACTGCAGTGGGACGAGAACGGAATCGGCAGCGACGAGGGCATTCACTGTGAGAAGCCCAAGCGAAGGCGGGCAATCGAGGAGGAGCAGCGCGGTATGGTGTGTGGCCAAGAGCGCGTCGCGAAGGCGGAATTCCCGCCGTGCGAGGCCGACCAGTTCGATTTCTGCACCGGCCAGGTCCTGGTCGGAGGGGACGATGGTGAAATCTGGAATGCCGGTCGCGCGCGTGAGCTCGGCGAGGGGGCGGCCTTCCATCAGCAAGGCGTAGGAGCCGGGAGAACGTTTGTCGGCAGGAAGCCCGAGCCCGGTGGAGGCATTTCCTTGCGGGTCGAGGTCGAGAAGGGTGACCGGATGTCCGGCTGCAGCCAGGGCGGTGGCGAGATTGATAGCGGTGGTCGTTTTGCCGACTCCGCCCTTCTGGTTAGCGATGGCGATCACACGCGGGCGAAGCGGGGGCGGGTAGCAGGCAGGGTCAGGCACGCAGGACCTCGCTCAAGCGGAGAATTGTGGCGGACGGGTCCGTTTGGCTCGGGAGGCGCTCAACACGCATTGTCCAAAACCGTGCCGCCTCGGTCAATTCGCGGTCGGCAAGGCGCCCTTTGGGCAGCAGAGCGATCCCCTGCGGAGAGAGATGCCGGACGACGAGAGGCAGCAAGGCCGGTAGCGGTGCGAGGGCGCGGGCTGTGACGACGTCCGCCATGAGGGGCGGAAGGCTTGCGGCATCCGCTGCGAGCACCGTCACAGGGGCCTTGAGGCGGCGGGCGGCCTCACGGAGGAAGGCGGCCTTCTTACGGTTGCGTTCGACCAAGTGGGTCGGCAAGTCGGTGAGGATGGCAAGCACGAGGCCCGGGAAGCCGGCGCCGCTGCCGAGATCGGCGAGAACCCGCGCGGAGGGGGGAACGAGGGGCAGGAGCTGCGCGCTGTCGAGAACGTGCCGAGGCCAAAGCGAAGCGAGGTCGCCGGGTGCAACGAGATTGATCTTAGACGACCAGAGGCGGACGAGCTCAGCGAAGGCCTCGAGGCGACTGCGCTGGCGTTCAGACAGTGCGGCGGAGGGAGGAGGATTGAGGGGGCGTTTCACGTGAAACGGGCTTGCTCGATCACAGACGTTTCACGTGAAACGGGGCAGCCGAACTCCTGAGCTATCTTTCTCTTCCCCGTATCGATCCCTTCCCCGTGGCTCGCCTTCTGCGTTGGCATTGCTCGGCAACCCGCCGACCCAGGACCGACGCGGTCTCGATGCGGTGCGGCCGCCGAGCGCGTCATTCGAACCTATCCTCCTCCTGTTCGCAGCAAGCCAGGAAGCCACTCGCCCCACGGTCCGCACCAAACTGCGCTCCGGCGGGCTGCGTGGCCCCTTCAAGCGGCTCCACAAGCCGGCGGATCTGCTGAATCATCGCTGGCGCGTCCCATGCGGCAACCCCTTCCAAACGCGCCGCCTCTAGCCCCGCCCGATCCACGACCAAGGTCGTCGGCAAGGCTCTGGCCCGCCAAGCCCTTGCTGCCGCCCCGCGCGGGTCAAGCCATAGTCCGAGATGCTGGATCCCGTGCTGCTTGAAGAATTCTCGCACGACCGCAGCCCCGCCGCGATCCTGGCTTAGTGCCAGCACCTCGATCCCCTCGCCCCGCGTCAGACCCGCCAGCCGATCCAGCGCCGGCATCTCCTCAACGCAAGGCGGGCACCAGGTCGCCCACATATTAATGACCAGCCCCCGTCCCCGGAAATCGGCGATCGTGCGCCGCTCGCCCGCCGCCGAGAAGAAATCCGCCGGCGCTGGCACGACCCGCTGGCCATGCGGCTCAAGCTGGCCCCGCCGACCCTGCGCTTGCCCCTGGCCGAGCGCAATGGCAGAGCACACAAGACCCAGGACCGTCATCCTCCGCCGTAAGCTCTCTGGACTCCCCGCCATGCCTGATACTCCCGCCGAAACGCCGCCGAGCAATCCCCTTTGGGGCGGGCGCTTTGCCCGAGGCCCCGCCAGCGTTATGGAGCAGATCAACGCGTCGATCGGCTTCGACAAGAGCCTTTGGCGCCAGGACATCGCGGGTTCGAAAGCGCACGCGCAGATGCTTGCGGCCCAGGGCCTTCTCAGTGAGGCTGATCGAGACGCGATCCTCAAGGGGCTTGACCGAATCGCGGAGCAGATCGCGCGAGGCGAGTTCGACTTTTCTGAGGCGCGCGAGGACATCCATCTCAACATCGAAGCCGCGCTGACCGAGCGTATCGGCGAGCCCGGGCGCCGCCTGCACACCGCCCGCTCGCGCAACGACCAAGTGGCCCTCGACCTCAGGCTCTGGGTCCGCGACGCAATCGACCAGCTCGATGGCCTGCTACTTTCCCTTCTTCAGGCCCTGGTCGCCAAGGCGGAGCGCCATGCGGGGACCCCCATGCCGGGCTTTACCCACATGCAGATCGCCCAGCCCATCACCTTCGGCCACCACCTGCTTGCCTATGTCGAAATGTTGTCCCGCGACCGCGCGCGCTTCGCCGACTGCCGTGCCCGACTAAACGAATCGCCGCTTGGGGCGGCGGCCCTCGCCGGAACATCGTTCCCCATCGATCGGCACATGACGGCCGCTGCTCTCGGCTTTCAGTGCCCGATGGCGAACAGCGTCGATGCCGTCTCCTCGCGCGACTTCGCCCTCGAATTCCTGTCCGCGGCAGCGATCTGCGCCGCCCATCTCTCCCGCCTCGCCGAGGAGATTGTGATCTGGGCCTCGCCTCCTTTCCGGTTCGTCAGGCTTTCGGACGCCTTCACGACCGGCTCCTCGATCATGCCTCAGAAGCGGAACCCGGACGCCGCCGAACTTGTGCGGGCGAAAACGGGCAGGATCGCCGGCAACCTCGTCACTCTGCTGACCGTGATGAAAGGGCTGCCGCTCGCCTACGCCAAGGACATGCAGGAGGACAAGGAGCCGGTGTTCGACACAGCCGACACGCTCGCGCTCTCTCTCGCGGCAACGGAAGGCATGGTGAACGACCTCGAACCGGACGAGGCCCAAATGCGCCGCTGGGCCGGCGAAGGCTATTCTACGGCGACTGATCTCGCCGATTGGCTGGTCCGCGTCCTCGGTCTGCCGTTCCGCGACGCGCATCACGTGACCGGCCGCATCGTCGCCCTTGCGGAGGCACGCGGCCGCGCCCTCGCCGATCTTTCTCTCGACGATCTGCAGTCCGTCGAACCGAGGATCAGCCCCGACGTCTACTCCGTCCTCTCCGTCGAGGCATCGCTCGCCTCCCGCAAGAGCTACGGCGGCACTGCCCCGGATAATGTGCGTGCACAGGCGAAGGCATGGCGCGAGCGCCTCGCCTGAGCGACAGTCATACCATGTTCCAGGGTGCCTTTGGCTCCTCGGGCGTCGGGCGCGGCCTGCCGCTCCGGCCGCGTACGCGTCTTGTCCTGCTGCTCGCGCTCGTCGCGGCAATCCTCTTGCTCGGCTGCGGCAAGCGCGGCGAACCTCTGCCTCCCGGCCCAGCGGAGGCAGTCACCTGGCCGCGCGACTTCCCGCGCGACCCGCCGCCAAGGCGACCCGAGGGCACGCTTCCGGCCCCGCGCTGAAACCCGCTATGGCAGCGCACGCCGCGACCGAAGGGATCGACGCGGAGCCGTCGATCGCCGAGCTGATCGCCGAACGGCCGTGGCTCGCGGCCTCACCGGATGCCGGTCTGATGCTGGACGGCACGCCACTTACCGGCCTGGCGCGGCAGTTCGGCACGCCCCTCTGGGTCTATTCCGCCGCCGTCGTCGTCGCACGCTACCGCGCGCTCGTTTCGGCGCTGCGCGAGGCGGGCCTCTCGGCACGCATTCACTTCGCCTTGAAGGCGAACGACACGCTCGCTCTTTTGCGGCTCCTCGCGAGGCTCGGCGCGGGCGCCGATGTGGTCTCGATCGGCGAGTTCGAGGCTGCTCGCCGCTCGGGAGTCGCGCCCGAGGACATCGTCTTTTCGGGGGTTGGCAAGACCGACGAGGAGATCAGCGCCGCGCTTGAGGAGGGGGTTGGGCAGATCAACGTCGAGAGCGCGGAGGAGCTTGACCGGTTGTACGCGGCCGCGCGGCGCCTTGGCCGACGCGCTCCCGTTGCCCTCCGTGTCAATCCTGATGTTGACGCCGGGACGAACGCGAAGATCACCACAGGCAAAGCTGAGAACAAATTCGGCATTCCCTTCGATCGTGTTCCGGCTCTCTACGCTGAGGCTGCCGCGCGGCCAGCGCTCCGCCCCCTCGGCCTTGCCGTCCATATCGGCAGCCAGATCATCGACCTCGCCCCCTATCGCCGCGCTTATGGGCGGCTTGCCGACCTCACCCGCTTCCTGCTCAGTCGGGGCTTGCCGGTCACACGGCTCGACGTCGGCGGCGGGCTGGGCATCCGCTACCGTTCCGAACACACGCCGCTGCCGGCCGCCTTCGCCTCGGTCCTGCGCGAGTCCCTCGGTGGCCTCGGTCTCCCTCTCATGCTCGAGCCGGGGCGCTGGCTCGTTGGCCCCGCCGGGCTGCTGCTGTCCCGGGTGGTGCTGCAGAAACGCGCTTCGGCGCGGCGCTTCGTCGTGCTTGATGCCGGGATGAACGATCTGCTTCGGCCCGCGTTCTACGACGCCTGGCACGGAATCGTCCCGGTCGACGCGGTCCGGCTCCATGCTGCAGCCACAGCGGCTGACGTTGTCGGGCCGGTCTGCGAGACGGCCGACACCTTCGCGCGGGACCGACTTTTGCCCGAGTTTGGCCCGGGAGACCTCATCGCCATTCTCGATGCAGGAGCCTATGGAGCCGTGATGAGCTCGGCCTACAACCTTCGGCCGCGTGCCGCCGCCGTGCTGATCGAGAACGGGGCACCTCGCCTCGTGCGGAGGCGGCAGACGGTGGACGAGCTCCTAGCCAGCGACCTTCCGTAGGTCCGCACGTCGGCGCTCGTGTCTGTTCGTTTCTGTTCAGGATGTGATGGCAGCGCGGGCGGGTTCCGCGTCATCATTGGAGGATGAGCCGCAGTCCAGACCTACGCCGCACCGCTCCCCTTCCTGCCCTGACATCACGTCGGCTGCGCCTGAAACGAGCTCTCGCCAGGGCAGCAATTCTCTGGGAACGGCTTTGGCCGGCCTCGACACCCCTGCTTGGGATCGGTGCGCTGTTCCTGATCGTTGCCTTGTCGGGCGTCCTGCCGCTGCTTCCCGGCTGGCTGCATCTCGGTGTGCTGGCCGCCTTCGCCTGCGCCGCATGTGTCGGGGTTGCCTGGACGGTCACCAGAGTTCGGTTTCCAGGCGAGGTTGAGGGTGACCGCCGGCTGGAACGCGCATCGGGCCTTGCCCATCGCCCGCTCTCGAGCCTGGCGGAGCGGCCCGCCGCCGGCGCTGGCGACCCGGCGGCGGAGGCGCTTTGGGCTGCGCACCAGAAACGGGCTGCCGCCGCGCTTGACCAGGTCAAGGTCGGCCTCCCGCATCCTGGGCTGCCGAAGCGCGACCCGATCGCGCTTCGCGCTGCCGTCGGGCTGTCTCTGATTGCGGCCGCAGTGATGGCAGGCCCTGAGGCGACAGATCGGCTTCGCGCCGCAGTCAGCCCGGCCTTCGGCGCCACCCCGGTCCCACCCCTGCCGCTGAAGGTCGAGCTCTGGATCACGCCGCCGGGCTATACGGGGCTGCCGCCCGTCTTCGTCCGCCACGGTGTAACCGAACATGGCGGCGAGGTCACGGTGCCAACCGGCAGCGCCCTGGTTGGCCACCTTTCGGGCGGAGTCGGAGGCCTCCCGTCCCTCGCCCTGCCCAGTGGAACAGCGCCGTTCAAGCAGCTCGACGCGCACTCGTTCAGCGTCTCCGCGACGTTGAGCGAGCCTGGCCGGCTCGCCATCGTGCGCGATGGTCGGCCGGTCGCCGCCTGGGAGCTCCGCCTGTTGTCCGACCTACCGCCAACGGTGTCCTTCGCGAGCCGTCCTGGCCCCGTCCCAGGCGGGCCTCAGCTGCGGATCGAGTTCGAGGCGCGTGACGACTACGGCGTGGTCTCGCTCGATGCGGAGCTGAAGCTTGTGGCGCGTCCCGATGCTCAGCCCAATGTCGTTCCCCTCCCGCTTCCGTCCACATCTGCGCGCAGCCTGCGTGGCGTCGGCCAACCGGATCTTTCCGCGCACCCTTGGGCCGGGCTGCCGGTAACCCTTCAGCTTGAGGCCAGGGACGGTGCGGGCCAGACAGGACGCTCTGAGATCGTAACGATTGAGCTTCCCGAGCGCCGCTTTGAGCACCCAGTGGCGCGCGAACTGATTGCGCTGCGCAAACGTCTCAGCGTCGCCCCGGGCGAGCGCAACGCCGTCATCCGTGAGCTCGATCGTCTCTCGGCCGCCCCCGAGGCCTTCGACGACGATCTCGTCGTGTTCCTCGGCCTGCGCACCGCCCGGGCCCGGTTGCGCGTCGACCGGCGCGACCAGGCGGTCGAGGAGGTGCAGGAGCTCCTCTGGTCGCTCGCCGTCCATCTGGAGGAGGGGGGGCGCGACCGCACGTGGCGACACCTGGCCGAGCTGCGCCGGGAGTTGCGCGAGGCGATCGAGCGGGCGGAGCGCGGGGAACCGGTCGACCAGCGCGAACTGGAACGGCTCGCCGAGCAGCTCCGGGAAGCAATGGAGCGCTATCTTCAAGCGCTGATGGAGGCGATGCGTCGTGATGGGCTAGAGACGCTGCCCTTTGACCGAAACGCGCGGGCAATGGACCTGCGCGACATGCAGCGCATGGCGGACCGTTTGCAGGACGCCGCCCGCCGCGGCGATCTCGACCGCATGCGACAGCAGCTCGCGGAATTGGAGCGCGCGATCGACCAGCTTCAGCGCGGTCGCCTTGGTCGCATGGAGAGCCCGGAGCGGCGCGAACAGCGCGAACGCGGCCAGCAGATGATGGGCGCGATGAACGACATGCTGCAGCGTCAAGGTCAGCTCATGGATCGCAGCCACGAGCGCGCCGAACAGGACCGTGCGGCCAGGACCCAGCAGCAGCGCGGGCAGACCCATCCCGGTCGGCAGCAAGCTCAGCCGCAGACCCGGCAGGCGCAGCAGCAAGGTCAGCAATCTCCACAAGGCCAGCAAGGCGGCCAGCCGCAGGCCGACGTCCTGCGCGACGCGCGCCAGCAGCAGGCCCTGCGCCGCGCGCTCGGCGAACTGATGCAGCAGTTCGGCGACTTCACGGGCGAGGTGCCCGAGCCGCTCGGCCGTGCCGACCAAGCCATGCGCGAGGCCGTCGAGGCTCTCCGCCGCGGTGACAATGCCGGCGCCCAGGCCGCCCAGCAGAGAGCGCTCGAGGCTCTGCAGCAGGGCGGGCAGGAGATGCAGAGCCAGACGGCCGGCCGAATGGGGTTGATGGAGGCCGATGACGGCGAGGGCGACCCGGGGGGCGAGAATACGGAGATCGGCCGCGACGAGAGCGGGCAGGGGCGGCAGCTCGGTCAGGGGCGCGACCCGCTCGGGCGGCCGCGGCGGGATCAAGCCGGCGGCCAGAACGACGGCGCGGACGTCCGCGTGCCGGAGGAAATGGAGCTCAAGCGCACCCGCGACATCCAGGAGGAGCTTCGTCGCCGCGCCGGCGAACGCGATCGGCCTAAGCCAGAGCTTGAGTACATCGAACGGCTTCTGCGGCGGTTCTGAACAGGCACGGGAGGCCGGGGCGGCGAGCCGCGCCCGTCAAGCACCAAATCGATACAACCTCGGAATGCGCCGTTTTCGCAACAATCTAAACCACTAGGGTCTGGACTCATAACCAGCAAGTGACGGTTGCGGCGAGGGAGAGGGGGCTGAGGGAGACGTAGGCGCGTCGGTCGTAGCGTGTGGCGATGCGCCGGAAATCCTTGAGGCGGCAGAAGGCACGCTCGATCAGGGTTCGCTTGCGGTGGGCGCTTCGGTCGAACGGATGGTGCTGTTTGCGGGTGGGGGTGTTCGGGATCACCGGCACGATGTCGGGTCCGGTCCCTCGGCGAGGTAGCCGAGGAGGGTGGTGGGGTTGTTCGGGATCACCGGCACGATGCCGCGTGCCAGCAGGACGCTGCGGATGCCGGTGCTGTCATAGGCAGCATCGGCGATGCAGAGCCTGGCTGACGGCAGGGCGCGAGCAGGGCGAGGGCCACCGGCGCATCGCCGCGCTGTCAGTTCGAAACCGATCGGGCGGCCGAGGGGATCGGTCAGCGCATGGATCTTGCTGGTCCGCCCGCCGCGCAACGGGCCAACCGCCCGATGGCCTGCGCGTGCTCCCCCCTTTTCCCCCCCGGCGCGGCGATGGGCCTTGACCTGGCTGCTGTCGAGCAAGCAGCCCGGCCGGCGGGCCGCCGCAGGCTGCGAGCGCGTGGAAGGCGCGCTCCCTCACGCCCTTGCCTGCCCAGCGCACGAACCGGTCATCGAGCGTCTTGCGCGGGCCATAGGCTGCCAGGGCATCGACCCAGCGCCCGCCCAAGCGCAGCAGGTGCACGATGCCGCTGATCACACGCCGGTCGTCCACCCAAGGCTTGCCGCGCGTATCCGAAGGCAAAAGCAGCGCAAGCCGCCGCCTCTGCGCCT
>Ga0308417_1003488_pt1 | contig 10022 bp, 9 predicted proteins | sample HotsprSampleOS65_FD_203528 | JGI IMG/M metagenome (GOLD analysis project Ga0308417, IMG submission 203528) | Hot spring phototrophic mat microbial communities from Octopus Spring, Yellowstone National Park, Wyoming, United States - 20090730_OS65 ... | reverse complement strand
TACTTCTGCCAGACTGCGGGTTTCTACCTCTATCCGGATGCGGAGTCCTTTGGATTGTCTATAAGCCTGCGCTGCTTTTATAGCGTTGGTAATGCCGCCGGCATAGTCAATGTGATTGTCTTTGAGCATAATCATATCGTACAACCCAAACCGATGATTGGCAGCGCCCCCGATAAAGGTTGCCCATTTTTCAATCATGCGGAAGTTCGGTGTAGTTTTTCGGGTATCCAGAATGCGAGTTTTATAATTTTTCACCATTTGAACGGCTTTGTGTGTTTGTGTGGCAATGCCGCTCATGCGTTGCATACAATTCAATACTAAGCGTTCAGCTTTGAGGATAGCGCGTGCATTGCCTTGTACAGTAAAAGCAATATCGCCCTGCCTAATAGGGCTGCCGTCTTTTAAAAGGGCAGTAACTTCTACTTGCCCTACATAGCGAAAAATGAATTCGGCTAAGGTTACACCAGCCAAAATACCGTCGCTCTTGACTAAAAGTCTTGCCTTGCCTTTAGCATTGGCGGGTACTGCCGCAAGCGATGAATGGTCGCCGGCATCATTGCCTGTTCCTAAGTCTTCTTCAAATGCGCTATCAATTAGTCGGGCAAGTGCCTGTGGGGTTACGTAAGGAGGTATCACACTACAAAATTAGCAAATGTCAGCCTAATTGTTGCTTTCCATGCCGTCGTCCTTACTAAAGTCAATAACATCTATTACATAATGACCATTTTGTTGTTTGAGTTTCATAAAAACACGGAAAGAGCCGGTCTTGTTGTTGCGGTCGCGGCAAGTATATTTGCCAATTACATAGCTCAAATTGCCTTCTTTGGAAGAACCTTTGTGAATATATTCAAAACTTTGCGGAGGATTATCCCGAAAAAACTCTTTGAGAATATATTCTGCTTGGGTTTTACTGTAATCTTTGGTGTTGGTCTTGCTCATGTTGGCATCCTGAATTTTCAACTCTACCAGAGCATTAAAGTGGCGAGCTAATTCTTTGGAATCACCTAGCCGGATGGCTGCTTGTGCTGCATTGGTAATAGTTTCTGCTTGCGCTCTTAGTTCTGATGAAATGAGACCGATTACACCCAATAGAAAAATCAATAGGAAGAAGCGTAGAGTTTTGGCATACATAGTGTTGTAACAGTTAAGTAGGGGCATATAACAACCCTTCTAAAATAATGCCAATTAGGTTGTCTGTTAGTACCAATTACACTTCGCCTCTTATTTATACAAAAAATTATTCTTATAGTAAAAAATCCTGATTATCAGGTAACATCGGGGTCTGGTAGCATTTCAATATCGCTTATCAACACCCTGCGTGCAATAGCCTGCCCAGTGGGTGTTGCTGCCAATCCGCCGAGCGCAGTTTCTTTATAGCGTGTTTCCATGCTTTGTCCCACTTCGCCAAGCACATTTACACATTCATCCACAGGAATGACTGCGTTGAAATGGGCGATAGCAATTTGTGCAGAGGAATAGGCAATCGCCGCAGCACTTGCATTACGCACGATACAAGGCATTTCTACAAGTCCGGCAATGGGGTCGCAAATTAGCCCGAGCATACATTGAATAGTAATTGCTACAGCATTGAACGTCTGGTCTATTGTTCCGCCAAGGCTATAAACAATAGCGCCCGCACCCATTGCTGCTGCTGTACCTGTTTCAGCTTGACAACCGCCTACGGCGCCTGCAATGGAGGCGTTGCGCTCAATAATTAGGGCGATGCCGGCAGCGACCAGCATAGCCTCGATAATCTTCTCATCGAGAAGGTTGTGCAACTCCTGCAAGGTGTACAAAATGCCCGGCAATATGCCCGATGCCCCTGCAGTAGGAGCAGCTACTATTCGTCCCATGCAGGCATTGACCTCTTTTGCTGCTAATGTGCGGGCAATTAGTCGCTGAAATTCAGGGGAAAGCACCGTAACGGGGCTGTTATATACTTTCTTACCTCCGTTTTGCACCATCCCCGAGCGGGAAGTCATATCTTCGGTAAGACCTGTTTCTACGGCTTGGCGCATTACCCGATAGGCATGCATCAGTCTTTCGCGTATTTCGGACTCAGTAGTGCCTTTTTGTGTGACTTCATAGTCTATGACGGGTTTAAAAAGCGGCTTACCCGTTGAAAGGCAATATTCTTTCCAGCTTTTAAAATCATCGAACAGGATGCTCATAGTTGCTATTGTTGTTTCACTTCTACTAAAAATACGCGTTGTGTTACAGTATGCCGCGTTTGCGGATTCAAAAATTCGGGAGTTAGCATCGAGATATGGTACTTTTCAAAAGTTTGCAATGGTCGCACTTTTACTGGTAATTCCATCAGTTTATGCATTCCCAGAGTATCCGTATAAACATAGCATGTGCCGGTTGCCGCATGGGCTACTATCTCATCTGCGCTTTTTAAGCGCGGAACAACACTTTTTACCTTAAAATCAAGCGAGTGCATAAACAATTCTTGATGGTTATCCGTCAGGTAAGATAGTACCCAAAGCCGACTCACGGGGATATTATTTTGCAACACATAGTTTCCTACGGCGCTACCACCCTGATAATGAAACAATTCGGGGAATACCTGTACATTAAGTGTGGCACAGAGTGTAAGAATACCTACTACAGAAGGTCCTAGCAAACTCTGCATCACTGTACGCGGGCTAAATGAAAACAGCGACCACAGGAAAAACAACAGCGCCCAGCCACTCCAAAACCACCAATCGCGAGTTGGTGTTGCCCAAAAAACCAGCAGCAATGCCGCCACACAAAGTAAGAAGCCCAGCAACGACTGCACAAAACGCATTATTTTAAAACTCGGCTCTGTTGTATGTTCCATTAGATAGTCTGCATAAACACCCGTCAGTACAGCACCCAGAGGAAACACAACGAAAGTATAATGCGGCAATTGGTAGCGTGAAAGTGAAAGCACTATGAAAGGGATTAAAAAGCCGCCTAATGAAACCGCCTCCACAGCTTGTCCATTGATTAACCGACGAAAATGAAATACAAGCGATGCAACAAATAAAATCACCCATGGCAAAAAGCTCCATAAAAAGTTTTGCGCCTGAAAAAAAATATCCACATCGTTTACCCACTCATTTTCACCTGTAATTCGCCCGAAACTTTGCTTCCAGAAATAGAAATAAAGACCTTCTATGCCGTATTGGGTATAAAGCCCCCAGACCATTGGCGCAAGCATGAATACTACAATTAACAGCAGCAGAAGCCATTGCAGGCGAAAGAAGTTCAACCATTGGCGTTTATAAACAAAATGAGCGGTAAATGCCAGTACAGGCACAGCTAACCCGATTGGTCCTTTGGCAAGTAACGCGCAACCTATACCAAAACCACCACCGAGCAAGTAGAGCCAACCGCCGTTTTTGCCGAAGGCTTTCCATGCTAGCCATTCACTAATTTGCCAGATGCTGAAAATAACCCAGCCTGTAAGCATGGTATCGGTGCGCACATCGCGATGCATTAGGAAAAACGCCATAGATGAGGCGATAATGAGCGCCGAACCGTACGCCGCACGACGGCTGTAGTAGAGCAGTGTAAACCGATAAGTAGCATAAACGCCCAACAACGACACCAGTATAGGGGTAATCCTGTAAGTGAAGTTGCTGACTCCCAACAGTTTGAAAGTAAGTGCAGCTAACCAGAAAAGTAGTGGCGGCTTGTCTAAATAGTTTTCGCCCCTGTCTTTTAGTTGCAACCACTCGCCGGTGGCTGCCATTTCGCGAGAAATGGCAGCATATTGTGCTTCGTCAATATCCATTACTTCTAAAAAAGCACCAGAAACATACACCAGCACAATTGCAATAAACGGAATGCGACTGTTGGTCAGTATATTATCTTTCGTCATTTGCCGCTTGCAGAATTTCATCGCAAAGTAACATCGCTTTTTGCTGAAAGGCTTGTAAAAGTTCGTTTGAAATATTGTCCGAATCGCTTATCATGCGGCTTATTAGCATTGCCAGTTCTGATGCCTGCAAAGCTTCCAAATGGGGTTTCAATTTGTGTTGGGCGCGTTTGGCTTGTTCTATCTGTCCTTTTTGCAAGGCATAGATTAACTGGTCAAAATACCGTCGTAGTTCGCTGGCTGTCAGGTTCAGAATATATTTCATAAATTTGACATCACCATTGGCAGATTCCTTGAAAAAGTCCAAATTGTATTCCTTATGTGCCATCCTGAATCAGATTTAGCTCGTAAATTTTTTTGATATGCGCTGTTTAATAGTTGATGACGATGCCATTACCGCTGAGTTGATAACAGAGTTTGCCCGTCGGGAAAGTGTATTCCATGAAGTACACACTTGTAACCAACCTGTAACAGCCTTGTCAATGCTGGAAAAAGGTCATTATGACGTACTTTTTTTGGACATAGAAATGCCGGAAATGAGCGGGCTTGAGTTATTGCAGGCACTCAAACAACCCGTACTTTGTATTCTGATAACTTCCAAAACCGAACACGCCATCGAAGCCTTTGAATATGGCGTGATTGACTATTTGGTCAAACCGGTACGCTATCATCGCTTCCATGCGGCTATTCAGAAGTTGCAGGAGTTTATTAAGTCGCGCGTACATACCGAGCCGGACGATGACAATGTGTTTATCAAGGCAGGCAGCCAGCAGTTTATCAAAATACAGCTAAGTAAAATTCTCTATCTGGAGTCGCAATCGGATTATGTAGTATTTTACATGGAAAGCGGCCAGCAACATATGGTACTGGCCACTATGAAAAGTATGGCATCTAAGTTGCCTCCGAACTTTCTGCGCGTTCATCGGTCGTATCTGGTCAATTACTATAAAATTGATTCGGTGCAAGACAATTCGGTAACGATACAGAAAAAAAGTATTCCGCTAAGCGGAACTTATAAAGCTCTTTTGTTTAAGCATTTAAAAATACTTTAATAGTTAGTAATCAGAATTTTGCCGCTACGTCCTTCTTTTTCTGAATCAATAACAGCTTGTACCGCATTTTCCAACGGATACGTGCTGGCTACCTGTACTTTCAATGTTCCATCGTGCAGCATAGTGATGATGTCTTGTGCTGCCTGTTGACGTACTTCGCGAGGGGCTGAACTAAGCCATTCAGTCAGCCAGAAGCCCTGAATTGTTAAGCCTTTGAAGATAAGCAGTCCATTATTCACGGGGGTTTCTTTGAGGCTCAACATGCCGTACACAAACATTTTACCTTTGGCTTTCAGGCTGTTCAGTGCCAGCACCGATACATCGCCGCCGGTGGCATCGAAGCAACAGTCAGCCATAGCACCGTTGGTGAGTTCTTTAATGCGCTTGGGTAAAAACTCTTTTTCTGTATTGACTACCGCAGCGGCGCCCAGCGCTAGCAGTTGTTCGGTCTGGCTATCTCGGCGGACAGTACAAATCACTTTGATACCCTTGTTTGCAGCCATCTGAATAACCAATTGTGCAAAAGTAGAGCCTCCGGCGGTCAGAATTAGCCACTGACCTTGCTGCAAGCCTGAATTGTGGAGCATTGCCCAAGCTGTAAACGGATTGACGAAGATTTGTGCGCCCACTTCAAAAGGCATGGTTGGCGGCAGCGGGAAAATGGCTTTGGCAGAAACAACTGCATATTCAGACCATGTGCCTATGGTAGTAAAAGCCACACGGCTGCCCACAGGCAGGTTTACACCTTTGCCAACAGCTTCTACTACTCCACAGCCCTCAAAGCCTGCACCCGAAGGCAATTGCGGGCGGATGCCGTACATACCTCGTACAAACATCACATCCGACGGATTAACAGGGCTTGCCATAACTTTTACTAATAGTTCTCCTGCGGCAGGTACAGGTGTAGAGATTTCTTTCAGTTGTAGTACCTCTTCAGGGCGGCCTACTTTTTCAAAAATAATACTTTTCATGCGGTTTGAGCTTTATATGACAGAGAGTTGCCTTATGTGCAACTCATATTGGACAAAGGTATTAATTTGCAAAGGCTTGCAAAACCAATCCGGTTATGTCCGCATTGAAATGGATATTGAAAGCGCTACTACTAATAGTAGCGCTATGGCTGTTATGGTATATCAGTGTGTTCTGGTACAAGCCTTTTTCTATAGAAGATTTTTATGAGCGCATGGCTGTTCGCTACCTATTGCCGCGTGAGGCATGGCAAACAGGTGTGCTTTCTTCAGAAAAAATAGCACGTTTAGGGCTTTTTTTCAAGCCCGGTACTGTTACTGCACTGCGCGAATGGGAAATTCAGTCGAAAGACTTAGCTGCTGACTTAGCCATTTTGCAAAGTTACAGACGCGAACAACAAAATGCGGAGCAATTGCTTTCTACCGATGTCCTCGCCTGGCAGATGGAACAGCTGATTCAGGCAGACACCTGTCTGGACATTGCACACCCGTTCAATCCTTTTTCAGGTATTCATCTGCATTTTACCGAGCGGCTGCTGCTATCACAATCGCCTAAAAATACCAAAGACATAGCTGAATATTTAGAAATGTTGGCAGGTTTTAGCACCACCACCGCTCAAGCGCTGAAAACAGCTTTTCGGTTAGATACTGAATGCGGCAGACAATTGCCCTGTTTTGCTGCTGCTGTCTCTAAAAAACAACTGGCGCGTTTTTTATCTGTTAAACCTATTTCTAACCCGCTCTACTTGCAGTTTAAAAAACATCTGGCAAGGCTGGAAACAGGGCGAGATGCCAAGCAGGAACTTGACTCGGAAGCCTTGCTGCTATTAGAAACTACGGTTTATCCTGCCTTTCAGGCGATTTACGATTATCTGGATAAATATGAGTGTGACAGTTTTTTACCCCCTGTGCGTGCAATTACCGATACAACACAATACTACAAAATATTTCATCATTTTGCCGACAAATCCATTCATCCGCAAGCTTTATTTCGCTATGCAACCTCTATTGCCGACAGTCTTGAAAAAGAACTCGTCAAATCGCTCAATAGCCCGTCAGGTTCGTGGCAGACAGCATACCGGCAATTGAACCAAGCCTACCATGCACAATATGTCAAGTATTTAGCTGCACCCTTTAATCTAGAAGGTGCGCTGCAAAAGGCTTGTTATTACTTAGACACTACTACGCTGTATCTTTTTGAAACGATTCCACCTTCGAACTATCAGCCTTACCGAATACCTGTTGTACTGGAAGGCTTTATTCCAACCGGCAAACTGCATCCGATTGAACCGCAAATACTTTTCAACCCTGCCGACAGCATGATGATTCCGCCAGTTGAAGTAATGGCATTTGCTTCAATGGAAATCGTGCCGGGCAGGCTGATGCAGAGGCAGTACCAGCGTCTACAACACGAATTGCCGACGTTTCGCCAATACTGGGACGAGCCTGTTTTTACTAATGGATGGAGCAGCTATGTGGGCGTTCTAATGTCGGAAGAAAACATATTTGACAACTTAGCGAACCGCAGCGGTCTGATTCATCAGCAACTCACAAGGGTTGCCCTTGCCGTAGCCGATATGGGGCTGCACTTGTACGGCTGGAGTTACGCAGAGGCGGTCGCCTATCTTGCCCGACATACAGCTTTATCAGTGGCTGAAATTAATAAAAAACTGCATCATGTACTGCTTTTTCCTGCCTATAGTTGTACCTACCTGATTGGTTGTAGGCAATTGATACGCCTTCGCCAACAAGCACAAAAAGAACTAAGTAATTTGTTTGACATCCGGCAGTTTCATCACCAGCTACTTGCTGCGGGCGCATTGCCGCCACATTTGATGGATAGGGTCATAAAATCGTATATTGCATCTACTAAACGCCAACAAAATGATTAGAGCTACTTATTGCTTGCTTGGATGTGGCGTTTTGATGTGGCTTGGATGCAAACCCGGTACTAAACCCACATCAGATAACAACGATGCTAAAACTGCAGTAACGGTTGTGTCAAGCACAGGCGCCTCGCTGGAAAGACAATTGCTTATGGCTTCCCCTGCCGATCAGGTAGGGATGCTTTCGCGACGGCTTGTTTATATTGATACGCTATTGCAGCAATATGTAAACAGGCAGGCAATACCTGGCGCAGTTTGCCTGATTGCACGCAAAGGAAAAATTGTTTATCACAAAGCCTTTGGCTACCGGGATGTAGCCGCACAAACGCCAATGGACAAGGATGATATTTTTCGCATTATGTCTATGACTAAGGCGATTACTTCTGTGGCTGTGATGATGCTTTATGAGGAAGGTCGTTTTCTGCTAGATGACCCTGTGGCAAACTTTATTCCCGAGTTTAAAAACCCGCGCATATTGAAGCGGCTTATCATTAACCGCAGTGATACTTCTTTTATAGCAGTGCCTGCCAAGAAAGAAATTACCATTCGCCACTTGCTGACTCATACAGCCGGCATTCCCTATTTGCATCCCTTGCAAATAAAAGCTGGTATTCCTCAGTTTCATACTACGCAACCGCTAACGCTGGCACAAACGATTCCGAAGTTAGCACAATTGCCACTTCTCCATGAACCTGGTGAACGATTTACTTATGGCTTGAGTACCGATGTTTTGGGCTATCTGATAGAAAAAATATCAGGTATGAGCCTGTCGGAGTTTTTTACTACGCGTATTTTTAAACCGCTAGACATGGAGGATACCTTTTTCTATGTGCCTCTTGAAAAACAGCATCGCCTTGTAACACTCTACCAAGAAGGTAAAGACGGTAAAATCATTCCGCACACAAAATCGGCTGAGTATGCCGATTATGCAACCAAGGGCGCTCAAACCTACTACAGTGGTGGCGCAGGGCTTTGCAGCACAGTTGCCGATTATGCCAAATTTATGCAAATGCTACTCAACGGAGGGCGCTATAATGGTGTGCAGATTCTTAGCCGCAAAACCATTGAACTGATGTTACAAAACCAGATTGGTGCGCTAACCACTTGGCGCGGCACAAAGTTTGGGCTGGGCTTTGAACTGATAGATGTTCAGCAAACCGCTGTATTACCCGGCTCGGAAGGAACATTTCGCTGGGGCGGCATGTATTTTACCGAATACTGGATTGACCCTAAAGAAGAGCTCATCGCTTTGTTTTTCACACAAGTGTGGCCATCGAGCCATCTGTTTCTCAACCAAAGATTTCAAGTGCTGACCTATCAGGCAATTGTGGACTGATACCCTAATAATGCTCCTGTAAGCACCTGCTTTGTATGACGATAGCCGATGTCAAAAATTTCTTTGGCTTTTGCTACATCAAAAACTTTGTAGGAAGCCATTTCAGGCGGCTCTATGAACAAATGACATAAGGATTTTCGCGATTCAATATTGGCATTGATAATTAAGTGAAATGTTCGTTCGATGACTTGCTTCATGTTGTTCACTTTTAACTCGCTGACTGCATTGGAGTGAATACCGATGATGTAATCGCAGCGACCAACTAACGGCTCTGCCGGCAGGTTGTTCAAAATGCCGCCGTCTATGTAGAATCTACCTCCAATTTCTACAGGAGCAAACAGGAAAGGGATACAAGAAGCAGCTTGTAAAGGTTTAATCAGTTCTCCTGTACTGAAATAAACAATCTCGCCCCGTTCGATATCAGTAGCATTGACAAACAGCGGAATTTTCAGACTTTCAAAATTGTCTTCTGCCAGAAATAGCCGAAAAGCCTCTTCTGTTTTTTCTATGCGCAAAAGCCCTGTTAAATTGCCAGCAGGTTTGAAATAACGCAAGATATTGGTTTTAGTGATAAAATTCAAAATCTCCATAGGGCGATGACCGGCAGCGTAAAGTGCGCCTACGATAGCCCCTGCGCTTGTGCCTGATAGAAATTTAGGATAAATACCCATTTCGTCAATTGCTTGTAGCGCTCCCAAATGCGATATGCCACGCGCGCCACCGCCCGAGAGCACAAGGCCTATGTTATCCGGAATATTCATATGAGCAAAATTACGCATATGCACTTAATGCGGTAAATTTGTTCAACATAGCTCTTAGATTGGATTTAATACTAATTAAGCGAGTCGTAAAAAGAACCAATCGCGTACTGTGGATTTTATGGCTTTGTTTTGGTATCATTGCTCATAGCGACAATACCATATATGTAGAGCC
>Ga0308417_1003486_pt1 | contig 10023 bp, 7 predicted proteins | sample HotsprSampleOS65_FD_203528 | JGI IMG/M metagenome (GOLD analysis project Ga0308417, IMG submission 203528) | Hot spring phototrophic mat microbial communities from Octopus Spring, Yellowstone National Park, Wyoming, United States - 20090730_OS65 ... | reverse complement strand
CCGCTTGGCAGCGCCCAGCGTGATATAGAACCGCGCGAACGGCAGCTCGCGGAGCGCGCTGGCCGGCACGGCCACGCTTGCCGGCGCCTGCACCGCCGATTCGATTACGCCGGCCTTGGCTTCGCCCGCGGCCAATACAATCGCCACGCACTGGGGGTTGCGCGTGATCGTCTTCAGGCCGATCGTAATGACCAACCGCCGCCGCGAAACCTCGATGCCCCCCAAGTCTCCCGCCGCTGCCGCCTGAGTTTCGTAGTTCGTTGCCGTCAGTCGCGTGGTACTGTGGTGGTCGGAGCCGAAGATATTGAAGCCGATATGGCCGTCGGGACCGATGCCGCCCATGAAAAACCCGATGCCGCCCAATTGGGCGATGCGATCTTCGTAACACCGGCACCAATCGTCGATCCGCAACAGTACCTCTTGCTGGCGTCGTTCGAGTTCCGTTACGGGCCGCCGCGTTCGCAAGCTCAGGTCTACCTGCCAATCGGGCCAAACCTCTTCCAGCGATTCGCCCGGGCCCAAGCCGATTTCGCGGCAATTCATCAGCAGGGCCCGTTGCCGATCCAAGCCGAATCCCTGGATATAGAACTTGTTGACGTAGTAATAGAAGCTGTTTCGCTGCGAAGGATCGATGGGGTAGAACTCATCGATCTGTACGAAACGCAAGCCGCGCATCTCGGGGCGGCGCGCAGGGTCGATCCCGCTCTGCTCCAATACTGTTCGCGTGGTTGGCGTATCCCACGTGCCCAGCAGATGGCCCACCCAGTAGATAAAGTGTTCCGGCGTTTTTCCCGTGGGCAACGAAACGACGCCCTCGGGATGATCTTGAACCCATTCCAAGAATCTCATAGCTGCCAGCTTTCCCAGCGCGGGAAAGTTGGCCACGGTGATTACCGGGATCTTTTCGGTGGGCGGGTAGATTGCCCCGAAAGGAGAGGATGCCAGAGCCGCTCGTTCAACCGAGGTCAGCGCGATCGTCGTATCGTTCATCAGATGGGGTGAAAACACGGTGACGAAATAGACTCACTCAATCAGATCGGCGGCTGCAATCGCGGCGATGCGGCTCACTGCGAGTTCTCTATGCACGGAGCCATTCCGGTGTTTCACGGTTTCCGTTCGAACGCGGTTCCGCCGCTGAGGCCCCCTCTTTTTCATACTAATTGGCCGCTCGCGCCGCGGCAAGCGCGCAACGCGGCGCCGCGGGCGTTCTCGCCGCGCGGTTCACGAGGCGATGTTCCGCCAGGCCATCGCCGCTAATGCCGCCAGCCAGAGGGTTTCGGCCGCCAAGGCGGCCGCCAGAAGCAGCGGGCGCTTGCGTCCGAGATCGCACTTCGGGCGATCGGCGACGAAGGCGGTGCAATCGGCAGGTCGTGTTTGTTCGTTCTTCATCATGGAACCGACGGGCGGCAGGGCCGCCTGCCGATCGGTGCTCTGCAACCAATCCAAAACACGCGATCGGGGTTTTCACCCCATGGTATCGTGTTCTAATCGCAGCTTAGTGCCAATGGACTATGATTCCACCGCGAAGGGCTGACGAAACGCCTCGTCGAAATCGAACACGTCGTCGAAGTCTTCGCGGCGGTCTTCCGGGGTCTTCCGCATCTGACCGATCCGCAACAAATTGAAGACGATTTCCCCGATGTCGCCGGTGTTGCGAATGCCCCACGAGTTGAGCACGGTCTTCGCCATCAATCCGAACTGATCGAGGGCAAGTTGACGGACGGCCACGCACAGCTCTTGCCCGGTAATGTGCCGCTCGACTTGAGCAGTCTCGTCCGATGGACCGGGTTCGGCGGCCGTTTCTCGACCGAACCCGAGCACCTCTTGGGCATAGCTAAGGGCCTCGAAGACGAAGGCATAGGCCTCGCGCCGATATCTTCGGTCTTCGCGGAGCAATTGGGCCAACGCTTCCAACGGGTTGAGCATATCACGATGCGGCATGGCAGTTGTCCTAAACGGAGCAAAATTTGGTCATCGGCCGGTCGGCCGTGCATTACCGAGCCGGATCGGCGGGCCTTTCATACTCCTCGTGTTCTGAAAGGATCGCGTTTCTCTTGCGAGAAAGAAGCCATTTCACGCCGTGCAAGGCATAGGGCGGGCGGCCTCATGGGTTACTTTCCTCGCGGGACGGATCGGCCGCGGGCAGATCGTTCGATGGAGAGCCGTAGTTGGCGTCCGGAACAATCGGGTCGGCCGGGGACGGTTCGCGCCGGGCCTCGGGATTCGGCGGCGCGGGCTGTTTGTTCTTGTCGCGGCGTTCGGGCCGGGCCGACTGCCGCTGTGGGCCGTTGCGCGGCCCCGAGGGGGCCTGCGCGCCCCGATCGGCTCGGGCTGGTGCGGCCGTTTGCGGAGGCGTGTGCTGAACCGATGCCTCTTCGGCGGCCGCTTTTGCCGCTTCGCGTGCTCGGCGGGCGGCCTCTTTGTGCAGTTCCTCGTACAGTTCAAATTCGTAGCGCAAGCAGCATTTCAGTCGGCCGCACCGGCCGGAGATTTTTGTCGGGTCGAGCGTGGCTTTCTGAAGCTTGGCCATTTTCATCGAAACGGGGGGCATTTGCACCAGATGAGTGTTGCAGCACAGAGGCAGTCCGCAGTCGGAGTACGTGCCCAGCAACTTCGCCTCGTCGCGAACGCCGATCTGGCGCATTTCGATCCGCGTTTGGAACTCGGACGCCAGCGCGCGAACAAGCTCTCGGAAATCGACGCGGTTTTCGGCCAAGTAATAGACGACGATTCGCTCTCCGCCGAAGATGTGTTCGACCATCACCAGCTTCATCTCGAGGCCGAGCCGGACGACGTGTCGGGCGCAGATCTCGAGCTCGCGGTCGGCGTGCTCGCGCAGACGGCGTTCTTCGAGATGGTCCTCGGCCGACATCGGGCGGAGCACCGGCCCTTCGACGGGATTCTTCAGTTGCGCGCGAACCTCGGGCGAAGCTTCGCAGAGAACCACCCCGGTTTCCAGCCCCCGGTCGGTCCGCACAATCACCGCCGTGCCGCGGCCGAGCGATTGGCCTTCAGGCACGCGGAACACTCCGAGAAACCGCATGGCGCCGTAGCGCACAACGTATTCAGGCATTGTCAACTCAAGGGCGCCTCGCTCGGTAGGCTCGGCCGGAGGGCGTTGCCGGCGATGCGCCGCAAAATGTCCATCAGCATCAGTGTTGGTTTCGCCGCCTCTGCAACGACGTTGTCTGCTCCGCAAGACGCGAAAAAAGGAAGCGGCCGGCGGCAGATCGCATCGCGCGATTTCGGCGACAAGCGTCAATATAACTCAATCCGCGGTTTCGCAAAAGACGCAAGCAGACGGCGGCCGGCACGCTTGCGACCGGCGGTGGGCCGCTTCACCATGCCATCGGCCGACGAGATCGGCCGACGAGATCGACCGACGAGATCGACCGCGGGTACGCGCCGCGACAACGGCGACAGCGGATCGGGCGGCGCGAGTCGTTATTGAGGCGTCAGGTAGAGTGTTTTGATGGCGACATCCGTTTCGCGGGTTTGAAGAATCAGCATGCAGTCGCCGGCGGGCAGGTCGAGCGGCGATGGCTCGTTCGCTCGGCCGAGTCCGGCCGTCTGTCGTTGCCACGAGGGAGTGACGCGGAACAGCCATTCCGCCTGCGGCAATTGAAAACCTTTGCCCGAGATGGTCACATACAGCGAATCGGACTGCGGGTTCGGCGCCTTGACGTCGGCCGAGAGGAGATAGCGGCCGGCCTGTTTCACCCGCAAGGGCACGACGATCATTCCGCGGCCGCGCGGCGGGTCTTTCGGTTGAATGACATAGGTCCCGTCCTCGGCCGACTCGGCAATCATCATTCCCGGCAAGACGAGGCAGTCGGCGGCTGCCAGCGCCAATTCGCGTTGTTCCAGCAGCGCGGGCTTATCAAGGGTCGGCCCCTGGAAGCGGCGGATTGGTTCGAGCGAGGCGAGGAGAGGGCGGCCAATTTCGCGGCCATCGAGTTCCAAAATGCCCGGGCAAGGCGGCGGCGCCAGCTCAACGCTTCCGCCCATGCCGAACGGCTTTTCAATGCTGACGGCGACCGGGCCGCTTTCGCCCGCTGCTCGGCAAACAATCCGGGAGTCGTCGGCCGAGAACTGCGCGCTATCGTTCTCGAATCGCGTTCGCCACGCGGTCAGCGCGGCCTCGTCGGTCAGGCCGGCGCCGACGCGCACCCAAATCGCGACGTGCGGATCGATGGTTTTGGTCGCCGCGCGGTGATTGATCGTCAGTCGCAGCACGCCGAATTGATTTCCGTCGTCCATCACGCGAATCGTTGCCGGCGCGCCATCTTGCCGGGCCGCCGAAACGACGCGGATCGCCACCGCCGCCGATCCCCACCGTGCGATCACCGCTTCGCCGGTTTCCACCGGCGCGACAGAAGGCGCGTCGGGCACGCCCGGCGGCAGATCGACCCGTCGCGGCCCGATCCACAAACCATCGCTCGGTTTGCGGAAGACGAAATGGCTTTGAACATTGAATGTCTCTTCGTCGCTCAAATCCTTTTGGCGATACACGGCAACGGCCAACGCATCGCGGTCGGCCTGTGCGGCGGCCCAAAACGGCGTCAAGTGCAGCGCTTTCATGTGCCCGGCGGCCCCTCCGGTAGGATAGCGCCACGTGCCGTAGGGATCTTGGCGGCCGTCGGCGATGAAATAGCACCGCGGCAGGCGCCGACTGCCCGGCAGATCGACGGTCAGCGGCATATCTTGCCTCGCTGCCGGATAGCCGGCGCCGCTGGTGCTCAAGGTGATCTCGGGATAGATCGCGTGAGTTCGGCTTTCGGCATAGTTGATTCCCCACCGCTGCCGCACCACGCGCGGCATCTGTTGATTCCATTGCCGAAGTCGGGCGGGCGGGCGGAAGTCGTACAGCGCCGAGTGCAGCAGTTCGAACCCGTCCGTGTCGCCCGGGGGAAGCCAGCCTTGAAGCATCAAATGACCATCGACGGGGCCCAGCCCGCGAAGATAGTCGTAGCTGCGGCTGTGGGCGCCGGCCAGCCGCTCGCCCGGGGCGAACCAATTCAGCGCGATATCGGACCACAGCAGCTCGAATAGAGCCGCGGCCTGCGCCCGGGCTTGTTCCGATCGGGCGAACTGGCGGATCGACATCAGGCCGTTGAGATCGGGCGCGTAATAGGTCGGACTCACGTACTCGGCCGTGCCGAACTGCCATGTCCACAGACAGATCCCGTTCAAACGCAGCAAGCCCTCGTCGAGAAGCGCGCGATCATCGAGCATTTCGCCCAAGACGATCAGATTCGCGGCGTTGAGAATCGCGATGTTCGTGTAGTTCACCGGCACTCGATGGCGACGGCAGCCTTCGGCCATCAATTTGAGCATGGCGTCCAGCTTGGCCAACGCGGCGGCCGGCACGAACTCGGCGTGCCGTAAGCGGATGACGAGGGCGTCTTGGGCGCAGAACTCAACGGCATTCCGGTCGGTCACTTGGCCGTGGCGCCAAGTCCACCACAAATTGCCATAGGCATCCGAGGCGGGGTCGCGTTCCTGCATTCGTTCGGCCAGATCGAAGAGGCGGGCCAAGCGGTCCGGATGTTTTCCCGACTCGCACAGCGCCAGCGCATAGGCAAAGAGCACGCGGCTTCCCGTGCTCGGCAGAGGATCGCCGTCGGCAATCTGCCGCCACAGACTCTCTTGGCGATCGGCAAACGCGGCTGCGATGCCCGCCCGCGTCCACGCGCCGCCACGATCGACTGCCGGCTCGGCCGTTTCCGCGGGCAGCTTGCCGATTGCTGCCGCCGCAAACGCGGCAATCGCAAAACCAAGAAGCAGGACAGCAGAGACCTTGTGCATCATGTTCCAATCAACTCAAAGCGGAGTGACGGGGCCGTCACGGCGCCGCCTCAGGTTCTTCAACCTTGTCAGCCGCCAATATCCTTATCAGCCGCCAAGATAACGTCCGGACTCGTTTCCGGCTGAAAGGGATGGCCTTCGTAATTGCCATAGAGCGAGCAAATAGCCCCGGGGAGCTGCGAAATCAAATCCCGCCATCGCCGGGCATCAAGCGTCAACAGTTCGCTGCATGTCGATTCCCAGTGAAGCCGCGGATCCAGCGCGGCGGCAATCAAATGCACGAACGCGCGCTCGCCGCATCGCTGAACGCCCTTGACCAGCATGCGTTCGCCCTGAGGAAGCGAGGCTCGAACGCATTTTTGCCATTGAGGCGGTCCATCAGGCAAGCGTTCAACGTTGATCGCCTGCACGATCAACCGGCCGCCGGGACGAATCGCGTCCCACAACGAACGAAGCGACTCGACGACCGCCTGCTCGTCGGGCAGCAAGGCCAGCGAGTTCCCCAGGCAAACCGCCGCATCGAATTCGCCCGGCACTGCTGCCGGTTGTCGCAGGTCGCGCACCCGCCAACGCAATCGCGGCGACTCTGGGCAGCGCCGCTGCGCCTCGGCGATCATCGCCGGAGAAAGGTCGGCGCCCTCGACTTCCAGCCCCCAGCGAAAGAACATCTCGGCATGACGGCCCGATCCGCAGGCCGCGTCAAGCACGCGCCTTGCTCCCACGGCCTCGAACTGCCGCTGCAAAAACGGCGCTTCGTAGGCCAGGCGTTTGGGCCAGTCGATCATCGCCTCGTAGGCGGCCGCCCAGGAATCGAAAACACTCGTGAACTCTGTCATCAAAACGTCGCGGGCGTGTTGCAGCCGGAACTTACGGGAATGATCCATCGGTGTTATACGCGCACGAAATCGGCCGGACCAACGCTTTCACAGGACTCGGCGACATGACCGGGATCGGACGCATGAGATTGCGGGCATCGGTTCAGGCGTTGCAGGGGGCGATCCATTGGGGCCGAGGCCGTCGCTTCGTCTGTCGGCGGGAAGCCGCCTGCGCAACGCCTGCCGCCCGAGGCAATCATTCGTGCGGGCGGCTATGCCCCGCGCCGCGGTCACGAGCCGGGCTGTGGCTGTGTTCTTGATGGTGCGCCGCTGAAGCGTGTGAACGGCTTAACGTTTCGTGGGGGTGCGCATCGGTTTGAGCAAAGGTCGCCTCGTCGGCGGCGGCCATGACCAGTTCGCCCTTGAAAATGCCTTTCAATCCTCGCAACTGCGCGGCAAGCTGTTGCAGTCGCCCCGCCGGCCCGCGAAGCAAAATCACTTCGAGACAGATGTCGTGCGTCAAATGCGCGTGAAGGGTGGAAACCACCAAATCGTTGTGCTGATGTTGAATTTCCATCAGTTGGTCGCGCAACATCGGGCGATGGTGGTCGTACACCAAGGTGAGCGTTCCGGCGGCGTCGCGACAATCGTTGTGCCACGCATGGGTAGTGAGCCGCTCGCGCAGCAACTGCCGCACCGCCTCGCTGCGGGTGGCAAATCGCTGTTCGCTGCAATAGCGATTGAACTGATCGAGCAGTTCGCCCTCTAACGACACCGAAAACCGGACGACACCCATCGCCGTGTTCTCCCAGCGGCACAGTGAACCGAACGGTTGCGGCGCGATTGCCCGCACGACCGCACCGACGGCCGAACACATTCTCGGCCGCCAAGGAACGCCAATTGGCGCGGTCGTACCGGCGGGCGCTGCCTTCCGACTCGCCAACTACAGTGATTACGGTTTCGGCGGGGTCGGCGTCTTCTCGTCGGCCGGCCCGAGAAGCTTCTCCAGGTGCTCGTTCAATTTGGGGCCGCGAGCGTCGGTGGTAATCACTTTACCGTCCTTGCCCACGAGCACGGTGGTCGGAATGGCGAAGATGCCGTAGTATTCGACCGTCGGACTCGGTTTATCGTTGTTGAAGACAGTCGCCCAGGCGATCTTCTCGTCGGCCACGTACTTTTCCAGCGGTTCGCGGCTTCGATCGAGGCTGATGCCGACGATCTCGAACCCCTTGTCGCGGTATTGCTCGTACACCTTCTTCAAGTGAGGCATTTCCGCGCGGCATGGCCCGCACCACGTCGCCCAGAAATCCACCAGCACGACCTTGCCCTTGTACTTCTCCCAATCAAACGGCTCGCCCGAGAGAAGCGAACCCTCGATTTTCATCTCGTTGCCGACCAAATCGAGACGACGAACCACTCCTTCCATCAAGCGGCCCAAACGTTGGATTCGTTCGTCTTCCGCCTTGGCCAGCAGCTTGCTCATTTCGGTGTAGGTTTCGCGGGCCAGGGCCGGATCGTCCGAGCCTTCCGCCGCTTGGCCCGCCTCGATGGCCAATTCGGCATTATCGAGCGTTACTCCCTTGGAAAGGTATTCTCGGACCTCGCCGATGACGGCCCGGAGCTTTTCCGGCCCCTGGTCAGCCGCTTCTTCCAGCCGCGACGAAAGCAGCAATCCCTTCAGTTGCCCTGCCAGCTTTTCCTTGCCGGCCTTGGTCAGGCTTGCTTCCAAGTCTTGCAGCTTCTTGTTGAAATCGGGAATGCCCATCCGCGACATCATCGCGGCCGACATCTTCACGTAGCCCATCGCCTGCTCTTGCTGCTCGGCGGTGGCCTCGGTTTCCAGCACTTTCACTGCCGCTTGGAAAACGGCCGGGTAAAGCTTTTTGAGAAAGGCGATGATCGCCTCGCGGGTCGGCTCTTCGGGCCGCTCTTTCTTGAGGCCTTCGATATACTCGAGCAACTCGGTCGCCGAGCCATCGGGCACGGCAAACGGGTCTTTCTTCGGCTTGGCCTCTTCCGCCGGAGGCGCGGAAGGCTGACCGCCGGGATTCAACGGCACGACCCACGGGCGGCTTGGCCTCGCCGGCCGCCAGCCACGAAACCAAACAGCAACACAGCAGCATCGCGCCGACCAATCCCAAACCTTTACTCATGGCTCATCCTTTTTCTAACGAAGCCGGTCATTCCCAATCGCACAACAACCCCGATCGCTTCGCGCATCGGGGCGGTTGCTCGGCCCGGTGCGACTCCGCGGTATTCTATACTGCCGCCTGCCGCCAAAACCATAGGCGGTGCGAAAAAGCTCCTGTAATCGGCTGAATCGCGGCATCCGCGGACCGTATCCCGAGCCGTTTCATCGCCATCCCCCGTTCCAATAAACCACCGCGGCGAAGCCAACGCCGGTCGAGCGGCTATGATCCGCCGTCAACCGGCGCGCTTCGCTCGCTAGCCCTGCGGCACTGCCGAGGCAATTTCTTCGAGCGAGTTCAGTTCAACGAGCTTCGCCGCCGCCACGAATCGAACCAACGAAACAGATGCGGCTGGAGGCTCTGTTTTCGCGTTTGCGACGGACTCTCCGCAGGCCAGCCCAAGCGCTCGAGCCGATCGTCAACCATGTCTTCCACAGTGTGAACGGCACCAGCGCTTTCGAGCATTTCATAATACAATTGCTCGGAAGCCACATTGTACCGCTCGTTGACGAACAGTATTTCCTCGTCCTCCGGAACACGAACCCCCGGGCCGACTCGGCACTCGAGCAGTTCGCTGCGAACCAGCGGGGGATGAAGCCGATCGATGTATTCGATCGCCATGCCAGTTTCGAAGCCCTCTGGTTGGTCGATCATGCCGGAAATCTGCGGTCCGGCCACACAAAACACCCATGCCTGCTGGTCCGCGGGCAAGGGCTTGAAGTAGGTAAGCCAGAGGCCATAATTGAACTCGTCCGGACAGGTCAGCTGGAAAATCCCCGGCACTTCGTCGGCAAAGCCGGGTGCCGGGCTGGGGGCGTGGGTAACAACCGCCGCCATCCAGAGGTCGCCGGGCTGCTCGTCGGTCTCGAGTTCCAGCATCTTGCAGAGGCAGACCTTGGCCAAACCGCTGGCGACAGGGGTTGCCAAGGCCGACGCCTGCCAAACGATTCCGTGCTCGCGAAAGATGTCGGAGATGTTGTGGGGCATGGTGGTCTGCGCCACGCGGTCGCGGAACGCTCGAAGATGATCTCGGTCGTGCTGGGTGAGATAGGTCATGGTTCGGGCCTCCCAATACTGCGGAGAAAGAACGAACGTTTCGGAAGGGGCGAGGCGGTTGCGCGCATCAAGCCCTCTACTTAAAGCGATTTTCCGGCAAAACATGTTTTGTAAAGCTTTTCCCAGAAATGACTTACGGCTTATAAAAAATCGTA
>Ga0308417_1003485_pt1 | contig 10024 bp, 12 predicted proteins | sample HotsprSampleOS65_FD_203528 | JGI IMG/M metagenome (GOLD analysis project Ga0308417, IMG submission 203528) | Hot spring phototrophic mat microbial communities from Octopus Spring, Yellowstone National Park, Wyoming, United States - 20090730_OS65 ... | reverse complement strand
TGCGGGCGTAGCTCAGGGGTAGAGCACGACCTTGCCAAGGTCGGGGTCGAGGGTTCGAATCCCTTCGTCCGCTCCATCTCCTCCCTTTCCGCCAAAATCCAGCTCCCCATGATGCTGACGCTCACCCTGTGAGCAGCAGATCCATCGCCAGCTGGATCCCGAAGCGTCGCCACGCTACGGCTTGTCTCCCGTCAATGCCGCCATCGCCATCCTCCTCCTCGTCTGCACAACGATTGCAAGCCTCAACCTGGTCCGTCTCGCCCGCCTGAGGCGATCCTTCCAGGTGCTGCATATCGTCAGCAAGGCCGTCTTCTCGCGCCGCGACGAGCTACTGGTCGGCCTTGCTGCCACCGTTGCCCTGCTCGTCCTGGCCTCCGCTCTCTTCTACCCCACAGAGCGTAAGACGCAGCCCGACGATTTCGACTCGATCCCGTGGGCGATGTAGTGGACCATCGCCACCCTTACCATCGTTCGGCTACGGCGACATCTTCCCCTAGACGCCCTTGGGCAAGATCCCGGCCGGGATCGTCGCGATCCTCGGGATCCGCTTCATCGCCATGCCCACCGGGATCCTCGCCTCCGCCTTCAGCGATGCCCTCGCCCACCAGAGGACCGAGCTTCGCGACGATTCTCCCAAGACCTGATCACCGCAGGCAGCTCACCGAGAGAACAAGCGCCATACCCGCCTTGAAACATCCAGGCGTGTCGACAACATCCCCCCCCGCTCATGACCCAATAGCCCCCCACGGGGGGCACAGCGCAGACGACCCTTGCGCCAACATCTCTTGCCTCCATCAACCAACGCACCTATCCCTCTGAAATCATTGCCTAGACCAATACCCCATTTTCCTACCCCCTTGATGGCTCGTAGCTCAGTGGTAGAGCATCCGCTTGATAAGCGGAGGGTCGGTGGTTCAATCCCACCCGGGCCAACCATCCCCCAAAAGCACCTCCCTTCCCAAACTGCAGACTCCATCTCTCCCCTTCCCACCCCGCCGCAGAAGAAAAGCCGCTCAGGAGAGCCAGACATGTTCTGGCTCGGGCAGCTTGAGCGTAACCCCGCTCAGCCGCTACCGATGAAGACACCCGCTACCACCACCAGGGTACTGCCCAAGAAGCGTGCCACAGCGCCCGCCAGAACGGACTCTGCATGAATCGCTAGCGGATCCAGGCGATCAGCAGTAGCGTCAGTCCCGTCACCACCAGGGCGACGGCGGTGGCCTGCGAGAAATCCCACAGCAGGTAGGCCCCGTCAGGCGCCCGTCGTCGGAGAGGGCTCGGTGAAGCCCATCGAGATCCCAGCACCGACCGACGCGGCCAGGCCCACCAGCAGCGTCTCGCGGGACGACTGGGTCGCGAAGGCGGCCGCGGAGACCGGCCCCAGCGTCGAAATCGACCCGTCGATGAGACCCGCCAGGCCCGGTTGCACGTAGGTGAGCAGGAACGCCCGGCGCTCCTATGTCCGTTCCTGCCCAGCCGTCTCGGCTTCGAGGGCGGCGGCCGCCGCCGCGCGCTCCCGATGACCCTCCTCGACCGCCGCCAAATCGCCTAGCAGTCGACGAACCCCCGGATCCCGCGCCTGATTGGCGGCTGTCGCGTAGAAAGCCGACGCCGAGCGCTCCATCTCCTCTATCTCGACGCGCACGCGCGCCGCCGTCAGGCCCCGAAGGCGCCAAGACCGCCGCCGACGAGGGAGGTCGCGCACGTCCTCCCGTCGGATCGGCGGCAGCTCGGTGCCGAAGCGCATCTCGTAGGCTGCAAACAGATCCCGCCGATGCCCGTCCTCTTCCCGCGCCAGGCGGCGGCAGAGCGCGGCCGTCGCCGGTGCCACCGCGTCGAGCGCCGCCGCGAAGCGGCGGTAGATCCGTCCGTCCTCTTCCTCCGCCGCCACCGCGAGCACCAGGATCTCGGCCTCGGAGATCTCGGACAGGCGCAGGCGATCGTCGAAGGGCCCAAACATCGGGAGGTCTCCAGGCGGACAAAGAAGGGAACTTACAGGATCAAGGCTCGACGAGGCGGCAGGCAAAAGGAGGGCGGGCGTCCGCCCGCAGAGGAGCGGACGCCCGCCTCACCCGGAAGAAGGATCCCATCCCAGATGGTGACAACGACCACGGCCACGGCTTCCCTCCTCTTCCGGATCGCTCCGTCCCCCGCCGAACGGCCGACCCGCAGCGCCGTGGTGTCCCCCTTCCCACGCATGCCTATCCACGACTCCAGCAGAGTTCGCTCACCGGGCCACCGAGGTCAAGACCAGGCTGCTGTACACCATCCAAGGCCGGATATAGGCGACCTGGATCCAGCGCGACGCCATCGTGGACTACCGCCATACCCTGGCGCATCTGCAGCGCCGCAACGGATCCCTCCTGCGCACCATAACAGATCCCCCTTGCACATCATGGAGACCCTGCCAAACGCCTTGGCCGATCTTCGCGCCAAGACCTCAGACATCGGCGTCCAGGCGCGTCGCCTCGATCGCCTGATGGAAACCGCCATCACCGACCAGACACCAGACATCCAGCTGGCCAGTGAGATCCGAAGGAACGCGCAGCGATGACCCCCACAGACGCGACCTCCCTCGCAGATGTCCTCGCCCAGGCCGCCGGCGGGCGTGCGACGCACTGCGAGATAGGCCCCCTCGACCTGTGGAACGCCCACCGCGACGGCAACGGTCCCGGCTGGACCGTGCGTCTCGACCTGCGCCTGCCCCCGGGCGCGGATCCCCACCGCGCCACCGATGCTCTCGATGCCCTGGGTGTCCAGCGCTGGAGCACCGAAATCCGGCGCCCCAGCCGCCCGGAGGACGGCCCATCGCTCCGCCTGGTGTGCGCCCTGCGCGCGTGCGACTGGCCCTCCCTCCTCGCCGCCACCGGCGCCCATCTCAGCGCCCACGACCGGGCGTCCATCGCCGCTGGCGGCGGACGGATCCGCCGCTCCTAGCCTTCAGGACGTCCACCCAAGGACTCCCGCCGATGACCGCCGACCAACACGACCTGCCCCGGCGCCTGGCGGCGCTCGGCGTGCCGTCCGATGTCGCGGAGGCCGCCGGCGAGGTCCATCGCCAGCTCCGCCCCAACCTCTCCTTCGAACGTCGCAAGGACACCCCGGCGATGCCCTGGGACGATCGGATCTCAGACGCTTCCGCAGAACCCCTCCGCCATCTGGATCGCGCACATCCAGAAGGGTGCCACCGCCTTCACAATGGATCTCCCCCGCGGCCTGCGGCGCGCGCTCTAGCGCCTCGACGGCTTCGAACCCCAGGAGACGACCTGGCTCCTCCATCCCGCGCTCACCACCCGGCTTCCCGCAGCACCCTTCCCTAACTACCAGAACCATGCGGATTGGATCGCCGCCTTCGACTGCTGGATCGTTGGCCAGACCGCGCGCGTCCGCGCCGTCACCCCCGCGATCGTGTGCACAGAGCACCTCGACCGCGGGCCGGAGCGATCCTGCGACGGCCGGCTCACCACCTGGCTAGGCGGCCTTCCCGCGCTCGAGATGCGCGCCGTCCTACGCCTCGCCCTGGAGGCGGACAGCCGGCATGCCCGGATGGCCGCTGCCACCCTCCTCAGCGTCCCTTGGGAGCAAGCCCGCCTGCCGCGGGAACTCGAAGACACCCAGATGGCCGCCCTGCCGCCCGCCAGCGGATACCACGCTCTCGCCACCGAGATCCACGGACACATCGATCTCCATGTCGGCGGATCGCTCTGAGACAGAGGCCTCCGCAGACCCAAATCTTTGTTGCAGAAGCCCCTCAGGAAAAGCCGCGATGCAGGCGATACCGAACCTCCATCGTCTTGCCGCGCTCAAGATGCTCGAAGACATCAGAACCCTGCGCGACATATTGACCGCGGAAATGGCAGGCCTCTGCAATCTCCCGGCAGAAGACCGCGCGACGATCTGGGGTGACATCGCAGGATGTCTGGGGATCTTCGGAATGCGCGATTCAGCCTTTCGCCAAAGCCGCCGGCGCGACCGCGCGCTCAGGTGCCACCTCGACGCGCTGCGCCGGACCCGCCTCCTTCGCCAGACCTCCCAGAATAGCGAGGACGTGCTCGCACACCGGGATGCCAAAACCAAGAGCGCCGACGCGATCTTCGGCGGGCCAGGCAACATCAACATCCGCTTTCTCATGGGAACCCTAATCGGCGGCATCGACAAGATCGATGCCAACATGAACGACCCGAAATATACCGAAAGCAACAATCTCATCTATAGCCTCTTCGACCATGCCGAAGCTTCCCTCCTCTCCGTCGCCACCGACGCCGTGGAGGATGTGCATCTGGAGCTCGATCTTCATCCCTCTGACGATCGAGCAAATGCGGCTGCGCAACGACGGCCTCAGCCGAAAGACCTGCGACAACCAGCCGATCCTGCGGGGAGATCTCCTCGCCACCTAAGGTGCCACCGTTGCCCACGTCTCCTACGCCAACAGGGAGGCGTGCAACCATCGCTTCCGCGGCGATCCCGAGATCAACGACCTTCTCCGCAAGACGGATCCGTGCGGGTACTGGCGCAACGCCCACGAGCGTGGGCTCGTGGTGCTGCAGAAGCAGCGACGATAGGCAAGGACGGGACGGGAGGGCGTCTCCCGACTCCCCGCCCCGTCAGGGAATGAGACAGATGACCCCCTCCGAAATCCTCTCCGGTCTCAACGACGAGCAGCGTGCTGCAGTCGAGGCCACCGAAGGCCCCGTGCTCGTAGTCGCCGGCGCCGGCGCCGGCAAGACTCGGGTGCTGACCGCGCGCATCTCCCTCATCGTCGCTTGCGGCTTGGCGTTGCCTAAGGAAATTCTGGCGGTCACCTTCACCAACAAGGCGGCAGCCGAAATCCGTGAGCGCGTCGGCCACGCCATCGGGGAGGCAGCGGCGGCCGAGATCCGTATGGGCTCTTTCCACTCCGTCTCTCTCGGAATGCTCCGCCGCCACGCCAAAGCGGCAGGCCTGCGCGACGACCGCTTCGTCGTGCTTGACGAGGCGGAACAGAAAGCTCTTCTCGAAGGTGTGTGCCGCGATGTCGGGATCCTCTCCAACGATCCACGCACCGGCGGGCACCGCGACACCGAAGCCTTCGAGGCCGTGCGCAAGTCGATCGACCGGTGGAAGGAGGAGGGCCTGGCGCCCGAGGATATCGCCACCGACCCAAGCGCGCCTGAGGCCTATGTGCTGGCCTGGAAAGCCTACCAGGAAACGCTGGCACGGCGTAACGCCTGCGACTATGCCGACCTGCTGCTTCACATGCTGACCCTCTTCCGCCGCGATGAAGAGGTGCGTGCCTACTGGGCTGGACGTTTCCGTTACGTCCTCGTCGACGAGTTCCAAGACACCAACCCGCTCCAGTACGCCTGGCTGAAGGCGATCTGCCGCAACCGGCGCAACCTCTGCGTGGTAGGCGACCCCGATCAGTCGATCTACGAGTGGCGCAACGCGCGCCCGGCAATCCTCGAGAATTTCGCCACCGACTGGCCCGGAACCAGAATCTTTGGCGTGGGTCTCAACTACCGTTCGACACAGCCGATCCTCGATGTCGCCAACGCCGTCGTTGCCCGCAACACCCGCCTCGCCACCAAGAGCCTGCGCTCGGAACGCACCGGCGAGGCCGTGCGCCTCAAGGGCTTCGAGAGTCACGACGAGGAGAGCGCCTGGATCGCCGACGCTATCGCCGAGGAGATCGCCTCGGGCGTCGCTCCGTCCGAAATTGCCGTCCTCGGCCGCGCGGCCTACCAGCTGCGCCCCATCGAGGAGCAGCTGCTGCGGCGTGGGATCGCCTGCGAAGTCTCGGGCGGGCCGGCCTTTCTCGATCGTGAGGAAATCCGCGACGCCATCGCCATGATCCGCCTTGTCTGCGATCCTTCCGATCAAGGCGCCTATGCGCGTATCTCCGACCGTCCCGCCCGGGGCGTCGGCCCAGCCGGCACACAGGCGGTGCTCGACGCGCTGCGACGCGACGCGCGCGGCCTCGACGTCCCCGCCGCAATGCGCCAGGCAGCCAAAGCGCGGCACTTGCCAGCCGGCGTGCGCCGCGCCCTGCTCGACGACGCTGACCGCTGGAGCGCGCTGGCCGATCTCGCCCGAAGCCGCGCGCTCGACGCCGGGGACCTGCTGCAGGAGACGCTGACGCGCCTGGGCTACATCTCCTGGCGCGTGCAGAGCGGGGATCCGGACGCCAATCGTCGCGAAGAGAGCCTGAAGGCCCTCATCGCCATGGGCAAGGGCCAGGATGATCCGCTGGCGTGGTTGCAGGAGCTGCGCATGAACGCCCCCACCGAGGAGCGCGCGGATAAGGTGCGCTTGATGACGATCCATGCCGCCAAGGGCCTCGAGTTCGAGGTGGTCTTCACCCCGGCCCTCGAGGAGGGCGTGCTTCCCAATGCCCAGGCCCTGACACAGTCCTACGGCCTGGCGGAAGAGCGCCGTCTCGCGCACGTCGCCTGGACCCGCGCCAAGCGCCGCCTCGTCGTCTCCTGGGCGCGTATGCGCGCGTTTAAGGCCGCCCGGCCGTCACGCTTCCTCGCCGAGTCCGGTCTCCTGGACGAGAGGACCCTCGAGGCCCTCTCGAGCGCGGAAAAGCCCAGGGCTGTGGCCCAGCCCGCGGGGATGCGCCTGCAGATCGCACACCGATGATCCTGCGCTACGCCCCGCTCCTCGATGGCCATACCCCCGAGGGCACCCCCTACGTGGAGGGCGTCCTCGGAACCGTCCGGCTGCGGATCCACATCGACAGCGGCACCGACGGCCCCGCCCTCGTACTGGCGCGGGGGAACATCATCGCCGATGTCCCCCACGACGATGGCCCGGGATTCTCGCCCCGCACCGAATGGCGCCCCTTCGGACGTCTGCCCCTGCCTCCGGGCCCAAAGCCCAAGACAGCGGCGACGCTGCACGCCGCCGCTTCGGCCGCCCTGCGCCAGGCGGTTGGCGATCTTGCCCAAGGACGCTACGCGGCCCTGCGCCAGGGCCTTGCTGCCCTCGCCAGGCGGCTCGGCCAGGACGGGCTAGCGTTGCGCCCCTCCCACGACGGGCCGAGGCTGCGCGCGTGTGGCCTCGATCTCCCCGCGATCCGGAGCGGGCAGGATCCAACCCGACTCCTGGCGGGCCTGCTGCGCCTCAACCGCGTCTCGCAGATCCTCGCCCCCATCCTCGACTGCGACGCCGAGGCCCCACAGAGTCAGCACGAGGCACTAGCGCTCGCCGAGCGCGCCGCCCCAGCCTGGACCGCCGCCGGGCTCGATCTCGCCCGCTGGCTCGACGGCTGACCCCAAGCCTCCCATCTCCCCCTCATCTTCCTGCCCTCACCGGAACCCCCGATGGACCTCCTTCTCGGCACGATCCTGCCATTCTTCGCCATGCTCGGGCTCCTCATCGGAATCCACGAGCTCGGCCACTACCTCGCCGCGCGGCAGTGCGGGGTTGCCGTCAAGCGTTTCTCTATCGGCTTCGGCCCGGTGCTAGGCAAGACCCGCGACCGAAACGGCACGGAGTGGGTCCTTTCCTTCGTACCGCTCGGCGGCTACATCGCCATGCTCGACAAGCCCGGCGAGCGCGACGACGCCATCCAAGGCGTCTCCTTCCAAGACGTCTCACGCGGCAAACGGGCCTGGATCATCAGCGCAGGACCGCTCGCCAACATCCTCCTCGGCGTTGTGCTGCTCGCCGCCTGGGCCGGGATGACCCCCATCAACGCCACGCCACCGATCGTCGGCGAGGTGATCGCCGACGGACCCGCCGCCCGCGCAGGTGTGCTACCCGGCGACCGGATTGTCTCGGTTGACGGACAGCCCGTGCGGTTCTTCAGCGACCTGCCTGACCGCCTCGCCATCTCGCTGGGCGCCGAGCGCCAGTTTCGTTTCGACCGCGATGGGTGGATCTACGACGTCCGCATCGTCCCCGATGTCCTGATCCAGGAGTTCCGCGGCCGCCAGATTCAGCTCGGCGTCATCGGGATCCGATCGGTCGCCGCCGAATGGCGCCCCGCCACCCTCTCCGAAATCCCCCATCTCGTCGCCGAGAAGGCTTGGATGGCAACCTTCGGATCCCTCCAGGCCCTCGGTCAGATTATCCGAGGAGAGCGCAATACCGACAGCCTCCAAGGGATCGTTGGACTCGGCGAAACGGTGGGTACGGTCAGCCACAGCCTTGCCGCCCTCCTGCTACTGGCTGGCGTCATCTCGCTGAACCTCGCCATCATCAACCTCCTGCCCATCCCAGTGCTCGACGGGGGACATCTGATAATCCTCAGCATGGAGGCAGCCGCCCGCCGCCCTATCCCCGAGCAGGCCAAAGAGTGGGCCACCCGCGCGGGCGTAGCCTTCGTGCTTTGCCTCTTTGCCCTCACCTTGCTCCAAGATGCCTGGTTCCTGTTCCAGCGTGGCTGAGCCCCAGACTCAGTGTTCATTGCGGACGTTCCGCTGTGCCAAGATCAACGCGGCGGACCGGACAGCGGCAACGATCCAGTTCGGCCCCCGTCCTTCCTCCGAGCACCCCAACCCCCACAACGCGACCACGGTAGCACGACAACGGAGACAAGAATCCTCCATGACTATTGCATAGGCTTGATACAGCGGGAAAAGACCTAATCTTCCCCCCTATGATCCCGCTCCTCAAACCGGCCGTCGTCCTACTCCTCCTTGCATCTCCTGCCGCCGCCCAGCCAGACCCGCGACTTCAGGCTCAAGCCCGCGGCGTCCCCGTACCAGGCATCACCCCCATGCCACGCCTGGCAATCCCCTCCCGCCAAGCCGACGCCGCCGCCATCGCTGCCGCCCGCGCCCTTTCCGTCGCCCCAGGACAGTCCCCGACCACCGTCAATGCCTCCCCCCACGCCCGCGAGCCCGACCTCTCCCCCAGCCCCGTTAGGTTGAACGTCGGAGTCGTCGCCCTGCACCCCAACCGCCTCGGCGACCCCGTCGTCCCCGACGATCTCCGCGCCCTCCTACCCAACGGCGTCGGTCCCATCCCCGATCCCGATGAACGCCCCACCCTGCCAGGGCCTGACGTTCAGCGCCCAGCCCCCGACGCCACTCTCCTTGCCACCTCAGACCGCAACGCCTGCCTCAAGCATATCGACGAAGCCGAACAGCGGTTCCAGATCCCACGCGGAATCCTCCGCTCCATCGCCTATGTCGAATCCTCCTGGGGCGGCGCGCCCTGGCCCTGGACGATGAACGCTGGTGGCCGATCCTACTACTTCCGCACCCAGGCCGAGGCGGCCCAGGCCGCCACCCTCCCCGGCGGGATGCTCCGCGCCGGCGACCTCGGCTGCATGCAGATCAACACCCGCTGGCACGGACAGCGCTTTCGCGGCGCCGACCACATGCTCGATCCCCGCACCAACGTCCTCTACGCCGGCTGGTACCTCCGCACCCTCTACCTTCAATACGGCTCCTGGCACGAGGCCGTCGCCCGCTACCATTCCTCCCAGGGCATCCATCAGCGCGCCTACCTCTGCCGCGTCGTCTCCGTGCGCATACGCCTCGGAATGCAAAACCCCAACCAGTGGTTCGCCCAAACCTGCCCAGGCGGCATGCAAGCCTACCTCGCCTGGGCCCGTTTCCAACGCTAAAGACCCCCGGCCAGGCCGCCGCTGGCCGGCGCATCGTCGCAAATCCCAGGGCTCGGGCCCGCAGACCTCTCTCCACTGCTGGGGAATAGGCCCCAAACTACCTGTCTGCATCATTCTCCATCCTCGTCCGACGCCATTGGTTCCGATCGAACGGATCCTGAGGCTTCGCCCAAGCTCCGATCGTTCCTATCTCCCAACGCATCCCCGCGCGCCCTCCAGACCACAGGTTCAACGCCGATGATCCTCCACGCTGCGCTCGTGCCGCTTTTCCTCCTGGCCGCCGTTCCTGCCGCAGCCGAACCCACCTGCCGGCCCGCGGTTGTCGCAGAGACGGCGCCCGAGGCGATCCGCCTCGCCAATGGCGATGTCTTCCTGCCCGATGACCCTTCCGACGCCCTCGAGATCTCTCCCGGTGACATTGTGTTCGCCTGTGAAGACCACTTGTTCGAAATCGAAAGCCTCTTT
>Ga0308417_1003484_pt1 | contig 10025 bp, 8 predicted proteins | sample HotsprSampleOS65_FD_203528 | JGI IMG/M metagenome (GOLD analysis project Ga0308417, IMG submission 203528) | Hot spring phototrophic mat microbial communities from Octopus Spring, Yellowstone National Park, Wyoming, United States - 20090730_OS65 ... | reverse complement strand
TTCAAGCAAAGGGAATTTATCGGAGCTGAGCCATGAACATGTCAGAATTTTTCCAAAAACAAATGCGCGACTTCTACGAGGCGCCTCCGGAGCGCGTGTGGAAGCGTTTAGAGGTATACTTAGAGCACCGACGTAAACGGCGCAAGCGGCAGAGCATACGGTTTTTGCAAATAGGCGTCGCCGTCGTTCTGTTGCTTTTACTACTGTTGGTGGCCGTTTTGGGTTGGTACTTTGTCTTTCGCAGCGGGCTCTGAGGGGCCGTTCGGGCAATTGTTGCTACCTTGCAGCCGTCTTAGGCCTTTTGTCGCACCGAACACTCTCGTTATATGTCGAAAGCGCGAAAACAACCGCCGAAAAAGCCCGCTCCTCGCAAGCCGTCGGCCCCGGTAAAAGCTCCTGCGCCATCGGTCGTGCGCGACTTGCTGGAACGCCCCGACATAAGTACTCCGGCCGACAACCGCTTGCGCCGTTGGTTTTGGAGCATCGCGCTGATAGGGCTGTTCGGCCTGTGTATTCTGGCCTTAGGAGCCGGTATCAATGCTGACGACAAATTTCAGAACGCTTACTGCACTAAATTGCTTGCCTATTACGCCACGTTAGGGCGCGACACCTCGGCCCTCAACGTCCCCGACGGCAACATGCACCTGTACGGCGGTTTTTTCGAGATACTCACCGGTGTAACCAACAAAGCCCTGGGCTTCGAGGAGTCAGACGCGGGCTATCACCACGTGCGGCACGTGTTCAGCGCGGCCTTCGGTTGGATAGCGGTAGTGTGTGCGGCGCTGTTGGCCCGCCTCATTGCCGGTTGGTGGGCGGGATTGCTTGCCCTACTGCTCTTACTACTCTCGCCGCGCTTCGTAGGAGACGCTTTGGTCAACCCCAAGGATATCCCCTTTGCCGCCGGCTACATGCTCACCCTGTACCACATGGCTGCGCTGTTGCAACGGATGCCGCGCCTTTCGCGCGTACACTGGGCCGGGCTGGTGGCCGGGCTGGCCATATCTCTGGGCGTGCGGGCCGGCGGCCTGCTCAATTTCGCCTATTTGTTCCTCTTCACCGCGTTGTTTATCGGGCTAAAACACGGCCGGCAAGCCTTGTTCGACATATCGCTGTTGCGCCGGTACGGTTTTGCCGTCGGCAGCGCTGCTATAGTCGGCTACTTCTTGGCGCTACTCTTTTGGCCCTTCGCCCTACAAGCTCCGCTGAGCAACCCCTGGCTGGCGCTCACCAAGTTTTCGGACCTCGAAATCGCCATCCGCGTCTTGTACGACGGCACTAACGTAAAATCCAACCTGACTCCTTGGCATTATCCGGTCAAATGGATTGCCCTGACCATCCCGTTAGCCGTCCTGGCCGGCTTTATCGGCTGCTGGGTCCTGCTGCCGCGCCTACTGCGGCGCTACCAACCCTTGTGGATAGGCTTAGTCCTGTTTGCCGCCGTCTTCCCGGTGGCTTATGTCCTTTACAAAAACGCCACCTTACACGATGGCTGGCGTCACTTGACGTTTGCCTATCCACCTATTGTTATAGCTGCCGCTCTTTTCTGGAGCGAATCGCTGCAGTACTTCTCCAACAAGCGCCTGGCACCTTATCTCGTCGGCGCAGCCTTAACCGTGCTCATGGCCGACGCCGCCGCTTTCTTGGTGCGCTATCCGCGCATTTCCTACATTTACTTTAACCCCCTCATTGGCGGCGTGAAAGGCGCTTATGGCCAATATGAAACCGATTATTGGGGTATTAGCGTGCGCCAGGGCATCGAGTGGCTCGAAAAGCAAGGCATCCTGCGACCCGACATGAGCGAAGTGGTGGTTATTGCCACCAATATGTATTACCCTGCCCAGCAGTATTTGGCCAAATACGGTGATAAAGTTTCCCTCAAGTACCTTAAGTGGGAGCGCCGCTGCGACGATGCCTGGGACTACGCCCTTTATCCCACCCGCTTCATTAACGGCCACACCCTGCGGCGCGGCCTATGGCCGCCCGATAACGCCGTGCACGTCATCGAAGTAGACGGCGCCCCGATACTGGCCATACTCAAAGACACTACGCGCAACTGTGCGCTGGGAACGGCGGCGCTCAAGCTGCAAGATTGGCTCGGCGCCGTAGAGCGGTTCCGCCAAGAAGTCAATGACGTACCCGACAACGAACTGGCTTGGGGCGGCTTGGCCCAGGCTTACTTCAACAGCGGCCAAGTCGAAGAGGCCAAAGCCGCAGCCGAAAAAGCCTTGGACATCAGCCCTGCCGACGAAACGGCCAACAACCTCCTGGGCCTCTACTGGCTCAACAAAGGCGATGTCGAACAGGCCAAAAACCAGTTCCAACGCACCATAAAAATCGAACCCGGCGCTCCGACTCCGTACTACTACCTCGCCGTCATCGCCCAGCAACAGGGCAACACCGCCGAGGCACTGCGTTACCTCAACCAGCTGATCCAGCTAGCTCCCAACTTTCGCCCGGCTTACGAGTTGGGCGCGCAACTATACGACGCCCTCGGCAATGCCCAGGCAGCCCAGCAGTTTCGCGACGCAGCTCAACAACTGCGCTGACGTTACTCTTTCATGCCTCTTAACAACACCGTTTGTCGCGCTGAACGGGCGGACAAGCAACGGTGCCGTAGCTGCAAAACACGCAGCAGTCTCCCTTTTTGGGTCTTAGGACTTGCCCACAATGCCCACATGTATAGAAATACTGGCACGCATCCTCCGGCATGCTCTCTTCTTTCCGATACCCACAGAACGGGCAGATGAGGGTGGACTTCAGTACGACCTTTTTCATCTCACTCCAAAAGTTCTCGATACGTCGCCGTATATCCGGTAGAGCGCACGGCCGCTTCGATGTCGGACAGGCCGATGATCTCCGGATTAAATGTCACCACGGCCAATCCCTTTTGATAAGAAACCTCTGCCTCGGCCACTCCCTCCACCCGATGCAGCGCCTGGCTAATGGCCCTCTCGCAGCCGGAGCAAGTCATTCCCTCCACCGAAAACACCGCCTTCTGGAGGGCTACCTTTTCGTCGAGCGCTAGCGCTTTTTCATGGGTATCGAAGTACAGGTAGCCGACGGAGTAGGGTAAGGTTAAGGAGGCTATGCAAAATAGGGTGGCTATTGTTAGGAACCAGAATGACCTTGTGAGTCTAATTCTCTTTACCGGCTCACATCCACAGGCATCTGCCTTCCTGCAGCTAAAATGTTGATACCATGCCGCCCCCAACATCAGGACCGCAACACCGACCAAATAAGGCCTAAACGGTTCTAAAGGTGCAAAAGCCGAAGCCGCCCCGCCAACTCCCGCCAACAAGGCAAATAGTGGCGCGATACAACACAGGGAGGCCGCCAGCGCGGCTAATAAGCCTAAACCGATGAATTTGTGGTTGCCGATCATAGCAGGTAGAGGAAAAGATATTTGGCCAAAGCGTTTATGGCCGATAAGAATTGGCAAGCAAAGTTAATTACAATATCGGCACTCCTTATCACCTGAAGAAATTGGGCCACCTGGCCCGCCGCGAAACGACCATCTTCTCAATATTTCGCCGTTGCTCGGGGGAAGCAGCACAAATAACGAAGGACGTAAGACGGCACCATTTGCCCACCGGGCGTTACTTTGGTCGCCGAAAAAACGTTTATATGCGACGCTCGACCCTCGCCCTTGCTGCCGGACCGCTGAGTTTTCTCCTGCTGGCCACCGTGCCCGTCTTCGACAGTATGGCGCCCTCTGCCCGCTTGGCCCTTGGGGTGACGGCCTGGATGTCTATATGGTGGATAGGCGAGGTTGTCCCTATCACCGTGACCGCTTTGCTGCCGCTGGTGCTGTTTCCGTTGTGCGGCATTTTACCGCTTAAGAAGGTATCGGCCGAGTTCGGCAACGAGATCATCTTTTTGTTCTTTTCAGGTTTGCTGTTCGGAAAGGCTATCGAGCGCTGGAACTTGCACACGCGCATCGCTCTGCATTTGGTGCGGTGGATGGGCAACCAGCCGGGGCGCATCGTACTGGGCTTCATGACGGCCACGGCTTTTTTGTCCATGTGGATTTCCAACACCGCTACTGCCGTCATGATGACACCGGTAGCCATAGCCGTCTCTAAAAGCGGGTTTGAAGGCGCCGCTATCGACAGCAACAACTTTCGCAAGGCCCTCATGTTGGGTTTGGCCTATGCCTGCTCTATCGGCGGGGTGGCCACGCTCATCGGCACACCTACTAACGCCGTTTTTTTGAGCTATGCGAAAAGCGAGCTGAACGCGAATGTGAATTTTTGGCAGTGGTTCGTCTTTGCCTTTCCCTTCGCGGCCTTGTTGTTGGTGCTCTGTTGGTGGTTACTCACCCGCCTCTATCCTACGGCTTCAGGCGAGCTGGATGCAGCCGCCTACCGGCGGCTTTTAAAGGACTATCTGCAGCGCTTAGGGCCGCCGACGGCAGCCGAGTGGCGGTTGGCGATACTCTTTGGCGTAGTCATCTTGTGTTGGCTGACGGGTTCACTCTTGTGGTACCACTGGGTACCCAACAGCAACGACGTCACCGTAGCCGTTTTCGGAGCCATCCTGCTGTTCATCGTTCCGGCGGGTAGAGGAGCTGCTCGCGAAGCCCTACTCGATTGGCCGGCCGCCTCGACTATTCCTTGGGGAGTGTTGTTCTTTTTCGGGGGTGGACTGGCGTTGGCTCGCGGCTTTGAAGCCAGTGGCTTGGCCGGTTGGCTGGGCGGGCAGATGCAAGCCTTGCGCGGATGGCACCCGCTGCTGCTGGCCTTAGCGGTGTTTACCGTCGTCTCGTTTATCAGCGAAGTAGCCTCTAACGTCGCCACCGCTTCCATCATGATGCCCGTACTGGCTACGCTGGCCCGGGCTATTGGATTAGACCCTTTCGGCATGCTGCTCGGCGCGGCCATTGCGGCGTCCTTTGGCTTCGCCTTGCCCATCGCCACCGCGCCGAACACCGTCGTATTCAGCTCCGGCTACCTCCGCCCGCGCGACATGGCCCGTGCCGGCCTCTTGCTCGACTTCATCGCCGTGTTCCTGCTGCTGGGCTTTGCCTACTTTGCCCTGCCGCTCGTGTGGGGCTTTCGCCTGGGTCACTGAGTGCGACCAAGCCCTCAGTCGTACGCCAACAAGGCATACACGGGCAGATGGTCGGACGGATAGCGACAGTTCTTCGAGTCGCTCAAAACCGCGTATTTGCACACGCGCAAATCGGGAGTGGTGAAAATATAATCTATGCGCAGCTCTACCGGCTCGTAAAAGCGAAAGCCGTTGAACGTCCCTTCCGGTCCAAAGGGCGGCTCCTGAGAGCGCACACGCGCGTCGTACAACTCGCGCAAGAGTATTTGAATGGGTTCGGTGTTTGGCCCGGCATTGAAATCGCCCATGAGCACTACCGGATAGCGCTGCCGGTTCATCTCCCACAGGCGCAACAACAACAGCGAAGCCGACATTCGCCGCGCCTCTCGGCCCACATGGTCAAAATGCGTGTTGAACACCCATACATGACGACCGGCTGCCTTGTCCTCTAGCAACGCCCACGTGCAGATACGCGGCAAGGCAGCGTCCCAACCTTTTGAAACCCGTTCCGGCGTGGGCGACAGCCAAAACGTACCGCTCTGCTGCACCGAAAAGCGACTCTTGCGAAAAAAAACGGCCGAATACTCTCCTCCCGCTTCGCCGTCGTCGCGCCCTACGCCTACCCACGAGTAGGCCGGCAATTGCTCTCCCAAAAATTCTAGCTGATGCCGCAGGGCCTCCTGAACGCCGAAAATATCCGGCGCATAAAAGCGCAACTGACCCGCTAAAAAATGCCTTCGCTCCGACCATGCGTTCTCTCCATCCGCCGGGTTATCGTAGCGAATGTTGTACGTAAGCACCGAAAACGAGGTCTCCTGTGCTCTGCCCCCGGCCAAGCCCGCAAAAGTGCTTGCCCAAGCAAATAGTACCGCCCGATAGCCCCGCATAAGGCAATGAGACGACCGCCTTTTTCCTTTTCACGCGGCTCTCAGGCAAAAATAGCGGCGATAGAGCAAATGCGTCCTCGCCAATGAGAAAACTTCTGCCGCCATAGTCATGCGCCGGCCTCAAGGGAACCGCAACGGGTCGGCTAAAGCTTCAGTGGGCCGCAAGCCGGGCCGCCCAAGCCGCCAGCGCCCGAATGTGCTCCGGCGTAGTACGACAACAGCCACCGATGAGCCGCGCTCCAGCAGCATACCACTGCTCGGCCTGCGCAACGAAGTCGTCTACTTCGGCGACCCCTACCCAGCAGTGCTTAAGCGGGTCGTAGGTCTCTCCCGAGTTGGGATACACAACAATGGGCTTTTCGGTCACCGACCGAATGGCCGATATCAGGCCGGGCAAGAAGCGCGGAGCCGTGCAGTTTATCCCTATCGCCACCACTTGAGGGTGGGCAGCCATCTCGGCGGCGCATTCGCCGATAGGCTCACCCCGGGCTGTTTGGCTTTCGTTGCGGGCCGAGAAGGAAATCCACGCCGTCATTTCGGGAAACTCGGCCAGAAGAGCCGCCAAAGCACGCGCCTCGTCCAAGCACGGAATGGTCTCACAAGCAAACAGGTCGGGCCGGGCAGCGGCCAATGCCGCCATGCGCGGGCGGTGAAAGACCATCAACTCGGACACCGACAGGCCGTAATTACCTCGGTACTCGGAGCCGTCGTGCAGATACGCCCCGTAGGGACCTATCGAAGCCGCAATGAGCGGATATATTCGCCCCGACGAGTGGGATTGCCAAAACTTGTCGCGGGCGAGCCGCGCCAGCGCCACCGAGCGCTGCAACAGCGCAATGGCTTCCTCTTCAGAAAAACCGCGCGCCATGAAACCCGGTATCGTAGCCTGGTAACTGGCCGTGATCGCTACATCTGCTCCGGCGGCAAAATAATCGGCGTGAACGGCCGCTATCAGCGCAGGATTTTCCACGAGCACCTTCGCCGACCACAACGGGTCTACCAAACAACACCCCCTGCGCTCTAACTCGGTGGCCAACGCTCCGTCGAGCACCAATACGGGCCGTTGGGCAAGGGCGCGGGCAAGGGGATGGGCAGCCATTGTTCAATAGTTGCGAATTTTGTCCTCAGGTCTCCAAGTTCAGGGCAAATTTGCCTATCTTAATGCCATCTTCCGGTCAACGAAGAGATAAAAAACGGCCAAGGCAAAGTCGTCCAACCGGATTTCAGAGGTAAGGCAATTGGAATGAAGTTGGGTTCAACAGGCCACTTTTAATCAAAACTAAAATGAAATTTCACGCAATCGCATTAAAAAACTGGAAGAATTTCGCCCAAGTCGAGGTCTCCATTCCAGACCGCCTGTTTTTGGTGGGGCCCAATGCGTCGGGTAAGTCGAACTTGTTGGACGCCTTTCGCTTCCTGCGCGACCTCGCCTCCACGGGCGGTGGTTTTCAAGAAGCCGTAGCCCGCCGCGGCGGAGTAACGGCCATTCGCTGTCTGGCCGCTCGGCGCCAGCCGGACATCGAAATCTGCGTCGGGCTAAAAGACGACGACAACGAGTGGAGCTACGAAATAGCCTTTAACCAAGACTCCCAACGTCGGCCGCATTTGAAGAAAGAACGGGTCTTGTGCGGCGGGCAAATCCTGCTCGAACGACCTAACGAAGAAGACCGGGCCGATCCGGCGCGGCTGACCCAGACGTATCTGGAGCAAGTGAATGTCAACCGCAGCTTTCGTGAGATTGTGAAGTTTTTTGATTCTATTCGCTACTTGCACATCGTGCCCCAGCTCGTGCGAGAGCCGGATCGCTCGGTAGGCCGTATCAACGACCCGTTTGGCGGTGACTTTCTGGAACAGCTCGCCAAAACATCGGACAAAACTCGGAAGGCGCGGCTGCGGCGTATTCAGGAGGCGCTTCGCGTCGCCGTGCCTCAGCTTCAGGAAATTGAGCTGTGGCGAGATGTTCGCGGCATTCCGCACTTGCGGGGTAAGTATGAACACTGGCGACCGCAGGGCGCATGGCAAACCGAGGAACAATTCTCCGACGGCACGCTTCGGCTGATGGGCCTGCTGTGGGTGGCAATGGAGAAGGGTGGGCCCCTGCTGCTGGAAGAGCCGGAGCTGTCGCTACACCCGGAAATCGTGCGCATGCTGCCGCAAATGTTGGCAAGAGCGGTGCGCCGCACAGGGCGCCAGATTTTTCTGAGCACCCACTCGCCCGACCTTTTGCAGGACGAGGGAATCGGACTGGACGAGGTGCTGCTGCTCCTACCCGGAAAGGAAGGAACAGCAGTGAAGACGGCAGCTGCGCTCGAAGATGTCTGTCATTTACTTGAAGGTGGACTTTCGCTGGCGGATGCCGTAATTCCTAAAACCAAGCCGAAACAAGCCACGCAGCTGGCGCTGTTTGGCGAATAAAAGAGTCGAGATGCCCAACCCGGTGATCGTTAACGCTGCCGTCGAGGGTATGGTGGATGAAGCCGTGGCACGCCGCCTTATCGCTCATGTAGGCGGCAGTGTGGGCTCGGTTTACGGCAAAAACGGCAAGGCCGACCTGCACAAGAAAATAAAGGGCTACAACAATGCCGCTCGGCACGCACCTTGGCTGGTGCTCGTGGACCTCGACGACGAATCCTGTGCTTTCTCCTTGTGTCAAAGCTGGCTACCGGTGCCGGCGCGCTATTTGTGCTTTCGAGTGGCCGTGCGTCAGGTCGAAGCCTGGCTCATGGCGGATGCCGAAGCTTAGCCGATTATCTCGGCGTGGCGCGAGGAGCCATACCGGGTAGCCCGGAGATGTTGGAGAATGCGAAAGCCGAGATGATCCAGCTCGCCGCCAAGTCACTGCGGCGCGACATTCGACAAGACATGGCGCCTCGCGAGGGCAGCGGCCGAATGGTCGGCCCGGCCTACACGTCGAGACTCATCGAGTTTACCGAAAACCACTGGCGGCCGGAGCGGGCGTCGCAACGCGCCGGCAGTCTTCGGCGGTCGATTGCGTGTCTGGAGCGCCTGGTGCAGTAGTTGCCGTGGCGCGCCCTGCGCGGACGATAGCGGCATATTTCACTCTTCTTCCTCTATAAATCGGACGCCGAGCGCGGCCAGTTCGGCGAGGATGGGCTCGTAGGTCTCCGGGTCTGTAGGAATACGCACGCCGGTGAGTGTGGGTTGGCCGTTTAGGATTCGCCGGGCAAAGATGGCCGCGGGCAGCCCTACCAGGCGCGCCATGGCGGTATGTGTGGCGTTTTCACCCTTGGCGATGAGCGTGGAGGTGAGGCGCCTGTCTTTTCCCCGCAGCGAATACTCGAAGCGATGCTGCATGATGACCATATCGCGGTCGTCGGGGCGGAAGGCCCATTTTTCCAGCAGCAACTGTTCGAGGGCTAAGGCGGGGGTGGCGTTCTTCAGGGCTATAGGGCGATGCTCGAACAGCCCCAACCACTCCAGCTGTCGCATGACGGCTCCGTCAGGGTCTATGCGCAGCAGTTGGGCTACCTGCTGCCGCAAGGTTCCCTCTGAGCGGTGAGTGCCCAGGAGTGCTTCCACCAGGTCGGCATACGTGATGTTTTCGCCGTCGGGAAGGACAAACTGTGCATCGGTAAGCCCTAGGCGCACCAGCGCGTTCCAGCCGTCGCAAAAGCCGGTGTGGCGTATGGTGCCGCGGAAAAGCGTATGGGCCTGCTGCAGGCCGTAGGCTTGCCGGTACTGCAGCGAGTCGCGGTTGGCGTATACTTCCCATTCGCCCATACCGGGTACGCGAATGGTGCGATACTGTTCGAAGAGGCGGTGATAAGGGATGAGACGCAGGCGCCCTTCTTCGAGATACTGAGCAGTGCCTTGGCCGGCCAGCACGACGTTGCGCGGGTTCCAGCTGAACTTGTAGTGCCAAGGGTTGTCGTCGCTCTCCGGAGCGACTAAGCCACCGGTGGCGGAGAAAAACGCTTTGACCTGACCACCTTGGTGCTGAATGTGCCGGATGCGCTCCACGGCACTCATATGGTCTATGCCCGGGTCGAGGCCCAGTTCGTTCATGAACAACAGGCCGCGCCGGCGCACCTCGGCATCGAGAGCGCGGATGGCCTCCGAGGTGTAGCT
>Ga0308417_1003480_pt1 | contig 10042 bp, 8 predicted proteins | sample HotsprSampleOS65_FD_203528 | JGI IMG/M metagenome (GOLD analysis project Ga0308417, IMG submission 203528) | Hot spring phototrophic mat microbial communities from Octopus Spring, Yellowstone National Park, Wyoming, United States - 20090730_OS65 ... | reverse complement strand
GATGTATAGCGACACGGAAACCAAAGAGAAATACATACCCTACGTGGTGGAAACATCAGCAGGGTGCGATAGAAATTTCCTGATGGTGCTGTGCGATGCCTACACCGAGCAACTCGAAGAAGGCGAGCAACACGTGATTCTAAAACTCAAACCCGAACTTGCGCCCGTCAAAGCAGGAATTTTTCCGCTCCTGAAAAAAGACGGCTTGCCTGAACTCGCTGAAAAACTTTACCACGACTTGAAGCGACATTTCAAAGTCCAGTACGATGAGGCAGGCTCAATCGGCAAACGCTACTACCGACAAGACGAAATCGGCACGCCCTTCTGCTTCACGATTGACCACGAGACGCTGAACGACCAAACCGTTACTGTGCGCTATCGCGATACGGGCAATCAAGAGCGCATCAATCTGTCGCAAGCAAAAGCATTTTTGACAGAAAAACTCTTGTAAAATGCAGAATGAGAGAACTTAAAATCATAGATTTGTTTGCAGGTATTGGGGGATTACGGTTAGCATTTGAAGATTTCGGGTGCAAGAACATGTTTAGTTCGGAATGTGATAAAGACGCACGAATCATGTATGAGGCGAATTTCGGAGAAACGCCCTTTGGAGATATTACACAGATAAACCCACAAGATGTGCCAGACCATGATATTTTATTAGCAGGTTTCCCATGTCAGCCATTTTCTATTATTGGAAATATGCAAGGCTTTGCCGATACAAGAGGAACTTTATTTTTCAATATCGAAGAGATTTTACGCATTAAACAACCATATTCTTTTTTGTTAGAAAATGTTAAGCAACTGCGGACTCATGACAGAGGCAGAACATTCAAAGTGATTTTGGAAAAACTGAGTTCGTTAGGCTATTATGTTCACTATACAATCCTGAACGCATTGGATTTTGGGCTACCTCAAAAAAGAGAAAGAACTGTAATTGTGGGATTCAAAGAGAATATTAGATTTTCATTCCCAAAGCCAACAGGGGCACTTATCACACTTTCCGAGATATTAGAACCAGACAATCAAATTGACAAAAAATACTTTGTTTCAGAAGCGATTAGCGAGAAGAGGATTAAAAAACTAAAAATTAGCCCATTTTATCCATCTATTTGGCATGAAAACAAAGGCGGGAATATTTCGGTGTTGCCTTTTTCTTGTGCATTGAGAGCGGGAGGGTCTTACAACTATTTGTTAGTAAATGGAAACAGAAGGCTGACTGAACGTGAAATGTTAAGATTGCAAGGGTTTCCGGAAAATTTTATTATCAATGTTAGTTATACGGCAATGCGAAAATTAACAGGAAACAGTGTTGCAGTTCCAGTCTTCAAAGCTGTGGCAAAACAAATGATAGAAGCAATCCAAAAACGAAAAATTGTCGAGGAAGCGAGCCAACTTTCTCTTTTGATGCCTGAATATGAATCTGCAAGAAGCGAAACGAGCCTTAGATAAGGTGATAAATAAATCAAGAGTGCATTTTTACAAACCGATACAAGTTGCTGAAATTCTTTATCGCGACAGAATTGAAAAAGACATTGACCTTCACAATTTAGAAACTTACCGCAATTCTTCTAAAAAGTGGAGAGATGAAATTTGTTTGAAATTTTTTGGAAGAACAAGCACATCTTCGGCAAGATACCAAGATGATATTTTTAACGAAAATGCGATTCCACCAAAAGTTTTAGAAATTTTGGGTCAAGAGAATAGAGAGAAGAACGGCATTGTGGAATCTTACATTTACAAACGATTTGCTAAACGTTTTTCGCAGATGTCAAATGCTTTGGCGTATTGCACTGAACACGATAAAAACACTTTTCAACTCAGCGAATTTATTGGATTATTTCGGGCAGAAGCAGGGCTAAGACGAAGTATAGACAAAATTTATGAAATTATTGTGTTTTCGCTGTTTTCAGCCATTACGGAGGCAGTAGAGTTAAGTGTTGAGGTTTCATACAATCCTGATAGGAAGAGCATACTGACTGAATTTCAAGATTTTGTAGAAAATGTTTTGAACTTGGGGGAAGAAAATAGCAGTTTCAAAACAAAAGCAAGAATTTACAGAGCGGGCGTAACAAACGCTGCAGATAGAGGATTAGATATGTGGGCGAATTTCGGTTTGGCAATTCAAATTAAACACCTCTCGCTCAGTGAAGAGTTGGCAGAAAATATCGTAGGTTCAATTACGGCAGATAGAATTGTGATAGTTTGCAAAAGTGCAGAACAAAAAGTAATCGTCTCATTACTTAATCAAATAGGATGGAAAGCAAGAATACAAGCGATTGTAACAGAAACAGATTTGTTAAGATGGTATGAAAAAGCGTTGCGAGGAAAATACAGCGAACTGCTTGGCGACAAAATTTTAGAAATACTGAATAACGAAATTCAAGTAAAGTTTCCTGCTACTGAAACTCAAAAATTTGAAAACTTTTACAAAGGAAGAGGCTACGACAAATTAAATGATATATTTTGGACAGCGAACTAAAAAATGAAATTTATGATAGAAGGTGTTGATAAATAAAGCCTTCTCTAACATTTTACCGAGAGTTAACGCCCAATCATGCAAGCCACATCAGAGATAAAAGCCGTGCCTGCACGAAACGATAAGCGCACGATTTTCGGGTGGGCGATGTATGATTGGGCAGTCAGCGCATTTAGCACAACGGTTGTAACGGTCTTTTTAGGACCTTACCTCACTGCACTTGCCAAAGCCGCAAGCGATGCCAATGGGCTTCTATATGCCGTAGGCATTCCCATCAAATATGATTCGCTCTTTGCGTATTGCACATCAGTTAGCGTGTTGCTTCAAGCCTTTTTCCTGCCGCTTCTTAGCGCAATCGCTGATTACTCCAAACGCCGCAAACAATTCCTGCTCTTCTTCACGCTTATTGGTTCAATCGCAACGATAATGCTTATCGCGCTTGAAGACGGACGGCATTGGTTCGGCGCAACGGCTTACATCATCGCAAACCTTTCCTTCGGTGCGGCAATGGTCTTCTACAATGCGTTCCTGCCCGACATCGCGACACGAGACCAGCACGACCGCGTCTCCTCACTCGGCTGGGGACTGGGCTACTTGGGTGGCGGCTTGCTCTTGCTTCTCAACCTCATCTTTTTCACGATGCGCGAATCGCTCGGACTTTCAACAAGCGACGCAGTGAGAATTTGCCTTGCCTCCGCAGGCGTGTGGTGGCTTGGCTTTTCGATGTTCACTTTTGCAAGGGTGCGCTCGCGCTATGCGGTTCAATCGCTCAAACAAGGCGAAACCTTTCTGGGCGTGGGATTCAAAGAACTCGCACAAACTTTTCGCGACATCAAACGCCTGCCCGAAACGCTCAAATACCTTGTCGCTTATTTGCTCTACAACGATGGCGTGCAAACGATTCTCGTGGTCGCAACCATTTTCGGTTCAGAAGAATTGAAAATGGAATCGGCAAGTTTGATTCAAGTGATTTTGATGGTGCAACTTGTGGCATTCATTGGCTCAACGCTGTTCGGAAAAATTGCCGAGTGGCTCGGCGCAAAGCCTGCGGTGGTGAGTTGTCTTGTGGTGTGGTGTGCAGTTACAATTTATGCGTGGTATTTTCTTTCGAGTGCGTTGGAATTTTGGGGAATGGCGGCGGTCGTCGCACTCGTGATGGGCGGCACGCAAGCCCTGTCGCGAAGCCTTTTTTCGGTGATGATTCCCGAAGGCAAAGAAGCGGCGTTCTTTTCGTTTTATGAACTCTCAGAACGCGGAACGTCGTGGGTTGGTCCGTTTCTCTTCGGTCTCATCAATCAACTTTTTGGTGGATTGCGTTACGGGATTCTTTCGCTCATTGTGCTGTTTGTAAGCGGTCTGCTCGTGCTTCTCTTTGTTGATGTGGAAAAGGCAAAAGCGCAAGCCAACTCACTGTGAGCACGCTAAAAAAAGAATGAACTGTAAATCCACTTCCCAATCGCTATCAGCACTTGCACCACAATCATAAAAATCACGATGCGGAAAAACCACGCGCGGATTTTGTAGAACGTCTCTCGCTTCATGACAAAACTTCTTTTGCGTTGCGAATCGCACGGCGAATTTCTGTTGATGAAATTTTTTCGTTGCACAAAAATGCGTTGCCAATTTCTTTGAGCAAAACAAAACGAATCAAGTTCCCCACCTTTTTCTTATCGTGTTGCATCGCCGATTCAAGTTCAGATTCTTTCACTTCAAAAAAATGACGCTTCAAAAGTTTGGGTGAAAGTGGAAAGCGTTTAGCAAACTGTGCAATGCGCATAAACGAGCCTTCATCAAGCAAGCCGAGATTTCTGGAAAGAGCTGAAGCGCAAAGCATTCCGATTAAAACGGCTTCGCCATGCCGAAATGCCTTGTATTGACTGATGGTTTCGAGCGCGTGTCCGAAGGTGTGTCCAAAGTTCAGAAGCGCGCGCAGTCCAAGTGTCTCTTTGAAATCGCTTTTGACGATACGCATTTTATTCTTCACACTGCGCTTTACGACGTGCTCAATCGATGCGCGTTGAAGCGAAACGATGTGAGTGAATCGAGAGTCAAGGTAATCTAAAAACGGCGCATCTTGAATGAGCGCGTATTTGAAGACTTCGGCAAGCCCTGAATACACATCGCGCTCTGGCAAGGTGCCAAGAAACTCAACGTCAATGAAGGTGAAGGCGGGCGGATAAAAGAAGCCAATCATATTTTTTCCAAGCGAATGATTGATGGCGACTTTTCCGCCAATCGCACTATCGACCATCGCAAGAAGCGTTGTAGGAACTTGAACCAGCGGAATGCCACGCAGATAACTTGCCGCAAGAAATCCGCCTAAATCGCCGACTACGCCGCCGCCAATCGCCACGAGTGTTGTGTGTCTATCAATCCCAAGTTTGATGAACTCACCGTAGAGCCGTTCTGCTTCTTGCAAACTTTTCGCCGATTCCGATGCAGGCACAACGAAAGCGTGATGCGTAAGGTGTGCGTGGCGAAGCGTGTGAAGAATGTTGTGTGAAAAAAGTGCGTGCGTGTTGCGGTCGAAGAGCAGAGCGACTTTCGCTGAAAGTGTGTGCGAAGTCAGCGCGTCGTGGAATGTGTCAAACGAAGAAAAAACAACCTTGTGCAACGCTTGAAAAAGTGAAGTGTTAATGATGACGATGTGATTTGAAATGCCGTTCTAATTCGCGTTGCAGTTTGTCGACGGTTTTGCCGAGCGGGGTTTGGTCGGTTGGAATGTAAATATCGGCTTGGGCGTAACGCTCTTCGCGACGGCTCATTAAAAGGCTCACGCGATTGGCGATTTCTTCCGTCGTTATCTTCTGTCCGTTCTCGCCTTTAAGAAGTGGGCGGTCGTCTTTGTTAGAAAGTCGGCGTGTGAGTGTATTTAAATCCGATTTCAAATAAACCATTGTGCCTGATTTGCGCACGAGTTCGAAACTCGAGTCGTTCTCCAAAGTGCCGCCGCCAAGTGAGACGACAAGGTTTTCGCGATGGACAATCGAGGAAAGAATTTCAAGTTCAAGTTGGCGGAAGTAAGCCTCGCCCTTTTCAGCGAAAATTTCGTTGATTGATTTTTGTTCGCGTTCAACAATCACCTTATCGATGTCGATAAAGTCAAAGCCGAGCGAGTTGGCAAGAATCGGTCCGATAGTGGATTTGCCCGCCGTGCTGAATCCTGTTAAGAAAATCAAAGTCGGTTTCTGCATCACTTTTACAAAAACAGTTATCAAGACGATTTCGCCTCAAATTATACACGTTTAAGAAATGACCTCAAAGCGTGAGCCTTTGAGCGGGTCTTTGCTGACGACGATGCGCGCAGGGAACGCATCTTTCATCTCTTCCAAGTGTGTGATGAGAATGAGTTTTTCAAAATCATCGCTCACTTGGTTGATTGCTTCAACCATAGCGTCAATGCCTGTTTGGTCTTGTGTGCCGAAGCCTTCATCGATGACAAGCAGTTTAATCGGCGTGCCGCTAATGGTGGCGAGATATTTTGAGAGCGCAAGCCGCAAAGCGAAATCAATGCGGAAGCGTTCTCCGCCTGAAAAGGTTTCGTAGGGGCGCATGTTTGCGTTTGCATCGGAAATGATGATGTCAAGCGTTTGGATTGAGTCGCCTTTTTTGGTTTGTCCTTCGGTTTTAATCGAGAGCGAAAATGCGTTGCGCGTTAATTGCGCGAGAAGTTCATTTGCCAAGCGTTCAATTTCGGGAATCGCTTTCTCGATGAGCATTTCTTGAATGCCTTTCACGCTGTATGCTTCTTGCAAAATTCGATAGAGCTCGAGCTCTTCTTGTTGTGGAGCAGTTTCGGCTTCCAAAGTTTTCAGAAGCGAGGCTTTGTCTTCTTTTTCTTTGATAGAGGTTTCGAGTGAAAGTCGTTGGCTTGATGCGTTGCGCAGGTTGGCTTCGCATTGCTTTTTGGATTCAAGCAAGGTGTGCTGTTGATGCTCAATGTGTGTTTTAATGGTGAGCGCGTCGCGAAGGTGAGCAAGCGACTGTTGTTTTGAAGTGAGTTGCTGTTCAAGCGAAGCAAGTTCCGATTGATGTTCCGCAAGTTCCTCAATGAGCGTGGCTTTGCGGGTTGCATCGTGTTCAAGCAAAGCAAGTTGTTCGGGCAGTGTGTCAAAGGTGCTGAGTTGTGATTTTTTCTTCTGATGCAAATTCGCATCATAGCCGATGGTTGAAAACTCAATGCGGAGCGTGTTTATCTCGGCTTCAAGTGAGGCGAGTTCTGCAAGAGCCTGCTCGGTTTCTTTGAGTTTGGCTTCGTGAATAGCGGTGTCGGAGTGAAACCGTCGGAGTTCGCGCTCAATCGGTTCAAGGGTTTGAAGTTCCACAGAGAGACGAGTCGATTTCTGAATCAACTCATTAAGTTCTCGCTCTTTTTGTTTGAGTGTGTCATATTGGGCTTGTTGCTGTAAGTATTCTTGTTGGAGCGAGTGAAGGGTTTCTTCGCTTTTAGATTTTTGTGCTTGAAAGGCGCGATAGTCTTCGCGATAGGCAGAAAGGATATGTTCTTTGTGTGAGTCGTTAATGGGTGAAAGGCAAGTCGGGCAAGTGTCGCCAAGTGCTTTGAATGTTTTGCCTTTCTCTTCAATGCTCTTCATTTGACTGTGTGCGGAGTTAATCTCGTAATTTAAGTCTGAAATTTTGGTTCTGATATGAGTCAAGGTTGAATCAAGTTCAGAGAGACGAGCGACCTCTGCTTTAAGCGTTGCGATGTTGGTTTGTAATTGGTTGTAGGAATTAAGCAGAGTAGGCTTGCGGTCTAATTGAGATTGGCGTTCCGCAATCGTTTGGCGCAGGTAAGCAAGTTGGGCGTGTGCGGATTTTTTTTCGGAGTCAAGTCGGGCAAGGGCAGTTTTGTAAGTGAGTTCGCGTTCAGAGATGCGTTCTTTGAGTGTTTGCGCTTGTATGCGAAGGTGCTCTAACTGTTCGAGTTCTTGTTTGAGCGATTCACACACACGCTGTTGTTCTAAAAGGGTGTCGCGTTGTTGAAGGCGCGATTCAATCGCTGAAAGTTCAGAGTGTTTTTGATGAATGGCACGGCGCGTTTGCGTGATGCGCTGTTGCAACGAAGCAATTTCAGAGTTTAAGACAGCAAGGTCTTGCTCTTTTTGTTGGAGCGAGCGCAACTCGGCTTGAAGAGAGAGTAGAGACGATTCAACTTGTTGGAGCGCGGTTTGTGCTTTTTGCTCTTCGGCAAGTTTGGCGTGAAGGTGCGCGCGTAACGATGGAAGCGGTGCTATATCGGATTTAAGCACTTCAATTCGAGCGCGTGTCGATTCAATTTTTCCCTTGACTTCATCGGCTTTGTCTTTGGCTTTTTTGGAAAGCGTTTCATATCGGCTCAATCCTAAAATTTCACTTAAAACCTTGCGTCTATTCGTTGGTCCGTTCTTGATAAATAAATCAGCTTTGCCTTGTGCAAAGAAAGCAGAGTTGGTAAAGGTTTCGTAAGTAATGCCGATGCGATTTTGAATTTCGGCTTCGGTATCTTTCAATCGTCCGCGCGTGAGGGGGCGAAAGGTTTTGTTGGTGCTGTCGCGAATTGCAAACTCTAATTCTTGGCTCACGCCGTTTCGTGTGGCTTTGAGAAGGCGTGTGATGCGATAGATAATGTTGTGCAACTCGAATTCAAGCTCAATCCATGCCTCTTTTGCGCCTGTGCGCAGAAGAGCGGCGTTGTCTTCTCTGCCCTTGCCCCAAATGCAAAATGGAATCGCCTCAATAAGACTCGATTTGCCCGCGCCGTTTTCGCCCATCAAAACTGCAAGTTGGAACGAATCAAAATCAAGTTCCTGCAAAGTGTCGCCGTAGCTTAAAAAATTTCTAAGCCGAAGTTTCTTTGGAATCATAGTCAACTATCGATTTTGAAACCGTTCAAAAACAATATCAACAAACGCAACCGCTTCGCTTGAAAATTCATCGACCTTGAAGCGAGAAAAAACTTCACGGTCAATGTAGAGCGAGGCTTCGCGCCAAGTCTTCATCTGATTGATGGCACTAATCGCCGCGTTGTAATCCTCCTCACTGCCTTTGAACAGACGCTTGATAAACTGCTTCCGCTCCTCATCGCTGATGAGCAAGCGCACATCGCGCCGCGTAGGTTCTTGTTGGACTTTTTGAGATTGAAGCCGTTGCTTTTCAAGTTCGAAGAAGTCAATCGGGGGGATTTCGGATTTCGGGATTTCGGATTTCGGGATTTCGGATTGTGGAATGGTGATTTCGGATTTTGTGAGTTCAGGTTTCGGAATGGTGATTTCGGATTTCGGGAGTTCGGATTTGGGATTGGTGAGTTCGGATTTTGTGATGTCGGATTTTGTGATGTCGGATTGTGGGAGTTCGGGTTTTGGTGCAAGGATGTCGAGCGGTGCGAGGAGAAGGTCGTTCAAGGCTTCGGCAGTGAGCGATTGAATGCCGTTTTGCAGGGCAAGGTCTATGCGTTTAAGGTGGTCAGCAAGATTTTTTTCGGATAGAAAAAGTCGGAGCGTTTCACACTCGACAGCCTTTTCACTGGCGCGTTGATAAAACTCAAACAGCGGGTTGAAGAGCATCATAAATTCTTCGTGCGAATAAGCGGCGCAAAGTTTTGAATCAATTTCAAACAGCACTTTCTCAAATTTTTCCGCAGAGAGCACGTCGGGTTGCTTGCGCACCAAATACTGTTTGAAAACGTCAATTAAATAAGCATACTCGGTGAAGCTGCTCAAACGGTCTAGAACATCAGAGGCTGAAAGTTCGGAGCGATTGGCGAAGATAAAGTCTTTGAGAATTTTATGCGGTTGCGCCAAATACTGTGCTTCAATGAGAAGAGCGGATTGAAGGAGTTTGATGAAGTCTTCACGAGTGAGCGCGGTTGCAACGCTAACCATCGTTTCAGCAAAGCGAAGGCGTGGCTCGCGCAGTGCATCGTGTTTCAAGTTGAAGCGAGAGGATTTGAGCGAGGCTAAAAGTGAACGCGCTGAAAATGTAAGTTCGGCGAAGATGAACGCGCGGCATTGAGCCGAAAGTGAAAGCGATTGAAGGTCGTTGTATGAAAAAACTTCAAGCGAGGGAAGCGTAGCGCACGTCGTTTTGAATACTTGCTGCGCAATATGCAGTATCGGTTGAGCAGTCATTGGAAATTTTTGGGATAAAAGGTTCATGTCGTCATTGATGCGGCGAAGATACAAATTTCCGAAATGGAACATGGGGTTCTCGCTCTCTGCGGGTTATCGTCGCGCCGATTTTCAAAAATCTTTCACGATATTTCGCCCATCAAATCTCTATCAACAACAACGCAACATGTTCAAAGGAACGCTCTTCCGAAAAAAATCTCTCAATGAGCTTATCTCCGACGCACAATCAGGAACGCTTGCCGATGCCGAACAAAAGCACGCTTTGAACAGAACGCTCTCGGTCTTTGACCTTACTGCGCTCGGCATTGCGGCGATTGTCGGTGCGGGCATTTTTTCAACCATCGGGAATGCGGCGTATTCAGGCGGCGCAGGCGTGGTGTTGCTCTTCATCTTCACGGCGATTGCGTGCGGCTTTTCCGTGATGTGCTATGCGGAATTTGCTTCGATGATTCCC
>Ga0308417_1003479_pt1 | contig 10044 bp, 9 predicted proteins | sample HotsprSampleOS65_FD_203528 | JGI IMG/M metagenome (GOLD analysis project Ga0308417, IMG submission 203528) | Hot spring phototrophic mat microbial communities from Octopus Spring, Yellowstone National Park, Wyoming, United States - 20090730_OS65 ... | reverse complement strand
TGGGCCACGGGGACGACCGGGAGGATCCTCGCCGAGGCCTGCGGCCTGGAGATCCGCCTGCTCAAGAGCGGCCCGCTCGGGGGGGACCAGCAGCTCGGGGCGATGATCGCCTCCGGCGAACTCGACGTCCTCATCTTTTTCTGGGACCCCATGACCGCCCAACCGCACGACGTGGACGTGAAGGCCCTGTTGCGGATGGCCGTCCTCTACAACGTCGCCGTCGCCTGCAACCGCGCGACGGCCGACCACCTCATTTCGAGCGACCTCTTTCACCGCGGCCACCGCCCGGCGGCGGGCGAGGCGGCGACCAGCCCGGGGGCCATGGGGTGAGCGGGCGCGGAGAGGGCTTGCCTCAGGGAATCCCGTGCTTACCGTGAACCCAGGCCACCCGAAAGGAGGGCGTTCCATGAAAGCGATCTGCGCGGCTTCCGCGATCCTCATCCTCGCCGCCTTCACGGCGGTCAACCTCTTCCTGCCCTATGCGCTCCTCGTGCTCGCGGCCGGCGCCGGGGCCGCCTACGCCTTCGGCATCCCCTGCGGGATTCTCTCCGGCGACAAGGGCCCCTCCTGCCGCCTCGGCACCTGCTGAGGCAGCCGAACCGGCGGGAAGGTGAACACCCACTCAAGAGATCCCCGGGATGGGCGATACATCGTGAGGAGCGGTGTGAACCCCATCCCGGGAGGATCCCATGCATGCCTGCTGCGCCGCCGGACCCCAGTTTCGGCGGCTGACCCCGGACCTCGAGGAAGACCCCCCGCCGCGGGAGATCGCCTGCGCGCGCTATCGGGCGTGCCTGGCGGCGGCCGCGGCGGCGAACCTCGCCCTCGACTGCTCCCGCTGCCCGGAAGAAGCGGTCGCTTTCGCCCCCGGCCCGGCGGGCCGCCGGGTCGCCGCCTGCGCCTGATGCCGGTGGCCCCCGTTTGACAGCTCCCGGGCTCTGGGCTATGGGGAAGGCCCGTTCGGGGCGACCCCATGACCGCCATCCGCGTCCTTCTCGGCCTCACCCCCTTCGCCTTCGGGGCCTCGATCCTGTGGCTCGGCCAGGACATCTCCTGGGACCTGAGAAACTACCACGTCTACAACCCGTTCGCCTTTCTCTTCGACCGCATGGGGCACGACGTGGCCGTCGCCCACGTGGCCACCTACTACAACCCCCTCCTTTACCTCCCCTTTTACCACGCCGTCGTCGGCCTGCCGCCGAAGGCGGTCGGCTTTCTGCTCGGCTTCCTGCCCGGCCTGAACGCCTGGCTCATCTACGCCATCACCCGCCGGGCGGTCGACCCCGGGGACTCCGCCCGGGCCCGCTGGTACTGTTTCGCGCTGACCGCGGCGGCGATGCTCGGCATGATTCACCTCGCCGAGATCGGCACGAGCTTCGGCGACACCGTGGTGAGCCTCCCGGTGCTCGCGGCGGTCTTCCTGCTCGTCCGTTTCCCGGAGCGGCTCGGCGGCCCGCTCCGCGGCGGCGCTTCGGTCGTGCTTGCCGCGGGCGTGCTCGCGGGCTCGGCCTGCGGGGTGAAGCTCCCCTTCGCCATCTACTGCGTGGGGCTCTGCGCGGCGATCCTCGCCTTCCGCCTGCCCTGGCGCAGGCGCCTTGCGCTCGCCGTTCTCTTCGGCCTGGGGGTCCTCGTCGGGATCGCCGCAACCGGCGGTTTTTGGATGCTCGCCATGTGGCGGCGCTTCCAGAACCCCGTGTTCCCCTATTTCAACGAGTGGTTCCGCTCCCCCTGGGGGGCCGAGGGCTCCTACCGCGACGAGCGCTTCATCCCGCAGGGGCCGGCGATGTGGCTGCTCTTCCCCTTCTGGTTCAACGTGGAGCCGACGCGCGTGGGCGAGGTGGGCTTCCGCGACCTTCGCTTTCCGCTCCTCTACGTGCTGCTGCTCGCGGCCCTGATCGGCGGGGCTTGCCGCCTCCGCCGCGGCGGGAGGACCGCCGCGGCGGAGGCTTCGCCCCCCGCGGCCGACGGGTTCCTCATCGTCTTCCTCGTCGTTTCTTTTCTCCTGTGGATGAAGCTCTTTTCCGTCTACCGCTACGCGATCGTCTGCGAGTATCTCGCCCCGCTCACCGCCCATGCCCTTCTCGGCCGGCTGATCCGCAACCCGCGCCGCCTCAAGCAGGCCGCGCTCGCCGCGGCCGCCTTCGTCGTTCTCACCCTCGATCCCGGCCACTGGGGCCGGAGGCCCTGGACGGCGGACTACTTCGACATCGCCCTGCCGCCGCTAGCCGCCGAGCGCCGGGCGATCGTGCTCGTGACCGGCCACGACCCGGTCGGCTACCTGATCCCCTCCTTTCCCGCCGAGGCCCGCTTTCTGCGCATCCAGGGCTTCGTGACCGGGCCCTCGCCGCGGCTGAACGAGACCGACCGCATGATGATGCGCGCCGTCGCGGAACATTCGGGGCCGCTTCTTCTGCTCTACCGCATCTACGAGGAGTGGCATGCGCTCCAGGCGCTCGAGTTCTACGGGCTCGAGCTCGAGCGCGACTCCTGCCAGGGCTTCGTCCCCGGCATCGAACCCCAGCCGGAGCACCCCTTCTTTCTGTGCCGGGTGAGCCGGCGGGCGACCCACTGAGGGGGAAGGTGATGGAAACGAAAGGCGACAGCCTCCCGGCGCTCCGCACGGCCGTGATTCTTCCCTGCTACAACGAGGAGGCGGCGATCGCCCAGGTGGTGCGCGATTTCCGCCAGGCCCTGCCCCAGGCCGCGATCTACGTCTACGACAACAACTCGACCGACCGCACGGCCGAGGTCGCGGCCGCGGCCGGCGCCGTCGTGCGCCGCGAGACCCGCCAGGGAAAGGGCCACGTCGTGCGCCGCATGTTCGCCGACGTGGAAGCCGACGTCTACGTGCTCGCCGACGGCGACGGGACCTACGACGCGGCCAGCGCGCCCCGGCTCGTCGCCAAGCTGCTCGAGGAGCGCCTCGACATGGTGGTCGGCTCCCGGCTCTCGACCTACGAGGGGGCGGCCTTCCGGCCCGGGCACCGGCTGGGGAACGACCTCCTCACGGGGTTCCTCGGCCTCTGCTTCGGCCGCAGCTTCAGCGACATCCTCTCCGGCTACCGCGTCTTCTCGCGGCGCTTCGTCAAGTCCTTCCCCGCGCTCTCGACGGGCTTCGAGATCGAAACCGAGCTCTCCGTGCACGCCCTCGAGCTGCGCATGCCGACCGCCGAGGTGCCCACCCCCTACCGTGCCCGGCCCGCCGGCTCGGCGAGCAAGCTGCGCACCTACCGCGACGGCTTCCGCATCCTGATGATGATCCTCGACCTTTTCAAGGAAGAGCGGCCGCTCGCCTTCTTCTCGCTCATCGCCGGGGGGCTCGCCCTCGCCTCGGTCCTCCTCGCCGCGCCGATCGTGGTCACCTACCTCGAAACCGGGCTCGTGCCGCGCGTTCCGACCGCGATCCTCTCGACCGGCCTCATGATCCTCGCCTTTCTCAGCCTCGCCAGCGGCTTCGTCCTCGACACCGTGACCCACGGCCGCCGCGAGATGAAGCGCCTGATCTACCTCTCCATCCCCCCCCGCGGGGAAAACACCGCACCCTGAGGACCGGAAACGCGGGGGCCCCGGGTTCCTGCCGCACCATTTGACAATCCGCCCTTCGGCCATAGCATTCGCCTGCATCGCAATCCCAGCGGACAGGGAGACGGCGGTGAGGCGCTTTTCGTTCCTGTTGGCGTTCGGCGCGGCGATCCTCTGCGGCCCGTTTTGCTCCTCGGCTGCGGGCGGTGCGGGTCTCGCGCTCGAGGCGCTCGTGGCCGAGGCGCTCGCGCGCAACCCGGAGATCCGCGCCGCCCGCGAGCGGGAGGGCGCCCTGCGGGAGCGGATCCCGCAGGCGGGCGCGCTCGAGGACCCGATGATCGGCTTCGGGATCCTCAACGTGCCGCGCAACTTCGAGCTGGACGAGGAGGACATGACGGCGAAGGAGCTTTCCCTCTCCCAGAAGCTCCCCTTCCCGGGAAAGCTCGAGGCCGCTGCGGAGGCGGCCGGGTACGAAGCCCAGGGGCCGCCCGGGCCGAGACGGAGGAGACCGCCAACCGCGTCGCGGCGGCGGTCAAGGAGGCCTTCCACGAGCTCTCCCACGTCCACCGCACCCACGAGGTGACGCTGCGGAACAAGGAGCTGCTCGAGGAACTCGCGCGCATCGGCCGGGCGCGCTACGCCGCGGGCCGCGGACAGCAGGAGGAGCTGCTCCAGGCCGAGCTCGACATCACGCAGGCGGCCGACGAGCTGTTGCGCCTCGAGGCCGAGCGGGAGGCGGCCCAGGCCCGCCTGGAAGCCCTTCTCGACCGCCCCCCCGGGGGGGTCCGGGGGCTCCCGGCCGACCCGCCCTTTTCCCCCACGGCCTTCTCCCTCGAGGAATTGCGCGAGCGGGCGGCCGGCGAGAACCCGGGGCTCCGGGCGCTCAGGCTCGCCGTCCTCGCCCGGCGGGCGGAAGTTGAGCGCGCGCGGCGGGAGGTCTTCCCGGATTTCACGGTCACGTTCGCCTACGGCCAGCGGGAAGACCGGCTCGACATGCTGAGCGGCATGGTCGAGATGAACCTCCCGATCTTCCATCGCTCCAAGCAGGACCGCCGCGTGGCCGAAGCGCTCGCCCTGGTGCGTGCGGCCGAGTCACGCCTCGAGGCCGGCCGCAACGACCTCTTCGCACGCCTCAACACGCTCGGGCCCCGGGTGCAGGCGCTCGAGCGCCGCATCGCGCTCTACCGCACGGGGATCCTCCCCCAGGCCCGGCTGCGCCTGGAATCGGCCCTCAGCGCCTACCGCGTCGACCGCGCCGGCTTCGCCGCCGTGGTCGCCGCCCGCATGCAGCTCTACCGCCTGGAGCTCGACTACCACGAGGCCTTGACCGAACACGGCAAGGCGATCGCCGCCCTGGAGGCCGCCCTCGGCGGCCCCCTCTCCCCGCGGAGGTGAAGATGAACGTCCGCGCCGCGATCCTTCTCGCGCTCGGCCTGATCCTGCCCGCCGCTTCGCCCGTCCCCGGCCAGCATGCCCACCCGCCAGCGCCGTCCGCCCCGGCCGCGGCCGCGCCGCCGGAGGACCTCGAGGCGTTGAAGGGCCTGAGCCTCGAGGCCGTGCGCCGCGAGGGCAAGGCGCGCGAGATCCCGCCGGGCGCAATCGAGATCCCCCCCGAGATCGGTCACCGCCTGGGGATCCGCTTCGGCACGGTGGAGAAGCGGGTCCTCCAGAAGACGATCCGCACCGTCGGCCGCATCGAGCCCGACGAGACGCGGATCGCGGTCGTCTCCCCGAGGGTCGGCGGCTGGGTCGAAGCGCTGCACGCCGACTTCACCGGCCGCCCCGTGCGGCGGGGGGAGGCGCTGCTTTCGCTCTACAGCCCGGAGCTCGTCGCCACCCAGGAGGAATACCTGCTCGCCCTGCGGGCCGAGCGGGAGTGGGGACGGAGCAGCCCCTTCACCGAACTCGCCGTCGCCGGAAAAGAGCTCGCCGCGGCCGCCCGGCGGCGCCTGCTGCTCTGGGACATCTCCGAGGCGCAGATCCGCCGCCTCGAGGAGCGGGGCACCCCCGAGACCGCGCTCACCCTGCACAGCCCCTTTGACGGCACCATCCTCGAAAAGCGGGTCTTCCGCGGCCAGTACGTGGAAGCGGGGGCGGAGCTTTTCCGGATCGCCGACTTGTCGGTCGTCTGGCTGATCGCGGACATCTACGAGTACGAGCTCCCCGCGGTGCGGCCGGGCCAGGAGGCCGTGGTGCGGCTTTCCGCCGCGGCGGGGGAGCGCCTCACCGCCCGGGCCGCGTACCTCTACCCGACCCTCGACCCCCGGACGCGCACGGCGCGCCTGCGCTACGTTCTGCCCAACCCGCACGGCCGGCTCAAGCCGGAGATGTTCACCGAGGTCGAAATCGCCGTCTCCCTGGGTCCGCGCCTCGCCGTGCCCGAGGGCGCGGTGATCGACTCGGGGGTGCGCCGGATCGTCTTCGTGGAGGCGGCGGAGGGGGTTCTCGAGCCCCGCGAAGTGCGGCTGGGGGCCAGGGCCGACGGGTTTCTCGAGGTCATCGCGGGCCTTGCGCCCGGCGAGCGCGTGGTGACGGGCGCGAATTTCCTGATCGACTCCGAGTCGCGGCTGCGCGAGGCCCTGGGAGGGGGCGGGCACCATCACTGAGCGCCCGCGGCGGACAAGGACGCAGACCATGATCGAAGCCTGGATCGAGCGCTGCGCGCAAAACCGCTTTCTCGTCTTCGCCGTCGTTCTCCTCGCGACGCTCGCCGGGGTCTACAGCCTGCGCCACATCCCGCTCGATGCCATCCCGGACATCTCCGACGTCCAGGTGATCGTCTACACGCCCTGGGAGGGGCGCAGCCCCGACCTGATCGAGGACCAGGTCACCTACCCGATCGTCAGCGCCCTCGTCTCGGCCCCGCGCGTCCGGACCGTGCGCGGCATCTCCGATTTCGGCTTCTCCTACGTGTACGCGATCTTCGAGGACGGAACCGACATCTACTGGGCGCGCTCGCGGGTCCTCGAGTACCTGCAGCAGATCGCCCGCACCCTGCCCGAGGACGCCACGCCCGCCCTCGGCCCCGATGCGAGCGGGGTGGGCTGGGTCTTCACCTACGCGCTCGTCGACGAAAGCGGCCGGCGGGACCTGAGCGAACTGCGGGCGCTCCAGGACTGGCACCTCCGCTACGCGCTGGGCAGCGTCCCCGGGGTGGCCGAGGTGGCCAGTGTCGGGGGCTTCGTCCGGCAGTACCAGGTCACCGTGGACCCCAACCGGCTTGCCGCCTACGGGATCTCGATCCGCGAGGTCGCAGAGCGCATCCGCCGCTCGAACCGGGACGTCGAAGGCCGCCTTCTCGAGATGGGCGGCCGCGAGTACATGGTCCGCGGCCGCGGCTACGTCCGGGGCGCCGAGGACCTCCGCGCGATCGTGCTTGGCGCATCGGGGGGGACGCCGGTTCTGCTCGGCGACGTGGCCCACGTGGCCCTGGGCCCCGACATCCGCCGCGGCCTCGCGGAGCTCGACGGCCGCGGCGAGGTGGTGGGCGGCATCGTCGTCATGCGCCACGGCGAAAACGCCCTGCGGGTCATCCGGGCGGTCAAGGAAAAGCTCGAAGAGATCGCCCCGGGCCTGCCCGCGGGGGTGCGCGTCGTCCCCACCTACGACCGCTCGGAGCTGATCCTGCTCTCCATCGCCACCCTCCAGAAGACGCTCCTCGTCGAGATCGCCGCCGTGAGCCTCGTCGTGATCCTCTTTCTCTTCCATGTCCGCTCGGCCCTCGTTCCGATCCTGGCGCTCCCGGTCGCGGTCGCCGTCTCCTTCATCCCCATGGCGCTCCTCGGCATCCCCTCGAACATCATGTCCCTCGGCGGGATTGCGCTTTCGATCGGCGTGCTCGTCGACGCGGCGATCGTCATGGTGGAAAACGGGGTGCGCCGCGTCGCCGAGGGCGAAGGCCGCGGCAGCCGCCGGGAGCTGCTCGTCGGGGCCTGCCGCCAAGTGGGCCGCGGGCTCTTCTTCGCCCTGCTCATCATCATCGTCTCCTTCACCCCGGTCTTCCTGCTCGAGGCGCAGGAGGGACGCCTCTTCCGGCCGCTCGCCTTCACCAAGACCTTCGCCATGGCGGCCTCGACGCTTCTCGCCGTGACCCTCGTCCCCGTGCTGATGACCCTGTTTCTCTCCCGGGGGCGGATCCGGCCCGAGTCCGAAAACCCCGTGTCGCGTGTGCTGCACCGGATCTACGAGCCGGTGTTGCGCGTTGCGCTCCGGAGGCGGAAGAGTGCCCTGTTCCTCAACGCGCTGCTCATCCCGCTGAGCCTGTGGCTCGCCCTCGGGGCGGGCAGCGAGTTCATGCCGCCGCTCTACGAGGGGACGATCTTCTACATGCCGGTCACCGCCCCGGGGATCTCGGTGACCGAAGCGGGGCGCCTGCTCGCCCTCCAGGACCGGATCCTCAAGGGCTTCCCCGAGGTCGAGCGCGTCTTCGGCAAGGCCGGCCGGGCCGAGACCGCAACCGACCCGGCGCCTTTCAGCATGATGGAGACCACCGTGCTTCTCAAGCCCCGGGAGGCCTGGCGCCGGGTGAACCGGGACGTTTCGGGGTGGCCCGCGCCGCTCCGCCCCCTCGCCGCGCTGCTCCTCGGCGAAGAACGCCCGCTCACCTACGAGGAGCTCGTCACCGAGATGGACCGGGCGATGCAATTCCCGGGGCTCCAGAATTCCTGGACCATGCCCATCCGGGCGCGCATCGACATGCTCTCGACCGGGATCCGGACGCCCGTGGGGGTCAAGGTCTCCGGCCCCGATCTGCAGACCGTGGAGGAGATCGGGTTGCGGATCGAGTCCGTGCTGAAGGACCTCCCCGGCACCCGCAGCGTCTTCGCCGAGCGCGCCACCGGCGGCACCTTCGTCGACATCGACATCCGCCGCGAGGCGATCGCCCGCTACGGCCTCACCGTGGGCGAGGTCCAGGAGGTGATCCAGACGGCGATCGGCGGGATGAACCTCACGCGCACGGTCGAGGGCCGCGCGCGCTTCCCGGTGAACCTGCGCTACCCGCGGGAGCTGCGCGACGACCTCGATCGCCTGGGCCGCGTCCTCGTCCCCGTGCCGCCGCCGTCCGGGGCGGCGATGGAAGCGCCCGGCCGGCCGGTCGCTCAGGTTCCGCTCGCCCAGCTCGCCGACATCCACGTCCGCTCGGGGCCGGCCATGATCCGCAACGAGGACGGCCTGCTCACCGGCTACGTCTTCATCGACGTCGCCGGCCGCGACCTCGGCGGCTACGTCGAGGAGGCGCGCCGGAGGGTCCGCGAGGAGGTGGCGCTCCCGCAGGGCGCCTTTCTCTCCTGGAGCGGGCAGTACGAGTTCCAGCTCCGCGCGCGCGAGCGGCTGCAGGTCCTCCTGCCCGTCGTCTTTTTCGTGATCCTGATTCTCCTCTACCTCACCTTCCGCTCGCTCCCCGAGGCGCTCATCCTCATGGTCGCCGTGCTCTACGCCATGACCGGCGGGGTGATCCTGCAGGTCCTTCTCGGCTACCCGTTCAGCGTCGCGGTCTGGGTGGGCTACATCGCTCTCTACGGGATCGCGGTCGAAACCGGGGTCGTCATGGTCCTCTACCTCCACGAAGCCCTCGACCGCCGGCTGACACAGGGCGCCCTGGGCCCGCAGGACATCGTCGCGGCGACCCTCGAGGGCTCGGTGCTGCGGCTGCGGCCCAAGGTGATGACGGTCGCCACCACCCTGATCGGTCTGTTGCCGATTCTCTGGTCCTCGGGCGTGGGCGCCGACGTCATGAAGCCGATCGCCGCCCCCATCGTGGGCGGGCTGTTGACCTCGACCCTCCATGTCCTCATCGTCACCCCGGTCATCTTCGCCATGGTGAAGGAGCGCGCGCTGCGCAAGGGGCGGCTCCGGCCTGCGCAGCCCGGCCCCGCAGGCGGGGTGGCCGGCCATCCTTCCCGAGAGGAGGAACTTCCATGAACCCGTTGCTTCAACGCTTCGCGGCCGCGGCGGCCGTCCTGACCGTGTGGGCGCTCGCCCTCCCGGCCGCCGCCCAGCATGATCACACCCACGGCGCCGGGCACGGCGCCGGGCACGGCGCCGGGCAGGCGGCGACCCGCGAGGTCCTCGTTGACGGCCTGAGGGTCGCCTTCCACGTCATGGAAAACACCGCGCACCGCCGGATGCTCCGCGAGATGAAGCTCAAGGACAACGTCGAGCCCGGCACCACGCACAACGTCACGGTGATGCTCTCCGAGGCCGCAAGCAAACGGCCCGTGACCGACGCCGCGGTCGGCATGAAGATCGTCGAACCGGGCGGGGGCGAGCAGATCCGGCAGCTCGCCTACAACGCCGGTTTGAAAGGCTACGAAGGCTACTTCCGCCTCCCCGAGAAGGGGACCTACGAACTGCTCGTTCTGGTGCGGATCGGCGAGGAGCGCAAGACGGCGGGGATCCGCTGGGATCTGAAATGACTTGCGAGGGAGGGGGGCGGCCGGCCCGGCGGCCGGCCGCCCGGGGGGGTGGGGAGGTGGAGGGCTCAGAACGTCCGCGAGATGCTGAAGACGATCCGCTCGTCGG
>Ga0308417_1003471_pt1 | contig 10053 bp, 10 predicted proteins | sample HotsprSampleOS65_FD_203528 | JGI IMG/M metagenome (GOLD analysis project Ga0308417, IMG submission 203528) | Hot spring phototrophic mat microbial communities from Octopus Spring, Yellowstone National Park, Wyoming, United States - 20090730_OS65 ... | reverse complement strand
ACTCCACAACGTCAACGGCCGCCTGGGCCGACCGTTGTGGAGTCATTTGCGCCGTAATTGCCTGCGGCGCCAAGGGCTAATCGACGCCGACCGGAGCGCGAAAGTCATGAACTGGAAACGGCAATAGTACGACTCGCTGCGACGATCCTTAATTGTAACTTCTCAGCACACCGATCACCACGCCCTGAATTCGCACCCGGCTGGGGTCGACGATCCGCGGCTGCATCGACTTGTTGGCCGGCTGCAGGCGGATCTTGCCGCCTTCCTTATAGTATCGCTTGAGCGTGGCCTCGCCGTTGTCCAGCAGGGCGACCACCTGTTCGCCGTTGCGCGCGGTCTCGCGCCGCTCGATGATCACGTAGTCGCCGTCGCACAGATGGTCGTCGATCATGGAATCGCCGCGGACCTTCAATACGTACACCCCGTTGCGCGACGCGAAAAGCTGCTCCAGGTCGATCTCTTCGCGGTTCTCCACGGCCTCGATGGGCGAACCGGCCGCGATGGCGCCCAGCAGCGGCAGCTTGGTCGAGCGATTCTCATCGGGCAGCCGCTCGTCGGCCACAATCTCCAGCGAGCGTGCCTTATGCCGATCGCGCCGCAGCACGCGTTTCTTCTCCAGGGCGTTGACGTGCTCGAAAATCGTCACCTTGCTCGTTCCCAGTTGGTCGGCCAGCTCCTGCATGGTGGGGGCATAGCCATGCAGGTGGCGGTAGTTGCGGATGGCGACCACAACATCAAGTTGGCGTGGTGTCAGGTTCATGATCCGGTTCCTTCCATTAATGGCTGGCGGCGCGGGCCGTCAACCGCCAGCGCAAACTGTTCGGACTCTATTTGGTCCTACTATTAGCCTAACATCCGGCACAAGTCAAGCGGATTTTCCGGATTTTATCGAGTCTTCCGCGATACCCGCGCGCATCCGGTCCCATCCCGGCAGGCGGCGGTCCAGCACCGCCCAGATCAGCTCCACCGCCAGCAAGGCGATGTAGGCGCCGGCCGCGCAGTCCACATAGAGCTGCCCCGCCGCCGTTGCACACCCCGCCAGAAGGGCGAAAATGATCTGGGCTCCGTGGCGGGCCGGATGGATCGACGGCCGCGTCGCCAAGAAGAACGCCGTCAGCAGCAGCCCCGACCCCATGATCTGGTAACTGAGGAACGCGACCGCCGTGGCCAGGTCTACCGTCGACCCTGGGGCCAGCAGCAACCGCCACTGCCCGCCGCTCTCGCTGACGACCACCGGCACCGGCAGCAACGCCAGCGAGACACACGCGGCAGCCACCATCACCAGCGGTACGCGGTATCCGATCACACGACGGTACATCAGAAACAGCCCCCCGACGATGACCGCGATGCCCGAGCTGGCACCCAGCGGGCCAGGATGGCCACCGATCACAAGGTCCTCCAGCGGCGGCATAAGGTCTCGCACCATCCCCTCTAATGAAATCCAGCCATGCGACGGCGGCTGACCGCGCGTATATCGCCCCAGTTGCCACGCCGCCGTCTCCGGTATGCTGATGGCCTGGGCGCGCGACAACTGGCGCTGGCGGACCCACGGCTGTTCCCAGGGGCTCAGCTCCACCCGTGCCGCCGGCGCCGCATCGGCCAGATCGCCCACCAGCGCGTGCGAGCGATGCAGGACCAGATGCGGCGCAAACGCCTCGCCCCCGCAGAGCCACAGGATCAGATACACCAGCACGGGCGGCTGAAGCCTGCTCAATCCGTTTCCTCCCGAAAGCCACAGCACCCCGCCCATCAGCAACCCCGCGGCGGGCACCAGCCACCAGAGGGCGCCCGCATGCCAGGAAAGCGACTCTCCGGCCAGCAGGTGCGGCGGCAGCATCATGCACAACAACACCGCCGACCACATCGCCGGCCCCTGCCTCAGCAGGCCCCCGCGCCGCCCTACTCTCCGCCACAGCGATACCGCCGCCGCCGTGCTCCCCAGCACCGCCGCGAGGACGGCCGCCCCACGCCACCCGTAGAAATACAGCCCGGCCACAAGGGGAAAGCCGGCCCCAATCATGTGCGGCAGATGTGAGCCATTGGCAGGCTCCTCGACCGGCGGCGGCATCGGCACACCGGCTGCGACCGGTCGATGATCCGGCCGGAGACCACTTTCATTGGCTGATGTGCTTTGATGGTCGTGGCTCATCGCGCGTCCGCCGGAGGATTCAGGTTACGGCCAGCGCACAGCGGAGGCAATGCGACCAGGGCGGCGGACGGTGGCGAAGCAGCCCCTGACCGCGCAGCGGTAGGGCAGACAGACGCCAGCCGGCATCGGCCTCACCCACGGCGCATCACGCGCCAGGCTTGCAGGGCCTGCAGAGGCGTCTTCGTCCGGGCATTGTGGGAACTTTCCGGGAGCGTTTGCGTCTAATGGGGGCGCGACGCGGCCTCTGCGCTCACCTGCCACGCCCGGGCCGCGACGTCAAACACACCGGAAGGTCCACCGAGTCGGCGATGATGTTCCAGAAGCGGCAGTCGCCGTGCGCGATTTGCCCCAGGGCCGCTATGCACCCGCGGTGTTTTGTGGCACAATCCATGCTTTGCCGATTGTTGTACGGACCACCCTGGACTTCAGCGCCGCGCGACACTGCGAGACCGTCATGAACCCGCCCATGTGCAAACTTCTCACCTGGTTGGCGACCCTGCTTCTTCTGGTGCCGTGGAGTGCGGCGGATACCGCCTCCACCCAGAACGCCAACCCCCCGCCCGTTGGCATTGACGCCGAGGCGGCGGCATCGCTGGGCGAGCGGTTTTCCAGCCTCGCTGCGGGCATCAGCTTCCGGCCGCCGGCCGGGGGCGAGCAGCGCCGCTCGAAGGCGGTCGGCGCCGACATCGTGGAGTACGTGAATGCGACGGAGCCCTGGTCGCTGAAGGTGTCCCGGCGGCTGGTGTCCCCCGATATGCCGACGGTGGGCCTCAACGCCCAGGGGCGACCGGCTGTCGGGGATGAGCGCATTGTCAAGGCGGGTGTCAGCGATCAGGCCGTCACCCGCCTCCTGGCTGAGGTACCCGGCATCTCGATCGTGAGCATCGAGCTGGCCAATGTCGGCCGGTTCGATGCCGTGCGCATCGTCAGCCGCCAGAGCAGTGGCGGACGGATGTGGCTGCGCCAGCAGACATTGATCCGGACGGGTCCAACCAGCGTATACGTCTTCGATTTCACGAGCCCCTCGGCCCACAAGGCGTCCGATCCGCCCGATGCGGCCGATCCCCAGGAGGAGATGGCCGTCGCCATCTTCAATGCCATCCTCGATTCGGTGATAGTGCTCGACCAGACGCCCGTCATTCAGGACAACCTCGACCGCCTCCACCGTGCTCTGGCGCTGCGCGCCAACCTTCAGCGTCACTTGACACGCGCCATGCGGGCGGAGCTGTGCCTCCGCGTGATCCGGGACGGTCGCGACATCGGCTGGACCTGTCTTACCGAGGAACTGGCCCAGCGCTGGGGCGAGGACGGGCTGCACAGCACGGTCCTGAGCTGGGCCCAGTTGGAGAACGGCGGGACACTGGAGGCACTCTCCGAGATGCACGCCAGCCTCAACCGCCGCACAGCCCAGGAGGCCTGGGCCACCATCAGCATCCTGGCCGCCAGCGGCACCAGGCAGACCGTCAGCGAGATCGGCACCGCCGAACGCGACGAACTGCGGCGCTTCGACGACGACGCCTTCAACATCGATCCGCGCGACCCCAGCCAGCCGGCCGTGCGCATCACCGAGCGCTATCGCCTGAATGTAACCTTCTCGCAGCCTCCTGCGCCGCCGGCCAAGATCCAGCGCGATCTCTCGTCGCAGATCTACATCCCCCAGGCGTTTTCCCAGCTCCTTGCTCGCCTGGTGCCGGTGGATCAGCCCCGGGGTTATCTGTTTGCGGTGTGGGTCAGCTCCGAGCGCGATGTGGTCCTGCGATATATCGACGTTGAACGCGAACAGGCCGTCCAGTTTGCCGGACAGTCCATCCGCGCCATTCCTGTCCGCGACCGCATCGGTCTGGAGGGCGATCCTACAATCCACTACCTGATGCCGGACGGTCGATACCTTGGTTGTCATACGCCGGCCACGGGCATCAGCATGGTCGCATGCACGCGCGACGAACTGCTGCGCCGCTGGCCCAACGCCCGGCTCGACCGACCGGCGCTTCTCGACTGATCCGGCCCATCGGCCGATAAAAGACTCTGGTGCTGTCTGCGCACTTACCGATGTCCGCAAGAGTCTCACGAGTCATCGCCCTCAGTGTGCTGGCCGCCGCCGGCGCCTATGGCCTTTGGCGTTATGAGCAGCACCGCTCGGAGGTGGGACGGTTGCAGGAGGAGGTACGCCGGCTCGAGGAACAACGCCAGCATCTGCAGCGCTTCGTTTCTCGCCTGACGGCCGAGCGCCGCGTGGCCGAAATCATCGTCACCGAGCAGAAGATGAATGGGGACAAGCCCGAATGGACGACGCTGCTGTTTCTGGAATACGCGCGGGACGGCACGCGGCTGCCGCCCCGCTTTTTCACGATCAAAGGCAATGAGGCCCACATCGACGCCCTGGTGATCACCTTTGAAGATCATTTCATCGAACAGGGCGATCCACTCCGTGGACACAGCATCCTGCTGTTTTACCGCCTCTATGGCGCCCATCAGACGCCGGCTGAGGGCTTCCCCATCGACGAGCGCGGGCAGGCGCCGGCCATCTATCGACCGACGGAAGCGATGTCGCCGACGGCACAGGAGTTCGAGTCGCAACTCTGGCAGAGCTTCTGGAAACTGGCGGATGACCAGGAGTACCGAAAGAGCAAAGGGGTGAAGGTGGCCCAGGGCCTGGGCCCCTGGACGTATTTCTATCCGGACCGCATCTACACCATCAGCCACTCGGCCACGGGCAACCTCAGCATCGTGGCCCGCCCCATCGACGGCATCTGGCAGGAATACCGCAAGGCCCTTACCGCCGGGCGGGGCCAGTAACCAGCGCAATCACCAGTAGCCAGCGCAATCAAAGGTGCGGGCGCGCTCGTCGTTGGGAAAAAGGGCAGGACGCCCGTGTCACCATGCGGATCACGGGCCGCACGCACTTCCGTAGCGGGCCGCCCGGCCCGCTTGTTGCGCCCTTTCCCGTCCATCAGGCGGCGGCGCTGGCTTTCAGCGAGAAGACCTTCACGCAGTTGCGGCCGGCGTTCTTGGCCGCGTACAGGGCCAGGTCGCAGGCCTTGAGCAACTGCGCAGCGCTGTTGAAAGGCGTGGCTGCCTCATGGGCCGCGACACCGACGCTCACGGTCACCGCCACGTCTCCATCCGGGCATGAGATGGGCCTTTTCGAGACGGCCAGGCGGATGCTCTCCGCCGTCGCCGCCGCCGTCGCCCTCGTCGTCTGGGGCATCACCAGCGCCAGTTCCTCTCCGCCGTACCGTGCCGCCAGATACTGTGCTCGCGCCGCCGCGCGCATCACCCTGCCGATCACCCGCAGCACCTGATCTCCCGTCTGATGTCCGTGCGTGTCGTTGATGGTCTTGAAGTGGTCGACGTCGACCAGCAGCAATGCCAGGGGCTGGCCCTCCGCAAGGCACTGCCGGAACTGGCTCGCGAGGAACTCATCGAACTGGCCGCGATTGGCCAGACCGGTCAGAGGATCCTGCGTCGCCTGTATGCGGAGCTGCTGGTTCTGCTGCTGAAGGGCAGCCGCCTGCTGCTGCGTGCGCAACGTGATCTCCACGAGTGCCTCGTTGGCCCTCTTCAGAATGGCGTCGTAGTTGTTCGACGCGGTGATGCTGATCTCAAACAGCGACGCCACCTCGCGGGTGCGCCGGCCGATCTCCTCGAGCATCAGGTCGCAGTCCGCTCCGCCCATGCCGTATTCGCGCTGGCAGAACTGCCGCACGGCGGCGATGGCCTCGGCCGCGTTGCTGTCCGCAAAAACGTCGGCACAGAGCCCGGCCACCTCGACTACGCCGGCAAGCCGCCGCAGGTTGCCGTCGGCAACGAAAGCCGAGCGGTGATGAGAGGCCATCGGCACCGCCAGCACCGGCGGCAGCCGCCATTGTTCAGCCAGCAAACCGGCCACGTCCGCATGTGTCATCGACAGGGCCTTGTCCTCTGCTTCCGCCAGCATGCGGTGCGAGGGCGCTGCATCGCATACCTGGCCGTAGGGCTCGCCCACGACCTGGTCCAGCACCAGCATGCCGATGTCCATCAGCAGCGCGGCCAGGAAGCATTCCTCCTGCTGCACGAGCCGCAGCCGCGCCGCCAGAATCCGCGCCGCGGTGGCCGCATAGACGCTGCGACGCCAGTAGTGCAGATGGTTGAACCCCCGGGCCCTGGTCTTTTTCAGATTGCCCACCAGCGAGAAGCCCAGCACCAGCGACTTGACCGACTGAAGTCCCAGAATGACCAGGGCATGGCTGATGGTGGCGATAGTCTGGCTGCGGCCATAGAAGCTGGAGTTGACGGTGCGCAGGATTTTGGAGGAGAGGGCCGGGTCCCTGGAAATGACCCGGGCGATCTCGGCAATGTCAACATGTTCCTTCTGTGCCAGATCGAGCACTTCTAGTGCTATTGCGGGCAGCGAGGGCAGTGTGGGGCACTCCCGGATCTTCTCAACGAGTTGAAGATTCATTCAGACGTTTTCCCGACCAGCTAACCAACGTTCTCTGACTGTGCCCCTTATCGGCCAAACACCGACATTCATGAAGCGCTACTTGTTCGGATTCCATTAATGTTGCCGGTTGGGACGGATGCCTGTGTCGTCTGATAATCGCGCGGCTATCGGATGGAATCCTGCGAATTGGTGCAGATGGCGCTTGACGCCGGCGGACGCACACTTCAGGGTCCGGTTAGCTCATCGAGCCCCGGCCGCGTCTGCGCCACGTTAGTCGCTCCCGCTGGCGGCGACCAGGCGAAAGACTCGGGCTTGAACTGCGCTCTTGCATCGATCGTCGTGTAGTCCACGGTGAACAGCGCGGATGTGACGTCCGTGCGCCCGATCTTTGCGAACACCGGCCCAAAATCCATGACGATGCGCCGGATGAGCTTGGTTTCGGGGTGGATCAGCAGTTCCAGAGGCCCACGGTCGGCTACAGTCAGCCGAAGCGAGAGCAGTTGCTGGCCATCCACATTCTCGGACTCACCGACGCTGATGCGCGACGACATCCGGCGAAGCTCCTCAGCGGGATCATCTGACAGACTCAGCGCCAGACTCAGGTTCTGCATGACCAGAATGGTCGCATGGTCGGGAGGCAGGTCGCTCAATCGGCAGCGCGTGGCAGGAGCATCGAACTGCGCATAGGCGTTTCGCGCCTCGACGAAGGCGTAGAGCTTGTGCCCGGTCGATCCCAGCAGGGGCTGGCCGGCAGCCTCGTGCCGGAAGAGGTTGGGCGCGGCGAAAGCGCTCCTGAAGCTGGCGGTGCGCGTGCGAAGTCTGCCCTCTTCCACCAGGCTCAGCGTCATCTGACCGCCCAGCTCGAGGGACGTCAGGGCGCGATAAGCCCCCGCCACCTCGGCCAGCAGCGCCTCGGCGGCCGGATCAACCGCGGCGCGCATTGTGGCGGGACTGCTGGTTTGTGCCGCCGTTCCGGTGGCTGGGCGCGTCCGGGCGGCGGGCGCGCTTGCCGGGGGGGTCTGTGCACCAACGGCAGCGCCCGTGGCGAGCGCGAGGGAAAGCAGCCAATTGATTGCTGTTATGGGAATGGGCGCCATGGGCGCAATGATACCACCGCAGGCGCCTAAGTCGCAGCCCCTCGCCCGCGACCGGCTCGTGGCGACATCAGCGCGCGGAGACGCCGCCCAGCAGCGCGCTGCGCAGCAGCTCGATGGTCCTCGGCGCGCTCAGGTGGCGCTTGCCGAAGCCCTCCAGTGCGCCGGCGGCCACGGCGGCTTTCTGGGCATCGGCGTAATTGCTCACCAGCATCGCCTTCACCTGCGGGTGCGAGCGCCGCACCCGCCGGATCAGCTCGATGCCGGAACTGTCCGCAAAATCGCCGTCGAGCTGGCGATTCACCAGCAGCAGCGCAGGGGCGTTCTCCAGAGCGGCGGCCAGCTCCGCCTCGTCATTGGCCCTGATCACCTGGGCGGCGGGATCGGCGGCCAGGACAGCCAGACGCAGGTAGCTGGAGTCGGGGCGGCAGTGGCCCACAAGAACTACATTCGACATGGGTAAGCATCTTCCAGAATCGGCCCGGTGCGATTGCGTGTACGTATCAGACGTCGTCGGAGGCGTCGGGGTTCGATTCGTCCGGTTCGCCGGCCTGCGCTTCGCCACCGCCTTGCGGTCCCCTGGGCTGGTCGGAGCGGCGGAAGATGGCCACCACGCGCTCGATGGAGACGACGAACAGCTTGTTGTCGTGCTCGAGTTCGACGGGGATGGCCTCGCGCGGATCGAACAGCACCTTGTCGTACTGGCGGATGGTCTGGTCCTCGTCGTTTTCGATCGCCTTGCTGATGGCGATGACGCGCCCGGTGATGACGGGGATTTCGTGGCTGTCGGGCAGGACGATGCCGCTGCGGGTCTCGCGCTTGTTCTCGTCCTTGCGGATGACGACGCGTTTGCCAATGGGCTCGATAATGTCGTACTCGGAGCGCCGCTTGATGGGTTTGGTGGCCATTACGATAAATTGTAGCAGAAAAACCCGCCTGAGTCAGGTGGGGGCGATGCGCATCTGGTCGATGGCCTGCTGCACGTCGGGGACGGTGTGGAGAACCGAATGCAGGCGCAGCCGCGTAAGCACGTCGTGGACGAACGGCGGCGACTGCGTGAAGGCGATTGCCCCGCCCGACTGGCGGGCGGAGTTGGCGGCGGCGATGAACATGGAAATGGCCGGCGTGGTAAGCATGTCCACCCCACCGAGGTCGACGACGATGCGCGCCCCCGGACGGCTGGTGGCGGCCTGAAACGACTGGCCGACCTGCTCGACGCCCTCGTCGGTGAGGCTGCCGCTGAGCTTCAACAGCAGCAGCCCCTGGAGATCAGTCTGATGCAGCGTGGCCATAGACGTGTGCCTTTCGTGTCGAACAGCCATGGCCGGCGGGCCGCCGGCGCGGCTGGTCGCGGCAAGCACCGTATAGCCTGATGATAGGCAGGCACGTGCCGCCAGGCGGACGGCTGAGCGACAGCAAGACCGGCGAAGGCGAGCGGCGGCGGGCCGCGAGGCTCACCTGTTCGCCGCCCATGCACGGCGTGGCCGCGGCGCGCCGTGCGCCTCACAGCGGCTGTTCTTCACCGGGTGGAATCTCCGGCTCGTTCTCGCCCTCGAACAGATCCTGGGCCAAACGGCCGAGGAAGAACTGGATTTCGTGGACGGCGATGGCCGGCGGCAGGGTGTCGCGCAGGTCGTAGACGTGCGTGTGATCCTGGGTGGAGTCCTCGCCGCGTTTCTCGCCTTCGGTGATGATGTGGTGGTCGAAGGTCACGCAGTCCTCGTGGCTCTGCATGATGACCAGCTCTCCCCACCGCCAGGAAAGATGCACGCGCAGGGCGAGCTGATTGCCCCACGTGGAAACGCGATGCACGATCCGACCCTGACGCAACAGACCGGTGAGGGCGTCGATCGCCGGCAGTACCGCTTCATTGAGGAAGGCCTCGTAGTTGCTGTTGTACTGCTGCTGGCGCCTCATCGCCTCGCGGTCGGCCTCGAGTTTCTCCGGGGGCACGTCGCGGAACGGCTGGATGCGGGAAAGCCACCATTGGGTGAACTGCCGGTCGAACATACTCTAAAAGAATACGTCTGGCGGCGGCAAAGGGAAGCGGCCGGGGGGGTATTCCGTTTCCGGGGGTAGAGTCGAGAGGTGGCGCGGTGGTTTAGGTTCGGCCTAATCCGTTGCCCGGCCCTTTCGGTTGCCGGTGCCTCAATAGCCTTACCCTGTCCCCCCGCTCCGCGCGAGCCGCGCGAGCCATGGCCCGGTTGCTCGCGGGCGCGTGGCAGTCTATGTGGCCGGTGGTCCGGAATCGCGACGGCGCACGGCGTAGCACGCGTAGCACGGGCGTCCTCGCCCAATGCCATCAACTTAAGATTGTTCGTAAGTCATTGTCACAGCGCGCTTTATGGCGCTAGCGCGAGCGAAGGCCTCCTGGCACAATGGTGTGA
>Ga0308417_1003469_pt1 | contig 10054 bp, 5 predicted proteins | sample HotsprSampleOS65_FD_203528 | JGI IMG/M metagenome (GOLD analysis project Ga0308417, IMG submission 203528) | Hot spring phototrophic mat microbial communities from Octopus Spring, Yellowstone National Park, Wyoming, United States - 20090730_OS65 ... | reverse complement strand
ACAAGGAGTGGTGTAAGCAGGCAGGGATTGAGCCCGACACGGAGACGGCACTCGGTGCTGCACTCACGGAACTCGGCTTCGGCAAGGAGCGTCGCGGCAAGTTCAGAATACTCTACCGCGTTGGACTGCGACTGAAACCTGACTATTCGCCCGTCCACGTGGACCAAGACGCGCTGCAACGGGCTGTAGATGCTCTCCCTTCCGTGGGGCTTGACGAACGCGGTCACCGACTTCTCTGTGGTGTTCTGACGCGATGGGAGCAGGAGCGCGTCGTCTATGAAGACACGGCGCAGGAGAAGCTGTCAGCGTTCGTGGAAGACTTCCGTAGTCATTCTGCATTGACCAAAATACCCGACAGGATTGCGCAGTGGCTCCTGCTGGCATGGTTCGTGTCAGGTCGTGGATGCGAACACGTGAACGAGAACGGCGACATGGTGGTGCTGGGGGCACGGCTGCGCAACCCAAACGACCCGCAACCCGACACAGGTGGACATGGTTCAGATGGTGGACATGGTTGCGATGATAATCAACCCAAACCGTGTCCACCTTCCAGCGATACATATAATATAGGTGCGCAATTTGAGCATTCCGACGCGCCGCCCGAACTGGAACTGCGTGCTGAAGAACCCAAGAAATCCAGAAGGAAGAAGAAGCAGAATCCTGTGGAAACCCTGGACGCGCCGGACTACTCCATTTCGCCTTCAGACAACATTCAACCCATTAAGGAGAGACTACCTATGACAAACACTGACCTGACCCAACCTACATACGAACTGCCGGACATTCATATTCCTGAGCCGCGCCCATTTACGGACTTGAAGTGCGTCGCGGTGGACATTGAGACCACAGGGCTGGACCCCACCGACGGGCGCATACTGGCTATTGGCTGGAAGGACCGAGAACGAGAGCATATCTGGCGTCTCCCAGACCAATGCAGGGAACCGATTCGCAAGCTGTTGGCAGGAGAGAGACTAGCGGGCGATGACCATGAATTACTGGATGAGTGGGAGACCCAGTTGCTCCGTCGGTTCCTGAAAGCACTGGAACACTCCAAGCCCGACATATTAACAGGTTATAACCTATATGACTTCGACCTGCCTTACATCATCGGGCGGTGTGAAGAGCTTGGGGTCTCCCATCCGTTCACCATCTGGGATTACTCCATGCGCGTAGCATCAACTAGGGGCACATGGAAGTCCGACGCCGACATGGAGTTTGTTCCTGTGTTTCTCCCACGAGACTGGAACACCGCAATCGCTGACATCTTCCATTTAGTATGTCGGTATGATTTCTCGGCGCGGAAGCTGAGTGGTTACGATTTGAAGACCGCAGCAGCTGAGATAGCCGGACGGCAGCGCGAAGTGACCCTATCCCATGACAACATCCATGACGCCTTCCTTGGCAACACGGCACTGTTCGACAAGTACCTAACAGACGACCTGCGCGACACATGGGCGTTGCTGGAGACGCTGGCTCCGGCGTACTACTACATATCCCAGATCCTAGAGTACCCGTTGTGGAAGGTGTTCGTGGCGGGCAACGCAACACTCTGGAACCACTTGCTGTGCCGGCTCTATGGTGTCGATAGAGAACAGGGAGAGCGCATGGCTGACCCGAAGCGGGAGTATGCGGGCGGACTGGTGGCAGCGCAAACAGGCGCGTTCATCAATTGCCATAAGATAGACGTCTCCAGTCTATACCCGAGTATCATGCTACAGTACTGCGTCCATACGCGCAAGGACGAGAATAGGTACTCCCTAGCATACCTGAAGCGGTTCACCGAAGAGCGTCTAGGGTTGAAGGCACGTGCGAAACAGGGCAACAAGGAAGCCGAATACCTGCAAGGAGCCTATAAGATCCTGATCAACTCCCTGTACGGCTTCCTGGGCACTGCCGGTGTGGCATTCAACGACATGGCTGCGGCGGAGCGTGTGACTACGATAGGGCGCGATCTGCTGTCCAGAATGATAGGTGCGCTCGAAGACGGGGGCTACTACATTGTTGAAGCCGACACGGATGGCATCATCTTCACTGGACCAGACGCCGAGCGCGGGCTGGAGATAGCGCAGTCAGTGTTACCCGAAGGCTTCAAGTTGGAGCTGGATTGGCAAGATAAGTGCGTGTTCGTGTCGGCGCGTAAGAACTACATTATCTTAAACCAGGACGGTACGGTGTACGACCGCAAGGGTGGCGTCTACCGTTCCCGGGACCGCAACAAGCTGAGCAAGGAGTGTATGGTGGAGTTCATTCGGCGGCTGCTGTTTGAAGGTCCATACGCAGCGAAGGCGTATGCGCTGGAGATCTACCACCGTATCGTGAGCGGGCAGGCGTGGGATTTGGTTGCGGAGCGACGGCGGGTGTCTGCTAAGCAGGAACACACCCAGTTCTATAAACAGGCTATCTCGGCGGGCTACAAGGACAATGACAAGGTGGAATGCGCGTATGCACCTGGTGGCTACTCGTTCCGACCTGAAGACGGTTATGACGCTGACCGGTACGCTTGGGATTGGGTGGACATGGTGAAGTCAGTTCTTAACTTAACGCGCAACCGCAGAGTAGAGATCACGAACGAGAGCGGGGTGGACAATAGTGACACTGAACGAGCTTGACGCAGACCGCTGGAACGTCGCGGGCGTGGATATCCTGTTCGTGCGCACCGCGGACGATAAGCCGTTCGCAGGAGCAGGGGTTGCGGTGGTGGAGATTTCAGACCCACCAGACAGGGAAGCCCTGCGCCGCGCCCTGCAATTTGCGGACGTGCTGCTTGTGCGGCGCGGCAAGCGTTGGGGTGCGGTGCGACCGTCCGACGCGCTGGCGGGTAATCTGGATCCACGGAGCTGGCACACGTCCCCGTTCGCTGCACTCAAACACGTCCAAGCCCGTCTATAAGTGCTATGTTCCGCTATGTTCCGCTATTTCATGAATGGAATGCGTTGGTATGCGTTGGTATGCGTGCGCAAACCAACATGTTATGGAATGCGTTGGAATGCGTATGCCTGCGTATGCGTGTTCACTCGTAAATGGGAAGGGGGTGAGACCAATGGCACGAAGAAATCTAGCTCCCAACTGGAAGGAGTTGTTTCTCGACGCCTTGAGACAGGGACACACAGTCGTTGCAGCTGCCCAACGCGCTGGGATATCACGGCGAACGGCATATCTCTATCGGCAGACATCTCCCAAGTTCGCGGAAGAGTGGAACGACGCAATAGCGGAAGGGCTGGACCACTTGATGGAGATAGCTCGTGCAAGGGCGTTGGACCCGACGGACAAGGCGTCGGCTGCGCTTTTGATGTTTCTCATTCGTCACCGTCTCCGCACGTTGGGACAGATGATGGATGATGACATCATCATTGAGTGACCTGCTGGGCGGGCTAAAACACCCGCCCCCTGTTGCTACTGCACCCCGAAGAGATCGTCCGCCGAAACGCCAAGCGCGTCGGCGATTCGCTGTCGAGTGGACGCCTGCTTCGGTACATACCCCAACCGCATCAAGCGGATGGTGTTCGGAGACACGCCGTTAAGTTGAAGTACCACGTACCCGCGCAGACCGTGCTTCTCCTGTGCTATCGCTTCAATCCGTTGCCAAAACTCACTGACACGATATGGTTCTCGCATTTGACAAACCCCGTTAACGTAATCACTTCTATTATACCACCACTTGCATTTTCTTGCAAATGCGGGTATAATACTATTGGTGTAGGCGATATAGGCGAAGATACACGGTACTATAAACTAAGGGGGTGAAGACGATGCTGAAGACAATCTGGATTGACGACGAACCGTATCAGTTTGACACCAACGAACTGGTGGAACTGGGTCGGCTGTACGTGTGTATCAACTGCTACCGCTATCTCTATAAGACAGGGAGCGGGAGCTACATTCTCCGCGAAGTCGACGGGAGCATGATACCGGAGAATCCGACGGAGACATGGCGCATCCTGTCGGCAGAGCAAGCACTTCGGTTCATGTCTCCGTCCGGCTCAACGGAGCTGACCGAAGCGGGCGAGAAGGAGTTGGCGTCGCTGGTGGACCGGTTCGCCGTGTGTCTGTAGCGCGATGCAGGGCTGCCATGGATGGCGGCCCAGCCAAACTTGTCAGCGAGAGTCAATCTCATGGTATTAAACAGTTGGATTGATACTATACTTATGGAGAGCAATTCTGAGCAATTGGCGAGATTATATATTATGGAGAGCGTGATTGGGCAATTCTGCGAAGTCGAAGTGATAATGTATATGGTGGGCAATTTCTCAGTAGAGACGAGTATAACCTATATGGAAGGTGGTGTGCGAGAACATGAAGCAACTGTTGACGATTAGCGAAGCCGCGGAGCGGTTAGGGCTGAGCTACCAGACCGCTTTTAAGTGGGCGGAGCGCGGTGAGTTACCGACCGTGCGTGTGGCAGGGCGTCGGCGCGTGCCCGCTGCTGCGCTTGACGAGATCCTGCGTCGTTGGAACGAGCAGGCATTGTCTGCTGTTGAGCAGGCGAGATAGTTGGTTGGTACAGTTGGCGCACATTCTCATATCTACTCTATATGGATAAGCAAGGTTTCAAGGCTTGCACCTTGGGGACTGGGGTGCAAGGTGTTGTCCGACAGTCTCACCACCTGTTCTCGCCGGGCGTCGCCCTGGCGCCCGGCTCTCTTCGAAGGGGTGTGGTGGGGCTGAAGGGCAACAGAATGACCCGCCGTAGTCTCGACGGGTCATAGAACAGTCTACTCTATTCTCGATAACAGGTGGTGAGTAACATGTCGTACAACACAATTATGGCACAATCCAACGGAAATCTCAACCCCAACGCGCGTCTCCAGGAGCTGGCGGACGCTATTCACGAATTGCTTGAAGAGTGGGATCTCCACGTCGACGACCCGGACACCGAACCTGCACCTAAACCCCACATGGTCCGCTGCCCATGCATTACCCCGACACCCCACAAGCACGGCGACGCCAACCCTTCGCTGTCTGTCTCCTTGTTCCTTCCCGATGGAGCCAACCCTGAGAAGAAGGACGCATGGGGGTTGTATGTCCGCTGTTTGGCGGGACACGGGCATGACAACCATGTTCTCATGGAAGAAGCGGGCGACGCGATACTGGCAGCCTTCGGGGAGTGGAAGGGCATCTCACTAGAAACGCTGAAACGCGCTGGGGTGCAGCTGGACATCAATGAGAAGAACCGTGTGTCCATCCGATTCCTGTACCGCGATGGGTCTGTTCATGTCCGTAGGTTACCCAAGGCATGGGCATGGGAGAATGGCAAGAACTCGAATGAGAAGCTCTACGACTGGCTGGAAGACCCAAAACAAGACTACTGCATTCTCGTGGAAGGCGAGTCGGACACCCTTGTGCTGGCGGACGCGGGCTTCAACGTTATCGGGCGCACCAATGTCAACGCGCTCATGTCCGCAGACAAGCGGTTCCGCGAACTAAGTGCTAAGTATAAGCGGATATACATCAGCGTTGAAGACGACCAGGAGTACAACCAAGAAGAACTCCAAAACAAACTCCAGACGCTGCAGCAGAAGTCGGCGGGCGCGGAGATATTCGCTATTCACTGGGCGAACCACGGTGTGAAGGACCCTAGCGAGCTTCGTGTCGGGCTGGCGGACCGCGACAGGTTCGTGCAGACCGTCATGACCGCCATGCAGAACGCCGAGCGGGTAGTGGTGCAACCGAAACAGTCGAAGTCCAACCGTTCTCTAGTGCCGACGGGTTCTCTCTCTCAGCAGCTGCAACAACTCTTCCATAAGTATGCCTACTCCCCGAACCTGAACGAGATAGTACGACGCCTTATCCGATCACTGCTTACAGACGACTTCAAGTTCATTTGTATCAACCGAAGGGAACTGGAAGGCTACTTAAGAGTCTGGGATACCGAACGGAAACTATGGGCGGAGACGAACGCAGCACTACACATGGACTGGGTGCGCGATTCGGTGCGCGAGAAGCTGTCTCTATGTCTGCCCAACTCAGATGAAGAGTCCAAGGTACTGAAGGAGCTTAGCTCGATACTCGGTGTGGAACACACGATAACACTGGCATTCAAGGAAGCGGTGCAGGATATATACACGGATGAACATGCCTTCATCCTGAGCCGCGAGTATATTCCCTGCATGAACACGCTGCTGCGCGTAGAAGAGTCGGGCGAGATCACAGTGCAGGAACTGGATAGAGCGTATCCGATAACATGGCAACTGAACACCATTTACGACCCTACCGCCGACGCTCCGCTATGGCGCGAACACCTGCTGAAGGTAAGCGACGGTGACCCTGAACTGGTGCGCGAGCTACTGCGTGCCGGTGGACTGGCTATCAGCGGATACCGTTCGCGCTATATATACTGGCTGCATGGTGGTGGACGCAATGGGAAAACAACTACCATTGGAGTGATAAGCGCACTTCTCGGACCGCGTATGGCAATGTCGCTGCCCGCGAACGCCTTCTCTGCCCGTAAGGAAGGTGATGCGGAACCGTATCTCTGGGGTGCTAGGCATACTCGGCTCATTGTGATCAACGAAACGCCTGATCGAGCCGACCTGGATATCGAGAAGCTGAAGGCTCTCACCGACGACAACGCCGACACCAACCGCGCGATACGTGGCGTGTTCATGAATCTGCCCGAAGAGTTCATCTGGCATCCACAGTTCTCCCTGGTCTTCACGTCGAACCGCAAGCCCGTGCTGCCCCAGAAGACCGATCAGGCGTTCTACGACCGATTGCGCCTGCTGCCGTTCGGATATCGCTTCAAGGAGAGCGAGATGCGACCGAACTACGCCGCCGCGCTGATGCAGGAAGCCCCGGGCATCCTGAACACCCTGCTGTGGGGACTGGGGGACTATCTAAGGTATCCGCACTGGATCTCCAAGACTGCCTACATCGCCGTCCAGGAACGCCGTATGGAGCAGGATGTCGTGTATGCGTGGTTGCGCGATAAGTGTGTCGTCACACACAGCCGCCGCGATATGGTAGCTAAAGACGACCTATACCGCGACTTCATGCAATGGGGCGAAGACTACTCATTAGCAGACGAGTGGAACGGTAAGGAACGGCGATTCACCGAGCATTTGAAACAGATTCTACTCGGACTTGGAATCAACAACCCATACGACCGACACGGATACGTTGAAGGGAAGCGCGGAGTGTTCTATGGGATGAGATTCAAAACCCCACGAGACCCAGATGTGACACCGAAACACGTCGGACCCGACGCCGTCGTGGACATGGTAGAAGCATGGCTGCGCGGCGAAACGGAACTCCAAACTCTTGATTACGAACCCGATTGGACCGCTCTGGACGCGCAGTCCAACCCCGAAGGGCGACACGGTTTGGCAGGGCGACACGGTTTGACAGCACGATCGCACGATCTCACTATCTTTTCGGATAAGTCGAAGAAAATTCGCAACTCAAATTTGAATTCGGGTGTAGAAGAATTTCCGAACTTATCCGAAATTGGGTCTAGATCGTGCGATCGTGCTATAAACCATGTCGCCTTAGAGCAACCATGTCGCCTATCGGAAGTCGAGATATTCGTTCAGGATCGCTGCGACGTGGGGTCTCGACACGCGGTTCCCTTCTCTGAGCTGTATGAAGAGTACAAGGAGTGGTGTAAGCAGGCAGGGATTGAGCCCGACACGGAGACGGCACTCGGTGCTGCACTCACGGAACTCGGCTTCGGCAAGGAGCGTCGCGGCAAGTTCAGAATACTCTACCGCGTTGGACTGCGACTGAAACCTGACTATTCGCCCGTCCACGTGGACCAAGACGCGCTGCAACGGGCTGTAGATGCTCTCCCTTCCGTGGGGCTTGACGAACGCGGTCACCGACTTCTCTGTGGTGTTCTGACGCGATGGGAGCAGGAGCGCGTCGTCTATGAAGACACGGCGCAGGAGAAGCTGTCAGCGTTCGTGGAAGACTTCCGTAGTCATTCTGCATTGACCAAAATACCCGACAGGATTGCGCAGTGGCTCCTGCTGGCATGGTTCGTGTCAGGTCGTGGATGCGAACACGTGAACGAGAACGGCGACATGGTGGTGCTGGGGGCACGGCTGCGCAACCCAAACGACCCGCAACCCGACACAGGTGGACATGGTTCAGATGGTGGACATGGTTGCGATGATAATCAACCCAAACCGTGTCCACCTTCCAGCGATACATATAATATAGGTGCGCAATTTGAGCATTCCGACGCGCCGCCCGAACTGGAACTGCGTGCTGAAGAACCCAAGAAATCCAGAAGGAAGAAGAAGCAGAATCCTGTGGAAACCCTGGACGCGCCGGACTACTCCATTTCGCCTTCAGACAACATTCAACCCATTAAGGAGAGACTACCTATGACAAACACTGACCTGACCCAACCTACATACGAACTGCCGGACATTCATATTCCTGAGCCGCGCCCATTTACGGACTTGAAGTGCGTCGCGGTGGACATTGAGACCACAGGGCTGGACCCCACCGACGGGCGCATACTGGCTATTGGCTGGAAGGACCGAGAACGAGAGCATATCTGGCGTCTCCCAGACCAATGCAGGGAACCGATTCGCAAGCTGTTGGCAGGAGAGAGACTAGCGGGCGATGACCATGAATTACTGGATGAGTGGGAGACCCAGTTGCTCCGTCGGTTCCTGAAAGCACTGGAACACTCCAAGCCCGACATATTAACAGGTTATAACCTATATGACTTCGACCTGCCTTACATCATCGGGCGGTGTGAAGAGCTTGGGGTCTCCCATCCGTTCACCATCTGGGATTACTCCATGCGCGTAGCATCAACTAGGGGCACATGGAAGTCCGACGCCGACATGGAGTTTGTTCCTGTGTTTCTCCCACGAGACTGGAACACCGCAATCGCTGACATCTTCCATTTAGTATGTCGGTATGATTTCTCGGCGCGGAAGCTGAGTGGTTACGATTTGAAGACCGCAGCAGCTGAGATAGCCGGACGGCAGCGCGAAGTGACCCTATCCCATGACAACATCCATGACGCCTTCCTTGGCAACACGGCACTGTTCGACAAGTACCTAACAGACGACCTGCGCGACACATGGGCGTTGCTGGAGACGCTGGCTCCGGCGTACTACTACATATCCCAGATCCTAGAGTACCCGTTGTGGAAGGTGTTCGTGGCGGGCAACGCAACACTCTGGAACCACTTGCTGTGCCGGCTCTATGGTGTCGATAGAGAACAGGGAGAGCGCATGGCTGACCCGAAGCGGGAGTATGCGGGCGGACTGGTGGCAGCGCAAACAGGCGCGTTCATCAATTGCCATAAGATAGACGTCTCCAGTCTATACCCGAGTATCATGCTACAGTACTGCGTCCATACGCGCAAGGACGAGAATAGGTACTCCCTAGCATACCTGAAGCGGTTCACCGAAGAGCGTCTAGGGTTGAAGGCACGTGCGAAACAGGGCAACAAGGAAGCCGAATACCTGCAAGGAGCCTATAAGATCCTGATCAACTCCCTGTACGGCTTCCTGGGCACTGCCGGTGTGGCATTCAACGACATGGCTGCGGCGGAGCGTGTGACTACGATAGGGCGCGAGTTGCTGACGCGCATGATAGGTGCGCTGGAAGACGGGGGCTACTACATTGTTGAAGCCGACACGGACGGGATTATCTTCTGCGGTCCTGACGCCGAGCGCGGGCTGGAGATAGCGCAGTCGGTGCTTCCTGAAGGCTTCAAGTTAGAACTCGACTGGCAAGACAAGAGCGTGTTCGTGAGCGCACGGAAGAACTACATTATCTTAAACCAGGACGGTACGGTCTACGACCGCAAGGGTGGCGTCTACCGTTCCAGAGACCGCAACAAGCTGAGCAAGGAGTGTCAGGTGGAGTTCATTAGACAGCTGGTGTTCGAAGGAGCCGACGCAGCGAAGCAGTACGCGCGGGAGATCTACCACCGAATCGTCTCTGGGCAGGCTTGGGATTTGATCGTGGAACGAAGGCGGGTGTCAGGCAAGCAGCCTCACACCCAGTTCTACCGGCAAGCCATAGCACATGGATACCGCGACAACGATAAGGTGGAATGCGCTCATGCTCTGTGTGGATACTCATTCCG
>Ga0308417_1003467_pt1 | contig 10058 bp, 9 predicted proteins | sample HotsprSampleOS65_FD_203528 | JGI IMG/M metagenome (GOLD analysis project Ga0308417, IMG submission 203528) | Hot spring phototrophic mat microbial communities from Octopus Spring, Yellowstone National Park, Wyoming, United States - 20090730_OS65 ... | reverse complement strand
GATTCCTGCGGCATGGGCCAATTGATCGAGGGTCATCCTCCGCTGTTCGCGGAGGGTGCGGATGCAGCGACCGATAATCTGTTGTGCTCGATAATCAAACGTCATGGGCACCAAATATAGCCGCACCCGCCCGGGCAATCATTCAACTATAATTGAAATTGCATCCATGCCGGATTACGAGCTGATCCACGGCGATTGCTTCGACTGGCTTCGCGATTGCGGGCCGGAATCGATCCATGCGGTATGCACCGATCCACCGTATGGGCTCGTTGAGTTTTCCGAGAAGGAACTGTCGAAGTTGCGGGCCGGTCAAGGCGGCGTCTGGCGTCTGCCGCCGACTTTGGGCGGACACAAACGCGATCCGCTGCCGCGATTCACCGTGCTGAGCGAAGCTCAAAAGCAGACGCTCCAAGCATTCATGAAGGAGTTCGGGCTCGCTCTGCAACGCGCGCTCGTTCCCGGCGCGCACGTGTGCATCGCGGGCCATCCGATGCTTCAATACCTGGTCCAATCGGGAATGGCCGCCGCGGGATTCGAGATTCGGCCCGCCTTGCTTCGCTTGTACATCAGTTTTCGCGGCGGCGATCGTCCGAAGGGCGCAGAACGCGAGTTCCCCGATGTGTGTGTAACGCCGAGAAGCGCCTACGAGCCGTGGATGCTGTTTCGAAAGCCCATCTCAGAAAAGACAATCGCACAGAACCTTCGTAAATGGGGAACAGGCGGTTTACGTCGGTTGAGCTCGGGCAGCCCCATTCCGGAGGCCATTCCCAGCAGCCGCACGCCGACTGTGGAAACCGCCATTTCAGGGCATCCTTGCCTGAAACCGCAACGCTTTCTTCGCATTTTGGTGCGCGCTTTGCTGCCCCTTGGTCAAGGCGTCGTGCTCGATCCGTTTATGGGTTCCGGATCAACAATCGCCGCTGCCGCCGCCGTGCAATACCGTGCGATCGGTATCGAAGTGGATCGCGAGTACTTTCTTTCCGCAAAGACTGCCGTTCCACGACTGGCGCGCCTCTACCCCGGCTTTCGCGGCGACTCGATCGACGAGCCGCACGAGGCTCGAAACACTTCATGCGCAGAAGGCCAACTGACTCTCCAGTTCGGCGGCGAACCGTAACGGCGCACTGAATAGTACGCAACAAACGGAAAGCAGTTCGAACGGGAACCGCGCAATCGGCCGCTTCGGTGCGCCGGCGGCCGTTTTCGCAATTCTGAGGGAACCAGCTATTCGTTATCCGCATACTCGGTGCGGTCGGCGATGCCGGCCGCAGCAAAGGCGTTGCGGCGCTCGGCGCACTTGTTGCACCGCCCGCAGTGCCGATTGCCCACCGGCGCGATGCAGGAAAAGCTCAGTTCCAGCGGCAGAGTGCGGCCCAAGCGGATCAGGGCCGTTTTGTCGAGGTGGGCGCACGGCCGCAAGAAACGCAACGGCCTGCCGGCCGCCAACGACAGCGATCGAGCGAACGCCGCGAAAAAATCGTCCGTGGCGTCGGCAAACGGATTCCCCTTGAGAATCGCCAGCGCGATCCGCGAAATCCCCCGTTGCGCGCACCACAGGGCCGGTTTGACCAGCAGCAAGGCGTTGCGACCGGGCAGGAAGACGGCCTCGTCGGCGCTCAAGGCGTCGGGAACGCCGATACCCGTGCGGCTCCAATGCCGTCCATACAAGTCGGCCACCGGTTGGTCGAAAACCACCAGCGGCGCTATCTCCGCCCGCAGCGCTTTCACGGCGAGTTCCGTACCGGGGGCGAGTCGCTCGCCCGCGGCCGAGTCCACTCCCTTCGAACGGCGGTTCGTTGCCGGCGACTCCGACGCAGCCGATTGTCTGCCGCGCAATGCCGCCAGAAAACGGCCGACGCCGCGCTGTTCGGCATCTTCCCAGGCGAGTCCGCAACGGATGTAGAACGGCTGAACCGAAAACCCCAACGCCAAAAGCCTTCCCGCCAACACGCAGCTATCCAGCCCGCCGCTGAGCAGCACGCCGATCGTCGGCAACGACCGGCCGCATTGATCGCCGGGGCGACGCTCGGCCGCCGCTGGTGCGTCGTTTCTGTCGCTCGCCCCAGCGCCGGGAGCAACAAGCGGTGATGTCGCTTCCGTCGGCTCATCGCCCCCGTCGATGAACAGATCATCGTCGGGCGGCGCAGCCCGCGCCGCGGCAGAGGCGGCAGGCATCGAATGTCGGTGATCGTTCATCCGGCGGCAATCCAGCGAAAAGGACGAAACAGGCCCACTCAACGGAGAGCGCGGCCGCCCGTGCGCCGAGCGGCCGTTCTTGCGCACTTTCCGCGATCGGCCCACTTTGCGTCTTTCGCGGTTTCCTTGGGAGAATTCAGTTCGATTCGCAACAGCGACCGTGTTATTCGCCGCACCTCGAAGTCGCGGATCAACTCATCTCGCAGATTACTCGTAGCTCAACTGCACGGTAGCGCGGCAGGGCCGATCGACGACCGCCCGCAGCCAGTGGGCCCCATAGCCCTCCGGAAATTCGTGCTCCACCGACTCGCCCGGCGGCACGACGAATCGCTGGTAGAGCCGCCACGAAGAGTGATCGAAGTTCACCTCGATGCGGAAGGCCACCTGTTGATCGGCATCATGCTTCAGGGTCATGCGCTTGCGGTCGTAGTTGGTCATCAGGTAGGGGTCCGAGGGTTTGTCCGGCTCGACGACGGTGTTCAACCACGGGCCGCCGCGGCCGACCGGTTTGCCCAACCGCCAAAGGTCGTCCACATTGCCGAACCACAGCCCGACGGTTCCATCGGCGGCGGCGAAGAACTGGCCGTCAGGCTTCGCCCCCGGCTTGGTGCCCGAAAGCACCAGCAGCCCGCGCCACGAGCAATAGTCCATGATCTGCTTGCTGTGCGAGGCCACCGGGCGGATCAGCGGCAGGCCGGCGTCGCGGGGCATTTCGTAGAACGTGCCGTGGATGTTCATCATATAGCGTTCCGACTGGATCTCGCGGATGCCGCGGGGGCAGCCCAACGGCAGCGGGCGATCGAATCGCGGGTCGCCCTTGGGCAGCCGGTAGCGTTTGTTGTTTTGGGTCATGACGACCGAAGCGTCGTCGGCGTCGAAGTCGAGCTTCACGGCCGCGATCTGCTTGACCTTTTCGGTCTCGTTCTTCGGCGGCGCGATGAACCGGAGCTTTTCGTCCAACTCGTAATAGGCCTCGCGGCGGCTGCCGTTCTCGACGACTTGCGCCACGTATTGCAGCGGCGGAGTGGGGCCGGGGCGGATCAGCCCGCCGCACACGTTCGGCTCATCCACGTCGGCCAAGGCGGCGAACATCTTCGCATCGCCTTCGGCGACGGGGCGCGGCGAACGCAAGTGCATGTAGGCCGTGGCCTGCGTGTCGCGGTCGGTCCGCACGCGGAGCCACACGGCCGGCAAATCCGCCGGCAGGATGACAAAGGCGTAGCCCTCGGCCGGCACCTCGACCGTGCGAAACGGTTCGAACTTCTCGTCGCCGCGCGGATCGATCTCGATGGTGAACCGCACCGGCGCGTTGGCCTGATGGGCCAAATGCAAACAGCGGTGCGTGAATCCGGCGATCAACAACGGCTCGGAGGGTTGATCGGCGCGAACCTGGTCGTTGAGCCACGGGCCGCCCCAGCCGCTTTTCGGCCCCCAATAGACCAGCTCGTCGTACCGGCCGAACCAAAGGTTCGACTGCGACAGTCCGGCCATCGGGTTGGCCATGATCGAGGTGTCGTCGGCGGCGATAATCGTTTCGCCCCGCCAGTGGCAGAAGTCGGGCACGTAGCGCAAGTGGCTGGCCAGGGCTTGCAGGCCGGCCGTTTGCCCGCGGCGAAACGCCGGCGGGAACTCGAAGAACATCCCATGCATGTCCATCAGCCATTTTCCCGGGGCGGCCTCGCGGATCCGCGGCCATTCGGTGTACCAACCGTGTTTCGGGTCGTAGGCGTGCGACGCCTTCGGCAGCCGATAGGTAAACCACCGGCCGCCCTCGAGCAGCTTCAATAGCACCGATCGTTTGTCCCAGCCGATGGCCCACACCGGGTCGTCGTCGCGGGTGTTGCCTTCGATGCCGCCCGGCCCGGTTACGTCGAGAAACTGCCGCCGGGCGATGATTCGCCACTGCTTGCCGTCCCATTCGGCCAGAACGCCGCAGTCTTCGTCCGATTCGGGCTTGCCGCCGACCAACAGCTTGCTGTAGCCCACGCTGCCGGCCGCGTGCTCGCCGTTGTTGGCCACGATGAATCGCCCCTGCCCGGTGTACGCCCCTTTGCCGTGCCAGCCGGGCACCGGCTTCTCGAACAGCTTGTTGACCGCCAGCGTGTGTACGTTCACTTCATAGACCGCCCCTTCCATGTCGTAGAAATAGACCATGTTGGCCGGATCGGTCAGGTGGCGGGCGGTGGCGGTCATTCGGCCGACGAGTTGATTCTTCACATCCAGCGCGCGGACGTTGCCCTTCTCGTCGATCAGGTACGGCCCGATGATCAACTGCCGCGACTCGCGATGGATCATCCGGTTGGCGTGCGTTCCGCCGACGCTTTCGGGCCGGGCCGTCAACCGCAACTGCTCGTCGATCTCCCACAGCTTGTCCGAACCGCCGCGGGTCATGTGCGGCGGGTAAGTGATCAGCCAGAGCTTGCCCGCCCACGGCACCACCGCCCCAATGCCGCATTCGCCCCCCCCGCCGGAATAGACGTTCTTGGCCGGATCGGGCCGGCCGTTGTACACGGTCAAGTGCGGATAAATGCCGCTGACGCGAAGCGGCGCCTCGCCGGCGGCGGCCAAGTTCGGCGAAAGGAAACACGCAGCGAAAAGTACTGCCGCACGAGCGAATGGCAACGGTCGGAAGGCGGTTCTCATGGCGGGCCTCGGTTCTCAAGGATGCAGGAACAACGCACGAGATCGGAAAACGAGGTTCAATTCGTGTCGCTAAGGCAGACGCGAACAAGGGGCCGTCAACTCGCCCAATGGCGCGGATGGCCTATTGTCCGGCGCACTCTGTTCTGTTTCTATCTGTCTGTTTCGACGCGCACCGTCGATTGACTCGATTGACAGGCCGATTTATGCCCATCAACTTTACAGGCTGATTATAGTCAGATGCGGCCCGCCGACGAAAGACTCCAAATCGGTCCACACAATTGCGAAAGCGGCCGCGGTCGCAACGACGCGGCCAATTGCGTGCGATCCCCGTTTGAACCGCTTTCCGTCTTTCGCGGTTTTATTTCGGAGAAACTCGGCCGCCCGAGGGCTACGGGTCCAACGTCCGCCGCGCGACCGACGGCGGCGGAATCGCCGGATAAGCCCCTCGGCCCGATGGATCGTTGGCAAGGCAGATTCGCCCGGAAGGAGCGATTATGGAACAAAGGTCGGCTGCCGCTTCCAACGGGTTCGCTTTTCTTTCTGTGGCAGCCGGAGTAGAATCTGCGGCGTTTGAAGGCGTTGGTTGTCGGGATTGCGCGATCCATCAGGGGCCGTAAGGGGATCGTAACGTGGTTGCCCTCGCGAAGTGCGGCGGCAAGGCCCGGCGCGATTAGGTGCAACGTGGCCATGCGATTTCAAGGGCGGCGCGAGTCGATATCGGCGGCCATGACTTGGGCGTCGCGGGTAACCTCGATCGCGATGGAAATGGCGCTGCCCCCGCTGCTCGGTTCCTGGCTCGACCGCCGCTGGGGCACCGGCTACACTCTGCTGATTGTCGGCGGCGTGCTGGGATTCATATTGGGCATAATGCACTTAGTGCGGCTGGCGGCCGACACATCGCCGAAACGGGCGACGCCAAAACGCGAGACGCCGAAACCGGCTGCCGCCCGACCGAGCGGCACGCCGTCGGATCGGCCCGAAGAGCCATCGTCGCCCGACGATTGAATGTTGCTGCATGAGGAAACGTTGCCCGCGATGGCGATGTTCGGCCGAGGTGTTCGCAAGGGATGCGGGTATATCGGATGCAACGTGGAAGCGACGATGAAGGCATCTCTGGTCTTTTTGCGGCGAATGCCCGGCTGGGCCCAATCGCTGGCCCTGGCGATTGTGGCCGGGCTGTTCGTGGCGGTGCTTTGTCCCATCGGTTGGCGGATTGCCGGCCCCAGCGGGTGTCAAGCGGCCGCTACCGCGGGCGGATTGTGCTATTTCGGGGCGGTTTCGGCGCTGGTGGTTACTCGAATCTTCGCGAGGATTCCCGGCCCGCAGGCTTTTCTCGTCGGGTTCGGACTATCGATGTTTTTGCGGCTGGGGATACCCCTGGGAATCGGTATTCCGATCCATCTCTCTGGTGGATCACTGGCCGAGGGCGGGATTCTGTACTATCTTTTGGTGTTCTACCCGATCACGTTGGCGGGCGAAACGATTCTTTCGCTACCGAGCCCGACGCAAGAAGTGAACAAGCGGGATCAGATAGAGGGCTGATACGGCCATGGCGGCAAGCGGCGATCCAGTGCAATCGGCAGCGCATCACGTCGAGGACGCGACGCTGTTCGAGTTCCCCTTCGGCTACGAGTGGGCGCTGCCGAAGATCGGCGATTTCCAGATCACCAAGTACATGGTGTTGGAGGTCGTGGCGGCCGTTTTGCTCTTAGCGATCTTCATTCCCATCGCTCGCCGGGCGGTTCGCGGTGGTCCGCCGAAAGGCCGGCTGTGGAACATGTTCGAGGCGATGGTGCTGTTCATTCGCAACGAAGTGGTGCGGCCGGCCATCGGTCCCGATCATCCTCACGGCGAACATCGCAACGGCGAGCACGAAGCGGCCGCCGGCGGCGCGGAGCACGGCGCCCACGACGGCCACGGCGGCGGGGCCGCGCCTCACCGGCAAGCAACCGTCACTTACCGCGAGGCCGACCGCTTTCTGCCCTACATCTTGACGGTGTTCTTCTTCATCCTGTTTTGCAATCTCTTGGGAATGATTCCCTGGATGGGTTCGCCGACCGGCTCGATCAATGTTACCGCCGTGCTGGCGGTCATGTCGCTGGGCGTTTCGCTTTGGGCGGGGATGAGCAAGTTCGGGCCGATCCGTTTCTGGCTGGGGCTGGCCCCGCGGATGGATTTGCCCAAGCCGATGGCGATCGTTTTGGTGCCGATGATCTTGGGAATCGAGATCTTCGGGCTGTTCATCAAACACACGATTCTTGCCGTGCGTTTGCTGGCCAACATGTTCGCCGGGCATTTGGTGCTGGGAGTGATCGTCGGTTTTATTCCGCTGTTCGCCGGCTCGGTGTTGTGGTGGGGCGTGATGCCCGCGGCCGTGCTGGGGGCGACGGCGTTGAGCATGCTGGAATTGTTCGTCGCGTTTCTGCAAGCCTATGTGTTTGCGTTTCTCAGTGCGTTGTTTATCGGCATGTGCGTGCATCAACACTAGTGGCGTTGAAGCGCGGCGGCCGAAAAAGGTTCTTCCTCGATAAAGGAGAAGGGTTCCGTGAACAGGTTGTCGAAGATTGCGGCTTTGACGATGTTGGCTCTGTTTGCCATGGCCGCCCCGGCGTGGGCCGCCGAGGCAGGCGCGGCGGCGGGCACGTCGTGGCAGATTCTTTCGGGCGCGGCGATCGGGGCCGGCTTGGTGATCATCGGCGCCGGCTACGGCATCGGCAAGATCGGTTCGTGCGCGGTGGAAAGCATGGCCCGTCAGCCCGAGGTGGCCGGCAACATCCAAACGGCGATGATCATCGCGGCGGCGTTGATCGAAGGGGCGACGTTTTTCGGCCTGATCGTTTGCATCGCCAAGTAGCGCGGCGTGTCGGCGGCGCGTCGCGGCCCGCCCGCGGTTCGACCAGCGCAAGCCGGTCGGAACAAGGCCGCCGAAGACGCACGCTGGGCGCGAGGCCGACAACGGCCTTCGTCGCGGCTTTTTTCTTTCGAGGTGTGCGGCCATGAATCTGCTCAAGCCGATCGGATGGAAGAAGTGCCTCGCGGCCGGTTTAGCCGCGTGGGCTTTGTGGGCCTTCGGCGCGGTCGACGCAGCCGGCGCGGACGGATCGCCCCCGGCGGAACGGCCGGCCGAGGCGGCGGGAACGCACGGTTCGCCGGCTTCGGCCGCTGCCGCGCATCACGGCGGCGAGTCGGGCCATGCCGCCGATCTGAACCCGCTGACGCTCTCCAAGCTGCAAAAGGACTTGGCCCTGTGGACCGCGGCGGTCTTCGTGGTGCTGTTCCTGCTGCTGTGGAAGTTCGCCTGGGGGCCGCTCGCCGCGGGCCTGGAAAAACGAGAGAAGGGCATCGCCGATCAGATCGCCCAGGCCGAGGCGGCCAATCGCCGGGCGCGCGAGAACCTGGCCGAGTACGAACGAAAGCTGGCCGACGCCAAGCAAGAGGTGCGCGGCATTCTCGACGCCGCCCGGGCGCAGGCCGAACAGATGGGCCAAGAGATCATCGCCCGAGCGAAGGCAGAGGCGGAGGCCGAACAGCAGCGGATGCTGCGGCAGATCGAAGCGGCTACGGCATCGGCGCTGAAAGAGATTGCCGACCGGGCGGCCGGGTTGGCCGTCGAACTGGCCGGCAAGATCGTCGGCGCCCAGATCGACGCCCGCACCCACGCCAAACTGATCGAAAAGGCCGTTACGGAGTTCGCGCAAAGCCGCAACTAGCCTGTCGATCCGCCCGAGCGAGCAGCCGGGCCGCACCAAGCGAGAACAACCATGGCGGAATCATCGGACATTACGGCGCGCGACGCCCGAACCGCGGCCGAGTTTGCGGCCGACGTGATGGTCGAACAGATTGCGCGGGTGTATGCGCAGGCCGCGCTGGATGCTGCCGAAAACCAGGCCGCTTCGGCCGACTTGGTGGCCGAGCTGGAATCGCTAATGTCCGACGTGTTCGACCGCCTGCCGCAATTCGAGGCGGTTTTGGCCTCGGCCCGAGTCGGCTACGACGAAAAAGCGGCGCTGATCGACAAGGCCTTCCAGCGGCAAGGCTCGCCGTTGTTGAAGAACTTTTTGAAGGTGCTGGCCCGTCACGGGCGGTTGGATTGCCTGCGGGCGATCGTCCGCCAAGCGCGGCGGTTGTACGACCAGCGGACCGGCGTGGTGGACGTGCGGCTGACGACCGCCGCGGAGCTCGACCCCGCGGTGCAATCGACCGTAGCCGCCGCGCTGCAACAGAACCTGGGCGGCCGGCCGCGGATCGTTCATTCGGTCGATTCGAAATTGATCGGCGGCGCGGTGCTGCGAATCGGCGATACGGTGTACGACGGGTCGGTGGCCGCCCAATTGAAACAGCTACGTCAGCAGATGATCGATAGGAGTGCCCATGAAATTCAAAGCCGACGAGATCGCTTCCGTCATCCAGCAGGAAATTGAGCGATTCGAATCGCGCATCGATGTCCGCGAAGTCGGGCAGGTGATCGAGGTGGGCGACGGCATTGCGCGCGTGTACGGGCTCTCCGGCGTGATGGCCGGCGAAATGGTCGAGTTCGAAAACGGCGCCTCGGGCTTGGCCTTCAACCTCGAAGAGAACTCCGTGGGCGTGATCATCCTCGGCGACTACCTGGGAATCCAGGAAGGCGACGAGGTGCGCAGCACCGGGCGATTGCTCTCCGTTCCGGTGGGCGACGCCGTCTTGGGCCGGGTGATCGACCCGCTAGGCAATCCCCTCGACGGCGGCGGACCGATCGTCAGCAACCAGTTCCGCCCCGTGGAAACGATCGCCACCGGCGTGGCCGAACGCCAGCCGGTCAAGGAGCCTCTGCAAACCGGCATCAAGGCCGTCGATGCGATGACGCCCATCGGGCGCGGGCAGCGCGAGTTGATCATCGGCGACCGCAAAACCGGCAAAACCGCCATCTGCATCGATACGATCATCAATCAGAAGGGCACCGGCGTTAAGTGCTTCTACGTGGCCGTCGGCCAGAAGGAATCGAACGTCGCCGCGATCGTGGAAACCCTGCGGCAGTTCGGCGCGTTGGACTACACGACGGTGATCGTCGCCGGCGCGAGCGATCCGGCCCCGCTGCAATACATCGCGCCCTACGCCGGCTGCGCCATGGCCGAGCATTTCATGTTCAACGGCGGCCACGCCCTGATCGTGTACGACGATCTCTCGAAACAAGCGATGGCCTACCGGCAGCTCTCGCTGCTGATGCGGCGTCCCCCGGGCCG
>Ga0308417_1003450_pt1 | contig 10093 bp, 8 predicted proteins | sample HotsprSampleOS65_FD_203528 | JGI IMG/M metagenome (GOLD analysis project Ga0308417, IMG submission 203528) | Hot spring phototrophic mat microbial communities from Octopus Spring, Yellowstone National Park, Wyoming, United States - 20090730_OS65 ... | reverse complement strand
CGGATTTTATGCCGACTTCAGCAACAGCGGCGGACGCAACTGCGGAGAAGATATGCGCAAAGAGTTGGAAAAACTCAAAGCAGAAGGTGTAGAGGGCATTGTATTAGACCTTCGCAACAATGGCGGCGGTTCGCTTCAAGATGTAGTAGAAATGACCGGCTTATTTATTGAAAAAGGACCTATTGTGCAAGTAAAAGCCAAGTTAGGCGCGCCTATTGTGCTGGAAGATACAGACCCTTCTGTCGTGTATGGTGGCCCGTTGGTAGTTATGGTGAATTCTTTCAGTGCATCGGCTTCCGAAATCCTCTCCGGCGCAATTCAGGACTATAAACGTGGGCTTATTGTTGGCAGCAACTCTACCTTTGGCAAAGGAACTGTGCAAACCATCATGGATTTAGACCGCATGTTGCCCGCTACTTTCAACAATGTCAAACCATTGGGTTCACTAATGCTAACTATCCAAAAGTTTTACCGCGTAAACGGCACGACTAATCAATTAAAAGGTGTTATCCCTGATATCATCTTGCCCGATAATTACAGCTATCTGAAAATTGGTGAAAAACAAGAACTGTACCCGCTGCCTCCAGATGAAATTGCATCGCTGAAATACAAGCCATTTACCGATAATGAGGCTAAGTTTAACAGAGCAAAAAGCAACAGCAAAGAGCGAGTTGCTAGAAACATGCAGTTTTCACTTATTGAGCAGACAGCTAACCGCTTGAAACGCTTGCGAGAAGAAACAGAGGTTTCGCTCAATCTGGAAAAATTCCGCGCACGACAAGCCAAAGACCGCGAGGAAACTCGTAAAGCTGAAGCTAATTTGCGCTTTACCTCTGAATTGGATTTCTTTAATCCAAAGGCAGATTTGCCGGAGATTAACTTAGACTCTACCCGTGTGCGCAAAAATAAAGAGTGGATTGCCAACTTGAAAAAGGATATTTATCTACACGAAGCTTTACAAGTTTTGCGGGACATCATGTAAACTACCTGATAAAAATTAAGTCATCCCGAAATTTGGATTTTATCCACTTAGTGATTGGATATCGTTAGGTAATAGTCGCAGCAATGTGTTTCTTTTTTTTCTCCGTAGGAACTACGCGTTCTTTTGTAAAGCTCTTAGGAGAGCAGCCAAGAGAGGTAGTTAATTTGTGCCGTTATCAATATAAATCCCCTTTTAGGTAGGTATTGATTATGGAACAGATTCAAAAGCGTACGCCTAAGAACAACATAGATGCTACCAAAGCTACCAAATAAGCGTAGCTCACAGGGACACGAGTTAAAGCATGAGCGTTTTTTAGTAAAAAATCGGGTAAAACCTAAGCTTTATAGAAAAGCCACTTACCAATTTCTTTGTAAGTTGGCTTTTTACCATACATCAGAATACCGACCCGATAAATGCGACCAGCTAACCAAACCATGCCTACAAAGCAAACAATAAGCACTGCTATAGAAAGAAACAGCTCCCAGTTAGCACCTGTAAATGGCACCCGTGCCATCATCACTACCGGAGCAGTCAGCGGTATAATGGAGAGCCAGAAAGCCAACTGCCCGTTCGGGTTGGCAATGACTGCCGAGAGCGAAATAATAGCAAAGATCAACGGAACACTAACTGGCAACATGAATTGCTGACTATCTGTTTCATTATCTACTGCCGCACCAATAGCAGCAAACATAGCGCCGTACATCAAATAACCTGCAAGGAAGAAAAACAAGAAGGCAGCAATTGTAACAGGTACATTGATAGATGCAACCGCTGCTATAGCATCGCTCACTTCTATTGCATTTGCCATATCGGGATTCTGCTGTAATTGTTCTAATTGCCCTTGTGCGCGGGCTTCGGCTACTTTATCTAAGCCCAAAACCATAGAGATTGCTATTGTGATGCCTAAACTTAATACAACCCATATGAGAAACTGTGTTAGCGCTACTGCACCGATACCTATAATTTTACCCATCATCAGGTTAAAGGGCCGCACCGAGCAAATCAATACTTCTATGATGCGATTGGTTTTTTCTTCCATTACTCCCCGCATAATTTGAGAACCATAAAGGAAAATGAAAAAATAAATGAAAAATGCGCTTATATAACCTACTGCCATTGCTGCATCCGAACTACTGGCTTTTTCGCCCTCTTTGCCCATTTTGACAGTTGCAATATCTATCTTAGCGCGGAGGCTATCTAATTGTTCTTTTTTAATACCAGAACGAATCATGCGGAGTTCTTCTATTTGCTGGCGAATCGTGCGCTCCAGATTTGACTTGGTCATTGGCGAGAGACTTTCTTCCGAAAAATACGTAAAGCCTTGCGGATTGCTCAATTCAATAGCAGGAATCAGCAAAACGCCGTCGTACTTTTTCTCTTTCAGCGCTGCTTTGGCTTGGTCAATATCAACATTTAACATGGTGAAAGTCAATGACTTGCTGTTCTCAAATTTATCTTTGAACAAGCCGCTTTTATCAACAACGGCAATGTGTTTGTTATCCTCTGATGCAAAAACGGCGATGAGCGCCGGCACGAATAGAATAGCCCCAAACAGAATAGGACCAAGGATAGACATAATCAAAAAAGTTTTCTTGCGCACGCGAATCAGGTACTCTCGTTGCACAATTAGCCATATATTGTTCATAAAAAATAGTTTCGGGTTTAGTTGCTGTGAGCTGCTACTACGCGAATGAAAATTTCGTGCATATCAGGTATCTGCTCTCGGAACGATACAATATTAGCCTGTGCCATACATGCCTGCAAAAGACCGTTGGTAGTGCCTGCGTGAATTTTAATAAGATGCCTGTAAATAGCTCCTTCTAATTGTTCGGACTGTAACACTTCATAACCATTTTCTGTAAAAGCGACAGGAGCATCTGTTTCCACAATAAATATGTGGGTTTTATACGCATTTTTGATATCGGTCTTTTTGCCCTCCAATACTTTGCGCGAGCGGTGAATCAGTCCTACATAGTCGCAAAGCTCTTCTACTGTATCCATGCGATGAGTAGAAAAAATAATGGTGCTGCCTTGTCGGCGCAGTTCCAGAATCTCATCACGAATAAGATTGGAATTCACAGGATCGAAACCTGAAAAGGGTTCATCTAAGATAATCAATAGTGGTTGATGCACAACAGTTGCAATAAACTGCACCTTTTGCTGCATTCCTTTGGAAAGATCTTCTACATTTTTGTCTGCCCAATCCATCAGTCCAAGCCGCTCTAACCAAGCACGAATGCGCCGACGGGCTTCAATTTCCTTCATGCCACGCAGTTGCGCCAAGTACATCAACTGTTCACCCACTTTGGATTTGCGATAAAGCCCGCGTTCTTCGGGCAAATAGCCTATTTGCTGATGATGAACGGGCGACAGAGGCTCATTCATAAAGTTAACTGTACCTTCATCGGGCGCTGTAATTTGAGTAATAATACGAATCAGCGAGGTTTTACCTGCACCGTTCGGACCCAAAAGTCCGTAAATCTGCCCTTGAGGGACAGCGATGCTAACATCCTGTAAAGCCGTATGCTCAGCATAGCGTTTGACTAAATGGTTCGCTTCTAAAATGTTCACCAGATTTTCAGTAAATTAAACGTAAATTTATTGATTGAAAGGAAGTTGCTACCATGCAAAAATATACTTTTCTTTATACTATAGCGCAACTGTTATTGGCAGGGTTATTAGCGAATTGCACTACCCCCACTCATACCGGCAAACAACCTAATCAAATTTTTGGAATGAATACAGACACAAACTATAAAACCATAGAAGCAGCTGTTGCCCTCCCTGCTGGTGCATTGCTAGGCGAAGGCGCTTACTGGCATCATGCGCGACAAGAACTCTGGTGGATTGATATTGAAAACGGGCAACTGCATATTTTCAATCCTACGGATAGCAGTCTGCAAACGCACCAAATGGGACGCAGAATAGGTACGGTTGTGCCTGACAAAAAAGGGGATGCTGTTGTAGCACTGCAAGATGGGATTTTTCGTTATCGGTTTGATAATCAATCGCTTGAGTTGCTGGCTGCCCCCGAAAAAGACAAGCCCAACAATCGTTTTAACGACGGCAAATGCGACCCAAAAGGCAGGCTGTGGGCAGGCACTATGGCAATCAACGCTTCAGGAAAAAACGGTGCGCTTTACTGTTTGGAAGCTAACGGAAAAATCGTTAAAAAAATTGACGGAGTAGGCATTTCCAACGGCATTGTTTGGACGGCAGATGCTTCACAAATGTATTATATAGACACTCCCACAGGCGAGGTTCGCGCTTACAACTATGATGCGGCAACAGGCAACATCCGATTTAATCGCGTCGCCGTTCGAGTACCCAAAGATGCAGGACATCCTGATGGAATGGCAATTGACACCGAAGACATGATTTGGATAGCCTTATGGGAAGGCGGTTGTGTCATGCGTTATAATCCGGTAACAGGCAAGCCACTTTTGAAAATCCTCACACCGGGCGCATGGCGCGTTACGTCCTGTGCTTTCGGTGGCAAGCAGCTGAACGAGTTGTATATCACCACTGCCTCTATTGGATTAAGTAAAGAAGAGAAACAACATTATCCCAATAGCGGACACTTGTTTAAGGTTACCTTAGATACCATTAAAGGTGTTGTCATGCCTGTGTTTGCCTACTAAGTAGATGCGTATTTTAAGTCTTCCAGCAAATCAATTAAATCTTTTATTTGATTGATAATCACCGTATTATTCGATACTTGAATATCTTGCCCAACTATCTGATAGCCACTTAGTAACAAAGTGGTGTCAGGAAATCGTTTACATAGCGCATCAACATATGACTGCACATCATCTTCAGGCGGCACAGAGGTAATAACAGTTAGAAGGTAATCTGGCTTGTGGATATCATATACCTGCGCTACATCGCTAAGCGGCGTACTTTGCCCCAAATAAATGACCTTATGACCGCGCGATTTGATGATGTAATAGCTGAAAAGCAGACTAATTTCGTGGAGTTCGCCTTCTGGCAGGAATAACATAAATTTTTTTGGGCTTGGGCATGCCTCAAACTGCCCATCAATAGCAACAATGATTTTCTGACGAATCAGATTGGTAATAAAGTGTTCCTGTGCCGGATTGATAGCATCTGTTGTCCATAGCGTACCAATTCTAATCAGAAAAGGGTACACCACATTAATCATGGTCTTTTCAAATCCATACTGAAGGATATTAGTAGCCATGATTTTTTCAAACTGTGCCTCGTCGAGGTCTATCATGGCAAGTGTAAGGGCATTAATTTGATTCTCAAAATTGCCTGTTTGATGAATAGTTTCCATCACCTTGGCACAAATTTCCTCGTAACTCATTTGGGCTATTTTGGAAATTTTGATGCCTTGATTGTTCAATAAAGCAATGTTAAGCATCATCTTCAATTCTGATGCACCGTAAAGCCTGATATTGGTGTCGGTTCGGTCTGGTTTAAGAATCCCGTATCGCTGCTCCCACATCCTGATGGTATGCGCCTTGATACCTGTCAGGTTTTCCAAATCTTTAATAGAATAACTGCTCACATTCATATCGGGCATAATAAAGACCTGATTATCGAGGATAAGACGCTGGTTGTCGAGTAATTGGTTTGTTAAAAGCAGAATTTGTACTACTGCGAACAACTTTCTGTTAGAACATGCCTTGCATATAAATTGTTTGAGAAAAAACTATTATTTTAACCTTCTGCCATCATATCTTGGGAGTGCAGATTGTCCTTGGTGTTGCAAGCGCTTGGCAATATGATGTAAAACGTACTGCCTACACCTTTTTCTGAATAAAAGCCAATACTTCCGCCGCTTTTTTCTACAAGTTCTTTACAGAAAGCCAATCCCAGTCCGCTGCCCGACTCGCCTGCCGTACCTCGACGAGGCAAGCGTGCAATGTCGCTGAAAACAGCCATCTGTTTTTCTGGTGCAATACCAATCCCATTATCTCTGACAAAAATAGTAACCAACTGCCGACCGGTATCATGCTCGGCATACAGCGTAATTTCGCCAAATGGGTTAGTAAACTTAATCGCATTAGCAATCAGATTGCGCAGAACAATCCGCAGATGCTCAGACTCTATTCTGACCGACAAAGATGGAGGGATATTATTGATGAAATGTATTTTCTTACGCGCCAACAACTCTGCAAATAGCTGCATTTGTAGCTGTACGGTTTCACATACATTCACACAGTCATCGGTGGGTTTGATTGTATCGCCCCGCATTTGCACTTTTGCCCATGCCAGCAGGTTTTCCATCGTTTCGGAAAGCCCTTTGATATTGTTTTTCAAGTGCTTGAGCAGCACTTTCATCTCGTTAGGCTTAATCTCTTTGTTATCCAACATCAACAGAATAGTATAAAGGCTTTTGATAGGTGTTTGTAAATCGTGGCTGATAATAGCAAAAAGTTTGTTTTTAGTTTTATCTATTTTTTGCAATTGCTTAGCTTGCTCTTCAATAGCATTTTTTTGTTGCTCGACAGTTGCAAGTGTCTGTTGCAATTGTGTATTGAGCAAGGTAATTTGCTGATAACTTTGCCGTAACACTTCATTATGACGGACAGTCTCTTTGCTCTTATGCCATAATACGACCGATAGCACAACAACAATCAGAAGTATTAGAGTCAGCATCGCAATCGCATACTTCTGAGCTTTGGCATTTGCTAACTCTTTTTCAATTTCTTTTTCTGCCGCTTTTTTTTCGTATTCGTAAGAAAGTTCACGAGCTTTCTTATCTTTTTCCATCCGTAATATTTTCTCGTTAGCGGCTGCTGCAATTTTCAAGTACTTGATGGCATTCAAATAATCTCCGGACTGTTCATAGGCTGAAGCCAGAAGCTGGGCAGCTTGTATGGTGTAGCGTGCCTCGTGAATCTCACCAGCTGTTTGGTACGCTTGCTCAGCAAACCGGATAGTCTCTTGTAGATGTTGCCTATGTTGTGCAATGCTTGCCAAACCAATCAGCGCACGAGAACGCGCGCGCTTGTCCTGTAATAAATCTGCTGCACGAAGGGATTTTTCAAAATAATATTTTGCGCTATCGATACAGCTATCGTGCAAATGGACAAAACCAATATTATTTTCTGTAATGATTTGCGCTTGTAAATTACCTGTCTGCTTCCACATAGCAAGCGCACCGTACAGATACCAGGCAGCCGAATCATAGCGATTTGATTTGAGCATTAACTCGCCTAAATTGTTCTTGCTGTAGCCTAAGCCCTCAATATCATTATATTTGTAATGGATAGCCAGTGCCCGATGCAAGTAGGCTGAAGCAAGCGAAATATTATCCTGTTGCATATAGGCAAAACCAATGTTGTTAAGTAAGGACGCTACCCCTTGCCAATCGTTTAATTGCTGCCTAATTGTGAGGGATTGAAAGAAGTATTCAAGAGCGCCCGGGTCTTCTCCATTCAACAGGCGGATAGCTGCCATGCTATTGTAAGCGAGAGCCTCGCCTTTTCTATACTTTATTTTAATTGCCAAACCTAGCGCTTTTTGGGTATAATAATTAGCTGAGTCGGGTTGCCTATACCAATAAAACCTGGCAAGTTGCAGCTGTACATTGACGCGCGTAGTATCTGCCAATTGTTGCCGCAAGACGCGGTGCAAGCTATCAATAGGTGCGCCTTGAGCATATGCGGCTTGGGGTAACACCGACACACAGACGCAAAACAGAAAGACAAAGCGCAAAGCCCCTTTACGTAGCAACCAGACAAATATAATTAAAAATCAAACTACTCTGTGAAGTTGAAAAGCGCATCAATATATTTTCAGCCTGCCTTTTATCAGTCTCCATTCAGCAGCAGGCATTTGAATGAGCATCGGCTTGTGAGCCTCATTTAGCCAGTTCAATATTTGCAAAATTTCCTCATACGACATTGCCGTACAGCCTGCCGTTCCCTTTGAATTTTGAGGCGTACTTGTACTGATGTGCATAAAAATACACGACCCCTTACCTGCCTGAACGGGCTGTGTATTATAGCCTACGATTAATCCTAACCGATAAAGTTCATCTTTTCGGCGCATATCTTCGTAGCTCTTCCAATCAGCTTGCGCAATGCTGTCGCGACTGACAACTTGGTTGTAATAGCGCGACTGAGGGTCGTCTATGCAAAGCGTTTGTTCATTGACCTGTACATAGGGAAATTTCCATTGTTGCTGTGGCGTATCGTAACCATAGGCATATAATAATGGAAAAATACCTGCGGGCGCTTTTCCGTCGCCTTCTTTCTTCATAGGCGCTGTCTTATTTCCGAGGCGAAAAGATTGGCTTTCATCCCATGCAATCCCGTTTTTACCCAGTACTACCCGGAAGGACTTGCCTGCCTTTCGCCAAGTGGAACGGCTGTCAGTTCGTTCATAGCATTGCAGCGTTGCAGGAACAGTATTCCAGCTATCTGCCTGTACTACAATAAGTTGCTTGCAATTATCAGGAATAGATTGTGCTGCGGCACATAAAGACAGACAACAAACAAACACACATACAAATAAAAAGCAGCGTAACATACGCACAAAATAAACATTTTATTCCCATTCGGTGCGCAACAAGGAAGCATGCCATCGCGACTCTTTCCATTGGTCGCCAACGGCTTTCCATATAATAGTTGCTACACAGTAAAATTTTCCGTGTTTACCGTCAAATTGCAGGTGCTGACAAAACTCTACTACCGAGTAACCCAGTGTTCCTTGCTGAAGCGCCTTATAGTCTAAAATATCGGTATAGGTGGTTGCCTGCATCGCCTCCAACCGGGCAAACAGCTTATGAAACCAGTTTTCCCACTCTGCCCGTGTACGAATCATTACATTATTGCCTTCAGGACCTAAATCTACAATGCCAAAATCATCGTCGCAAAGATCTGCTAGGTCGTCAAAATTGTGCGTGCTGACATAGTGAAACAGCCGCTCTGTTTCGTTGTAAAAAGGTAGGTCTTTCATTTTCACATATAACTGATGTTGTTCATTAACCCGCTAATCGCGTAGCTTGTTTATATTTTTTACTTTATATTTTTTGCTGCTATTGCTGCTTTGTGCTGCTTTCAAATACTGATTTGTCAAAATTCATGCGTAAAATCGCACCTGCAAACACTCTAACACATTATAAGCGAATTTATGGATTTACTTCAAGGCAAGAATGCGCTGATTACGGGCGCTTCTAAGGGTATCGGGCGTGCAATAGCAATCCGTTTCGCGCAGGAAGGTGCGAACGTAGGCTTTACTTATCTCTCCAGCATTGCACAGGGCGAAGCGCTGCAAAAAGAACTGAAAGGGCTGGGCATAAAAGCAATCGGTTATCGCTCTGATGCCTCCGACTATCAGGCAGCCGAACAGTTGGTAACACAATTTATTGCTGACTTCGGCACTTTGGATATTCTCATTAACAATGCTGGTATTACGCGCGACGGACTGCTGATGCGCATGAGCGAAGAACAATGGGATGCGGTCATCAGTACCAATCTTAAATCGGTATTTAATCTGACCAAAGCTGCTACCAAATATTTAATGAAGCAAAAATTTGGCTCTGTGATTAACATTACTTCTGTGGTAGGGATAAAAGGCAATGCTGGACAAGCCAATTATGCCGCTTCCAAAGCAGGCATCATCGGATTTACAAAGTCTGTAGCTTTGGAACTTGGCTCGCGCAATATCCGTTGTAACGCTATTGCTCCCGGCTTTATTGAAACTGAAATGACTGCCAAATTAGACCCCAAAGTAGTGGACAGTTGGAAAGAAAATATCCCGATGAAACGCGGCGGTACACCGGAAGAAGTAGCTGATTGTGCCGTATTTCTCGGCTCAGATTTATCGCGCTACATCACCGGACAGGTGATACAAGTAAATGGCGGTATGCTTACGTAAAACTAAGCGCCACGCTATGTTATACAAAGCAAATATGGTTCATCCCCAATTTTTAAGGTTTTGGCTATACAACTTTTTAAACAGTGGTGCAATTGCCCTCATTTATTGGCTGCTCTGTCAGTAGCTTACAAAGGCATTCTTCTACGGAAGGAGAACAAAAGAGGAACGTTGTGGCTATCGATATGAAATCCCTAATAAGATAATATGATACCGCATGCCCATCAGTACAACTTCTGGGATGAGTTGTGTTCATTTCCT
>Ga0308417_1003449_pt1 | contig 10094 bp, 9 predicted proteins | sample HotsprSampleOS65_FD_203528 | JGI IMG/M metagenome (GOLD analysis project Ga0308417, IMG submission 203528) | Hot spring phototrophic mat microbial communities from Octopus Spring, Yellowstone National Park, Wyoming, United States - 20090730_OS65 ... | reverse complement strand
GCCGATATGTGCATACAGAAACCATTCCTCATCCAACACATAGTACGGAACACAACCGCTCAGATTCTCGTACAAATCCTCCAGACTCACTATTTCACAGCCTGCCTGCATACACGGAATCAACGACCGCACCATATCCTGAGGCATTTTCCGAACCCCGACCGCGATGATATCAATTCCGCTGTCGGCGACAATCCGCCCTATGTCCTTTGACTCACCCCATACACCGGCATCAATACCAGGGGAAAAGCTCGTTGCTCCCTCCCCCACCGTCACTATCCCCGCTATTTCGTAGATGCCGCATTTCCCGGCACGGCACAATTCAAGGAATTTCCCGGTCAAAGCCCCCATGCCTATCACCAGCAGGCGCCTGCGAAATCTTCGCAAGAACAACTTCCCATACACCACCCGACCGGCATACGCACATCCCACAGCACACATACCGCTCAAAAAGAAGATCGGACGACTCGGTATCTTCAACGGCGGCACCGCAAAAAAGAGCACCAGCGAAACCGCCAACGCGGCGCCTATGGAGATTGCAATACTCCAAAACAATCTATGCCCGGCGTAATCACGATGAATGTCGTACAGGTTGTTGATATACATGCACAACACTTGAATCCCGATCACCAGTATAATTTGTTTATGGTACTCAACCACATACTGCGGATCCCCCAACCACACAACTGCGGCGAACACAACGGCTGCACTCAACATCAGTACATCAAGAATCACCAATAACACACGCCGCTTGCTCAGGTAGCGCTTGAGCAGCCGCTTCATCACACCCTCACTGCCGAGGAAACTCCCGGCCCGAATGAAATTGAACGCGTAACATTTTCCCGTCCCGCACAACAGAAACCCCCTATACAAGGCTTTTCAGACCGGCTCATCACCGTATCCTTTTCATTACCAAACGTTCCACCGCCTCTGCGGCTTCCCGCAAAGAACAGTGTGTTTGCACGAACGCACGACCTGCAGCAGCGTACCGCCGGCATGCATCGGGGGCATCGGCCAAATCCACCACCGCCCGCGCGAGCGCCTGGGGATTCCCCGGAGGCACACACACGCCACATCCCGCCTCATTGACAAAGCGGGGCACATCGCCTTCCAACGGCACACTCGCGATGATAGGCCGTCCGCCGGCCATGTAACTGAGCATCTTGGAGGGAACCACCGGCGTGCGCACCCGCGCATTCAGAATGATCAACCCTGTATCACACGATGCCACCACCCACGGGTACATCTCCCGCGGTTGCATCCCCAGAAAACGCACGTTCTGCAATCCGTACTCCCGCACCCTCGCCTCAAGCCGTTCCCTGTCAATCCCATCTCCCACAATGAAAAAAAGCACGTCGTCCCGTCCGCGCAACAGCACGGCCGCCTCAACTACCGTCATCATGCCCTGCGACATCCCCAGCGTCCCCGCGTACCCGACCACAAACTTGCCCGTCAAACCGTGTTCCCGGGCAAATGCGTTGTCTCTGGGCAGGGGGCGCTCCTTGTCCGCATCAATCCAGTTGTGCAGAACATGCACCTTGTCCGCCGCTGCATGTTTCAGTTCAACAACGTGCCGGCGATTGCCATCGGAATGAACCGTTATAACATCCGCACCAGCATAGCAAAACCGCTCCAGAGCCTCCCAAATGTTGATCACTATCCGGTTGCGCAACACCCCTTGGTCAATATAGCATTGGGGGTGCAGATCCTGCACGTTCAGCAACAACGCAGCCCCCCATACCCGCTTGAGCATCCACCCTGCAACCCCCATGGTGAGCGGCGGTGAATGTACCACTATGGCATCGGGTCTGCTCACCATCAAACCACCAACCACCGCCGCCAAGGGCGCCGTCATATGACCAAGAGCCAGTTTCAGTGCACGCGAACCGAACGCCGGCAACCGCACACGAACCACCTCAACGCCGTCCATGTTCTCACGGAGAAATGCCTTCCCGACATAACGCTGCGGCATGCGTGCCAGGTTGTACCACGGAAACCCCGTAACCACCGTCACCGCATTCCCGCGCTCACATAAGCCGCGCGCCAAATCAGCATAGAGTGCAGCGGCGGCGCCAATTTCCGGAGGATAGTATCTTGATAGAAGCAACAATCTCATTGAGTCTTGCTCGTCATCGCGGAATTCCGGGTCAACAGGTCAACAAAGCATGATAATTCCAAAATGCCGTCTCCTCTCACTCAATCGTTCCCCGACAAACAAGGATTCAGCTGCATCCTATACCTTCAGTTGTTCAAGCATCCGGCGTCCCACAACATTGATATCAAACCGCCTGGCCGACTCCAGCGCTCCCGCGGACAACCGCTCGTACAGCTGCGGATCCTCGGCAAGCCGCAGCATCGCTTGGGGCAACTCGCGGGCGACATTGTCCGGGTCAACCAGCAACCCGTTCACGCCGTCATTCACGATCTCCGGCCCCGCCCGCCAGGCCGTCGCGATGACCGGGATGCCGCGGGTAAAGGCTTCTATAACCGCCCCGGGATATCCCTCGCCAGGAACCCGCGTCGGAAAAACCATCACATCACCGCGCTCCATCTTGCGCATTGCCTCTGCATGTTCATAATCTCCTCCATGGACAGAAACTCCCTCCCCGGCATCACTCAGAACCCGCACAAACTCATCCCGAAAAAACGGTCGGACTTGGCCGATCAGGTCCAAGGTCGCCCCCGGCATTTGAGACAGAACCTGTTTGAACGCACACAACAGGTCAACAATCCCCTTTTCCTGCCGTATCTGCCCGACAAAAACAAAGCGGCATTTCCCCTTTACAATCTTCCGAACTTGCGTATTCGTTGGCAGTTGTGTCCAGTTGGGAATGGCCGCAACTCTCGTGAAAAGACTTGACAGCTTGCAGCGCAACCATTCCGTCTGCACCACAATTTGTATCCGCGACATCCACCAGACCGTCGCCAACCGCAACAGCTTGGGCAATGAATCCAAATAGGCGTCAAAATCCCCTCCATGGACGTACATAAAGTTCTTTTTCCCGAGCAACGTTGCTATGCGGACAAACAACGCTCCCGCAGTAGCCGAAAACCTCGCCGTCCCCTGCACAATCACCATATCAGCACGAGGCACCTTCCAGGCAAAAGAAACAAACATCTTTATAAAAGGGAAATACGCCCGCGGATGTATCAGCGGAATACCCCTTTTATCCCCGGAGGTTGTATTGACCCTGTCCACGCAGTAGTTTCGCCCGAGCAACCACTCTTCCAATATTCGAGTAGGTATGGTCGTCCCCCCATACGGCGGCGGATACGGTGCGACTACCAAGATTCTTTTTCCGGAGGTCTTTTTCATGGAAGCAAAACGCCTCCATACCCAACAAAGCGCTGACCCTTTTGGGATTGACTCATCTCACTAATCGCAATCCCAGCAGGCGCCACAAGAGCCGCTGGATTCGTATTACACTCATCGGCATGTACGCTCCAAGCGCTTTGTATGCAACTCCCGCCAGAAAAAGAACAGAGCAATCACCACGGCAAACGGCTCGGTAGAGCACACGACAGCTTGATATCTTCTGTTCTTTTTCTGACTTTACAGATACTGACGAGCTTGCATTTCTATACTTGAGCAACACCTCCGGCACCAATGACAGCTTGTATGATCTGGTGATACGCAGGAGCAAATCCCTGTCTTGGGCATAGCGATACCTTTCATCGTAACCACCGATTTTTAGCAAATAATATTTTTGCACCAATAAACTTGGATGCATGATTGACGCATGCCAAGCCAGAGACCGACGAACGGCTGACGGCGCCGGGCTGGGGCGTACTGTTTTGAGAACCCTGTCGCTTTCATCTATTATCTCGTACCAGCATCCCACTCCGGCGATATCACGATGTGCTTCAAGGAACCGTACCTGTCGCTCAAAACGGGCTGGATACGACCAGTCATCCGCATCCATGCGGGCGACAAACTCAGCATCGGGGGATACCATCGCAAGCGCCCTGTTGAGCGAACGCGTGAGCCCCTGGTTGTCCTGGCGATGCAGCACAATCCGAGGATCTTTGAAGTTGCTGGCAATTTCATACGAACCATCGGTGGAGCCGTCGTCTATCAGGATGAACTCAAAGTCCCTGAAAGTCTGATTGAGTATGCTTTCTACGGATTGTTTCAAGTACCTGGCCGCGTTGTAAAAAGGCATTATCACGCTAACCCGCGGCATTTTACGCTCCCCTCACATCCGGATAGAATCTCAACAACTTTTTGGTACTCTCTTTCGAACAACGGTTCAAAAGAGCACTTCCGGCGCATCTCATCCCGTGCGCCACTCCCCAGCCGCTGCGCACACTCCTGATCCCGGGTGATGCGGCGCACCGCGTCCGCCACCGCATCCGCAGATGCTTCAACCAACAAACCGGTGCGCCCATGGTCTATGAGGTTGGACACCCCGGGTGCATGCGTGCCGATGCATGGCATGCCGGCAGCCATCGCCTCCGTCAAGGCTTTGGGATGACCCTCCCACCGTGACGTGCACACAAACACATCGTGCTGCAGCATTACCTGAGGCAGTTGTTCATTGGGGATGTTGCCTGGTAGGCGCAGATCAACCCCTCTATCGCGCGCTTGTGCAATCAGCGACGCCCGCAAGCTCCCCTGCCCCACGATGGTCACCTCGCAGGGCTTTAGGAGCGCCGCGGCTTGGATGAGCAGGTCAAACCGCTTTTCCGTTACCAAACGTCCGACCGACAGAACCCGTACCGGTACTGCCGGGTGTCTTGCCTGCCACCGCACACCGAAGAATACCTCGTTTACAAAGTTGGGCACCACGTGCAACCGTTCAGGCGGCACACCGTAGCGTTGCGTCACCCACCGGGCAAGCTCATCCGTCGTCACCTGGCACACCGTTGCATTGCGGAAGGCCCATCCTTCCAATAGCTGATAGAGACGCGTTTTGAGTTTACGCCCATGGGACATCTCCAAATTTTTCCCGTACACATATCCGCACCGCAGCAGTATGGACCGCCGCCACAACCGCGCGGCAAGCACGTAAAACCACGACAGGTGTGACTGGTTGGTCTTTACCACGCGCGCACACCTGAAATGCCTTCCGGAAAGCAACGGCAACAGACACAAAGAAAGCAACCTCATGCATCTGGATACCAACGGCACCGGGAAATGGAAACGAGCAAACCACCTGACATTCGCCGTGCTGATACCCTCAAATGGCGCTGTCCATCTGTCGCCGAAGTCCAATACCACCACCCTCCAGCCGCGGCGCACATACTCCCTGTAAGGTGCAAGCTCGCGCTCCGCGATGCCGGTTCTGTACCACCCTTCAATGCTCATCCGGGGAGTCATGCACAACAGCAGCGTGGGCTTTCCCCCGGACGACGACGCCGTTGTTGCATCCTTGTTTGATGTGCAATCCATGAAACTACCTCACCGTCGCGACGACGTAGAGTTCGCCCCACCGTGTGGGGTGTTCTTCAACGTGAAAACCGGCGTCTGCAAGCTCCCGCAGCAGTTCCTCGCGACGGTACTCACACCGATGCGTTGCATCCAGGCGCGAGTCAACACCGTGCTCGTCCTTGTACAGCACCAGCCACTCGCGGTCTTTCTGCGGCACACGGATGAGCATGCGCGCGGCGGGGAACCGAGTAGCCAACTCCCGCAGCAATCCCGCCCGGTCGTCAAGATGTTCCAGCACATTGGACATGATAATGACGTCCGGCACCAGCGGCAGGCCCTTGCGCATCACCTCACGGATATCGCCTTCCACAATAGTAACGCGGCTGTCATGGCGGAAGCGTTCCTGTGCCGCCTTGGCTGCAGCGGCATCCAAGTCCACGCCGCATGCCGGGGCATCGGTCACGCGGACCACGTCGTACAGCAGCGCCCCGTTGGCGCATCCGATATCCAGGCACGTGTCCCCGCGGCGCACCGCTTGTGCAAAAAAGTCGTGGTAGCGGGTCAGGCGATGCTTGGGGTGCAACCCGTCCGGTTCCAGCTCCATGGCGAGCACAGAAATGAGGTTGTTTATCAGATTATCCAACTTCAAGAGTATCCGTATCATCCGCCGCCCGCCGATGATTCGCGTAATCAGGAAAAACAATTTTCTTTTCACGCATCGTGCTCCCGAAATCCGAGATCGCCAAACCCTAACAACGGCGCTACCACGGCAATCCCCCACAGAAAGAGGCACGTCCCATGGATGTCCGGCTCCGGCAATCCGCGAGCAATACGGGCACCATAGTATACGGCATTGCTACGACCGGGGAAGAAAGAGAAACCGCCGTATTCAGGATGATAATACCGGCGGTACTCATCAAGTTTCTTGAAGCAAAACCTTTGTACGTCATCATGCCGGTAGGTCCCTTGCGTTGCCTCATCGGCGCATTTCAACACGTAGACCGCATTGAAGTTGTCGCACGCATGGGCACCATCCTTGGCTGACAGCACTAAATCTATCAGACGCTCCGGATAGCGAAGACGCATTATTCCTGCCGCTCGCAAACCGGTGAGCACTTTCATCGCTCCGTTGATTTTCTGCTGTACAGAGACATCGTTTCCGCGGTACCATGCGCCATCCTGTGGGGATTGCAGCTCATTGACAAACCGCTCAGCCTCAGATATCAGTTCAGCATGCAGCTGCGGCTCATGATTGAACATGTGGCTGTTATATTCATAGAAGAACATCGCATGGCTGAAATGGCTTCCCGCACTCCAGGGGCGACTCCAATCAAACCGCGACAGGTACCGTCGCAGTTCTCCAACAGTCTTCGGCATGCCGGTGAACATCCGCGTGGAACGATACCCCAATATCCGAAGTGCACACAGGGCCTGTCTGGTCTCGGCAATCCTGGTGAGGTGCCCAAACATGTTCCTAAAATCACCAGAGCGAGCAGCACCCACCATGTTTTTCAGCAGCGCGTTGCGACCTACAAGCGGATCAAATACCATGCCTTTCCGATTCTGAAACTGCATGATGAAACCGGCCAATGAAGTACGTGCTCCTTTGGAAAGGGTATCCAACCCCCCAACGGAATAGTACGACTTGACTGCAAACACCGTATTGCCGAGCCCCCACCGAACCTGTTCCCCATAGAGATCGCCCGAAAAAGAATAACGGTGGAAACCCGGCACCATTTCCCCGCGCATCGCCGCGAGAAATTCCGGTATCCCGTTTTTGACTGCTATGAGCCACTCGCGAATGTCTTGCGCCACATTTCCCTCAGCTTTTCACAAACACGCGCTCCTGTGTAGTGAAACACAAAGTACCTCTTCAACCTGGCACAGTGCCTCCCGAGCCGTCGCACGTCAACCGACGTCCAGCGACGGTGGGCAATCGTTGCGCTGATGCATTCTGCGAAAGCGTGGTACTGTTCGGCAACAGCAGCGATATCAAACACCGGCAATGAAGCCTGGAACGTATCGTAGTGCGACACAATGCGTTCGATGAGTTGCGGTATGTGCTCCGGACGGTCAAACAGCAACCCTCCAGCACCGACGAGTTCCGGATGCCCGCCGCCATTGTAGGCGACGGCAGGCAATCCGCAACTGAGCGCCTCAATAAGCGCATTGGAACAAGGATCCGGATAGGATGCGGTGATGTAGATGTCGTGCTGTCTGAGGATGTTTGCAAGTTCCGCAGACGGCAACGGCGGGATCATGCGAATGTTTGCAAACTTAATCGGGGAATTACCTACGAAGGTCATCTCATACCTGTCCCAGTTCAAGTGACGATCCATCCATTGGTAAATCCGGAATCCCTTGCGCCAGTTTGCCGACCAGCTGGTCGCGATGAGACGAGGTTTTCTCGATGGGAGCCACCGCTCACGGCCGATCCTGTTGAAAATGGCAGGATTCGGCGCATTGTAGATGATGGTTTCAAACGGCACTGCAATGCCGGTGAGTCTCTTGTTGTTGTCCCTTGTCCACGCAGACTGATACACAATTCCGTCTACATACACATCGGCGATGCGCTTGAGCAACACGTCATAGAACCGGTCCTTACCACGAACCGTCCACACAGGACCGTCCAGTCGCATGATGATCGGTTTGCTCGGGCATTTGACGCGCGTGTCGTGCAACTGCCAGACTGTGTCATATCGTGGAAACGGATACCCATTCCAAAGAAACGCATCAGCATGGTCGGGAACTTCGGTATACCGTCCCTGAGATTGCAACTGTTCGCGCAGCGCTTTGAGGAACTGGTTGCCACCGCCGTACGGCCCCTCAACGAACTTGAAGAGGATGTGCAGTTTCATAATCACCTCACAGCAGTTCCTTGTACAACTCGTGATAGTATCGCTGTGCCGTGACGTCAAAGGTATACTTACACACTTCCTGTCTGCCGGCTTCCGTGAGTTTGCGCCTGAGATCGGGGTTTTCTATGACTTCCAATGCATTGCTCACTAACGTGCCGCGGTCTTCCACATCGGCGAGCAACGCATTCTCCCTGTCAGTGGCGATGTCTGGAACCATGCCTACGCGCGTACTCACCACAGGAACGCCCGACGCCCATGCTTCCAGTATGGAAAATGGCCCCCCTTCTATCCGTGAAGCGATGAGGTACACATCAAGAACTGAGTACCACGGCCACACATCACGGTATCGCCTGAAGTATCCAAGATACGTAAAAGGGACACCAGCTGCCTGTAAGCGATGCTTCACATATCCACGTGCAGGCCCCACCAACAGCACGTGTATTTTACATTTTTTTGCCAATTCTTCCACCACATCGGCGAACACATCCGGCCCTTTGACGAGCTTCGGTTCCAGCCCCTCTCCCCAACCGACACCGTCTTTTTGAAATGAACCTACGACAACCACATCATCGGTTATGCCTAAGCGGCGGCGCAGTTCATGGCGTATATCTGTAAAACCAATTGAAAGCATCTTGTTGTTTATTCCTAAAGGTATAACACGTATTTTATCCTCATCAAAACCCATTTTTACGAGTTCGTTTTTAGTCCTCTGGCATGACGTATGCACCCGTACAAATCGCTCCCGTGGAGCGGCGATTTCCGCATTCCTGGAATAGTCAGGCACGACATGGAACCAGGTCAGCACGTTCGCTTGTGCACGTTGATGCTCTCGCCGGCGCAACCACCCGCATGCAACATGTTCACTGCCGAAGTGACGTATTCTGCTGCGCACCAACCGTAATGATCTTGATACACGGGCTTTCATAAGCTTATGGTTGACAAGTCCCTTGCAAATGCCGCGTCCAAATTCAGCAACGGCCCATTCAGCGGATTCAACCACGTACGTCAAATCTAATGCGCCGCTGAACAACCAATTACACACAGCGTCTCTACCAGCAAGACACTGTTGATGCAGCTGTGAAATGCTTTTCACATTACATCTCCCTTGATTGCAGTGACAAAATAGCCGGTGGTCGCGGTATCCCGCGTTGAACCGGATGTGCGACGGTCCGCCCACCGGATCAAAGGCCGTGCGTATGCCAGAAAGCGCGCCGCAATGCTTCGCATCAGCGAGCGCCGCCACCGCTGCACAGTACATACAAACAGGTCAAAGATCACCGCGACAACACCGCCCATCGGCTTAACCGACGGTTGTTCAAAACCGAGCCGCAGGAGCACCTCGCGGAAGCGCGCAGGCGTCCAGCGCTGAAAATCATCCGGGTCCGCGTGCACCGGGTACAGGAACGGCATTGATATGCTTATGCGCCCTCCGTGCTTGAGCACGCGGGCGGCTTCCGCTGAAAATCACGGACTCTTGTAAACATACTTTCATTTTTCACTGATAATCTCTTGTAACAACGGTGCCGAGCTCTTCTCGGCGACATCGGGTATGCTCAGTTGACTACTACATGTCACGTCAAATGTCGTTAGATAAATAGCCGGTAATAAGTAAATGAATGGTTCATCAAGTAGAAATCCGTCAATCATGAGACTTATACTGTACAGAACAAAAACGATGAATGCTGGACGCAGCTCTTCTAAATGCGCGGCGCCATAGTACATCAACTTTTTTAATACTGACGTAAGGAATGCCATAAAGAGAGAAAGTCCGACAATACCATGATCCAACAGAAGGCGCAGATATGAACTATGTGGATCAAAGCCGAGAAAGGCGTGCTCCAATATATATCCGACATTGCCGTAAC
>Ga0308417_1003448_pt1 | contig 10096 bp, 8 predicted proteins | sample HotsprSampleOS65_FD_203528 | JGI IMG/M metagenome (GOLD analysis project Ga0308417, IMG submission 203528) | Hot spring phototrophic mat microbial communities from Octopus Spring, Yellowstone National Park, Wyoming, United States - 20090730_OS65 ... | reverse complement strand
CTAAATCAGGAGTTTACCTCTGATCCTAGAACGGGTTTTCCACTGTACAAACAAGTCGATGAAGCGTGAAGCCCGCACTCTATTGAGTTGTGTTTACTCAACAAAGATGACTGTTGGGAGTCGTTCACGTACATACTAGACAAGCTATCGCAGTAATTTACGGCACACCCTCAGGGCTAAAGCCCAGTCAAGTCAGCCAGTTGCAACGACTGTACCGCTCTCGCCTGCCGCAGGGGGCGGTAGTGAGCGCAGAGTTTGCCCAAAGGCTGATCTACCTAGTTCAAGAACTGCAACAGCCCCTGTGCATCTACGCCAATCGCAGGGGGCAGGTAGTTAGAGTAGCTATCGGCACTCCTCACCAAACGCGGATTCCCCCCTTGGAGCTACCCCGCTATGGGGAGGAGCGTCTCTGTGGTCTGCGCTGTATTGCCGTGAGTTTTACGGGTGATCCTCCCAGTAATGCCGATTTGGTGGCGATGGCAATGCAAAGGCTGGACGCGCTGGCGGTACTCAGCGATCGCTGGAGTTGGCTATGTCATCTCCTGCCCTCCCCTACTCCTCAGTGGCAAGTCAGCCCTCCCATGAGCCTAGAGAAATTGACCAAGCAGGATTTTGCGGGGCTGGTTAGCAATCTAGAGGCGGAGTTTAGTCGGCGGTGCGGGGCGATTGCCATTGCGGCAAAACAGGATCGGGTGATTCTAGCTGGTTTGACCCGCAATTACAGCAGGCTTAGGGAACTGCAACAACTGGTGGAAAGTGCAGGGGGGGTGGTGCTGGACATTTTGACCCAGTGGCGGGAGCAACCCCACCCCCAGACCTTGCTGGGAGAGGGCAAACTGCAGGAGTTGATGGTTGCCGCCCAAATCAAGCAAGCCAACCTAGTGGTGTTTGATCGAGAGTTGACCCCAGCCCAGATTCGCAATCTGGAGAGTAAACTGGGGATTCGCGTCAGTGATCGCACAGAGGTAATTCTGGATATTTTTGCCCAGCGCGCCCGCTCTGCCGCAGGGAAACTGCAAGTGGAACTGGCACAGATAGCCTATCGACTGCCCCGCCTAGCAGGGAGAGGACAGGATTTGTCACGGCTAGGAGGTGGTATTGGCACAAGAGGACCAGGGGAAACCAAGCTGGAGAGCGATCGCCGCGTCCTGCAAAAACGCATTGCCCATCTGCAAAAGCAAGTGACTGCTCTGCAAAACCATCGGGCAAGGCAACGGCAACGGCGCATCGACCGAGAAATGCCCACCGTGGCGATCGTAGGCTATACCAATGCGGGCAAATCCACTCTGCTTAACCAACTCACCAAAGCCAATGCCTATACCGCCGATCAGCTATTTGCCACCCTCGACCCCACCACCCGCCGCCTGCACCTGCAGGAATTTGTGGGCGTAGATTGCACTGTTTTGCTCACTGACACCGTAGGTTTTATCCACGAACTGCCCCCCTCTCTTCTGGATGCCTTTCGCGCCACTTTGGAAGAGGTTACTGAAGCAGATGCCCTGATTCATCTCGTGGATGCCTCCCACCCAGATTTTGCGGCGCAGATGCGGGCAGTACAGCAGATTTTGCAGGACATGCCCCTAGTGGTAGGGGAAACCCTGTTGGTATTCAATAAAATAGATGTCCTTGACCCGTACACTTTGAGCGCCATGCAGGAAGCATACCCCCATGCCCTGTGGATTTCTGCTAAGCAGAGACTGGGCTTGTCTCGCCTGTGTCTGGAAATATACCGCTTGGTATGTCTATAGATTTCACCCAACCCCTCAGCGATCGCCGTCGGTGGTTGCAGTGGGTGAGCAGAATAACAGTCTGGGGACTGGCGTTGGTGGCACTTGTCCCCAGTGGCGCCCTGCTTACTCAAATCCTAGTTCAAGGTATTCAGCACTGGCACTGGGAAATGCTGTTTACCTTGCCTGCGGGGGTAGATACCACCACTGCCACGGGGTTTGTGGACAATCGTCTCAGCGGTTTTGCCCACGCCTTGGTGGGTACGGGTTTGATGTTGGCGATCGCCCTCAGTGTCAGCTTGCCCTTGGGCATAGGCACAGGCATTTACCTAGCGGAGCTGGCGGATCACTGCCAACCCCTAGTGCGCCTTGCTATGGCGATATTGCACAGTACTCCTTCCATCATTATCGGTGTTTTTGCCTATGGGGTAGTGGTAACCCGCTTCAAGTTCTCTGCCCTAGCGGGGGGCATTGCCCTAGCAGTGATCATGCTCCCTATCCTTGCCCTAGCCACCGCAGAAGCCCTGCAACAGGTGCCCCGCATTCATCGTCTGGCTTCCCTAGCTTTGGGGGTGTCCTTCCCAGCCACCCTGTGGCGCTTGATTCTGCCCCAAGCGACTAGAGGCATCTTCACGGGGATATTTTTGGCGGTGGCGCGCACTGCGGGAGAAACTGCCCCCCTCCTATTTACTGCCCTGTCCTCCCTAGAGTTCCCCCAAGGTTTGGTGGGTAGCCCTACCCCCTCCCTAGCAGTTACCCTCTACCGCTATGCCACCTCCCCCTTTACGGTGCAACAAAATATTGCATGGGCGATCGCCCTGGTGTTGTTAGTGCTGATCCTGCTGTTGCACTTTGTCAGCGCAGGACTGCTCCACAAACGGAGCAAATAGCTAGCAAAAAAATTGGGGCAATTCGTGATAAGTTGGAAATAGGATAGTTCAACAGTTAAGCATGACAGCAACAGCAGAAAAAACCACAGGTTTCATCACCCAAGTCATCGGCCCCGTAGTAGATGTGGAATTTCCCAGTGGCAATATGCCTGAGATTTACCACGCACTGGTAATCACAGGTAGAAATCAAGCGGGGCAAGCCATCAGAGTGACAGCAGAAGTACAGCAACTACTGGGCAACAATCGGGTGCGAGCTGTGGCAATGAGTTCCACCGATGGCATTGTGCGCGGCATGACCGTAGAGAACACTGGTAGCCCGATCACCGTTCCCGTAGGCAAAGCCACCCTAGGGCGCATTTTCAATGTGCTGGGGGAACCTATTGACGAACTGGGGCCAGTGGAAGCCACCGAGAGACTGCCCATTCACCGCCCTGCCCCTGCCTTTACTAACCTAGAGACCAAGCCCTCCATCTTCGAGACAGGCATCAAAGTCATTGATCTACTAGCTCCCTACCGCCGCGGCGGCAAAATTGGCTTATTTGGTGGGGCGGGAGTGGGTAAAACCGTCCTCATCCAAGAGTTAATCAACAATGTGGCCAAAAAACACTCGGGGGTGTCGGTGTTTGGAGGCGTGGGAGAGCGCACCCGCGAGGGCAATGACCTCTACAACGAAATGAAAGAATCGGGGGTACTGCAATACCTAGCCCTAGTCTATGGGCAGATGAATGAACCCCCTGGGGCGAGAATGCGGGTCGGTCTCTCGGCGCTGACCATGGCAGAATACTTCCGCGATGTGGGCAAGCAGGATGTCCTGCTGTTTATTGACAACATTTTCCGTTTTGTGCAGGCTGGCTCGGAAGTGTCAGCGCTCATGGGCAGAATGCCCTCGGCAGTTGGTTACCAACCCACCTTGGGTACGGAAATGGGCAACTTACAAGAACGGATTACCACTACCACCGATGGTTCCATTACCTCCGTACAGGCGGTCTATGTTCCAGCAGACGACCTAACTGACCCTGCTCCTGCTACTACCTTTGCCCACTTGGATGCCACCACAGTACTGTCCCGCAGTTTGGCGGCTAAGGGCATTTATCCTGCGGTCGATCCGTTGGCGTCCACTTCGACTATGTTGCAACCCTCAGTGGTGAGTCAAGAACATTACGAAACGGCGCGGGCAGTGCAACGCACCCTCCAGCGCTATAAAGAATTGCAAGATATTATTGCCATCCTCGGGCTGGATGAACTGTCAGAAGAAGACAAGATAACTGTGGCGCGGGCGCGTAAAATTGAGCGTTTCCTGTCCCAGCCTTTCTTTGTGGCGGAAGTGTTCACAGGCTCCCCAGGGAAGTATGTGACCATTCAGGAAAACATCAAGGGATTCCAGATGATCCTGTCAGGGGAACTGGATGAATTGCCCGAGCAAGCCTTCTACATGGTGGGCAACATCGAAGAGGCGATCGCCAAGGCGGAAAAACTCAAAGCCTCAGCCCAATAGCACATTCGCCCCTCTAGTCCAACCAGCTAGAAAGCTATGACCCTAACTATCAGAGTAATTTCCCCCGCCGAAACCCTAGTGGATGCCTCTGCCGAGGAGGTGATCCTGCCCAGCACCACTGGACAATTGGGTATTTTGACTGACCACATCCCTCTACTTACTGCCCTAGACATCGGGGTCTTGCGCTACCGTAGCAACAACCAGTGGCAGGCGATCGCAGTGAATGGTGGCTTTGCCGAAGTAGAAGACAACGAAGTGACAGTACTGGTCAAAAGCGCTACCGCCGCTAAGGACCTTGATCCAGAAGCTGTCCGCCAAGAACTGGTAGCCGCCGAGCAAAAATTAGCCGCCATTGGCGACGGGGACAAGCAAGCCAAAATTTTGGCAGAGCAGGCAGTAAAAACGGCGCGGGCAAAACTGCAAGCCCTTACCCCCTACCCTTAGCGGTAGGCAATACCCGCCGACTTGAGACGGTTTACTGCTTCTTCAAGGCGATGGCAATCGGCAATCAAACTAACCCGAACATACCCTTCTCCTCCCCTGCCAAAAGCAACCCCTGGGGTGAGTACCACCCCTGTTTTCTGCAGTACCTCTAGGGCGAAATCTGTAGAAGAGATGCCCTTGGGACAGGGAACCCACAAGTACATGGTGGCGTAGGTCTTGGGGATGTGCCAGCCCAGAGAAGCTAGGGCTTGAATCAAAAAATCCCGCCGTTCCTGATAGCGCGATCGCACTTCAGCAAGATAGGTCTCAGGCAGGTTCAGGGCTGTCTCCGCCGCCGCTTGGATTGCCCCAAAAATGCCGTAGTCTAGGTTAGTTTTCAGAGTGCGCAACCCTTGAATCACGTCGCGGTTGCCCACCACAAAACCCACGCGCCAGCCCGCCATATTGTAGGTTTTGGACAGGGTGTGAAATTCCACTCCCACTGCCTTGGCGCCCTCAATTTCTAGGAGACTGGTGGGTCGGTAGCCATCAAAAGCAAGCTCACCATAGCACAGATCATGCACCAGCAAAATCTGGTACTTGTGGGCAAATTCCACCACCCGCTGGAAGAAATCCCTAGGGGCGATCGCCGCAGTAGGATTGGCAGGGTAATTAAAATAGAACACCTTTGCCTGCCGTGCCATCTCAGGAGGAATGGCATCCAGATCAATCAGCCAGTTATTGGCAGGGGAAAGCAATAGCTCATACACCTGTCCCCCTGCAATCAGGGGGCCCCGAAAATGGGCAGGGTAGGTAGGGCTAGGCACCAACACCACATCCCCAGGGTTCACAAATGCCAGCGCCAAGTGGGTCAAACCCTCTTTGGAGCCAATAAGCGGCAGGGTTTCCCCTTCGGGATCGAGTTGCACCCGATAGCGACGGTGATACCAATCCGCAATGGCTTGGCGAAAACTGGCAGTTCCTTCGAAAGGAGGATAACCGTGGTGTCGCTGATCGTAAATTGCCTTGCTAGCACTTTCCAGTACAGGAGCAGGGGTAGCGCCATCGGGATTGCCCATCCCCAAATCAATCAAATCCAGTCCCTGCTGGCGCGCCTTGACCTTCAGTTCATCCAGTCGGGCAAAAACATAGGGGGGCAGGCTCCCTAAACGCTGGGCGGGTTTGAGCCAGGGGGTCATTCTCCATGCAAACTGTAATCAGCACTTGGTTGATTATACAAGTCTCGCCCTACCGCAGGCATGGGAGCGCGGTAATCTTCAATGACCACCCCATCGCCCACTTTTAAGCCATAGTCCCTCGCCCAGTGAGCGCGCAGTTCAATCACCAGATCAGCCAGCACAGGAGGCTGAGGATAAATAGGACAGGGGTCTGCCACACAGGGAGAGGCGGTGGTAATTTTCTGCACCCTGCCTTTTAGAATAAATATCATATCCAGTGGCACAAAGCAGTTTTTCATCCAAAAAGCTGCAGGGCGGGCAGAAGCAAAAGGAAAAGCCATGCCCCGATCATCGGCTAGCGGTTCTGTGCGCCACATCATACCCTTGGTCTGCTGTTCTGGGGTGCGGGCTACTTCCAGTTGTACTGTGCGTCCCGCCAGCCTTGCCTTGGCGGTGATGGGCAAAAATTGGGGTTGTCCTACGGCTTGGGTCACCTCCCCATAAACTGGCTTAGGGAAAGGGCTGGGCACATAGCCAAATAGGCAAAAACTAACTAAGCCCAAGGTTAAAGGTATGTAACAATTTGTATAACCTGCTCCACTCATAGCCTATGTCGCTTCCTCTGTATGTTGCATTTGTCTGGCATCAGCACCAGCCATTATATAAAAGTCCTGGGATGGGGTCAGCAGTGGGCAAATATAGAATGCCTTGGGTGCGTCTGCATGGCATTAAAGACTACTTGGATTTGATTTTGTTGCTGGAGCAATTTCCTGATTTGCATCAGACTGTCAATCTCGTGCCCTGCCTGATGGTGCAGATTGATGAATATGCCCAAGGCAAGGCGCTCGATCCGTATCTGGAACTGTCTCTGATGCCTGTCGACCACCTGAGCGATCGCCACAAAAGGTTCATTGCCGAGCGGTTTTTCGATGCCAATGTCAAAAATATGATCCAAGTCCATCCCCGCTACCACCAGCTGTGGGAAATGCGCACCTCTCAGGGAATTGAATGGTGCCTAGACCATTGGCAGAACCATGACTGGGAAGATTTGCTGGCATGGCACAATTTGGCGTGGTTTGATCCTCTGTTTTGGGAGCAGGACAGGGAAATTGGCAGATGGATCGAGCAGGGGCAAAACTTTAGCCTCAGCGATCGGCAACGCATCTGGAGTAAACAAAAAGAAATTCTCCAGCGCATCCTGCCCCAGCACCAGCTAATGCAAAGTCGGGGACAGATAGAAGTCAGCACCAGCCCCTATACCCACCCCATTCTCCCCCTCCTGATTGACTCCCACGCAGGGCGGGTGGCAGTGCCGCAAATGCTGTTACCAGGTCTGCGCTTTCGCTGGGAGATGGATGTCAACCTGCACTTGGAGAAGGCAAAACAGGTCTATCGTCAATACCTAGGTTGTGACCCGCAGGGACTGTGGCCCCCTGAGCAGGCAGTCAGCCCAGCCATTATGCCCCATGTGGCACGGCACGGCTTCAAGTGGCTGTGTTCCGATGAGGGAGTACTGGGGTGGAGTTTGGGGCACTACTTTCGCCGTGATGAGCACGGTCATCTCCTAGAACCCCACCTGCTGTATCAACCCTATCGCCTAGAAACCATGTATGGGGATGTGGCGATTGTATTTCGGGATCACCGCCTCTCAGATTTAATTGGCTTTAGCTACGCCAACATGTCAGCGGAGTCAGCGGCGCAGGACCTATGCGATCGCCTATTGGCAATCCATCGGCAATACCAAAACAGCAACAGTCAAAGGCCTTGGCTAGTTACCATTGCCCTCGACGGCGAAAACTGCTGGGAGTTTTACCCCAATGACGGCAAGGATTTCTTGGCAACTTTTTATAACCAGTTCCAACGCCACCCCGCCCTGAAAATGGTAACCGTCTCTGAGTTTCTCCAGCAGTTTCCTCCTCAAGAAAAAATTCCCCCCCACCAACTGCACAGCGGTTCTTGGATTGATGCTAGTTTTAGCACTTGGATCGGCGACCCTGTGAAAAATCGCGCTTGGGAGCTACTGGGAGAAGCGCGACAAGTGTTGGCAAACCACCCTGAAGCTACCCGCGAAAACAATACCGAAGTGTGGGAGCATCTCTTAGCGGCGGAGGGTTCCGATTGGTTTTGGTGGCTGGGGGCAGGACACAGCTCCCCCTTTGATGCCCTGTTTGACCAGCTATTTCGGGAACACCTGCAAGCGGTATATCGTGGCTTGAATGAGCCAATTCCTCCTGCTCTGCTCTATCCCCTAGAACCCCACGACCTGCCCCGCACTACTCGCCCCTTGGGCTTTATCCATCCCCAGATCGACGGCAAAATCCACAAGCCAGATTGGCGCAATGCCGCCCACATCGACATCGCTGGCGCCAGAGGCACTATGCACCAAGCCACCCTAGTCCACAGCCTGTGGTATGGCTGGGATCATCTGGGCTTTTACTTGCGATTGGATCTCAGCCCCCAAGCTCTTCTGCCCGAACTCTGCCGAGACCTGCGCCTGCACTTGCTCTGGTTCTACCCCGATCAGGTGCAGTACCTCAGTCCTGCCCCCATCGCCGAAATACCCGATGTAGCCCCCCTGAATTACCTGTTTCATCACCATCTGGTGGTCGATCTGCACCAGCGCAAGATCAAACTTCAACAGGCGATCGCCAACTACCAGTGGCAAACCATAGACCACACCAGCCAGATGGCACTGGACGAATGCCTAGAGTTGGCTGTCCCTTGGTCAGATTTAGCAGTCAGTACCAGAACCAGTGCTGGCTTGGTGATCATGCTGTCCCAAGATCACCAATTTCATATTTCTTTGCCAGAATGTACGATTATCCCTGTCGCTGTGCCTTAAAATGCCTTAAAGTTATGAATTGAAGTTGAGGGGTAGACTACCGTGGCTAATAAAACTACCATAGAAGCTATTGTCGAACAGGCAATCCAAGATGGACTACTCACCCCTGCCATGGAAGCAGAAGTTGGACGGATTTGTGATACTGCCACTGAGCTATCCGTAGAAGAGTACATGGCATTGGATCGGCTCATGGGAGCACTGCTGACTGGGGAAGTAGTGGCTGTACCCCGCAAACAGTTTATCAATGTCATGGAAGAGTTAGTACTCAGCGAAGCCGTTGCTCGAGTTTCTGAAATCGAGGCGGCAACCAACAAAGTGCTAGACTTGGGGGACATTGCCGCCTACGCCCTCAACCGCCTGCCTCCCCTCTATGCCACCACCGAGCAAGGGGCAAACTATCAAAGGGAACGGGCAATGGCAGAACTGAAACCTCTAATTGAGCAACAGGTAAAAGATGCGATCGCTCGCAATCTAGACCGCCCCGACTTTTTCCCTGAACGCACCACCTTTGGGCAATCTAACAAAGACACTATCCTTGCTCAGATTAGCTCCCTTCTGAAAGACTACGCCCCCAACTTTGAAGCCAAACCCCCCCAAAAAACAGAGTAGAACTAGCTTGCTGTAAGCCAGTTCCACCTTCTCACTTCTTAGCCCTATGGTTGCCTGTCCAAGCGATTGTCTTGATTCTGCGGCAGAGTAATTTGATTGTTATCAATCACCCTTTGGGTGTCAGGACTGGGCTGATAGGTATAACCCCAGTTGGCATTCTGACTGTCATCGATTATCCGAGGAGTCACCATAATTACCACTTCAGAGCGAACATTGGTATTACGCTCGAGTCTAAAGAGAGCTCCTAGAATCGGAATATCGCCCAAGAATGGTACCTTCTCCACCGTATTTCGATCTTCATCACGGATCACACCTGTCAAAAGCAAGGTTTGGTTGTCCCTGACTCTGATTTGACCAGAAGTAAGAGTACGGTTGCTGATAGGTGTTGCAATAAGCTGTCCCCCTGGTCCAATTACTGGTGCAAGAGGGGCAGCAACCCTAGGGTTAACAGAGAAGGTAACAAAACCATTATCATCAATGCGAGCCACCCGGACTTCTAGGTTTAAACCTACTCTTTCAAATTCAGGTTCAATGGTTGTAACAGGTGGATTAGAAGTTTGTATTGTAGTCCTAAGTCTTGACACCACTTGTTCTTCTAGACTGACAACCCCTGTTTCTCCCTCTTGGATGATCAGGGTTGGATCAGTTAAAGTTTTCAAATTTCCTGATGCTTGAGCTACCTGAATAACAAGAAATGGATTAAATGGTCCCGCTGAGTTAATACCAAGGGTAGCGGCTGGTACTCCAGGAGCAGGAGCAACTTGAATACCACTTACCTGCTGATCACTCAAGCTGACTGTAAACTGATTACCAAAGGTCTGCCCCCTATCTAGTCTGATCTCCAACACTCTGACATTCACCGCCACCTGTCGCCTGCGTATATCTAGGCGAGATAGCTGTGCCTCTGCAAAGGACACTAAGTTTTTAGGGCC
>Ga0308417_1003447_pt1 | contig 10098 bp, 7 predicted proteins | sample HotsprSampleOS65_FD_203528 | JGI IMG/M metagenome (GOLD analysis project Ga0308417, IMG submission 203528) | Hot spring phototrophic mat microbial communities from Octopus Spring, Yellowstone National Park, Wyoming, United States - 20090730_OS65 ... | reverse complement strand
CAGATGGAATATGAGTTATTATTCCAGCGGCACCACTACCAATTTCAAGTATTTTAGTTTCTCTAATAATCTCAATGTGCGGTTTAAGTAAGTCAATAATCTCAACAGCAAAATTTTTATAGAAATTCAGATAAATTGTGTCAACTTTATTTAGCCACCAGTTTTTTTCATATTCTTGTGCAAGTTTCCAACGAGACATACTAATTAGTTCTAATTTTAGTTATGAAATCTTTTATTGATTCGAAAGCATAATCAACAGTTAGTTCTTTAATACACTTGAATTTAATATCATTTCTTTTACAACTCAATGGTTTTGGAGAATAAAAGAAACAAGGCGAACACTCAAGTTGTAATGAAATTACTTTATAAGTTGTTTTCCAAGGATAAATATATTTGATATTTGTTGGACCTATTATGCAAGCAACATTTATTGATAATGCAGATGCTATGTGCATTAAAGCAGAATCGTTAGTTAAAAATAAATTACATCTTCGCATTATAGCACTTGATTGCAACAAACTTGCAGTTTTTACGATATAAACCTGATTTGAATTTATGCCGTTGAAAATTTTTAATTTTAGTTCCTCTTCCTCGGAACCTCCAAATAATAATATTTTTACATTGAATTCTGATATCAGTCTTTTTGAAATCTCAATAAATTTCTCTGGTTCCCATCTTCTTTTAATATGATTTTTAAGTGTAGCACAGCCTGGATGGATTCCAATTACTAAATCATCTTCATCTATTTTTAAGTTTTCTAAGTATCTTTTACTAAAAATCTCTTCATCTGCTGATAAAAAAATTTCCATTGGTGGAATATCGATAAATTTTTGATTTAATAGTTTTTCAATCATTCTAACATTTGTTTCAACATTATGTGTTTCATCGTTTTCATCAATTAAAATATTATTCAACCAGCCAAAATTTTTAGCGAACATCCTTTTATATCTGACGGCTACTCTTTTCTTTGCTCCAATAATAAAATTGATGATATTATATTCTTTTCTATTAGATGGATAAACATTTATTGTAATATCATAATTTTTTCTCAATTCAAGAATGAACCTTAATGAATTGATAAAACCTTGACTCATAAAGTCAAAGTGTAAAAGTTTAGAGATATTTGGATTGTATCGAAAAATATCCTTTGAACCTTTAAACATAACCAGCATATCAATTTCAGAATCTGGTATGGAATGTTTTAATAAATTTAGGGCAGGGCTAAACATAAGTGCATCACCTATTCCAGATAGAGCTATAACTAAAATTTTCATTTATTTAAAAAAAGATTAAATAATAGTCAGATGAATAATGTCATTCTCAATCTATCCATTTTCAAGAATAAATTGAGAATGACTAAATTTTGATAAATTAATTTTTTATTGTATCCTGACCTTGAAGAAGTTGTTTATATTTTTCAATGTTACTTTTCACCACTGGATCGTTAGGGAAAATAGCTTCTAATTTTTTCCAAAGTTCGTATAGTTTGTCATTTCTATTTTGGTTTTCATAAATGTCAAGCAGGATTCTATACGGATTGTAAAATGATTGAGCATCGTTGGGATTTTCTTCTAATTTTTTCAAAGCCATCTTTTCAACTTGACTTGAAAGTTCATTATACTTCTCTTGTGCTCCAGCTTTCAAGTACAAGTTACTTAGCTCATAAATCAATCCCATTTCCATAGGAAGCAATTTAATCGGCATTTTTCTTTCCATTTCATTGAGAGTTTGAATAGCGAGGTCATTTTGTCCTTGAGTCAAATAATACAAAGTCATCCTGATGAATGCATTTCTATAGTTTTGAATCATTCTTCTATGGTTTTCATCGAGGAAAATAGTTGAGTCATTCAATCCTCTAAATTTAAATCCAGGCAGATAATCTCTGCTAAATGATGGATTTTCTTTTAATTGAGCGGCAAGTATATAAGGCTCAACAAATTCGGATTGTAACGGTCTTTTTTCTGGTACTAATCTGAAGCCCATTCCTTCCATTCTTAAATAATCATGTAGACCAATCTTGCTATCATCGGAACAAGTAACAGCAAAATAAATTGGTCGTTCCCAATTATTTGCTTCAACAATTTCTCTAACCATTATATCTTGAACACGAATGCCAGTTACATCTCCGAAGTTTAAGGTATGTGGCATTGTCCAAATAATCTTACCTTCCCTAATAACTGAAGAATCACGAATATTAAATTGACTTATGAAATCTGATGGGACAATGTTTGTTCCAGGAACTTTTGGTAAAGGAATTGATAATTCTTTGGTAGTCCACTGTGTTGGTCTTATATTTTTGATTAGCTCATCTGAAAATCTAATCCTAACAGTTCCTACTTTATAAGGGTCATTATTTTTAAGTTGCCTGATATACCATTCAGTGTTGAGCAAACTGAGATTAACGATTTTAACATCTCTTCTTACGCCTTCAACATCTTGAAGATACCAGAGCGGGAAAGTATCGTTATCACCATTGGTAAAGAGAATAGCATTTGGAGCACAGGTTTGAAGTAAATTATAAGAATAATCCCAGGCAATGAAATTTTTCGACCTATCGTGTGTATAGTAATTAGCAGCAAACATTTTAACTGGTACTAATACGAAGAAAACAGCCAGAGTTCCGATTATTGCTGCTTTTTTAAATGATTCTCTTTGAATTTTATCTTGAATTAATTGAATGAGGCTATAAATACCAATTGATATCCATATTGCAAAAACAAAGAAAGCTCCGACATAAAAGTAATCTCTTTCTCTTGGTTGTGGTTCTTGTTGGTTTTGATAAAAAGCAGTCAGGTAGCCCATTAGAATAAACATAATCATATAAACAGAAGCCATTTTCCAATCACGACGGAAATGAAAATAAATTCCTAATAATCCAAGCAAAAATGGAATTCCAAATAAAGAATCTCTGACATCGCCATTAAACCTTACACCAATTAATTTTCCGAATATATTAGCAATTCCGTTGAAAGGAGCGACATTTGCACCCATATCCTGCGTCCAGCCTTCTCGGCCTGCAAAATTCCAAAGCAAGTATCGCGTCATCATATGGTTCATCTGATAATTATAGAAAAAATCTAAATCAGATGAATATCGTGTATAAATTTCTTGCTGATGTGGTTCTGCACTAAACCTTCTTTTGAATGTGGGGAAGTCACCATATTGTTCGCGGTTAAGATATTTTTCTAATTCAGGGAAGGTATTCGGTTCATTTTCATTCATTGGTGGATTTTGATTAGAACGTATAATAACCATTGCAAAAGTCGTAAATCCAATCAAAATAAAGATAAAAGATAATGAGATCAAATGTAAAGTTGGTTTGGATTCTTTAATTGAATAATGAACAAGATAGCCTAATCCACCAAATACAAGTAAAACTACCAATAGTTCAATGACAATATTTTCACCACCAATTAGAGTTAATAATGCGGGGAAATATTTGACCACACCTGGATAAGTAGCAAACAATGCAACCCCGCCTATCATCAAAGGCATATAAAAAGAATTTTTATTCAACAGTTTTTTATAATTTATACCAACTATTAAAGCACTTACCAACGCTATTACGATTTTAAATGTAGAATCAAATTTTTGATACTCTTCTGGAGTTGGTGGGACTTGAGATTTCTCGCCAGACCACCATATCACAGCAATTAAGAGAATAATTCCTGAATGAATTAAAAACCACTTTGCGGTAATGAATAAATGTTCTTTATCTTGAACATATTTTTTGAACATCACAATCATCACAACTGGAACTATTGCAAGAACGCTCATTAAATGAACGCCTGTGGATAAGCCAATTAAGTAAGCAATTAGAATAATATATTTTTCAGCATCGGGTCTGTCAGGATTTTCATTCCATTTCATAATCAAATAAGTAACGGCAGCAAAAAGAAAAGTACTTGAAGCATAAACCTCCGCTTCAACTCCATTGAACCAAAATGTATCACTGAAAGAAAACGCAAGTGCACCAATTGCTGCTGAAAAATATAATAGAAAGCCTTCAAATAATTTGTTTAATTCTTTATTGAGATAGTTTTTGATTACTTTTATAATAATCAGATATAATAGCAAAATTGATAAGGCGCTTGTTATGACAGATAGAAGATTTACTCTATATCCGATATTTTCTACAAGAGGTATTTTTGAGAAAATATTGCCGACTATTAAAAATAACGGTGCACCAGGTGGATGCGGAACCTGTAGATAATATGCTGCTGCAATAAATTCACCACAATCCCAGAACGAAACCGTAGGCTGAGCAGTCATCAGTAAAGTGATTAACGAAATTAAAAAAACCGTTATTGCAAAAATTCTATTTAGAAGTTTTAATGTCATTTAATACCTCGAGTAATTTCTAAATTTAACTTTTTTTAAATAAATCATCTAACTTAGATATGTCCTTTTTCTCATAGTATTTATCATATAGTTCTTTTAATCTTTTCATAGAAATAGAATCAAAATCTTCTTCATCTTTTTGACGCTTTACGAACATTTTATATTCTTCTAACTCCTTGGGAGTAAATTTCTTTTCGAATCTTTTTAAGTAATCAAGATATTTTTGCTGTTCTCTATATGATGTCATAGTATTTGTATGAATATTATAATTCGTAAAGTCTAAAATAATTATAGTAACATTACTATAAAATAAATATCATTCTGTCTCTATAGTTCAAAGCATACATATTTTATTCTCTTCCCAGAGTTCAAATGCTGCTGTTCAAATTTAGTAGTAATAGTTAGTTCATCTTTATATAATTTAGAAGTTAATAAATCATCTGTTGAGCAAATGTGTTTGAGATTCTCTTTTTCAATTATTTCTAATGTGTATTTGAACAGAGTTTCATCATCTGTTTTAAGATGAATTTTAGTTGCGGGTATACAAATTTTTCTATAAACTTCCAAAAATCTATTGTGGACCAATCTTTGTTTGATACTTTTTTTCATTGGAAAAGGATTGGGATACGGAATCCAAATTTCCTCAACAGAAGATTGTCTAAAAATTAAATGTAATCTATCAATTCTTGATATCATAAATAGGCAGTTGCTAATCTTATTTTCAAGTGCGTATTTAGCGCCTGCCCAGATTCTGCTACCTTTAACATCAACTCCCACAAAAAATCTTTCTGGGAATTTTTTTGCCATTGAAATTGTATATTCACCATTTCCACAGCCAAGTTCAAGAGTAAAAATTTTATTCGGGTTATCGAATGATTTTAATTGTTCTCTGATAGCTTCAGTTCCGCCCCAAAGAACATTGGAAAAAGTTCTTACTTCTCTCTGTTTTTTTGCTTTTCTTCTCATAAAATTATTTTTGAAGTGCAATTATAAAAAGCTTTTTAACTATGTAGAATAAAAAATTTTTTCGGGGTAAGAATTATTTTTTTCTAATTCGTATGTTGAACTCTGATTTATTCAAAATCTTATAAATAATTTGTTCTATTTTATTCAAACAATTCAAATGTTTAATTCCTAATTTTCTTTTTTATAGATATTTGAATCATAATGAGTTATTAAATAAAATTCATTAATTTTCGTAACAGGTCATTAAAGATAGTGTCTAATAATAAATTAGTATTTTAAGGAATATTTCAACAAAGGACTAATCATTATGCCTCCATCAAATACTGATATCACCTTTATCACCAATGATGAAAATTCAACACTAAAAGAAAGATTTCAAACTTTAATAAAGGATACTGTCTTCTTTGATTGTTTAGTAGGCTATTTTTATTCAACTGGTTTTTATTTGCTTTATAAATCTCTTGAGAACACAGAAAAAATTAGAATACTAATTGGAATTGATACAAATAAGGAAACATTTGATGCAATTGAAAAATCTTACGAAAAAGAAGAGAACCCTTACGAATTGTCATTTTATGAAGCAAGTGAAGAATTTGTAAAAGAAGTCACATGCGAACTTGAAGAAGCAGATGATAAAAAAGAAGTCGAAGACGGAATTCAAAAATTTATTGAATGGATTAAAAGCAAGAAGTTAGAAATCAGAGTTTATCCCTTCCGGAGCATTCATGCAAAACTTTACATAATGACATTCAGAGAAGAAGATAGAGATATTGGCAGAGTGATTACAGGTTCAAGTAATTTCACAATAGCTGGGCTATCAGATAATCTCGAATTTAATGTTGAACTTAAAAATCGAGCTGATTATGAATTCGCAAAACAAAAATTTGAAGAATTATGGAATCAATCAGTCGATGTGACCAATGTATATGTTCAAACAATTGAAGAAAAAACTTGGCTCAATCAAACCATCACTCCTTATGAGTTGTATCTTAAATTCTTGTATGAATATTTCAAAGAAGAACTAAGCAGAACAGAGAAACTTTTCCTGAAATATTTACCAGAAAATTTCAAAGAATTTGAATATCAACAACAGGCAATCTTAAATGCTAAAACAATTTTAGAAGCTTATGGCGGTGTATTTATTTCAGATGTTGTTGGTCTTGGCAAAACTTATGTAGCTGCAATGCTTACAGGTCAGCTTGATGGAAGAACAATGGTTATCACTCCACCATCTTTGTTGAATGCTAATAATCCCGGTTCCTGGCGAAATGTTTTTGCTGATTTTCATATTCCTGCTGAGTTTATATCAATTGGAAAGTTATATGATGCTAAAAAAGAAATTGAAAAGAGAGAATATAAAAACATCATAATTGATGAATCGCATCGCTTTAGAAATGAAACTACAATAAGTTATGTTGATATTGCAGAGATTTGTCGCGGCAAAAGAGTTATTCTGGTTTCGGCTACTCCTTACAATAATAAACCAGATGATTTGTTGAACCAGATCAAACTTTTTCAGAATTCTAAAAGAAGCACTATTCCTGGAATTCAAGATTTAGAAACATTCTTTAGGAAATTACAAATAAAGTTAGAGCTAATTGACCGTCAGAATAATTATGATGAATATCTCAAGATCACTCAATCAATTGCTAAAGAAATTCGTGAAAAAGTTCTAAAGTATATTATGGTCAGACGAACACGACAGGAAATAGAAAAGTATTTCGCAGAAGACTTAAAAAGAAATAACATAAAATTCCCAGTAGTTGAAAATCCTAAACCTCTTTACTATCAGTTAAATCAACTTGAAGATGAAATTTTTGTGAGGACTATCTATTTAATTACTAAAAAATTTACATACTCACGATACACACCCTTGCTTTATTTGAAAGAGAAAATTACTCAGCTGGAAGAGCAATCTCAGAAAAATATGAGCGGATTTATGAAAGTCCTTCTTGTGAAGCGACTTGAAAGTAGCTTTTATGCTTTTCGTAATAGCGTGGATAGATTTATAAATTCTTATGAAAAATTTATTAAAGAATTTGAAAACGGAAATGTTTATGTGAGTAAGAAATACATCAATAAAATTTTTGATTTGTTAGAGAAGGGCGATGATGCTGCAATTGAAGAATTAATTGAAACGGGCAAAGCAGAGAGATTTAGTTCCAAAGATTTTAATGAAGATTTTATCAATGACCTTAAAAAAGATTTGCAAATACTTAAAGACATAAAATCAATGTGGGAGAATATCAAAAGAGACCCAAAATTAGAAACACTCATTGATAAGTTGAAAAATGATGAACTATTAATGAAAAATAAACTCATCATCTTCACTGAGTCGAAAGAAACAGCCGAATATCTTGCAGAGAAAATTAATTTTGAATTTGGAGAAATTTCTTTAGCATTCCACGGTAGTTCATCTGAAAAGGATCGAGATAAGATAATTGCAAATTTTGATGCTCGAGCAAAAAACCAGAAAGATGAGTACAGAATTTTAATCACTACTGATGTATTGGCTGAAGGCGTTAATTTACACCGTTCTAATATTGTTATTAATTACGACATTCCATGGAATCCCACAAAGTTGATGCAAAGAGTTGGTCGCGTAAATCGTATTGATACAACTTTTGATAAAGTCTATACATTTAATTTTTTCCCAACAACTCAATCTGATAATGAAATCGAATTAACCAACATTGCTCGCTCCAAGATTGAAGCTTTTTTCAATCTCTTAGGTGGCGATGCGTCAATTCTAACGGAAGGGGAACCTGTAACTTCTCACGAATTATTCGACAAACTCCTTTCAAGAAAAACTTTAACTGACGACGAAGAAGAAGAAACGGAATTAAAATACTTAAAAATTATTCAAGACATTCGTAACAATAACCCCGATTTATTTGAAAAGATAAAACAACTACCCAAGAAGGCTCGCTCTTGAAGATTTTACAATCATTCTTTAATTGAACCGTCTGCTCCGAATTCGCTTATCACATTTTTCAAAAAAGGCAAACTTATGAAGTTTTATTTATCTACGCGAAATAAAACTTTTGAGCTTGATTTCTTAGGTGCAGCAAAAATTTTAGAATGCTCTGAAAGTGAGAAAAGAGCAAAATTACCACTGGAAGATTATTTCGAACTTCTCGATAAAAATAAAAGACAATTTTACGAAGCCACAATTGAAGAAGTTGTTGATAAGGAAATTCGTCGTGGCGCTGATAGCTCAAATAAATTATTAAAGATTTTGAAAGCAACTCAAAAAAATAGTAAACAACTTACTGAAGACCAGGAAGAGTATATTAAAAATTTAATTGATAATCTCAATAGCGGTTCAATCCCCAAAAAAATAATTCAAAATGCGCTTAAATCATTACAGAAAATTAAAGCTGAAATCCATAATCCATTGAAAGTAGTAGAAATACTCTAGACAGAAATTTCATCGACATTTCTAAAAAGTCATTTTGTCGAAATCACAGAAACGCCACAAGCTAAAAGAGAAGTTATATTATCATTGTATTTGGCAGGAGAAGAAAAATGAATCAAGAAAACGAAAATATTGAATTCAAATTAAAGTGGAATGATGAACATCTTAAAACAATTTGTGCATTTGCTAATTCAAACGGCGGAGAATTGATTTTGGGGATTGATGATAAAGGAATTATTGAAGGAGTTGATAATATCGAAAACCTTCTCAGAGATTTGCATAATAAAATTAGGAATAAATTGAACATAACTCCATCTATCTCAATCGAAGAAAAGAATGGGAAAGAAATCTTTAAAATCAGAGTTTACCCTTCAGGCATTCCTATTTATTATGAAGGAAGATTTTTTGTTAGAAGTGGAAGTACAACACAGGAATTGTAAGATAATGAACTGGCAAATTTCTTATTAGAGAAAATTGGTAAAACTTGGGATAGCCTTTCGGCTGGTAAAAATAATGTAGAAATTGACACTTCTTTAATCGATAAATTTAAAATTCTTGCAAGAAATAGAATTTCATCAATAGCAGATGAAGACACTTATTAAAAAATATTTCTCAACTTAAAGCTCTTCGACGAGAATAAGTATCTAACCAATGCAAGCATATTATTATTTGGAAAAGACCCGCAGATGAAAATTATCTCTTCCATTGTTAGGGTTGGGCGATTTAAATCGGCAACAGAAATAATTGATACAATGATAATAAATGGCAATCTTTTTGAGCAAGTTTAGAAAACTATTGATGCGATTAAAAAGCATCTCAATGTTAAATTTGAGATAAAAGGTATTGTAAGAAAAGACATCTGGGATTATCCATTGGAAGCAATAAGAGAAGCAGTAATTAATGCCTTGATACATAGAGATTATTTATCCACTGCTGAAATTCAAATTAAAATTTATGATGATAAAATCTGGATATGGAATCCAGGAAAATTACCGCAACAATTGAAAGTTGAGGACTTAAAAAAAGAACATTCGTCTTTTCCACGAAATCCAATTCTAGCTAATGTGTTTTATCTTGCTGGATTTATTGAAAGATGGGGATATGGAACAAAGCTAATGGTTGAATTATGTAAAGAACAAGTTCCTCCCGAGCCAGAATACAAAGAAGAAATGGGCGGTTTTTCTGTTTACTTCTTTAAAGATATTTACACAGAAGAAAACCTAAGAAAGATGGGCTTGAATGAAAGACAAATAAAGGCAGTTTTATATATCAAACAAAAAGGGAAAATAACAAACAAAGATTATAAAAATTTAACTGGGATTTCAAGACAAATGGCAACCATTGATTTAAATCAGCTTGTTGAAAAAGGTATA
>Ga0308417_1003442_pt1 | contig 10111 bp, 6 predicted proteins | sample HotsprSampleOS65_FD_203528 | JGI IMG/M metagenome (GOLD analysis project Ga0308417, IMG submission 203528) | Hot spring phototrophic mat microbial communities from Octopus Spring, Yellowstone National Park, Wyoming, United States - 20090730_OS65 ... | reverse complement strand
AAAACCAATTAATATTATAAAACTAAAAGATGATAGTACAGCGATGAATTCATTATTAAAGTTGATAGAAGATGCGTACAATAAGGTTAAAGAAGTATTTTCTAGCACTATAAATGGCAAATATCCTTTTTATGTTGAATGGGATAAACAGAATGCTATGCCTAACGATAATCCTGATGAGGATAAATTTTTCTTTTATAATCGTGTTGTTATAAATAAAGAGTTATTAAATGATGCTAACTTAAATGATAACATACGACAGTCTCTTGCTATTATTCGTAGTAGTCCATCGTTGGGTGAGTTTTTAGGCACTAAGGGGCTTTCCGCGTCTGTGCTTTCCTCGTCCGACGTTAACTTCAATCGTTTTCTACGCAATTTTGGTGTATTACTCGCGTTACCACCTGGTGGATATCATTTTATACATAACTATAAGGCTGTTATCATCGGCCTTATTAAAGGCAAGCCATGTCTTAAACTGAGCTCGCCTTCTGAAGAGTTAGAAGAGAAGATTTATAAGCTAAACTATTACGGTTTTGCGTTTAGGAATATTAACAGACCCGGTTTAGCCAGCTCTATGAATATACCAGTTATACAGTATATGATACCACAGAACATACAAGTTGAGAACTCAGATACTTACGTATATTCTTCAAACCCAGAACGTTATGGAGATTTTGGAGTACCTTTGTGGACTCGTCTAAGCATCACAATGATGCCATTTAATGATTGGATATTTTTCTTCGGCAATTTTGTGGGATTAGATAAGTTAGCCCAGGCGCTTAGGATAGACCCCGATGAAGCTATCACTGGTACGGCAGCAGAACAACCCGGAACTGGTACTAATACCGATTCAGTCAATCAAAGCACAAGTGCCCCGACGCCAACCGCCGAGGCACAAAACAGTACTAGCAACACTACACCAGCACTAAACGAAAGAATATCTAGATAACAGAATAACTAACTTCGCTATTCAAGCTTAGGCTCGTCGTCTTCCATCATCCTATCAGCTATCTCATCTATTCTTTGATTGGGTAAGATATTAGGATGTATAGACCAGCCATATTTCGTAGATATCTTCGCATAAACGTTATCAAACTTACTTAAAAACTTTTCAATAACCTTATAGTTTCCTTTCAATTTTATCCCATTGGATAATATAAAGTTTTTCAAATTGTCCATTTTGGTCTTTATATCTTCTAGATTATGCATGATTTGTATCATGTTCTCTTCGTTTATATTTTTACTTCGCATTTTTGTACTTAATATAAGAGCTATTCTATCTTCGTAATATTTAACATTAAGGTTTTTTAGTGTCCATATAATTGCTTCTCTGACGAGAGACTTAATTTGATGGTTGATAGTCTGATTGGGTTTGCCTTTGATTTTTTGCCTTTGGAGTAATGCTAGCTCATTGTATGCTGGGCTTATAAGGTAAGCAGCAATACAAGCGTACCATCCACCATAGAGACTGATATTATGCATACCTAAGGTGTTCACTATAAACCTCTTTAGATACTGCTCAGTCTCTGGTGGCAGGAAACTATACCCACCATTCAAGTTCTTCTTGAGCAGATTGATAGTACGCTTCATGTCTTTGTCTTGCAGTACCTTGACGATCTCCTCAGCGCTTTCGGCCGCTTTCCATGTTCTCATGTCGGGTTTCATGCCTACAATAAGTATCGAAAACTACACTGACCGTATCCATACGGGCAAAACCCGTCTCATTATCGGTATCAGCGTTTCATGCAAAGGGACATAGTAAGAGGCCTTAGCATATATAACAATTGGATTAGGCAAATCTTTATACTTCTCTAATATATGCCTCTTGATAAACTCTGGCGCTCTACTTAACATGCTTAGATTATCTAAACTCTCTAAATATTCTATGTTTGTCATATAAAACTTATCGTAATTTATTATACTGCTTATATGAAATCTCATTATATCAAAATAATTTAGATTTTCGTATGAAGTTATGATGTAACCTTCTTTATTATATTCTGGTATTATACCAATAGCCTCATATTTTATAGATTTAAGAATTGTATTAAATAAATTAATACCTTGTTCAATAGTCTTTTGAGTATTATTTTTTATTATATCAGACATTTCGTATATATATTCTGTTATTTCGTTATTTAATTCAGTATTCAGTCTTTTTTTTTATTTCTTCCATTTTGCTACTTATATTATCTACGAATTCATAATGTCTTATAAGTTCGCTTAGGTATGGATATAATCTTATTTGTAAGAACTTCTTTTCTACGAACTGTAAGTATGCTAATAACCTATAAGTCTGATATTCTATATCTAAACGTTTATGTAAAAACCAGGTGTTGTCAGAAAGTAGTAGGTCTTGCATACCAAAATTTACTAAGTATAAAAATGATATATTAGTATATTTAGATATGTACGCTAGAAGTGGGAAGTATGACATATTTAATCCTAATGATAAAGTAAGGGAGAAATTCTTCCAATTCGTAACTCTACTAAAACCTATTTTGGAAGGGATCGATAGGGCTGGCGATGCTTATGTGCTACTTTTACCATACACTTATAATGTTAAGTATGATTCGAAGGAGAGTAAGTACAACTTTTCAGTACTATATGCTATAATCAACGACACAAAAGCTATTGAACAAAAACAAATTGACCCAAAATCCATTAGTACAGGTGTTAAGTTCCAGTACGATACTATGCCTGAATTTGTTGATGATATAAATGCTGCTTTAAAAGCAAAGTCTAACAAAAAGTACATTTTAGTTACTAATTATCCGCTTTACGAGAAATTACGCCAAGCATTCGCTGAGGATATAGCTCAAGGCGCTTTGGAAGTTAAGAGCATTTACACTGTAGGCTTATACTATTATATTAGCAAGATGGTGGGTGAAAATAGTATAAATCAAAACGCATCCATAGATAACATTTGTGGTAATGTGACTACTAATGATAAAACATTTAGTCGCTCTAAGGTAAAAGGTAGGGATAATTTTTTGATTGCCAACCGAAGTTCACTTAGTATGGCTGGTCTAAGCAGAAATAGTGCCCAAGCTGTAATTACACTGCCAGAGGAGATAATAGATGGATTTACTATGTTCTATGGATTTCGGTTAAATGCCCCTAACGTGATCTGCAAAAGCACTAAACAACCAATAGCGAATTTGTTAGCTGCTACATCTATGTACTCAAGTATTACACCTGACTACAATCAAGCTAGATACTATAGATCAACAACAACAGAAAAACCCAAAGCAAAAGTATCAGTACCAGAAGATTTAAAGCCATATGTAGAAATAACCCGAAAAGTCGCTGAAATTGTTTTTCAGAAAGTACCAAAAAATATTGAAAATTTTCTAGACTTGCTTAATGACAAAATTATTCGTGATTTAGAAATAATAGTAAAAAAACTAATTGTTGGATATGAACAATATTTAATTTCCATGATAGAAAGCAAAGAAAAGTTTAGAAAGCTTAATACAATTAAAAGTAAAAAAAATTTTATAAAATATATAGAATACATACACAGAGTTGCAGAGCAAAGTCGTGCTATTAGAGAAAGATTATTGAAAACAGATATAGCGCTTTTATCAAGTACAATAGCAGAAGCATTTCAACTAAAGGGACCTGAAGAGTCTCTCCCATTAGCAGCGTTGATACGTATATATGTCTGTTTAATACGTTATAGAGACCCTAATAAGTTAAACCCTAAATCTGAATGGAGTGAGAAAGTAAAATACTCTGAGAATTTTATAAAGGAGATAAATATGGATTTGGAACCACCACAGCCCCTTTCATCGACATCGCCACCTGTCGCACAACAATCACAAACAGCTGCCCAAAATCAGAGCAAATCCAAACCCAGGAACAATACTACACCTCCTGCCGACTCATCTTCTGTGCCACCTAATGTGCCACCTAATCTTGCATCGGCGTCTCAATCAACTTCGCCTGACACAATATACGTACTCCCCACTGGACGCTTTATTGAATGTGAGCTATTCGACAGGGAAAGTGCATTTACATACTGTACAATTTTATTACCTCAGGAGCGGCATGACGATATACGTAAAGATCCATTAGGAACTATAATCTATATAGCAGACTACATATGTAACTTTCGGGGTGGCATGTTTAGTAATATAGATCAGATTTACAAGCTAGAGGAAAATTCTGTGCCAGATGTACCCTTAAGTTTTGAAAAGTATTATTTAAAAAACCTTATGATTCATACTTGCGATCAGCATAAGGACGCCATACAACTTTTGTACAGACAAGCACGGGTAGATGTCGAAGCTGTTGCGAATAACATAGCATTGGATATAATAAACGGCCAGTTTAAACCCGATAATGATAATAAATACTTCCTAAACATCATAGTATTTAAAAGTGAATATGCAAAAGTTGATTTGACTGCTCTTAAAAATCTAATCAAAGTGTTCCCAGATAATGTGCTTAGACGCGTTGAGACCATGTCTTTTGTTTTAGACGATAAGGATAAAGATAAGGTATTAATAGATGTACAAAAGTATGATTTTATATGTCGTATTCATGAAGTCAATGATGATAATAAACCAGATTTAGAGGAAATATTAAGAAACTATACTCAAGAGTATTGTCAAAACATCGTTTATATGTTAGATGATCATCAACATTTACATGAAATGCAATTGCTTTTAGATGAAATACAGAGCTATATGATCCCATCGGTGTTCGGCCCTAAACAAATCCAAGTACCCCTCACAAGATACACACATTACTTGATAGCTTACGCTTACAACTATCGCAATCCTACAAAGTCGGTTACTGAACAATACAAGGCCCGAACAAGATATCGCGTCCTCATGAATAGTAAAAGCTTCTCCCATGACTACGTTCGACTATTAGCTTATGTTTATTTATTGTTCAATGTAACATATATTGAGGTTACGTATGAAAACACAAGTCTGATAATTAATATAGATGAAAGACTTTATGCTATTTGGGCGTTAGCAAATTATTTCGGTAAGAACAGCATAAAGAAGCGCATAACGTTTAGTAATAAACCCTATACTGTTAGTTTAAAAGCTATAAAGCAATTCATAAACCGAGTCAAATCCCAAACATGGTATAGTTATGGATTTTCTAGATGTAATCCTGACCGAAAAAAGCTATTCGAAGAGTATTACGAAATATCTAATCAGGTTTATGAAGGTTTTATGAAATCTACAGATTACGCAGACCATGCTGATCAAATTATATCAGCCTGTCAAGTAAATGATAGTAATGCTATGGACGATAGTGTCGGTCGTGTTTATTTGAGTATATTAAAACCTCAGGAATTTAGCGCTATTAATAACGCCATTAGTCAATCTACACAAAATAACCCTGCATATAATATTTATTTTGAAAAGATAAAAAAGTATGTAGACTATGTTGTTACAGAAATCAATAAACTATATAATAAGTTCTCTGGTAAGCTAAATGGCTACGACACACCCGAGATAGATTACAATATTAAAACTAAACTATTGAATACAGCTTTCAAAGCTAAGGGGAAAATGGATACAGAAGCCAAGTTAAGATTTTTAGACGAACTTGAGTTTGATTACATTGAACGTATAGCGTATATTATGGGTACTTACATGCTTAAACAACTACCGACTTCTTTTGAACCTTACGCTAATTGGATAGCAGTATTAGAGCCAATATTTAGTAAAGATAAACTAAACACAATTCTGAGCGAACACCTTAAAGATTTGAACGAAGAGACTTACGACAAAATAGACAAACTGGGTAAATCATTAAACCTAAATAATGCTGAGAAAGTAATCTTAATGATGAATTATTTGTATCTTAATAGATTATATGCTGAACAGTATCAAGATATTGAAGAGACTTTTAGAGTTCTTACGGAAGACTTACTGGTTACAAACGCTAGCGAGGCTTCCATATATAGAACGCAAATCCTTATAGCTGGTATTAGAATGTTCTTACAAAACTTTATATGTGATCTTTATAGTAAGTCTAAGGGTAATGAATTTATGGATGCTAATCGTTTTTCTGGTAACTATTTGATTATATGTGAAGATTCTGATATAGCAGCTGCATTAGCCTCCTCCTTATCTATCCTACTCCATTTTAGGTCTAAGACTAATAAAGCTATAAAAGAAATAGAACTTGTAGCCCGACAGTTTTATTCTAACTTGTTTAAGACATTATATAAGCGTAATAACAAATGGTACCAAAAAATCAAGGATAGTATAATAGGCACTAGTAAAAATAACTATTATGACGAAGAACTTAAATTTATGAATCTAACTTTTGATGTTATGAATCAGGCATTGAATATTAGCAACGGTTTTATAAATGGTAAGGATTTTAATAGTGATTATCCTTTATACGGTTTATCAGCTTTAGTATTCATATTATCCATACCGATGACCGTAAGCTTAGCGATGGCTGTAGGCGACAAAGATAGTGCGAATAGCATGATTGGTATGGTATATAAGTATCAAGATGCTATGAGTGCCCACGGAATTACATTGATCAATAGCTATTGTAGCGCTGGATATGAAGAGCCAGAACTAGAACTGCCAGAAGACATAGAATTATCTCATATTATGGATTTCCCCGTATCAACCAATGTTATAAGCAAAGAAAATATCTTTAATAGAGACAATTACGAAGATGCTATCACTACTATATCGGAGGTTCTAACTCATCGGGCTAAGACTATGGATCAAAGTTATGGACAAGTTATAATAACCGACGACTTCACAAGAACTACAGTAGATATGAGTAATGTAAATACAATAATCATACTTGCTGGTCGCCGTAATACCTTCTCCCAAAGTGAAAGACAGGGAGCACTTATTTTAGACAAGCAAATCGCTGACTCACTATACGAACAAACAGGACGAAAAGCTAATGTGTATTACGTAACCTTCGAGTATGATAGTAGAATAGACGATATGACGCGAGATAGCTACTTAAAACCCAGATTCAATACAAATGTTCAAAGCTTGTACTCTGTTATGGGACAAGTAAGCCAATTAGGGAAAACAGAAGGCACGAGTGGAGCGCATGGCCGAACATCGCAATCCATCCCCACTGTACTTACGATTGCTATTATATAGGTGTAAAAATCTGATTTTTTAGTATATTTGCCTTGCTATGATTCTGGAAGTAGTACTCGGGTGCGGTTGCGGAGGCACTAAGGGAGGCAAGTAACAGTTGCTAATTTCTTATTTATATACAGCGGGAAGAGCGAGTCAGCCACCCAACAAACCGTCAACCGCGAGATGGAACGGGTGAGGGGTTCCACGCAGGTGGAACAAAAAAGCTGGCGAGTTCTTTCCGTAGCCCTTGCCTTCTCCTGCCTTGAGACTTTCAGAGACTTCTCTCCCTTAAGCAAGACAATACTCTTAAGGGATTGGGCAGGAGTGGCAAAACAAAAAGGGTTAGTCCCTCTTCTTGGTCAGGGGACGGCTATACAAAATATGTTTAGTTTTGTATAGTTTGTGTGACCAGGCAAGTAAGGTGCCGCACCGCACCCCTGCCTTTTCTTTTTATTAAGCTAAAATTTTCGATATATTGACTCTTATGCTTTATCCGTACGGCTTCCTGATATTTGGTATAATTGTGATGAATATAATATTGTATAATTCACCAAGTGCCCTAAAATTTATGCTAAATATAGTTAAAAACTTTTTTAGCCGCAGGTTATTATTCTTAGCGATGTTACTTGGGGTATTTGGTACGTCACATAATGTAACAGCTCACGAAATTTTGTTATTGGCTGGTGTAAGCGATAGACAACACAAAACTTTCTATTACGCTCTTGCGTGGCATTTGAAGCACGAAGGACCTTGGTCGAACCATCCCTCTGACCCAGGTGGCTTTACTTACGCTGGCATATCAAAGGTGGCGCATGCTAACTGGCACGGGTGGCAATACTTATTAGAGAATGGAACTATACCTGACCACGTGATCGCATCTTTCTATGACTCGCTAGTTTGGAAACCTATGATGTGTGATTCTATGCCACCTGAGTTAGCATTCTACCTGTTTGATACCGCTTGTCTATTGGGAACTCCCTATGCCACTTACTTGTTACAGAAATCTCTTAACGTTACACCCGATGGCATTATAGGCCCTAATACATTACATGCTATCAGAAGTCAGGACACGCGAACTGTATTATCAAAACTACATACTAATCGTATAACATTTCATAAAGAAATAGTACATAAATATCCTAATCTTAAGATTTTTTATAACGGTTGGCTCAGAAGATCTAACTTAACATATCAACAAGCTATCAGGATGTTAATCCCTCAATACTAAGTATCGCGGACTGCTCAACTTTTCAGTTGAGCTTCCTGCTTCGTCGCAGAATGGCTTTTTAGGTAGCCCGTTGGGACCACGGTCATCCACCAGAGCCTGCTCCACAGGCGTAACTTCAGGTCGTCCTAACCCTACAAGCCTTGGTTTTCGCCTAAGCAAAATACTATCGGAATATGCAAAAATTGCATTCAATTAGTGTCTTGAGTATTCATAATATAGAACATGTAATCAAATAGAATACAAAATTATATAAACAGCAAGAATCATTATTATAATATAATTTTTATCGTCAATTATATCACATGCGTTTCCCTTGCGCTTTCGTCGTCATGTTTGGTATGACGACGCACAGCGAAAACATGACAGGAGTTAAAAAAGAACTCTGGCACCTCATCCACGATGAGGATACAAGAAACGTTCTGGAAGTCATCATTCAGAAGATGAACGAAACAGGGGATAGCTCCGAGCGTATCAAACAATGGCACGACGAGGCTATCAACAGTTGCTAATTTCTGTACAAATTTGTATATTTATGACATAGCATGGTTATGAAGCTCCTAAGTGTAAAAGAGTGTAAAGGGTTTTCGATAGTCTTAAGATGGAGATAGTTGTAGTCAATAGATGTAGGCAGAATTTATGAACAAAGAGGTTCTAAAAATGCTGACAGAAAAGACAAGTAACAGCAACTTCGTAACAGTAGAATGTTTATTGGCATTTGACAAAGATGAGGATAAAGAGCGGGTATTAACTCTCATGCGTAAGTTCTCGTCGATGGTCAGGTTCGCTTATAAAAGACTATTGCATGGAGCGGAAAGAAAAGAGCTGAAAAAAACTACTATCCCGCAAGTATGGAATAAACGCCCGGTATTCGGACGGTGCGATACTTCTGGCACAACAAGCTCTGGAATCTTGTGTAGAAAGAGGACAGAATCCTAAAAAGCTTGTTTTTGGTTCAAGAGAATTGTTTGAAAAGCTGAAGAAAAAACACCTAACAGGCAAAAGAAGGAAAGAACTAAGACGAAAATGGGAGGAAAGAAGATATGGCATTTTGTATTCAAGAGGAGACAAATCACTACAGGGCAATCTAAACCTTAGGCTTGTGAATCTGTACGATCAATGGCATCTGCGGATCAACTTGGGGAATGTGGAGTATGTATGGGCTAAGGTGATTCGGTCAGTCAAAAGAAAAACCGACAAGTGGATAAGCTTTATTAGTAGCTTAGAGCATTCTGAGAAGACAGGCGACTGGTTCCCATACACAGTACGACTCAAACTAAGAAACGGGAAAATCTACGCACAGTTCAGTAAAGAAGAGGAGTTTCCCGATGTGACTGTTACAAAGGACAACGGTGTCATAGGGATTGACATCAACGCTTACCCTTTTCACTTGGCACTAGTTCATACGACAAAGGATGGTAACTTGGAGAAGTATGAGCGAATCAACTTAGACAATCTATTAGACGGCAATTCATACAAAAGAGCGTATTTGAGTTGGCAAGCTGCTCATCAGGTAGTAGAGATCGCTAAGAGAGAAAGAAAAGCGATTGTTGTGGAGAATTTGGAGAAGCTCCCAAAAGGTAAGAGAGGCGATGGACTGCCTAAACTAAGACAGAGACTGCAAAAGTGGGTGTACAAAGGGGTGATGCAAAAGATTGAGATTGTAGCAAAACGAAATGGCATTCAGGTCATCAAAGTCAATCCTGCCTACACGTCAATCATTGGCAAGCTGAAGTATGCTCCACTTTACAACATAGACAAAGACACGGCGGGTGCTTATGTGATAGCA
>Ga0308417_1003440_pt1 | contig 10113 bp, 9 predicted proteins | sample HotsprSampleOS65_FD_203528 | JGI IMG/M metagenome (GOLD analysis project Ga0308417, IMG submission 203528) | Hot spring phototrophic mat microbial communities from Octopus Spring, Yellowstone National Park, Wyoming, United States - 20090730_OS65 ... | reverse complement strand
GCGCGATCCGGTGCCGAGGCTTGGGGACCCGGGAGCGGCCTGACCCGGCCGGCTATGGCCCGCGAGTCCCGCGCGCCCGTCTGGCGGCCCGTGGATGCGCTCTGGCGGGGTCGCCGCTACCCCCCCCCTAGCGGCGAGGGGCTGAGGCCGCTGTAGGGCCTTCCAGGCGCGATTGCGGGGCACGTCTGATTCTGACGTGTTCGGGGGAGGGAGATGGCGAGGGAGCTGCAAAAAACGAACTGTTCGCTTTTTGCACATGGAACACGCTGCGAACCGACACGCCTTCGCGTTCGGCGGAGGGTTGGTTCGCCTGGCCGCCCCTGCCGTGCCTGTGCCGCCCCGCGCCGGGCTGAGGTGGTGAACGGGGGGCTGCACCGGCTCAAGGTGTTGCATCCCGTCGCGCCCGCCTTGTGCCCCCGGTGTGCCCCCGGCGCCGTGAGGTGGTGCCGACACCCGGATTTGAACCGGGGACCTACTGATTACGAATCAGTTGCTCTACCGCTGAGCTATGTCGGCAAAAGAAGCGCGCTTCGGCGGGGCGTCGACCGCCCTCGCGGCCGCCTTCTACGCCGCGTCGCCCGCCGGTGCAAGGCTCCCAGGCGGGGGCGAGGCTGTGCCCTCGCCCGACGCTCTCCCAATCCGCCAGACATCGCCCGGCGGGCCCTTGCGGATCGCCGCCACCAGGCTCCTAACCTCCTGCCGAGCCGCCACATGGCTCATCGAGAACGGCAGGCCCAAGCCGGCCTCCTTCGCGTCCATCAGCGTCAGCCCCTGCAGGAACAGTTCGCGGAAGATCACCCGCTCGCCGAAGCCGCGCACCGTACGGAAGCCGATCCGTTTCGCCAGCGCCTCAAGCGTCGCGCCGACATCCTTCTTGTTGCGCGCCTCAGCCGCGCCGAGGCGGTTGCGCATCACGATCCAGTCGAGCCGGCCGCGATCGCGCAGGAAACGTGCCTTGCGCGCCTCCCAAACCATCTCGCTGTAGACCGAGGGGCTGACGACGGCGTGGTCGTCGGGGTCGACACGGGCGAGCATCGAGAAGTCGACGAAACTGTCGTTAATCGGCGTGATCAGCGTATCAGCACGCGCATGGCCGAGGCGGGAGAGGGTTGTATCGGCGCCTGGGCAGTCGATCACCACGAAGTCGTTCGCGGGCGAGAGCGCGGCCAACGCCTCGGCCAGCGCCCGCTCCTCCTCAGCGTCCGCCTCACTGCGCCGGTCGGCCGTGCTGCGCCCCACAGCCAGCGCCTCGGGCAGCGGCAGGGCAATGCCCTTCGCGGCAGCGAAGGCAGCCCGCGCCTCGAGATAGCGGGTGAGGGTCGCCTGCCGCGCATCGAGGTCGATCGCGCCGACGCGGTAGCCCTCGCGCATCAGCGCCACGATCACGTGCATGGCCGCCGTCGACTTGCCCGAACCCCCCTTCTCGTTGCCGAACACGATCACATGCGCCCGGCGCTCGAAGCCGATGCCCGCCATCACAGCCCTCACAACCCCGGGACTGGCGCGGCGAGCAGCGCCTCTGTGGGCGCAGGCTGCGCGCGCGCGCTGCCCCAGCCGAGAGTCGCCACCGCGCCGCAGCGGCTGCACACCGGCGCCCATTCCTCGTGCCGCGCGCCGCAGGCCGAACACCACCACGCCGGCTCCGGCGCCGCCGCGGCAGCCTCGCGCAGGTGCTGCGCCGGCTCCGTCCGCGCCGCCTCGGTGCCGGCGAACTCGCCCGCGGCGATCTCGGCAAGCAAGAGGAAGATCCGCCTGTCCTCCACGCCGGCGGCCTGGGCGAGCGCCACATGCCGCCGCGCCTTGGCCCAGAGCCCGGCATCCTTGGCGGCCACCGCCGCCATCAGCTCAGCCTCGCCGGAGCCGCGCGCATAGCCCGCGAGCGCCTCGATACGACGCGCGCGCGCGGCCATGTCCTCGCCAGGCCTCGCCTCGAGCGCGAGCGCGGCGAGCATCGGGTGGGCGGCAGAGACGATGCCGCGTTCGAGCGCAGCGGCAGCGCGCCTCCTTTCCCCGAGCGACTCGAGGAGCCTGACCCGGAGCGCATGCGCCGGAGCGAGCGTCGGCGCGAGCTCCACCGCCTCCTCGGCCATGCGCAGCGCTGCCTTCGGGTCCTTCTCCTGAGCGGCTGCGCCGAGCAGCAGAACCGCCCGGCGAAGCCCCTCCTCCGTGCCTTTCCGCGCTTTCGGGATCTGCGAGAGCGCCGCGGCCCAGTCGCCATGCCGCGCCGCGTCGTCGAACACGAGCGCCTTTGCCCAGGCCGCTTCGGGCCGCAAGGCGAGAGCCGCACGCCCGGCTGCCGCCGCCTCGTCCCTGTTGCCCTGCTCGAGGGCGAGCGCGGCAAGGCCGCGATAGCCGAGGAAGGCGCCAGGCGGCCCGATCTCGGAAAGCCTGCCGAAGGCTCGCTTGGCCGACGCCTCGTCTCGCCGCGCCCGGGCTGCGTGCCCCTCGAGCAGGAGAACGAGCGCCGTCTCGCCAAGCAGCCGGCGGGCCCGGCCGAGCTCCCGCGACGCGTCGGCGCCATCGCCCGCGGCCAGGGCCGCGAGTGCCGAGACGATCGCCCTCTCGCCGTCATCCCGGCGCGCGATCGCCCGTGCCGCGCCGCTGCGGGCGCGCCAGGCGCGCAAGCGGCCGGTAACCCGAGCACCGTAGATGACGACGACCAGCAGCACTACAAGCGCGAGCGCGCCGAGCCAGAACGGCAGCTCGACGGCGATCTCCCCGAAGGCGAGTGAGATCGCTCCCGGAACGCTCCTCAGGAGGAGGGCACCAGCGACGGCAGCGACAAGGACGATCAGGATCGAGAGTGCACGGCGCATCGGCTTGCCCTTCAGCGGCTGCGCGCGAGCTGGCCGACCGCCTCGCGCGCGGCAAGCAGCGCCTCCGCCCGCGCCCGCCAGGGAGCGAAGGCCTCCTTCGCGCCGCCTGTGAGCGATTCGGAGGCAGCGACGGCGCCAGCGAGGTCGCCCGCCTCGAGCAGACGCTCGACCTTGGCGAGGGTCTGCGCGACGGGGTGGCCGATCAGCACCTGGTCCCCCTTCCGCACGGTCAGAAGCGTCGAGAGGCGCGAGGCGGCGCGGCTCCACGCGTCCTCTCCCTCTGCGTCGGCAGCGTCTCGGGCGGCACGCGCGGCAGCGGGGAAGGCGAGCCTGAGCTCGGCGAGGGTCGGCGGCGGCCGGTCGGCGAAGGCAGCCAGAGCGGGGGGGATTGCGGTTCCAGGCGGAAGCTCGCTGAGCGCTGCGCCGAGCGGCCTGCCCTGCTCGAGCGCCGCGGTGAGGCCGCCAAGCGCAGCAAGCCGCGCCTCGAGAGCGGCGACCGCCTCGGTTTGGTCAGGCGCGGCCGGGCGCGCCTCGAGTGCGGAGAGGCGCGCCTCAAGGGCTGCGAGCGCGGCGCGCGCTTGCGCGTCCTCGGGCGAAGGCGGCGGCGGACGGTTCTCAAGCGCCTGAAGCCGCGCCTGCAGCGAGGCGATCGCCGCGCGCGCCTCGGGATCGGCCGGAGCGGCTTCGGGCGCTCGCGGAAGCGGCCGGTTCTCCAGCGCGGAGAGCCGGCTTGCGAGCGTCGCGATCGCCGCCCGAGCCTCAGCGTCCTGGGGCGGCGGGGGGGGCGGCGGCGCAGGGCGCGCCTCGAGCGCCGAGAGCCTTGACTCGAGCGCGCCAAGTCGCGGCTCGGGAGCAGTCTGCGGAGCGGGCCGCGCCTCGAGTGCGGCGACCCGCCGCTCGAGCGCAGCGAGGGCGGCATCGGGCCCGGGCGTGATCGCCGGGCGGTCGACCAGCAGCCAGAGGAAGGCGGCTGCGAGCACGACAATGGCGATCCAGACCGGCAGGACGCTCGCCCGGGCGGGAGCGGGGGGCGCAGGGGGCAGGGCGGCGACGGGCGCGGTCGGTGCAGCGGTGCCTGAGGCTTGGCTTGCCTCGCCAGGCTGTCCGGCTGCTGGCTTCGCCTCACCCCTGGCCTCGGGCTTCGACTGCGGCGTCGTCTCCGCCTGCGTGCCCGCCTCGGGCTTCGCGTCCGGCCTGACCTCCGCCTTCGCCGAAGCCTCGGAGCCTGCGCGCTGTCCCGGGTCGGGGATACGCCCCGGCTGAGCCGGCGCCTCCGGGCCCGACGCGCCACCCGCCTCCTGCCGCGATCCGCTCGCCGGCCCAGCCGGCCTGCCGGGCTTGCCGTCGCCCTCGGCGCGCGTGTCGTCGGTCATCCCGGGCCCCTCCTCGCCTTCCGTCTCCTGCTCAAAAGCGCGAGCAGGCTCTCCTGGTCGGGGCGTGACGCGGTCAGCACCGACCCGAAGCCGAGCGGCGCTACCATCGCCGCTACGGCAGGGCTGATCGCCAGCGCCGTGACCCCCCGCAGAGTATGCGTCAGCCGCTCAGCCCGCGCGACCCTCGCGAAGGCAGCGGCGGCGGAGCCCGAGAAGAACGCGACGTGGCTCACGCCGCCGGCAGCGAGCGTAGCCCTCGCCGCAGCGGAGAGGCGCAGCACCGGGCGCGTGGCGTAGAGCACGCGGCGAAGCACGCGGAACCCACGGGCGCGCAGATCAGCCGCGAGCGGCCCGCCTGCGCCTTCGGCTGTCGCAAGCAGGAGAGGCTTGCCCTCGGTCACGCAAAGACGCGCAGCGAGAGCGGCGAGGTCGCGCGCGTCCCCCCTCGCGCTCGCGACCGACCGGAAGCCGCGCGCGCGGGCTGCCTCGGCGGTGGCATCTCCGACCGCGAGCAGGGGAACCCCCCGGAACCGCGTCGGCAGGCGACGCACGGCGTTGATGCTCGCGACCAACACCGCTTGGACGGAGGCGGGCGGCGGCAGGCGCACCGGCCTCGCCACCACCCGCAGGAGCGGGGCGGCGATTCCCTCGATGCCGAGGGCCGAGAGCCGCGCGACGGTGCCTGAGGCCTCAGGCTCGGGCCGCGTGACGAGGACCGCTCTCCCGCCTGTCATGGCGCACCGCTCACGGCAGGAAGATGTCGGCGGGGCTGTCGCGGCGCAGGCTCTCACCGAGGGTGCGGCCGAGCCGCTCGGCTTCCGCCGCAGGCCCGGCGATCACGCGGTGCAACAGGAAAGAGCCGTCAGCCCGGGCGACGAGGCCAGTGAGGCGAAGCAAGCCGTCCGCAGTGATCTCCGCATGGCCGCCGATCGGCGTGCGGCAGGAGCCGTCAAGGGCGGCGAGCATCGCCCTCTCCGCCCGGCTCACTGCTGCCGCCTCAGGGTCCTCTATGCCGGAGAGAAGGTCGTGCAGCTCGGTGTCGGCGGCGCGGACGGTGACGCCGACGATTCCCTGCCCGGCTGCGGGGACCATCACGTTGGGGTCGAGAACTGCCGCTGCCTCATGCTCGAGCCCGAGCCGCCTGAGCCCGGCATAGGCGAGGAAGGTCGCGTCGACCTCGCCGGCGCGGACCCGGGCGATCCTGGTCGCGACATTGCCGCGCAGCAGAGCCAGCTTGAGGTCGGGCCGGCGGTTGAGGAGCTGCGCCGCCCGGCGCACCGAGGCTGTGCCGACCGTCGCGCCTGTGGGGATCGCAGCGAAGGGGTCGTCCGGGTCGGGCGCGCCGCAGCGCGGGCCGAGGATCAGCGCATCGCGCGCATCCTCGCGCGTCAGGCAGCAGGCGAGCACGATTCCCTCGGGCAGGGTCGTCTCGAGGTCCTTCAGAGAGTGCACGGCGAAGTCGATCCGCCCATCTGCCAGAGCCTCGTGTATCTCCTTGGCGAACAGGCCCTTGCCGCCGATCTCTGCGAGCGCGCGGTCCTGCACACGATCGCCTGAGGTGGTGATGGCGTGCTCCTCGAAGGCCTCGGCCGCCTGCAAGACGGGGCAGAAGCCGGTGAGCCGCGCCATGAAGGCGCGGGTCTGGGCGAGGGCGAGCGGAGAGGCGCGTGTGCCAACCCGCAGCGGCAGGGCAGAGCGGCCGCGTCGCGGCGTCGGGTGCGGGGCAGCGCGGCCGAGGCCGCTGCCCGGGGGATGGCGTGACATGCGCGCGGTGCCTACAACGCCCCCCCAGATGGAGGGAAGGGCAGCCATGGCAACCCCGACCGGAGGAACGGCAAGCGGCAGAGTGCCCGGGCCGGTGCTCGGCATCGAGACGTCCTGCGACGAGACCGCCGCCGCCCTGCTCGCGGCGGACGGCACGGTGCTCGCTGAGGCGGTGGCAAGCCAGCACGAAGAGCACCTGCCCTATGCGGGGGTGGTGCCAGAGATCGCTGCGCGAGCGCATCTTAGGCGCCTGCCTCGGATGGTCGAGCGCGTGCTCGCCGGTCAGCCCGCTCCGGCCGTGGTGTCAGCGACAGTGGGCCCTGGCCTGATCGGGGGCCTCGTGGTCGGGGCGGGCTATGCCAAGGGCTTCGCGCTTGCCCGCTGCCTGCCCTTCTTCGGCATAAACCATCTCGAGGCGCATGCCCTCTCGGCGCGCCTGCCTTCGCTTGAGTCGGCTGTCGCCTTTCCCTATCTCACGCTTCTCGTCTCGGGCGGTCACTGCCTGCTTGCCGAGACTCGCGGCCCAGGCGACCATACGTTGCTCGGAACGACCCGCGACGATGCGGTGGGTGAGGCCTTCGACAAGGTGGCGAAGCTTCTCGGCCTCGGCTGGCCTGGCGGGCCGGCGATCGAGGCGCTCGCACGGAGCGGTGACCCCACACGCTTTCGGCTGCCGCGGCCAATGGTCGGGCGTCCTGACTGTGACTTCTCCTTCTCCGGGCTCAAGACAGCGGTCGCGACCCTGGTCGCTTCCTACCCGCCTGGGCCCCTGCCTGGGCGCGACGCTGCCGATCTCGCAGCCGCGTTTCAGGCTGCCGTCGCCGCCTCGCTCGCCGACCGGGCAGGCCGCGCGATGGCCGGGTTCGTCCTGCGCCATGGGGCGCCCGCGACCCTCGTCGTCTCCGGCGGCGTCGCTGCCAATGCGGCGATCCGCGCCGCGCTCGGTGAGGCGGCGCAGCGGGCGGGCTTCGCTCTCGCCGCCCCGCCCCCCCGTCTCTGCACCGACAACGCGGTGATGGTGGCCTGGGCGGCGATCGAGCGGCTTGAGGCCGGGCTCGTGCCGGACGGGATGGCGATTGCCCCGAGGCCGCGCTGGCCGCTCGGGGGCTTTGCGCGCGAGGCGGCGTGAACTACCGCCACGCCTTCCACGCAGGCAACCATGGCGACTGCCTCAAGCATGCGCTGCTCCTGTCCCTGCTTGCTTCGCTGCGCCGCAAGGAGGCTCCCTTCGCGGTGGCTGACCTGCATGCCGGGCGCGGCGCCTACGACCTCTCCGGGGCGGAAGCCGCACGCACCGGCGAGTGGCGCGCGGGCATCGGGCGGCTGCTCGAGGACACGCCCGCGGCGCTCGTGCCCTACGTCTCGGCTGTGAAGCGTCTCGGCCTCTATCCAGGGTCGCCCGCGCTGATCCGCGAAGCGCTGCGCGACCGCGACCGGCTGGTGCTGAACGAGAAGCACCCGGAGGAATTCGCCGCGCTTTCGGCCTGGGCGGGGCGCGACAAGCGCATCACTCTGAGAGAGGGCGATGCCTATGCGCTGCGGGGCGCGGTGCCGCCCTTTGGGTTCAGGCGCGGCCTCGTGCTGTTCGACCCGCCCTACGAATCGGCCGACGAGGTCGCGCGTCTCGCCGCCGCCATGACGGAGGCGCACCGGATCGCGCCGACGCTGATTCTTGCCGCCTGGTATCCCGTCAAGCACCTCGCCCCGGTGCGCGCCCTGCGCGACGCCCTTGCCGCGGCACGGCTGCCCAAGCGAGTCGATGCCGCGCTGTATCTCCGCCCGCCGCTCGACCCTCAGCGGCTGAACGGCTCTGGCCTCTTGGTCGTCAACGCGCCGTATCGTTTCGCGGAAGAGGCAAAGGCGATCCTCGAGGCGCTACGGCAGAGGCTCGCCGGAGCCGAAGGCACGGTGCATCTCGAGGCGGCGGCATGAGCGGCCGCGTCGCTGTGATCGGCGCGGGCGCCTTCGGCACCGCCCTCGCGGCGAGGCTCGCCGCCGCCGGACGCGAGACCTCGCTGTGGGCACGCGACCCGGACCGCGCCCGCGAGCTCGCGGCGACGCGGCGCAACGACCGGCTTCTGCCAGGCGTCGTGCTGCCCGACCCGGTCGCCGTCACCGCCGATCCGGCTCGGGCTCTTGCCGGTGCCGAGGCGGTGCTGGTCGCCGTTCCGGTGCAAGCGCTGCGTGGCGTGGCAGAAGCGATCGCGCCGCACTGGTCCGGCGCTGCGCCATCAGTGCTCTGCGCCAAGGGAATCGATGCCGAAACGCTTCGGCTGCCGCACGAGACGATGCGCGCGGCCCTTCCCGGCGTGCCTGTCGCGGTGCTGACCGGGCCGACCTTCGCGCACGAGATCGCGGCCGGGTTACCCGCGGCTGCGGTGCTTGCGGCCGAGGACGGCGCGGTGCGGCAGCGCCTTGCGTCTGTTCTCGCGCTCCCCCGGTTCCGCCTCTATCCGTCAGCCGACCTGATCGGCGCCGGGCTCGGCGGGGCGGCGAAGAATGTGATCGCGATCGCCGCCGGCGTGGTGGAGGGCCTCGGCCTCGGCGAGAACGCGCGCGCGGCGCTGATCACCCGCGGCGTGGCGGAGCTCACCCGCCTCGTCGTCGCCGAAGGCGGGCGCGCGGAGACGGCTGCTGGCCTCTCCGGCTTGGGCGACCTCGTGCTGACGGCGACGGGCGGGGCGAGCCGCAACCACAGCCTCGGCATCGCGCTCGGCCGAGGCGCTACTCTGGCCGAAGCGCTCGGCTCCCGTGCGGGCGTCACCGAGGGCGTCGCGACCGCGCCGGCACTCGTCTTGCGCGCCGCGCGGCACGGCGTCGAGCTGCCGATCGCGGCAGCGGTCGCCGCGCTTCTTGCCGGCCGTGCCGGGGCTGCCGCCCTCGCCGAGTCCCTGCTTGCGCGCGCGCCAAGGCAGGAGGGATGGGGGCATGACGGCGCGGTCCGGAGGCCGTAAGCTCACTGCAACGACGGCCGCAAGTGGCCGGTCGAAGAAACGCCAGGGGCGCAGGCACGACGATCGGAGATGGGGACGAGCATGACGAAACAACAGAAGCAGACGATCACACGCCGCGGTGCGGTCGCCGCCGCTGCCGCCGCAGGCGCCGCTGCGCTTCCCGCGCCGGCGATCAGCCAGGGGCGCATGGAGTGGCGGATGGTGACTGCCTGGCCGCTGAACCTTCCTGGGCCAGGCGTCTCGGCGAACAAGATCGCAGAGCGGATCGGCCTGCTCTCGGGCGGCAGGCTCACCGTGCGCGTGTTCGGCGCCGGCCAGATCGTGCCGCCGCTTGGCGTGTTCGACGCCGTGAGCCAGGGCACGGCCGAGCTCTACCACGCCGTTCCCGCCTACTGGCTCGGCAAGCTGCGCGGCATCGGCTTCTTCGGCTCCTTCCCCTTCGGCATGGTGGCGCAGGAGCTCTCCGCCTGGATGATCTGGGGCGGCGGCGCTGCGCTCTATGACGAGGCCTATGCGCGGTTCGGTCTCAAGCCATTCATCGCGGGCGACTCAGGGCCGCAGTTCATGGGCTGGTTCCGCCGCGAGATACGCTCGATCGAGGATTTCCGCGGCCTGCGCTACCGCACCGCAGGGCTGGGCGGGGAGATGTTCCGACGCGCAGGCGCCTCGGTGGTGACCCTGCCCGCAGGCCAGATCTTCCAGGCGCTGCAGTCGGGCACCATCGACGCTGCCGACTTCATCGGGCCGTGGAACGACATGACTCTCGGCCTGCACCAGGTGGCGAAGTTCTTCTACTACCCCGGTGTGCAGGAGCCGTCTTCGTCCGAGGAGATCGCCGTCAACAAGGCGAAGTACGACGCCCTGCCAGACGACCTGAAGGCGGCGATACGCTTCGCCGCCCAGGCCACCTACATGGAGGCGCTGACGGAGTATGATTTCCGCCACCCGACAGCGCTGAAGGAGGCGGTGGAGCGCCATGGCGTGCAGGTGCGCGAGGCGCCGCGCGACCTCCTGGTCGCGCTCGGCAACGCCGCCGGCGAGGTGCTTAAGGAGCTGCGCGAGGATCAGGACGAACTGACGCGCCGGATCGCCGAAAGCTACATCGCCTTCCGCAACCTGCAGTCAGGCTACGCGCCGCTCTCCTACACCGCCGTTCAGCAGGCGCGCACGCTGCCGATCCGCTGGGGCTGATCGGCAGCGTCCAGT